>Ga0207711_10002457_pt1 | contig 16532 bp, 12 predicted proteins | sample KBSS34metaG_FD_184401 | JGI IMG/M metagenome (GOLD analysis project Ga0207711, IMG submission 184401) | Switchgrass rhizosphere microbial communities from Kellogg Biological Station, Michigan, USA - KBS S3-4 metaG (SPAdes) (version 2) | ecosystem: Host-associated > Plants > Roots > Rhizosphere...
GAGAATCGCGATTATTGACAGCGGCATTCACGAGGGCCATCCACACGTGGGGCGCGTGGCGGGATCGGTTCATGCGACCGCGACGGGCTGGGGCGACGATCCCGTAGATCGGCTGGGACACGGAACGGCGGTTGCAGCCGCGATTCGCGAAAAGATGCCGCAGGCAGATTTATTCGGGGTGAAGATATTCGACCGGCGGCTATCGGCGAACATCGAAGCTGTCTTGCGTGCCTTGAATTGGTGCCGGAACGAAGGCATGGATTTCGTGAATCTAAGTCTCGGCACGGCAAATCCGGACCACCGAGCGCGGTTTCTCGAAGCGCTTGCGCCCGGAATGATGGTGGTCAGTGCGGCTCATATGCTGCCTGGGAGCTTGGCATCCGTAGTCGGAGTGGATTCCGACGAGACCTGTTCGCGCGACGTATTCCGCTATGAAGATGGAGTGTTCTATGCATCTCCGTTTCCCCGCCCCATCCCGGGAGTTCCCAGGTCGCAGAACCTGAACGGGGTGAGTTTTGCGGTCGCGAATATGACCGGACTGGCCGCTCAGGTTCGAGAGGCTGCGCCTGACAAGGATATCTGGAGCGCGCTCATCGAGCGGGCGATTTACTTGCCCGAAGCGTCGTCGGAATCGATTCGTCCGGAGTATTCCGCGACGTCAGGAGACGCATGAAGCGCGCTCAGCGCGGGTTCGGTGAATTCGAAATGATCCGACAACAGCTCGGCTACGGTAAAGGACGGTTCCGCGACGCCACCACGAGCATGATCGTGAGTTTGTCCGATCACGTGATAAAGCTCATGAGCGATCAGTCGAGCTACGGCGCGAGCGTAGATAAACTCCCGGGTTTGATCGGACTCTTTCCACAACGAAGGTCCGAGGAAAGAGTTCAGGGCTGCGCAGTCGATATCGCCAAAAGGGAGAATCACTCCGTTCGCCACGGCGCTCGAGGCGAGCGTGAATGGTCCGCTGATGGAGTGTTCGAAACGAGGGCCCGGTTCTGGAGGACGGCACGAGCCTCGCAGGCGAACCACAGCCGCATAGTCGTTTTCGGAATCACTCCGGTCAGTTGCGGGATCCTGCCACTTCACGTGAATCGCCGCGGCTTGAAAAATATGGCCGAGCTCCTGCTTGATTTCGGAAGAGGCTGCAGGCGCGACGCTGAAATCCGACGTCAGAAAGACGACCAAAGTCTTCTCGCGCGAAGGCAGAGACTCCGAGCGGCAAACGCATGTGCTCACGCTGAGCACGCCGGCGAGGGCGAAGATGTGTGCAACACGAGGCACAGCACCCACAGTTTAGTACAAAAGATATGAAAAAGATTTTTATATCCGGAGACGGAGTCGCGGCATGCTGCTGCGCGTTTCTCCTTAAAAAAGCTGGGTTTGGGGTCTTCGTGAGGCGCGGCGAGCGTCCCAGATTACCCGCGATCCTTTTGAGCGATGCTGCGTTGAACCTGATCCAGGGTGTTTTCGGGGACCTTTCGTTCGGCCATTGCCATGCCATTCGAAGCCGCGTGGTCGCCTGGGGACCAGATGCACAGGTTGTCACGGTGGATCACTTGGCGCGAGTCGTCTCGGAGCAAGAGCTGCTGGCGACATTGTGGTCGCGCGTGGATCTGGATCAGGAACAGCCTGGTAACGGGGACTGGACGGTTTTAGCATCCCGCCCTCTGCCGCAGGGAACCATCGAGCAGCGGTTCGGGACGCGGACGGCGTCGGTGGTTCCGGTGAAATTGAAAGGTAAGGCCGATGCCTCCGCCTGCTGGATCGAATCCCTCGAGAACGGATGGTTGTTCCTGATCCCGAACGGGCCGGAATCTGCCTTCGTTCTTGCAGTGGGAGACCGCACGGAATCAATGATCGACTCCAGCCGCCTGATCGCTGCTCAGATCGCGGAATGTGGCGAGCTTGGCGGTGAGTTTCCAGCGCATCCACGAATCGTTTCCTCTTTGTGCGGAGAGGACTGGCTGGCGTGCGGGACCGCTGCCATGGCGTTCGATCCACTCTGCGGCGATGGAACGTCGCACGCGGTCAGGGAAGCAATCCTGGCGGCGGCGATCATCCAAGCGGCAGCCAATGGGGAGAACGAGGAGGAGCTACGTTCGCACTATGAGACCCGATTGCTGGCGGGATTTGGAAGACACTTGGCGCTGTGCTCGCAGTTCTACAAAACGGGACATCGCGGACCGTGGTGGGAACAGGAGCTAAAATCGCTCGAAGAAGGCATGATGTGGTGCGGTCAGCAGATCGGAGATCGCCGGGACTTCCGTTACCAGCTGAACGGCTTCGAACTCCAGGCTACTGCAGGCTGAAGACCTGCTCGGTGTGGACATTTACGCCGCTGGGAGTGGTGACGTCGGACTCAGACGTCAGAGTCTTTCCATCGGGCGATACGGTCATATGGGTGGTTACGGCGGGACGACCCGAGCCTTCCATCAACACCTTATAAGACTCGCCGTCCCGAAAGACTTTTGCGGTGCCCATCTGCTTGCCGTCGCCGCCAGTGACCTCGGCTACGCTTCCATCCAAAGGGGTGGTGAACTTGAGCGAGACGACTGGTTTTTCGTTCACGGTGACGATGAACGCGAAGTCGAACGCTTTGCCGGCAGGAGTGATAGCGAGAGTCAGCGGATTCGAAGTAGTCTCTTTTCCGGCAACTTCCTGATGCTTGAGGAGCCACTTTCCTGCGATGGGCTCCCCTGCCCACGCCGGCAGCGTTGCGAGAATGGCAAGAGCCGCAGCCCTCAACAACACGCTTTAGTCCAGGCCCTTTCTCTCCGCGAACTGCTCCAGGAACCCAGGATTCTGGGCGCTGATGGTGCCGAAGATGCGGAGGCAGGTGTGGGTCCATTCGCGAATCCAATCGCAGAAGTGCAGGTTCGCGTGGCCGGTGTCGCCATACCGGACAAAGGCCTCATGGTGGCATCCGCCGGCGCACAGCGGCCGCGCGAAGCAACTATGGCAATCGTACTTGGCGCCGATGTGCCCCTTGGCTAAGAAGGCACTCTGTTTTTCGCGATCGACGCCGGTTGCGATGTTGCCCAGAGAATGCGTATCGGAATCCACAAAGCGGTGGCACGGTGCGATATCGCCGGACGGCCCGACGCCGAGCAGACCCAGCGCCGCGCCGCATGGATGCGACTTGTTCACGCCCTGGTACAGCTCGCCGATGGTTTCACTGACATTCGAGAACCCGTGCAATTCGCCGCGCAAGGCATACTCCAGATATTCATCCGCCAGGAGCTTGAACTGCTCGAGGACGCCGCCCATACCTTTCTCATTGATCGCGTACAGGCGGTCCGGCGAGGTCGTCACGGGCGCAAAGCCCACTTCGGCGAATCCGAGCTCGTTCTTCAGATGGCGATAGATGCGGATCACATCGGTTACACCGTTGGTCAGGGTCACGCGCGCGGTGATCGGCCGCGTGCGATGCCCTTGAATCAGAGCCTTTACCCTGGGCTCGATGATGTCGTAACTTCCGCGGCCATTGGCGAATACGCGAAGTTTGTCATGCAATTCCGGCGGACCATCCATGCTGACTGTGACACCGATGCTGTTATCCGACAGGAACTGAATGATCGCCGGCGTCAGCAGAGTCGCGTTGGTGGTGAGGCTGAAGTCGATGAATCGTCCTTCGGAGGCGGCGCGATCGCTGGCGTAGGCCACCACCTCCTTCAGCAGCGGGAAGTTCATGAGCGTCTCGCCGCCGAAGAAGGTGATGTGAATCGATTTCCTGCCCTCCGATTCCTTCAGCAGGAAATCCACGGAAGCCTTGGCGGTCTCGAGGTCCATGAATTTCGGCTTGCCTTCGGGCGTCGCGACTTTGTCTTCGCCGAATTCATAGCAGTACGTACACGCGAGATTGCACTGGTTGGTGAGGTTCATCACCAGACTCTGCAGAGGGAATTTCGCGGGCGCGCTTTCGACGGGTTCGGGAGCGGGTTCTCCGGTTACGATCGCGCGGGAGAAGAGCATCTCGCGGAGGAGCTCGGAGGAATCGTCGAACCCATAACCTCGATCGGCGAGGGTGGCCAACAGGTCATCGAGATGCGCTTCCCCCGCTGAAAGTGCATCCAGAACTGCGGCCACTCCCTCGTCCACTTCGAAGATGGCTCCGGCTGGAACCAGATATAGAAACTGGCGGCCTCCTCCTTCGAACTTGTGAAATTCTCCCAGCCTGTATGTGCGAATCTCTGTTGCGATCATTCATTCCCTCCAGCGGTCGAATGCGGACTGCGGACTATGGGACGCCAATCATGCCGCCGCGCATGTCGTTGCCCAAATCCCAGGTCGCCTCGTGCTGGAATGTGGCGGCGTCATACACGTCGATTTCAAACCCTGCCCCGTACATGTACAGTTTCTTGCCGTCGGGGGACATTCCGAAGCTGAATCGGGACCGGCAGGGGATGTCAGACGTCTTCACAAGGCGGCTGGTCCCCATGTCGATTCCCCAGACCTCGCAGCGCTTGTTTCCGAGCGTGCCGTTGGTGATAACGGTGTAGCCCATCTTCTTGTCGGGCGTGACACGCAGATTCGTCATCGACACAGGCGCCGGACCGATCGGCGTGAACTCAAACTTGCGGGTGTTCAGATCGAAGTGGGCCAGACCGAACGCCTTGTTATGCACGATCGGGTCGGAAAAGTTGAAGAGGGTGACGCGCTGGCCGGGTTCGCTGAGAGCCTCCTGGAGCCCGCCGAGACTAAGACCGTCTTCGCTCGGATCGTCGGGGCGGCCAAGGTCGAGCCTTTCGACCACACTGAAGTCCGCCGCTTTCAGAACCACCACCTGATTGCGGAACTGATACAAGTATTGGCCGTCCGGTGAGACTTCGAATGCCCCGCCCCCGTTGCCACCGCCTGCATCCGGAGTGTCGCCCTGCGCCGACGGGGAGTCGACGCTCTTGACGATCTTTTGTTGCGCCAGATCGATCACCGTATACTTGGGCTTGCCAATCTCGAACCGGTCCGCGTGCTTGATGATTTCCGTGGTCGTCGCGTACAGAACCTTACCGTCCGGATCGGGAGCGGCTCCGTTGAGACGGTAGCGGTGCGTCTCGGAATTCAAGACGAAGTGATTGGTAACCTTGCGGGTGGCAATGTCGATCACCTCCACGCCGCTGTGGTCGTTGGTGGTGACGAAGATCGTCTTCTTGTCGTTCGACAGGCGCAGGCCCGTCGGCAGACCGGTCACCAGCGGAATCCGCTCGATAACCTTGCCGTCGGTCGTATCGACGATCATCACGATGTTCGGATAGGCGCCCAAATACAGCGTGCCTCCGCTCGCGCAGACACAAGACAGAATGAGTAAGAACACTAGTAGCTTCATAGTTCCCTCGTAGTCGCCTCTCGTCGTCCTCTACGGAAAAACCAGGTCCAGATTGCGCCAGTCCTTAGTAGCTGCGGCGCATTTGCTGGCCCAGTCCGGATAATTGTTGAGATGATCCGGCACCTGTGCCGGCCAGAAACAGGTCACGTAGCAATCGTAGATATCGCGCTCGACCGGCTGGCATAATCCGGCCGTGCCGCCCGCCGAATCGACTTCCCATCCGGGCGAAAAGGCCAGCGCACAGCCCATAGGCACATGCGGCCGCTGCTGCGGAGTTACAGGATTATTCTGCAAGCCGACGACGTCTTCCTTCAAGGATGCGACGTAGTGATCCACTCGTCGTGCTTTCTTGTTGATTGCTCGTAGGTGCTTCATCAGACATTCCTCCCCATCGGCCTTTCTATGGTCACTTGGTCACCTCCGGCTGATCCCACTTGATATAGGTGGGAACGCTCACTACCAGATACGACTTGCCGACCAGCGCTTTTCCATCCTTGTCTTTTTCGTCTTTCGCGGTCGCCACTACCCAAACGTCGCCGTAGTTGTTGCGGCTGAATTTTCGCTGGGGATTCGGGCCGTCAATGTTCGGGCTGAACAATCCGGTGGAGCTCAAGCTGCCGACGAACTCCTTGTCGTCATCGCCAAACACCGACATAAATTCCTCGACCGACCAGTTCACGTCCACCGGACCCAACTCGATATCGTCTCCGGTGTGGATTTTGCCGTCTTCACCCTTTGAAAACGCGATAGCCTCGAGTTGCTGGTATCCCTTGGGATGCACGCTCTTCGCGTCACCGCCCAAGCGGGCGAGCGCGGTCTCGGGCAGTACTTTGATGTAATCGACCTTGTCGTAGACGGCGATTGCGTCCTGCAAAGAGGAGCGCCCCACGGCCACGTCACGTTTACCGGGCACAGCGTTGGCCGCAACATCCACCGTCGCTACAATCTGACTGGCAGTGTGTGAAACGATGGCGGTGACCTTCACACCGGCGCCGAAATCCAAATCGTCTGCGGTCACGGCCAGCGGGAAGCTGGTCCCGATAAGGCGGACACGCTGGGCTTTCGCTCCGGTCTTGAGCGAATATTTATCGGTCGTGAGCAGGAGAGGCTCAGAGGTCGCGCGCTGTATCTTCACATCGACACCGAACTCCTGATATTCGCCCCAGAACCATCGGCCTTGCCCATAGGATTGGTCTGGAGAGATCCACATCGCTTCGCGCATTTCACTCGAGAGATCATCCGGCGCCGCATTGGCGGCGAGGGCAGAACCTTTCGACCGGCCGCGCCAGGAATAGCCGGCGTACACGATGCTGGTTCCGGTTCTGGATATCGCCGGGCCGCCTCCGACTGGCTGGAGCTTCACGGTGGTGGTGAACTCATCGTCTGCGGCACCTGGAGAGACGGTCATTTCACCGTAGTATTTGCCCTTTCCGAGAATGTGGGCTGAAACCATCCAGCGTCCCGTCATCTTAGGCGCGCGCATCCGGGTTCGCCAGGCGGCCCACTCGGGTGTGTGCAGGCCGTAGTTCTTGGCGAGGTAATCGAGAGTTTGATCGAGCACAGGCACGGCCGGTACAGCCGGAGCAGAGCCAGCCGCGGCAGTTCCCCCGCCGCCAGCGCCGTTCCTATTGCCGCCACGGAATGCAGACTCAGCCTGCTGGTACAGCGCGGAATGCAAGGTGGTCAGCAGAGTCCATTCCTCTTTGGTGCGATGCCAGGAAAACGGACGGCCGAGGGCATGGCAATTCATGCAGGTGCTGCGCACGGCTTCATTGGGCACGTCTTCGTCCTGAAGTCGATGCTCGGGCATGTACATCACCGGCTTAGCCTCCTCCGGAGCCAAACCGTGATTGGTCGCCAGGTATTTCAGGATTGGCTTGGCCTCTTCCGATGTGATGACCAGTCCGTTGAGGCGCACCATCCGCTTGATGGCTTCTTCCCAGCCTTCCGGCGTGGTCCGAGTCCAGGAGATGCGCGAGAGATTGCCCTTTTCATCCTTGGTGTGGCAGGTTCCACATTTTTGAATCACCAAAGGGTCGGTGACCGGAAATCCTTCTTCGGCCACAGCCGCCGGTTCCGCTGCGGGACGCTGGCCGCCGCCGCGCCCGTTTCGGCCCTGAGCCATGACCAATCCACTGCCCAGGATCACGGCCAGCGAAATCCCGATTTTCTTCATGAAAACCTCCATAACATTTCAGACCTCAGAAGGTGACTCTTCCAGTGAGCTGCATGGCGCGTGGGCCGCCTGCTTCTTGTCCTTGCATGGCTGTGATAGTCCCGAAAGCGGCATTACCAAGAACCAAGCTGGTCGGAACAGCGTAGTTTGGATGATTCAGCGCGTTTGCCGCGGATACTCCGACCCGCATCTTCACGCGTTCCGTAATCGGAATCGATCGGAACACAGACAGCGAGACAGCCTGCGTGGGGGGACCCAGAACGGAGCCGACGGGCGAGTTTCCGTAACGGCCGATATTGTTCGCGGGAACGGCGTAGGCCGCCGGGTTGATCCAGAGACCAGGACCTTGGTTCACCGGAATCGGTGATACTCCGGGGACGATATCGGCTCGCACCGTGCCACCGGCCGTGCTGGAGGAACCCGTGCCGGCGGGATCGGCTCCGCTGGTCGTTACCGTGAGGAATGGACCGGTTTCAAAGGTCAGGACTCCTGCCACCTCCCAGCCGGTTACGGCGTGCCGGAGGATCGCGTTGTGACCCGTAAGCGATGTTTGGTACAGGAAGTTTGCCTGAAAGCGCCGACGGCGAGTGTAGGAGACGTTGCCGTAATCGAGCCCGGGATTAAACCTGTCGGTCAGTGTGCCACCCGCTTCCGAAGCAAATCCGGTTGGATTGGCGCCGCCGGCGTCGGAGAGGTTCTTGGCGATGGCGTAGCTGGCTTGGAACGAAAGACCCTTTGAAAAACGGCGGTTCGCGCTGAAAGTAACCGCGTTGTAATTGCTCCGCCCTCCGTTGGTTTCGTAGGCGATGCTGCTGAACCCCGGGTACGGAGTAGCCGCTTGGGAAGCCACGAAACCGAGCGTGTTGGCGGGAATCTGATTGGCGTTAAATTGATATCCCAACAGGCTTCCATGGCTGCCGTCATAGGTCACTCGCAATCCCGTGCTGAAACCGATGTCGCGTTCCAGCGTGGCATTCCATTGCTGTACGTAAGGATCGTGGTAGTGCAAGGCGGAAGCGAGCTGGAAGGATTCGGCGCCTGGTATCGCCAGGACGGCGGGAAATGCATTCGGGAATGCCAGAGTCGGCTTTCCGTTTACAAAAGAGTTGGCATATTTGGCTACGTAGCTGGCTTCGGTTGCCCACGAAGCGTTGACGCCGCTGCCCGCCTCAGCCTCGATGAATTTTCCGTACCCGCCGCGGATGACCGTCTTGCCGTCCTTGGTCGCCCGGTAGGCGAAGCCAATGCGCGGAGAAAAATCGCGCGTATCAGCATAGCGAAGACTTTGATTTACGCCGATCTGGCTGGCGGTGATGATGGGCGTGGGAGCAATCGACGCGCGGAACGAAGCATTGACCAGCGATTCCGAACCGTCGGGAATAACGATGGCACCATGCACCGTTTGGCCGTTGATGACGCTGGTATAGTCTGGCAGAAAGTTGGAGATGTTGTTGTAGTGGTCCGCGTAATTCGGGTGATATTCCCAACGCAAACCGTAATTCAGCGTGAACCTCGAAGTTACCTTCCAGTCGTCCTGAACATAGAAGGCCATGTTGTACCCGTAGCCGTCGGTATCCGGGGCCGTTACTGTAGTCAGTGCGGTTTGGTCTGGAACGCCCAGGAGGAAGGCCGCAAAGGGAGAGCCTATGGTCCCGCTTGTAACCGAAGAATTGTTGAAGGTGTAAGTCCCCATGCGACCGCTGGCGAAGACGTTGGTGTACAACCCCTTTTGATAACGGAAGTCGCCACCGAACTTGAGGGTGTGGCGGCCCTTGGTCCAGGTAATACTGTCCAGGAACTGAGCCGTACTGGCCCGCGACTTAGAGGTTGTTCCACCGCTGGTGGCGGTGAAGCCGGTAATCGTGAAATTCGTAGCGGCCGCACCCGGAGGCGGCGGGAACGGAAGCGTGAGCCCCAAATTGGAGAGGACCTGCCCCGATGTATATCCGTAGCCTGTGGCGGTATTCTGCCCGCTCAGGCCGACGCGAGCTTCATTGACCATGTTCGGACTGAGGATGTAGTTATGAGCGCCCGACATGCTGTAATCGTTCTCGAGCGATTGCCCGCCGCCGAGCACCGTGGCACCGGTCGGGGCTGTCAAGTTTTGCCGGCGTTTGTAAGTGAACCGCGCAAAAGCGGTCTGCTTGCCGGTGATATTGTGATCCACGCGCAGATCCCCCTGGTTGTTCACAATAGTGGTGGGGAAATTCTGCACGTAGTTGTTGGCGATTGCTCCCGGCGCGCCGGTATTGGGCGTCATCGGCCAGTAGAAATTCATGGCTCGCTGAGAAAGGTCGGAAATGCGGGTCAGGGGTATCAGATTCCCGGCAAACGTACCACCCAGAGGATCCTTTACGACCGTCTTGGGCAGGTAGACAGAGAGGTCGCCGGACTTCAACGCGGCGGTCGGTATGCTGACGGTGGTCGCGGTCGACCTCGGAAGCTGTAGCCCCTCGAAGTCCATAAAGAAGAATGTTTTGTCTCTGCCGTGATACAGCTTGGGGGCCGATAAAGGCCCGCCGAAGGACGCTCCGTAGTCGTTCATCACCAACTTCGGGAGGGTCTTGGCGAAGGGATCGCGGGCATTCATGAATTCGTTCTGCCAATTCTCGAACAGGCTGCCGTGGTAGGCGTTGCTGCCGCTCTTCGAGATGGTGGTGATATCGCTGACGCCACTGAACTCAGCCGTGTTGTTAATCTCACTCACTCGGATTTCCGCGATGCCCTCAAACGACGGGAATAATTCGGCGATGGGCGCTCCGGTCTTTGCGCTCGAAGTACTCACGCCGTCGAGAGTCATGGACAGCATGGCGGGCTTATTGCCGGCGACCGAGATATTCCCGGTCGCATCAGTTTGAACGCCCGGCTGGGTTATCAGCGTGGTGATTGGACTGGTGGAGCCACCGGCACGCGACGCGATCGCCACCGGAAGATCGATTAGCTCACGGCCGACCTTGGTCTCGGCGATATTCGACACTTCCGTCTGGATCGTCGCGACGGCAGCGGTCACGGTGACGGATTCCGTCTGCGCCGCGATTGTTAGGTTGGTGTCCACGCGAGCCGATTGGCGGGCCAAAAGCTCGAAATCCGTTACCGTGGATCGCTGGAACCCCGGCGCCTGGAATATGAGGTCATACATTCCAGCGTCAACATTCACGAACAGATACGCCCCGTCGGCGCCCGTCACGACGTCACGCTTGACGGACGTACCCTTGTTCACCAGACTCACGATGCAAGTGGGAACGGCGGCGCCGGCTGGGTCGCGCACGATTCCGGTAAATGAGCCGGACGTCGATTGGCCCGAGGCAGTGTTCAGGAGAAGCTGACTGGCCATCGCGACGAGGGCGCACAAAAGAATCTTGGCTGGAAAGCGCCGTAGGCGCGCTGTGAACAGAGATCTCATTTCGAAACACTCCCCCCTAGTGAGCTAAAACATCCCGCACCACTGCAAAGCAGCCGCGGAGACTTTTGCGATGTTAAGGATTAGCGTCCGAACATGGACGTGATGCTCTCGCCTTACTTCGAGCGAGCCCCTTGCGCCTCTGAGAACCAGAAGAGCAAAAGAATTAATGAGTAAGAAACCGCCGTTACGGGTGGTGGCTTCCTAACTGATTGTTCATGATGCCACAGCTCATATGAAAAACGCATAAAAAATCACGATAAATCGAAGGGGCTCTGGAAACAATATCCGACGCCAGGTACGGTGCGAATGTAGCTGGGTTGCCCGGGGTCGACATCAATCTTCCTGCGCAGCAGGCGAATATATGCCCGCAAGTACTCGAGCTCGCTGCCGTAGTCGGGGCCCCACACCGAGCGCAGCAGTTGGACGTGAGTGAGGGAGGTTCCAGGTTTCTGCATCATCAAAGCCAGCAGATCGAATTCTCTGCGCGTCAGGTGGATAGGTTTGCCGTTGCGGCGCAGGTATCGGCTCTCGATATCGATCTCCAGATCGCCAGCTCGCATGAGTTGCCGGGACGAGTCGGCCCGGCGAATGCGGCGCAATACCGCTTGGATGCGCGCGAGGAATTCTCGCGATTCCACCGCCGCCGTGATGTAATCGTCGGCACCTGCCTCCAACCCGTCCGCTCTACGGTCCCCGGCGGCGTCATCGTCAAGATCCAGGATTGAAACCAGTACGATTCCGCTCTCGGGAGAGAGTTCTCTCATCCGCCGGCACACTTCGATCACCTGTGCGCTGGCGCGTTTTCTTAAGCCCAACACGATCAGATCAAACGCACCGCGCTGTACCGAACCCTGCGGCGTTTCGCCTGAGAGGACTTCTTCCACTTCGTAGTTTCTGGCATGAAGAATGTGAGAGAGACGGAGGCGGTAAGAAAGGTCGTCGATCGCGATCAACACACGAATCCGCCGTGAGGGTAAAGGTACAGGATTCGCGATGGATGCGATGTGTTTCAAAGCACTCCTCCAAGTTAAAAATCGGAGTCTTGTGCTTACGGGGCGGTCAACCGCGGAACGATCCGAAGGCTACAGGGTATTAGTCCGAGCGTGCCAACTGGGAACTCGGCGTCTTCAAGGCGAAGACGAATTTCTAAGATGATAGCAGATACTGGGCTAATCCGAGCCCGCTATTTCTGGACTTTATCCTGGTCCTGGACTGCCAGACCGCCCGTAATGCCATATCCCTAGCATCCGGTCTGGATTTTCGTGGTCGTCACGATCTCCGCCAGAGTCGCCGTTTTGGGATCGGCATTGGCAACGGAACAGATGAATTAACACCAGGCGCACTACGAGGTACTGCGCTTGATTCCCTGCTCCTTCCAGCGCTTCATCGTGGCGTCTGCCACGTCCGGGTTACGGCAGGTGGGCTGAGCCGAATGTTCATGCTTGCAGAACTCTTGCAGTTGTTGCAGTTGGCTGACTCGGCTCTATGTCCTGGAATGGTGGCGATTTGCGGGCCATAAGCGAAGAATTGAGCGCGCGTAAGGGATCCGTAACGCTCTGTCCACTAGCGTTTACGTTGACGGTCCGTAGCCGCTGCAATACTAGAGACATGGCGATCAATAGATTGGACCACGTTAGCGTCGTCGTCGATGACCTTGCAGCCGCTATCGCTTTTTTCACCGCGCTCGGCATGACGCTCGAAGGCGAGGCGGCGGTCGAGGGCCCGTGGGTGGACCGCGTCAACGGGCTCGAAAGTGTCCAAGTTGACATCGTTATGATGCGCACCCCAGATGGGCACGGGCGGCTTGAGCTGACGAAGTTTCGCAAACCCAAACTGGTCGACATCGAACCGGCGATTGCACCGCCGAACACGCTGGGCCTCCGGAGCGTCATGTTTACAGTCGAAAGCGTCGACGACACTGTCGCTTGCCTGCGCGCCAACGGCGCCGAACTCGTCGGCGAGGTGGCTCAGTACGAGGACAAGTACAGACTCTGCTACATGCGAGGCCCTGCGGGCATCATTGTCGCGCTGGCCGAGGAACTGTTCTGAAGCGTTCACTGCCTTCGGAGAGACCGGTGGCGACATAGACGCTCCTTCGACTCGATCTCATCGCTCGCAACCATCCTGTTATCTCGCCGACTTGCGCCGCGCGGTCGGACCCATTTCCGCGAGTCTTTTCTAGCCCCCAACAATTTAGGTCAGCGACCCGCCGTAGTCGATTCTGTAGCTACTCAAAATCTCCAGATTCCCTTCCTTACACGGCTGGGGCAACTTGCCTATCGAGCAGCAGCAGTAACAGCCGCCGCATCCCTGCTGACACTGATGCTGGCTCCGCCACCAGGGGCGCCGTTGCCGGGGTCACCGGGGGAGACAACCTTGACCCAGAGTTCACCCTTGTCCTTGAAGTACGAGGTCTCACTGGCCTTGCGCAGTGCATCCAGGCTGTCCTGCTGCGTACCCGAGGCTGCGGTGGTGAATCCCGGCAGATCAAAGATCACCCACGAGCCTTTCTCCATTTCCGTCACGGAGAGGGCCACGGTCGGCCTTTCGGTGGTCACCTTGATTTCGGTACCAGCTCGTACGGTGCCGTTCGTTACGGAGTAGTCCTTGCCATTGCGGCTGAGAACGATTGGCTGCTGAGGAGCTCCACCAGCGCCTCCGGCTCCTCCTCTGCCGCCAGCGCCACCACGACCTCCGGCAGCGCCAGGACCGGCCGCTGCGCCAGGACCACCGGGGCCGCCCCTACCGGCGACAGGACCGCCGAGACCGCCAGGCCCGCCACGACCGCCGCCGGCGGCGCCAATGTTCATTCGCCCAACATCGCCCTTGCACACAGCAGCGTTCCAGGTGGGCTTGATCTCACAGGCTTCTGTGTCGACTGCGATGCTGTCGTTGGGGCCGTCATTGATCAGAACGTAGGATTCCGGACCGCCGCCGAACGAGCCGTCGTGGTCGCGGATTGCCGCGGTCTTATAGGCCGTGCTGCCTCCGTTATCGTTGCCCCACTTACGCTCCATCGGCGGGAAATACACCGGCTTGGCGTTGACGAATTTCACGTGATCGACGGCGTTGTTGGAGCTGACCCCGAAGCTGGCATAAAACAGGACAGTGATCGCTCCCGACTTGCGAGTGGCGTTGTCCTGGTAATTCACGAAGGTGGTATTCACCACGTCATGGCGGTAATCGTAGTACTCGTAGCCGTGGATCGGGAAATCCGGCAGATCGACCTTCGGGAAGGTGCGGCCGTAAGCCTTTTCCGCTTCCGTCTTGGGGTTGCCGACGTTCTCGGTTTCGCCCACGAACAGCGAATCAACCACCTTTGAGGTAAAAGTGTAACGGCCGAATGCGCCGGAGGCGTGCGTAAAGCCGTTAGCGTTGTCCGCCAGCTTGACGTTCCGGAACTCGTGCATCTCACCGCGGCCCCAGATGCCGCCATTCCGGTTCTTGTAGGCCGTGAGATTTTCGAAGACCGATATCAGCGCATTGCTGTTCGCGTCAGCCGGATTTTCAAGGCCAGTATGCGAGCTGCCCGTCACACCGAAAGTGTTATTGGCCGCAATGTTGCGGTCGAACATGAACGCGTCGTAGTTGGAGTGCGAGACGTTGCCCTTGAACTCGCGGAACGGCGTCCGACGCGGCCAGGTCTTCGCGCTGATTTCCGTGTCTGCGAATTTACCGTTCGGATGCTCCGGCAAGGACATCCAGAAGCCGTTCGAGTCGGAACCCGCGGCCACGTTATCCCGGTAGATGTTGTCCGGATTGGTGATCCAGAAAGTAGCCGCCGTGTTGTCCGAGGGAAGCAGGACATCCTTGGCCTGCTGGCCATTCCCTGCCGCTCGTTTCTCTCCGGCTGCAGCTAGGTTTGTCGGGACGCACGGCGCGTCCGGATGACACTTGGTCAGGATCCCCAGGTTGTGCACGAACTGGTTGTCGTGCTCCACGCCGTCCTCTAGGAAGAAGCAGTGACCAATGTTGTTGTAGGTCACGTTGTTTTCAACGTCCAGGTAATTTGTGCCATGCACGGTCACGCAGCGGCTATAGGTGTTGTGAATGGCGGAGTTCTTGATGTACTGCCCCTGCGCATCGCCCAGCAGATGCCAATGGATCGGATACCGCGCCAGATGCATGTTCTGCCCCATGCGATTGAGCTCGACGCCGGAGACGTACATCTTGCTCGCGCTCATCGCCATGATGTGGCCGCCAAATAGCGTCTGGTCTGCGTCAGGCGAAGCCTGGATCAGGATATTGCGCGACAGCATGCCGACTTCGCCGCGTTCGTCCACGTCGAAGGTGATCTTGCCGAAGTGCATGTAGTCCAGTTTCTTGTCGAGCGTGATCGTATTGCCACCGATGGCAGCAATGATTCGCTCCTCTGCCTGGTGGGGATCGAAATCCGTGGACGCGAGAACAATCGTCTGGCCTTTCTTCCAGTCACCAGCATTCAAGACTTCGATGGTGTTGCTGCCCGCGGCGGCCGTTTGCGCCAGCTTGGTCCAGGAGTTCTTCTCCGTACCGTGCAGGTTCAGGGTTCCGCCCATGAGCATGATCCCGCGGTCACTGCGGTCATTCGTTCCACCAATTCCGCTCATATCTTCGTCTTTGATGTTGTCGGTGAGGGTAATTGTCGCCTTGCGCGTGTGGGGTTTGGCTTCCGTGCCAATCTCCAACTCGCCATGCACCATGATCCACTCGGTGGTCAGTTCCAGATCTTTGTTGTCCGCGAAGCTCAGTTTGCCGTTGATCGTCAAACCGTGCAGCGGCATCGGGCTAACGTCGAGGACAACATTCATGTCCTTATCGATGGTGACAGTCGCGTCTTTGGCTGGCACCTTCTTGTTGGGCCAGGTGGATGCATCCGACCAGCGCTTCGCGCTAGCCGTGGAAGAAGCTTTTTGTTGAGCCTTAAGGGCGGCATATCCGCCGAGGACTAGAAAGGCCGGAACCAGCAACGAGAGGAACAAAGGTGAGTGTTTTCGCATAGTTAGACCTCCGTGATTGCGACAACGATAGCAGGTTCGATAGGAGCTCGCAAGGGATACGATGACCACGTTCTTTTGGTAATGTACTGCCCCTCAAGCGTAAGTATAAGTGGTTTCGTCCAGGCGATTGCTGGTAAAAGGACCAGCGGCATCATGGTAGTAACCATATGTATGGCGAGCATGAGAATAGAGAGCCGCACCAGCCGGGGTAACAGGGTCGAGATACCGATCACCATCCGAGTTCTCGGCTGGTCGGGTTGTTGAAACTTGAGGAGAACTAGCTACCGTTTTCACCAAGGCTCCCCAATGTGAAATTGCTGATGCTCCTATCTAATTCAAATTGCAGACGTTCTGGCCGTACAGTTTCGGAAGCGCACCTGCTGAAACGGCAAGGCCGTACTCAAAGGGATTCAGGTTTGCCACTCAGCCCGGCGAGTTCTCGTTCGGACCGATGAAATGACTCAAGGGCACGTCTACTGGTGCCAAGTCCTGTTGCCATCGTCCAACAATCTGTTACCCTGAGTCCAGATGCGGCGCGGCATTTACATTGCGACGAGCCTTGCAGCAATTTTGCTGCTTGTTCGACCGTTTGACTGCTTCGCGAATCCAGCGCCGACCCGTGCGGCCGCGGACTGCTGCAAGAAGGGC
>Ga0207711_10002458_pt1 | contig 16528 bp, 17 predicted proteins | sample KBSS34metaG_FD_184401 | JGI IMG/M metagenome (GOLD analysis project Ga0207711, IMG submission 184401) | Switchgrass rhizosphere microbial communities from Kellogg Biological Station, Michigan, USA - KBS S3-4 metaG (SPAdes) (version 2) | ecosystem: Host-associated > Plants > Roots > Rhizosphere...
CTCGGTCAGGAAAAGCGCGATCCCGATGCTGACCGGAACGGCGATGATCAAGGCGATGGCCGACGTGACCAACGTTCCGTAAATTGGGACGAGCGCACCGAACTTGGCGCCAACTACGTCCCACTCCCTGTTGATGACAAAATGCCAGCCGAACGTCTTGAAGGCGAGACGCCCGCCCCATGCCATGGAGAGGGCAACCCCACCTAACAACAGAAGCACGAGCCAGGCGGCACCGGCGGTGACCCACCGGAAAGCAAGGTCAACGACAGCACCGCTGCGTTGCTCAACCGGGGCAGCCATTATTTCGGGAGTCCGGGCGAGCGTCGCATTCACTTGATGTTGGAGCCTATGTAGCGTTCGATCTGCTGCACCAACGAGTCAGGCAGCGGTACGTAGTCCAGCTTCTTGGCTTGGTCCTGACCCTTTTCGAGCGCATTTTTGAAGAATGCGATCGCGGCGTCCGACTTCGCCTTGTCCTTGGGGTTCTTCGGCATCAGCACGAAGGTGCTGGCGGCAATCGGGTAAGCCTGCGCCCCGCTTGCGTTGGTCATCACCAGGTTGAAGTCCTGCGCCTTGGCCCAGTCGGCGGTGGCCGCCGCGGCGGCGAACGCATCCGCGCTCGGCGCAATGAAATTGCCCGCAGCGTTCTGGATCAGTGTGTAGGTCATCTTGTTCTGAACGACATAGGCATATTCAACATAGCCGAGTGAGTTCGGAAGCTGCTTTACATAGCCCGCAACACCTTCATTGCCCTTGCCGCCAACGCCGCCAGGCCAGGCCACCGACTTGCCTTCGCCCGGCCCACTCTTCCACGTCGGGCTGACCTGAGCGAGATAGTGGGTGAAGTTGAAGGTCGTGCCCGAGCCATCCGAACGGTGCACGGTCGCGATCGCCGCATTGGGGAGATTCAGGCCCGGGTTGATCTTAACGATCGCCGGATCGTTCCAATTCTTGATCTTGCCCATGTAGATGTCAGCAAGCAGCTGGCCGGTCAGCCTGAGCTTGCCGGCATCGAGACCGGTGATATTCACGACCGGCACGATCCCGCCCACGATCACTGGGAACTGCGCAAGGCCGCTCTGCGCGAGTTCGTCAGAGGTCAGCGGCTGATCGGTCGCGCCGAATTCGACTGTGCCGGCCTTGACCTGAGCGATGCCGCCACCCGAACCGATCGACTGGTAGTTGATACTGACCCCCGCCTGCTTCTTATAATCTGCCGCCCACGCCGACAGCACTGGATAGACGAAGGTTGAGCCGGCACCAGTGACTTGCGCGCCCGCGGCGGCGCCCGGCGCCAACTGGTTGCCGGACTGATTGTTGCATGCGGCTAGAAGCGCCAGCGTGGGTAACGCGAAGAGCAGCTTGTTCATGAGGATCGCACTCCTTTCGGGAAAACGGTGTCACCCCAAGCCCTTGGGACGCCCCGGCGAATTCTCTGTGACAGATATGTTGCACTTTCATGACGGCGATCGCTCACGCAGCCTGATTGATACCGGTACCAGCCGTCGTTACAGCGCCGGCTGATGAGCATTCTCCGTTGGCTCGCGGCCGTTGCCGCGCTTTCGCTCGCCGCCTGCCAGGCGGCCCCCAGCAACGACCAGCAAGGCAACGCGGCCGGCGACGCCAGCGGGTCTCCGCAGAGCGCGAGCGACAAGCTCGCGCGGGTCGAGATGCGAGCGGACACGAGCTATTTGACCGACGAGGAACGCCAGGTCGTCAACCTGCTGATCCAGGCCGCCGACCTGCTCAACCCGATCTACCTGCGCCAGGTTTCGGCGGACAATGTGCGGCTCCGCGAAGAGATCGAGAAGTCGGGCGACAAGGCGATGCTCGATCGCTTCGATACGTTCATGGGCCCGTGGGACGAGGTCAGCGAAGACAAGCCTTTCTACGGCAACGCGCAGCGACCCGTCGGCGCCGGCTTCTATCCCGCCGATCTCACCAAGCAGCAGTTCGACGCCTATCTGGCCAAACACCCGGATCAGGAAAAGGCGCTCACTGATCCCTATTCGGTGGTGAAGCGCCAGGGCGAGCAGCTGGTCGCGGTTCCCTATTCGACCGAATACAAACAATGGCTCGAGCCGGCCGCAGCGAAGCTCGAAGAGGCCGCCGCGATCACGACCAATCCGAGCCTCAAGAGGTTCCTGACGCTGCGCGCGAAGGCGTTCCGGACCGACGACTATTTCGAGTCGGAGCTTGCCTGGATGGATCTGAAGGACACGCCGATCGAAATCGTCATCGGTCCTTACGAAACTTACACGGACACGCTCTACGGACAGAAGACCGCCTTCGAAGCTTATGTCGTGCTGCGCAACCCGAAGGAGTCAGCCGAGCTCGATATCTACAAGAGCCATTTGCGCGACATGGAAGCGAACCTTCCGGAAGAGGAGCAATACAAGAACTTCAAGCGTGGCTTCGCCTCCCCGATCTCGGTCGGTGACCAGATCCACGCCGGTGGCGACAGCAATCACGGCATCCAGACGGTGGCCTTCAACCTGCCCAACGACGAGCGCGTGCGCGAGGCCAAGGGCGCGAAGAAGGTGATCCTGCAGAATGTGCTCGGCGCGAAATACGATCGCATCCTGCAGCCCATGGCGAGCCTGGTGCTGGTGCCCGAAGACGCGGGGAACGTGAACCGGCGCTACATGTATATGGAGACGCTATTCCACGAGTTGAGCCACAGCCTCGGGCCGGGCTCGATCACCGTCAATGGCCGCAAGACCAACGTCGACAAGGAGTTGAAGGATCTCGCCGGCGGCTTCGAGGAAGCGAAAGCCGACGTGATGGGAGCGTACAACGTGCTGTTCATGATGGACAAGGGCGTGCTTCCGGCCGCCGAGAAGCCGCAGATCCGCGCTGCTTATGTCGCCGGCCTGTTCCGGGCCATGCGCTTTGGCGACACCGATGCGCACGGGCGCGGTGCGGCGATGCAGTACCGCTACATCCGCGATAAAGGCGGGATCGTTTGGGATGCGAACGCCAAGCGCTTCCGCATCGACCCGGTAAAGCTCGACGCGGGCATTCGCGATCTCGTCCACGACATCATCACGCTTCAGGCGACAGGCGATTATGAAGGGACCAAGGCATTTCTCGCCAAGTGGGCGGTGATGGATGCCGAAGCCAAACAAGTGACCAGCCAGATGGGTCACATTCCGGTCGACATCCACCCGATCTATCCGGAGCGCGTGTGATGGGCGGCAGCTTCGAGACCTTCGCTTCGCTGCACGTTCCGGGCGACCCGGTCGTACTCTACAATATCTGGGACGTCGGCAGCGCGCTCGCGGTGGTGAAGGCGGGCGCGAAGGCGCTCGCTACCGGTAGTCACCCGGTCGCCGACGCGCACGGCTGGCCCGACGGGCAACAGGTCCCGATGGAATTCGCCTTCGCCAATGCGAAGCGCATTGCCGACGCCGTCGATTTGCCGCTCACGGTCGACTTCGAGGGCGCTTATTCAGATGACCCCGATAAGGGCGCGGCAAATGTCCTCCGATTGAAGGATACCGGCGCGGTCGGCTGCAATTTCGAGGACCAGGTCGTCGGGGGCGCAGGGCTGCATCCGCTCGATTTGCAGGTCGAGCGCATCGCGGCGATCCGCCGCGCAGTCGGCGAGAAGTTTTACATCAATGCTCGAACCGACCTGTTCCTGAAGACGCAAACCTATGACGAAGCGCTGGTCGACCAAGTGATCGAGCGCGGCAAGGCCTTCGCCGATGCCGGCGCCAGCGGCTTTTTCGTCCCACGCCTCGCCAGCCCCTCACAGATCGAGCGGGTGGTCGGCGAAGTCCCGCTGCCACTCAACGTCATCGCTTTCCCCGGCGCGCCTGACAAAAGAATTTGGGCAGAGGCCGGCGTCGCGCGCATCAGCCATGGCCCGTTCCCGCATCGTGCCCTGATGGCCAAACTGGAGGAAATGGCGCGCGAAGCGATCGGTTAGGCGGAAGCCTTCTGCCGCCCGAACCAGCGCCGCGTGCGCGGACCGGACTTGAGTACCGTCTTCCGGAACATCCGCGCGCCAAGGCGCAGGATGAGTACCACCCACAGAGCCTGCCACGCGAGCGCCGCGACTTGCGGCCACCAGCCGGGCTGCTCGGCGGCTCGGGCCAGCATGACCATCGGCGAGGACAACGGGAAGATCGCAGCGGCGATCGCCTTGGGCGCGTTCGGTTCCCCGATCGCGGTCGCCGCAAAACCGAAGATCACGACCTGGGCGAACGTCACCGGCATCGACAAGGTCTGCACCTCGCGAACTGTCGACGCCTGCGCTCCGATGGTCAGGAAGACCGCGCCGAGAAGCAGATAATTCATCCCGAAATAAAGGATCGCGAGAATGAGAAAGCCGGGCCAGCCGACCGCGGGCGGCGGCAAGGTCTGGACTCCGCCGGTCTTCACGAGCTGAATGAGAAGAGCGCCGGCGCTGATCCATACGATAATGCCGACGATCGACGCCGCAAGCATCGCGAACAGCTTGCCAACGAAGAGCGCGTCGATCGGCACCGCGGCGGCAATGACCTCGATGATCTTGTTCGATTTCTCCTCGATCAGCTGGGACAGGAGCATGCCGGAGAGAAGAATGGTCAGGAAGAACAGCAGCATCTGACCGATCTGGGCGGTGAGCGCGCGGTCCTTGACGAGCGAGCCCGAGGATTGCTGGACGGTCGTAACGGGCAGCAGTCGGGCCTCCGCGGCAGGCTCGCGCGCCGCCGACAGGATAAGGTCGAGCTGCCCGCTGGTAGGGCCCTTGGGTTCGACCGACCCGACGAGATGCGGAGCAGATAACCCCCCAGTGAGGACAGCACGGATTGGAGGGCTGGTGGAGGCCAGAAGTCGCTGCTGCTGCGCGGCGAGATCGCGTTCCGGATCGTAACGAAGGAGCTTGGAGACAGCAGGTTCGCCCAGCGCTCCCGCAACCCGCTCGCGCGCGGCAGCGATCCGGTCAAAATCCGCCTGAGACGAAACCACGGCAATGACCGGGGTTTCGGTCCGGCTCGCGACTTGCGCCCCGATGCTTCCGAATGCGCCGCCGAGGAGCAGCGGAAACAGCGGGCCCAGCAGAAAGAACAGGAAGGTCTTCGACAACACCGTCGCGTTGAAGTCGCGGCGACCAATTACATAAGCCGAGCGCAGAAGCTTCATCATGGGACCGGTTCCTCCGCCGCCATGGCCGCCGCCGCGCTTCTACCGGCGATGGCGACGAAAGCGTCGTGCAGGCCGGGCCGCTCGATCGCAAGCGTCTCTATGCCTGCACCGCCCTCGATGAGCGCCTTGAGCAGAGGCTCGGGACCTCCCGCCGGAAGCTCGAACACCCATTCGTCGCCCTCGCGCCGCGCGCTGCCTGGAATGGCTGACCGCCACGGCCCGTCGGCGGCCCGCGTGCGCAGCCGGACGATCGGCCGCAATTGCCCGCGAGCTTCGTCGACGCGACCCTCGAACGCGACCTTGCCCGACGCGATGATCGCAATCCGCTCACACAGACGTTCGGCGTGTGCGATCACATGGGTCGAGAAAATGATCGTCGCGCCCTGCCGCGCCTCACGCCGGATCAGTTCCTCGAGCCGTCCCTGGTTGATTGCGTCGAGCCCAGCGAAGGGCTCATCGAGAACGATCAGACGGGGTCGATGAACGATCGTGCCCAGCAGCTGGACGGTCTGCGCCATGCCCTTCGAGAGGTTGCGGATCGGCTTTCGGGCCCATTCGCCGAGGCCGTGCTGCTCCAGCAGCTCGTCCGCGCGGCGCCGGCCTTCACGCAAGGGAAGTCCGCGAAGCGCACCGATGAACGCGATCGCGTCACGCGCATGCATCGACGGGTAGAGTCCCCGCTCCTCGGGCAGGTAACCGACCTCCGCCGCGACATCGAGCGGCTGCTCATGGCCGAGAACACGCCGTGTCCCGCTCGACGGGTCAATGATCCCCAGCAGCATTCGGAGAGTCGTCGTTTTGCCGGCGCCGTTGGGGCCGAGAAGTCCGTAGATCGAGCCGGCGGGCACCGCGAGACTGACGCCGTCGACTGCGCGGGTGTTGTCGAAATCCTTGACGAGATCGACCGCTTCGACCGCGATTCCATTGTGCTGGGCCTGTCGAAGCACTGAAATTCCTACGGAAGTCGAAGCGGACGGTGTAGTGGCTCGGCAGTGGATAAAAGGCAAAGCCTTGAAGAAGCAATAAGAAGCGAAGCAGCACGGCTCGGGTTCGTCGCGTGCGGCTTCGCGAGCGCCGATGCGGCGGACGCGGCGGGGCTGGACCTTTGGCGCTGGCTCGAAGCCAGTCACCACGGAACGATGGGCTGGATGGAGGATCGGGCACACCATCGCGCCAGCCCGCGCGCTCTGTGGCCCGATGCCAAATCAGCGATCGCGCTGGGAATGAGCTATGCGCCTGCCGGAGATCCACTGGCGCTTGCCGAGCATCCGCACCTCGGCCGGATCTCCGCCTATGCGCAGGGCGGCGACTATCACAGGACGGTCAAGAAGGCGCTGAAAGCGCTCGCCCGCTTCATCATCGACCGCGCCCCTTCGGAGCTCAAGGTTTTCGTCGACACCGCGCCGGTGATGGAGAAGCCGCTAGCCCAGGCTGCCGGTATCGGCTGGCAGGGCAAGCATACCAACCTCGTTAGCCGCGAGCACGGCAGCTGGCTGTTTCTCGGTGTCATCCTGACCAGCCTCCAACTGGAGCCGGACCCGCCGGCCGACCACGGGGAGCATTGCGGAAGCTGCACGCGCTGCCTCGATGCCTGTCCGACCCAAGCATTCGACGGCCCGCACCGGATCGATGCGCGGCGCTGCATCTCCTACCTCACCATCGAGCATGACGGCGCGATCCCGCAGGAATTCCGCGCCGCGATGGGCAACCGAATCTACGGCTGCGACGATTGCCTCGCGGTGTGCCCGTGGAACCGGTTCGCGCAAAGCGCTGCGGCGAACCGCGCCTTCCTGCCGCGAGGCGAGCTCGTTGCCCCGCAGTTGGCCGATTTGCTTGCCCTTGACCACGCCGGTTTTCGCGAGATGTTCGCGGGCTCGCCGATCAAGCGGATCGGGCTCAGGCGTTTGATCCGCAACTGCCTGATCGCGAGCGGGAACAGCGGCGATCCTACCCTTGCGGCATCAATCCGCTTGCACCTCGACGGCGACGATCCGATTATCGCCGAAGCCGCCAAATGGGCGCTGGCTCAGCTCGGATGCTCGAGCGACGCGATGCAGGCCGCCTGATCGAAATCGATGCCTGACGGCGTGCGGGTGTCGACATGCGTCACGTGCAGGCCACCGTTGGCAACCGGATAAAGATAGGCGTCGAGGACGCATGATCGCCCGCGGAACTGGAGCTTCACGCTGCTTCCCTCACGAATCTGCAGGGCCGGGTTTCCGAGATGGCCGATCAACTCGGACGCACTGAGGCCGATGAGGCCGCGGCGAATCTGTGGCTGGGCTGGAATCTGTTGTGGCACGTTAGCGGACGGCTGCGGAGCGGTCGCGCAGGCCGAAAGGAAGACGGCGGAAGTGAGGATCAGGCGGCGCATGGCCCGGACGATGCCCGCCCGTCGCGACCGAGGCAAGGTTGCGGCGCACGGAACGCCTCGCTACGCGCGCGCTTTCCTCGTTCCCCGGAGACCCTATGCCCGACCGCCGCCTCGACGTGCTCGCCATCGGCAACGCGATCGTCGACGTCATTGCCGACGCCGATGACCCATTCCTAGCCGCGCACGGGATGCACAAGGGCGCGATGCAGCTAATCGACGAAGGCCAGGCAACGCGGCTGTACGCGGCGATGGGACCAGGGCGCGAGGAAAGCGGAGGGTCGGCGGCGAATACGGTCGCGGGCCTCGCCTCGCTGGGTCTCAACGCTGGGTTCATCGGTCAGATTGCGGACGATCAGCTCGGCACGATCTTTACGCACGACATTCGCAGCCTCGGGGTCGAGTTCGGGACGGAGCCGCGAAACGGGATAGGGGCGACCGGGCGCTGCTTGATTCTAGTCACGTCAGACGCGCAGCGGACGATGAACACCTTCCTAGGCGCAGCGCAGATGCTCGACGCAGGCGCGGTCGATCCGGTCCATGTCCGGCAAGCGGCCATCCTCTACCTCGAAGGCTATCTGTGGGATCCGGAAGGACCTCGCGCCGCGATGTACAAGGCGATGGACGCGGCCCGTGAAGCGGGAACAAAGGTAGCTTTCACGCTGTCCGACAGCTTCGTCGTCGAGCGCCACCGGGCCGACCTCCTGCGGCTGCTCGACGAACGCCGGATCGACATTCTCTTCGCGAACCAGGTCGAAGCCGAGGCACTTGCCCAGGTGCCGGACGTCGAGAGCGCCGTGACCGCGCTTAAAGAAAAGGTCGAGACGCTGGTCGTCACGCGTCACGAGCATGGCGCACTTGCCATTCGAGGCGGTGAGCGGGCGGATGTGCCCGCCGAGCCGATCCGCGACCTCGTCGACACGACCGGCGCCGGAGACCTGTTCGCGGCCGGCTTCCTTGCCGGCGAGGCGCACGGCCTGGGCCTCGAGCGATCGCTGAGGCTCGGCGCGATCTGCGCCGCCGAAGTGATCCAGCATTATGGCGCGCGCCCCGAGGCAAACCTCAGGGCGCTGGCCGGAGACCTGCTGACCTAGGGCCGCATTGTCGGCTTGCCGCTGTCATCGCGCGGCTCATCTTCGGGGAACAGTGCCGGCTCGCCGGTGTCGATGACAACGTGGCCCTTCGCCAGCTCCGAATTGTGCATGCCGTAGACGAAATAGAGGATAATCGCCGCGAGGACATACCAAGCGAAGAAGATCAGCACGCGATTCTCAACGGTGAAGATCAGCGCGAAACAGCTGAGAATCCCGAGCGCTGGCAAGGCCGGATAAAGCGGCACACGATAGCCGCGCGGAATATCCGGGTGCGTACGGCGCAACCAGATCACCGTGAAGCAGACAATGCCGAAGGCCGCGAGCGTTCCCACCGACGTTGCATCGCCAAGGAAGTTAATGTCGAAGAAACCGGCAGCACAAGCGACGGCGAGGCCGACAATCAACGTATTGATCCACGGCGTGCGAAATTTCGGGTGCACGCGCGCGAAGATCTTCGGCAGCAGGCCGTCGCGCGCCATGGTGTAGAAAATTCGGGTCTGGCCATACATCAACACCAGGATGACCGACGTCAGGCCGATGATCGCGCCGACTTTGATCGTCTTGGCGAACCATGCCCACTGCGGCCCGAAGGCATCGACCGCCACCGCGACCGGGTCGGGCACGTTGAGCGAAGTGTAAGGCACAATCAGCGTCATCACGATCGACACGAGAATGTAGATGACCGTGCAGGCGATGAGGGAGCCGATGATCCCGAACGGCATGTCCTTGGCCGGATTCTTGGCTTCCTGACCGGCGGTCGAAACTGCTTCGAAGCCGATGTAAGCGAAGAACACGATCGAGGCGGCACGCAGGATTCCGCTCCAGCCGAACTCGCCCTTGGCGCCGGTCGGAGGCGGAATGAACGGATGCCAATTGGGCGAGTAGGTCGGCAGATTTTTAAGGATGATGAAGCCGCCGACGAGGATGAAGGCAGTGAGCACCGACACCTTGATCGCGACGATGGCGTTGTTGAACTTCGCCGATTCCGAAACACCGACAACAAGCAGGATCGCAAGGGCCGAGCAGACGAGGAATGCCGGCAGGTTGAAGAGATAGACGACTGGCGCGCCGTTGACGAGAACGTCGACCCCGTCCTTCTGCAGATGGTGCCCCATTGGCCCGGTAAGGTCCGCGGGAATGTGAAGTCCGAAATCTGCGAGAAGGCTCACCACATATCCCGACCAGCCGACCGCGACGACCGACGCAGCGAGGCCATATTCAAGGAGGAGGAGCGCGCCCATCACCCATGCGGCAAATTCCCCGATCGTCGCATAACTGTAGGTGTAGGCAGAGCCGGAGACGGGCAGGGTGGACGCAAGCTCAGCGTAGCACAGGCCGGCAAAGGCGCAGATCACCCCGGCTATGGCGTAAGAGATGAGTACGGCCGGACCGGCGTGGAGCGCGGCGGCATTGCCGGTCCGGACAAAGATGCCGGCGCCGATAATGCAGCCAATGCCGAGAAACACTAGATTCCAGGGGCCGAGCGAACGCTTGAGCTCGCTGGTTCTGGTTTCCTGTTGAATCTGTTCGACGCTTTTACGCAAGCCGATGCGCGCGAAGAATCCCCGGCGTGGAGCCGCAGTCGCCATTCGATCTCCCCTCAAAAACTGTGTGGGCGGAGCCTAGCGGCTCAATCGGCAAGGGCAATCCCCCTATCGGGCAAGCATCGGGCCAAGCGGCCGCCCGCCGAAGATGTGCACATGGAGGTGCGGAACCTCCTGGCCGGAGTTCAACCCGGCGTTGGCGAGCAACCGGTAGCCGTCCCCGACCAGGCCGGAATCGCGCGCGACCGCGCCGACCGCGCGGACAAAGCCCGCGATCTCCGCATCCGATGCCCGGGCCGAAAAATCGTCCCACGAGACGTACGCGCCCTTCGGAATCACCAGGACGTGGGTTGGCGACAAAGGGTTGATGTCGTGAAAGGCGAGCGCATGCTCGTCCTCGTAGACCTTGCTGCATGGGATCTCGCCGCGCAGGATCCGGGCGAAGATATTGCTATCGTCATAAGGCTGCGTCGCGTCGATGGCCATGAATCCCACTCTCGCTCCGACGAGCGGCCGGTCAAGGCAATTGTGCGAACAGGACGCAAAGCGTAATTTCCCTGCATGGCGACCGTCGCTCCCCGCCCGAGTCTCTCGCGATTCTTCTTCGAGCCGATCCGCGGCGGGGCGCTGGTTGCGTGCGGGCTGTTCGTCTGGCTCGCCGGCGCGAGCTATTGTCACGGCTATCAATACTTCCTTAGCGGGGAAGAGCGGGGGCCCTGGTCGGGCAGCTTGACCTGGTCGGCGATTGCCGTCGTCCCGTGGTTCGCGTTGTTCGAATGGTCGAAGGAGCCGCAGGGCTCGCGGGCGACGCGGCGGCCCGCGATCCTTATCGCTCTGGTGCTCAGCATCGCCGCCCTCTCGATCGGTCTCGAATATGTGGTCGACTTCTGCGTCGGGGACGTCACCGATCGATTCGGCCTGCTGGTGATGCGCCGCTTGCCCGCGATCGGTGTCAGTGTTCTCCTCATTACGCTCACGCGCAAGGCCGCGCTGCGCCGGCCGCCCAATCCGGCGACGATCGAACTCGGGACAATCGCCGCAGCAATCGACTGGGTCGAGGCGGCCGACAATTACGTCGAGCTCCACGTCGATGGGCGGACGGTCATGCGCCGGATGACGATGCGCGACGCCGCGCGAGCGCTTGCCGGTCACGGCTTTGTCCGCATCCATCGCCGGTTCCTGGTCAACCGCGACAGGATCGCGGGGATTGTCGGCACGAACGGCGACCGGGTCGTCAAACTTCGCTGCGACACCGAGCTGCCCGTTGGCCGCGCCTTCGCGGCCAATCTCTCGCGCTCCGCCTGAGTTCGCCACTTCGCCACATTTCGCTTCGCCATCTACGCTGTGCCCAGTCGCATCCGCTGATGCGACATTCGATTCCCGCCGGCTTGCTGTGCCTATGCGTCAGCGCGCCCGCTGCCACCCAACCGGCAGCGGCACAGTTCCGGGCGCTAGCAGTGCCCATCACCTATTCGCAGAATTACGATCCGAGCCTGTCGCCGGACGGCAAGCGGATGGTGTTCCTGAAAGCGCTCGAAGGCCATGAGACGCTGTTCATCGGGAATAGCGACGGCAGTGGCGAGAAGCAGTTGCTGCGGGGCAGCGCCGACATTGAGGACCCAGCCTGGTCGCCCGATGGTCGACAGATCGCCTACGTGCGCATCGAGGCCGGCAAGAAGTCGCTTCACGTCATGGCGATCGACGGTAGCGGCGATCACGGCGTCACGCCCGCGAGTCAAAGCCCGATTCACCCTGCCTGGACGCCGGACAGCCAGGCGCTGCTCTATTGCACCGATGACGACCTCGATCCGCCGCGCAAGAATGCCGCCGAGATCTATCGGCTAGATCTTGCGACCGGCCGCATCGCGACTCTCTTGAGTGGCGGGGTCAACACCTACCCGGTCGCCTCGCCTGACGGGCGACGCATCGCCTTCCGCAAGTTCGCGGAGAACAACAGCGAAGTGTTCGTCATGGGTTCAGACGGCAAGAACGTGCGCAATCTGACCGATCATCCGGCATTCGACGGGTGGCCCGAATGGTCACCCGACGGAAAGCGGATCGCTTTCGCCAGCAATCGCAATTCCGCCTATCAGATTTTTGTGATGAACGATGACGGCAGCAACGCGAAGCTGGTCGCCAATACCGAAGGCCGGGCGACAGCGCCCAAATGGAGTCCCGACGGCAAGCTTATCTACTTCACCAATTGCTGGCAGACCGGCCTTGCCAGCGCCTGCGAAATCTTTGTCGCGCCAGCGCCGGCATCTTGAACGGGCCTTCAGACTCGCTTGACCGGGGAGCGCTGCTCGCTACCACCTTGAGGCGATGAGTGAGGAACCGCCGGAAAGCCTGATTCCGTACGACGAGATCGTGCAGGATGCGTTGCGGGCAGTAGTTGGGCGCGTGCTCGGCGAGGTCGAGCGCTCGGGCGGACTGCCGGGCGAACATCATTTCTACATCACCTTCAAGACCCGCCATCCCGGAGTGCAGATTCCGAAACATCTGATGGAGCGCTTCCCCGACGAGATGACGATCGTCATTCAGCATCGCTTCTGGGACCTGAAGGTCGAAGAGGACGATTTCACGGTCGGCCTGTCATTTGGCGGCGTTCCCGCGACGCTGCATGTGCCATTCGCGGCCGTGACGCAGTTCCACGACCCCGCGGTCGAGTTCGCGCTGACGTTCCAGGCCAATGCCGCCGAGGAGCCGCCCGAAGAGCATGAGGAAGCAGAGAACGACGCCCCCAAACCGGAAGTCGGAGACGATGGGACCAACGTCGTCTCGGTGGACTTTACGAAGAAAAAGTAAGCCGTCGCCCCATGCCTAACGACAGCCGCACGGAAAGCGACAGCTTCGGACCGATCGAAGTTCCTGGTGACGCTTATTGGGGGGCGCAAACCGAGCGCTCAATCGAGAATTTCCCGTTCGGCCCGCGCGAACAGATGCCGCTGGAGATCGTTCATGCGCTGGGCTTTATCAAGCAGGCCGCGGCCCGGGTGAACGCACGCATCGGCGGGCTCGACCCTAAGCTCGCCGAAGTCATCCAGCAGGCCGCCCAAGAAGTGGCGCGGGGCGATCTCGACAGCCAGTTCCCGCTGGTCATCTGGCAGACCGGCTCGGGCACCCAATCGAACATGAACGCCAACGAGGTGATCGCCGGCCGGGCCAATGAGATCCTGACCGGAAAGCGTGGGGGCAAGGACCCGGTCCATCCCAACGATCACGTCAACAAGAGCCAGTCGTCCAACGACAGCTTTCCAACCGCAATGCACATCGCCGCGGCGCGGGCGGTCCACCAACGGCTGCTCCCGGCGCTGGAAACGATGAACGCCCGGCTGGCGGAGCAGGCGGCGCGTTGGGATTCGATCGTCAAGATCGGCCGCACCCACCTTCAGGATGCGACACCGCTGACGCTGGGCCAGGAGTTCTCCGGCTATGCGGCGCAGGTCGCGGATTGCATCGCGCGAGTCAAGGCGGTGATGCCGCGGCTGCTCCGCCTGGCGCAAGGCGGCACGGCGGTCGGGACCGGGCTCAACGCGCCCAAGGGTTTCGCCGAGGAGTTCGCCAGGGAGGTGGCTCGACTGACCCAGCTGCCCTTCACGTCTGCGCCCAATAAGTTCGCGGAAATGGGTTCGCATGACACCCTGGTCGAGCTGTCAGGCGTGCTCAACGTGATCGCGGTCGCGCTGAGCAAGATCGCCAACGACATCCGGCTGATGGGATCTGGTCCGCGCTGCGGGATTGGCGAATTGAAGCTGCCCGAGAACGAGCCGGGAAGCTCGATCATGCCAGGCAAGGTCAATCCGACTCAGGCCGAGATGCTGACGATGGTCGCCGCGCAAGTCATGGGCAACCACGTCGCCGTGACCGTTGGCGGTCTCCAGGGCCACCTTGAGCTCAACGTGTTCAAGCCGCTCATCGGCGCCAACGTCATCCGCTCGATCAACCTGCTCGCGATCGGCATGGAGAGCTTTACCGAGCGGATGCTCGACGGCGCCGAGCCCGACGAGAAGCGGATCGGCGAGCTGATGAACCGATCGTTGATGCTGGTCACGGCGCTGGCGCCGGAGATTGGCTATGACAATGCCGCGGCGATCGCCAAGCATGCACACAAGACCGGCCAGACGCTCAAGGAAGCGGGGATCGAGCTCGGTCTGGTCGACGAGGCGACGTTCGATCGCGTGGTCAAGGCCGAGAAGATGATCGGGCGCTAAAGCCCAAAATTCAGGCGCACGCCAAAATTGTCGATGCCCGGATTCTGGTGGCCGAACAACTGGGCATGGCTCATGTGCACCCAGCTCGCCTCGACGCTCAGCCGACCGTTGATCTGCGCGCCGACGCCGAGCTCCGGCTCGAACAGCACACGGCTGCCGAAGTCGATCTTGTCATTGGTGGGATCCTGGAAATCCTCGGCCGACCCGTTGTGGATGGCGATGCCGAGACCGGGACGGACGTAGACGGACTTGCCGAAGCGGGCGGACAGGCCGGCCGCAACATAGCTGGTCTGGCCGGCCGTGTTCAGCACTCCAAAGATGTAGGGCTGAAGCGGCGTGCGGCCGATTTTTCCACCGCGATAGCCGAGCTGAACGTCAACGCCGTTCTCGATCCCGCTCTTATCGAGCGGAGTCTTGACGTCATGGGCGTAGAGTCCGCCAAAGACTTCGGCGGCCTGCGCAGGAGGAGCCGCGCTCAATCCGACAAGTGAGAATGTGAAAATAAGCCTACCGATCACGCCACACTCCTGCAAAGATGGCGCTATCAATGCTTCGCGGTCGAATTGGTGCCTAGAGCTTCGACGGATGTCTAATGCGGCGACACCGATAAAGCCGTTCGAAACTGCAGGAGGCAGTTGATGGCCCGACTACGGCTTTCAGTTCTGATGATCGTTCCCACGTTGCTGACGACGGGCTGCATGGGAAGCACCGGCGGCGGCGCGCGACCGGGGGCCGTTGCGGCGTCCGCGTCTATCGTGCCGATGGCCGCCGCGGCCTATTTCGCGCTCGCTTCTTCGATCGACCTGTTTGAGATTCGATCCGCGCAAATGGCGCTCGAGCGATCGGCGGATCAACGCAATCGAACAATTGCGCAAAGCGCGATCGAGTCGGCCAATGGAACCAGCGCGCAGCTGTCGATGGCGGGCCGGCGCTTGGATATGCTGCCGTCCGCGACCTTGCTTCCCGAGCAACAGTCGTTGCTGGATCAGCTGGCCGCGAGCAACAATTTCGATGAGACCTATCGCACCCAACAATTGCGGGTGAATCGCGAGGCGGTGAAACTTCACGGCGATTTCGCGAAAGGCGGGCAAAGCCCGACCCTTCGCCCCGTCGCAAGAAACGCCGAGGAAGTTTACCGGCGGAACCTTACAATGCTCGGAGCCGGGCATTGATGGGTTGATTCACCCTCGCGACTGCCACGCCGCGACCGCATCGTTGGGCGCAAGCAGGTTCCAGACGTTCAGCGTCAGATTGTCGCGGATCACGAAAAGAGGGACGACCTCGAGCACGATGAGCAGTCCGATCGAAGCTCGCACGGGCAGCCTTCGTGCGGCAAGGAAGCCGACGCACATCATCAGGATATCCGACAACGAGTTGATGACGCTGTCGCCAGTGTAGCCGAGCGCCGCAGTGGTTTCGCGGTAGCGGTCGATCACGAACGGCGTGTTCTCGATCACTTCCCACGCGCTTTCGAGGAGGAGAGCCGCGAGAAAGCGCAATTCTAGGGGCCAGCGCCGCGCGACCAGCCACAGCGCCGCATAGAACAACAGCCCGTGGACGATGTGACTAGGACTGTACCAGTCGGCGAGCATCTGGCTGGTCTTAGGACTGTCGCGGAGGCCCACCCACAGGTCGATGGTGCCGCAGGTGCAGATCGGGTTGCGGCCCATCGCCAGCAGTATTGCGGCGGCGGCCAGGAGGATGAGGATTGCGGCAGGCGCGGTGCTACGACGGATCATGTGGCCCAAGACTTAACAGACAGAGGCGGCTTGCAAAGCCGGCCCGTTCATTGGAGAGACGGCGGCCATGCTGCGCACCTACGGACCCGGCTGCGACGGAAGCCTCGTCGATCCGAAGGTCGAGCGGATTCCCGAAAATGCGACCTGGATCGACCTTGAGGAGCCTACCAAGGAAGAAGAAGCGCTCGTCGAGCGATGCACCCAGGTCGGGATCCCGACCGAAGACGAAATGAAGGAGATCGAGCCTTCGAGCCGGCTCTACGAGCGTAACGGCACACTCTACATGACGATCAGCGCGCTGCGCGGAGTCGATGAAGACCATCCGTCGACGACGCCGATCACGTTCGTGCTCGCCGGCAACCGACTGGTCACGGTCCGCTATGCCACCCCCAAGCCTGTGCGGAACTTCGAGAACCACGCCCGACGCGAGCCC
>Ga0207711_10002460_pt1 | contig 16526 bp, 12 predicted proteins | sample KBSS34metaG_FD_184401 | JGI IMG/M metagenome (GOLD analysis project Ga0207711, IMG submission 184401) | Switchgrass rhizosphere microbial communities from Kellogg Biological Station, Michigan, USA - KBS S3-4 metaG (SPAdes) (version 2) | ecosystem: Host-associated > Plants > Roots > Rhizosphere...
GCAGCGACGGCTCCTCGGCGATCTCCTTCATCGACAGGATCGGCCCGCACGGGATGTCGAACTTGTTGAGGATGTCCATCGCCTCGAACTTGGTCTTGGTCATCGTCCATTCCTCGATCCGCGCAAAGATCGACTTCAGGTGCGGCAGGCGCGCCTTCGGGGTCGCATAGTTCGGATCGGTGATCCAGCCTTCCTCGCCGATCACCTTGCAGATCGCCGCCCACACCGGCGCCTGGGTGATGAAGTAGATGTAGGCGTTCGGGTCGTTCTGCCAGCCCTTGCACTTCAGGATCCAGCCCGGCTGGCCGCCGCCGGAGGCGTTGCCGGCACGCGGCACCGCCTCGCCGAAGCCGATGTCGGGGTACTGCGGATACTCGCTCAGCACATGGGTGCGGTCGAGCCGCTGCTGGTCGCGCAGCTTGACGCGGCACAGGTTGAGGACGCCGTCCTGCATCGCCGCCAGGACCTTCTGGCCGCGACCGGTGGTGTTCCTCTGATACAGCGCGGCGACGATGCCGAGCGCGAGGTGCAGGCCGGTGCCGGAATCGCCGATCTGCGCGCCGGTGACGAGCGGCGGGCCGTCGTCGAAGCCGGTCGTCGACGCGGCGCCGCCGGCGCACTGGGCGACGTTCTCGTAGACCTTGCAGTCCTCGTACGGGCCGGGACCGAATCCCTTCACCGAGGCGACGATCATTCGCGGGTTGAGCTCCTGGATGTGCTCCCACGTGAAGCCCATGCGGTCGAGCGCGCCGGGCGCGAAGTTCTCTACCAGCACGTCGCACGTCTTGATCAGCCGGTCGACGACCTCCTTGCCCTTGGCGTCCTTGGTGTTGACCGTGATCGAGCGCTTGTTGTGGTTGAGCATCGTGAAGTAGAGGCTGTCGACATCGGGGATGTCGCGCAGCTGGCCCCGCGTCGCGTCGCCCTCTCCCGCCTTCTCGAGCTTGATCACGTCGGCGCCCATCCACGCCAGCAGCTGCGTGCACGTCGGGCCCGACTGGACGTGCGTGAAGTCGAGGATGCGGACGCCGTCGAGGGCTTTCGTTTGGCTCATTCGTGTCTTTCCCTTGTGATCGATCGAGTCTCGGGTCGCGGTCGGCGTGGCGGTCTACTTCTTCGCCGCGGTCGGGTTCAGCATGGTGATGCGGCCGCTCTCGGTGCCGGCGGTCTCGTCGATGACCGCGTTGATGAGCGTCGGCCGGCCCGAGGCGACCGCCTCCGCGAGCGCCTTCTGCAGCTCGTCGGCGGTGGTGGCGTGGACGCCGACGCCGCCGAACGCCTCCATCAGCTTGTCGTAGCGGGCGCCCTTGACGAACACCGTCGGCGCGACGTCGGCGCCGCCGCTCGCGTTCACGTCGGTGCCGCGGTAGACGCCGTTGTTGTTGAAGACGACGACGCAGACCGGCAGGTGGTAGCGGCAGATCGTCTCGACCTCCATGCCGGAGAAGCCGAACGCGCTGTCGCCCTCGATCGCGATCACGGGCTTGCCGGTGACGACCGCGGCGGCGACGGCGAAGCCCATGCCGATTCCCATGATTCCCCACGTGCCGACGTCGAGTCGCTTCCTCGGCTCGTACATGTCGACGATCGAGCGCGCGAAGTCGAGCGTGTTGGCGCCCTCGTTGACGACGATCGCGTCGGGGCGCGCCTTGACCTGCTCGCGGATGACGCTGAGCGCGCTATGAAAGCTCATCGGCGACGGCCGCGCCGCCAGGTTCGCCGCCATCTTGGCCTGGTTCTTCCCGCATCGCTCGGCGACGCCGCCGGTCCACTCGGCCGGCGGCTTGGCCCAGCCGGCGTCGATTCCCGCGAGCAGCGCGGCGACGCACGAGCCGATGTCGCCGATCACCGGCGCGGCGATCGCCACGTTGCTGTCGATCTCGGTCGGCGCGATGTCGACCTGGATGAACTGCTTGGCGCCCTTGTCGGCCGCCCACGTCTTGCCCTTGCCGTGCGAGAGCAGCCAGTTGAGGCGGGCGCCGATCAGCATGACGACGTCGGCTTCGGCGAGCACGTGCGAGCGCGCCGCCGACGCCGAGAGCGGGTGCGTGTCGGGCAGGAGGCCCTTGGCCATCGACATCGGCAGGTACGGGATGCCGGTCTTCTCGACCAGGGCGCGGATGTCGGCGTCGGCCTGGGCATACGCGGCGCCCTTGCCGAGCAGGATGAGCGGCCGCTTCGCGCCCTTCAGGAGGTCGAGGGCGCGCTGCACCGCGTCGGGCGCGGGGATCTGCCGCGGCGCCGGGTCGACGACCTTGATCAGCGACTTGCGGCCCGCATCGGCAGGCATCGTCTGCGCGAACAGCTTGGCCGGCAGGTCGAGGTAGACGCCGCCCGGGCGGCCCGACAGCGCCGAGCGGATCGCCCGCGCGATGCCGACGCCGATGTCCTCGGCGTGGAGGACGCGAAATGCCGCCTTGCAGAGCGGCTTGGCGATCGCGAGCTGGTCCATCTCTTCGTAGTCGCCCTGCTGCAGGTCGACGATCTCGCGCTCGCTCGAGCCGCTGATGAGGATCATCGGGAAGCAGTTCGTCGTCGCGTTGGCGAGCGCGGTCAGGCCGTTCAGGAAGCCTGGCGCGGAGACCGTGAGGCAGATGCCCGGCTTCTGGGTCAAAAAGCCTGCCGCCGCGGCGGCGTTGCCGGCGTGCTGCTCGTGCCTGAACGAGATCACCCGCATGCCTTCAGCCTGCGCCATCCGCGTCAGGTCGGTGATCGGAATCCCGGGCAGGCCGAAGATGGTGTCGATGTCGTTCAGCTTCAGCGCCTCGATCACGAGGTGGAAGCCGTCGATCGTTGCCGGGGCCGGCGCCGGCGCGGCCTTGCCGTCGCGTGCGGGCTCCTGTTCCTGGGCGATCACCGGCGGCGTGAGGATGGCGGACATTCGTGTCTCCTTCTGGGCTTATGGCGAGGCGCGGCGGCGATGCGCCGGACAAGCCGCACTATGATGGCAAGCCACCGGTCCTGGCGTTGACCGCGGTCAAGATTTCCCTACATTGGCCCCGCCGCGCCGGGCGTCCAGGCTCATGACGCGCCTCTCGAACCATCCCGAACGCAAGGTCATCAGCCTGCGCCTGCGCGACAACGTCGTGCTTCGCCAGATGAGCGACGACGACCGCGCCGAGCTCGAGTCGCACCTCTCGATCGTCGACGGCAACAAGGGCGACTTCCTCCTCCACCAGGGCGTTCGCGAGATGGAGCAGTACTTCATCCTCGACGGCATCCTCAAGCGCGTCGTCGCCAACGCCGAGGGCAAGGAGATGATCCTGCGCTTCGCCGAAGAGGGCGAGATGGAAACGAGCTACGCCGCCTGGCGGCTCGGCACGCCGACGCCGTACGGCATCGTCTGCGTCACCAAGGCGCGCGTCGCGCGGATGCCGCTCGACGCGTGGGTTGACTTCATGAACCGGCGGCCGCAGACGAAGGAGACCTTCGAGTACAGCGTCATGCACGGCATGAGCGAGATCATGGCGCACACGATCACCTTGCACCTGCTCGATGCGCCCGGCCGGCTGCATCGGTTCCTTCGCAAGCATCCGGATCTCGTCGACCGGATCCCGCGCAAGGAGCTGGCGACGTATCTCAATCTCTCGCCCGAGACCTTGAGCCGCTTGCGGCACAGCGACAAGGTCTGAGCTTCGACTGCGCGCAAGTCCAGGCAGCGCGCGATCCAACCCGACGAGCGGTCATGCGAATGACCGCTCGAGGCCTCTGCGTCGACCGCTTGTCGTTCAACACGGTGCGGTCCCGCGGCCGCGGGATGGTGATCGAGCACGAGCCTTCCTAGAGTCGCGGCCGTTGCGTCTTTCGTTTGACGCCATCTTCGAAGGACACCATGCGTCTTGCACCGTCAGCTTCCATCGCCCTTGCCTTGGGTGTCGCCATTACCGGCTCGGCGCGCGCCGACAACGTCACCTTCACCGGCTTCGCGCATGGTGCCGAGACCGTCAACTTCGCGCTGAACTACGCCGATCCGGCCAAGAACGCTTCGGGCTACGTCTGGGCCGGCGGCTTCGCGACGGTCGACGGTCCCGCTTCCTTCGTCAGCTATTGCGTCGACCTCTACCAGCACATCGGCTTCGGCGAGCTCTACCCGGAGTACTCGGCGCCGGGCACCAGCCACGTCTTCGCCAACGACCGCGCCTACGCCGACCTCGGCCGTCTCTACTCGGTCGCCGGCGTCGTCGACACCAGCGTCAAGGAGGCCGCGTTCCAGATCGCTGTCTGGGAGATCGCCTTCGAGACCGCGGCCGGACCGTACTCGCTCGGCGGCGCGGGCACCGCGAGCTTTTTCGGCGGCACCGCCGACAGCAGCGGCGCGCTGTCGCTCGCCTCGCAGTGGCTCGGCGGCCTCGACAACGGCGCCCTGCGCGGCGTGAACGTCATCGAGAGCGGGCTCCATCAGGACGTGGTCACGTCGTCGGTTCCGGAGCCGTCGACGTACATGCTGATGATCGCCGGGCTGCTCGCCGGCGCCGAGATCAGCCGGCGCAAGCGTCGCCTCGGCTGATCCGCCGGCGACCCAAGCCAAAAGCGGACTTCGGTCCGCTTTTTCATGGGCGGGGGTCGCGAAGGCTTCCCGCACAATCTGCGCCGATGCTGAAACGCCGTTTCGGCGCGCTCGCCGCGCGGTTAATCACCTCCTGGCTCATGCGCTTGCTCGTCGCCGCGCTGGCTTTCGCGCTCGCGCCCGCGCGCGCTGCCGACGCCGGCATCCGATTCATCGACGAGGCCGTGTCGGTCGTCAGCGCCGAGCGGCGCTTCCCTGCGGCCGAGCCGGTCCAGCGAGTCGCCTTGCCCGACCACTGGGCGCAATCGCATCCGGGCTTCGCAGGCAGCGTCTGGTACCGGACCCGCTTTCGCCTCGGCGACGGCGGCGCGTCCGACGAACTGCTGGCTCTCTACATCGAGCGCGCCTGCAGCAACCTCCAGGTCCACCTCAACGGCGCCCTGATCTTCAGCGGCGGACGCCAGGTCGAGCCGGTGACGCGCAACTGCTCGCGCCCGCAGCTGGTGACACTCCCGCCCGCCCTGCTGCGCGCCGACCTGAACATCGTTGACCTGCGCGTCGTCGGTCATCCCCAGGAACGCGTCGCGTCGCGCCAGGGCGCAGCCGGGCTCTCGCGAATCGAGTGGGGGCCGCAGGCGCAGCTCCTCGGCGCCCATTCGGCGCGCCTGTTCTGGGGCGTCAGCTGGGTCGAGGTGAGCAGCCTGATCCTCATCGGCGTCGGCTGCGTCCTGATCGCGGTCGGCTGGCTGAATCGGCGCGAGGTCTATTTCTCCTATCTCGGCTGGCTGTGCCTGGCCTGGGTGCTGATGTCGCTCGGCTCGTCGGCGCCCGACATGCCGTGGGGCAACGACGTCACCGAGTTCATGCTGTGCTCGTTCTGGGCCGTGCTGCTCGCCCTCGCGGTCCAGTTCTTCCTCAGCTTCGCCGGACTGCGCTCGCGCGTCATCGAAGACGTCATCGCGGTGCAATGGGTCGTCCTGCCGCTGTCGCTGGTGCTCGCCGGCGCGCAGCACCTGTTCGTCATGGCGCTTTTCTGGTACTTCCTGCTGGCCCTCGAGCTGAGCGCGGTGATGGCGATCTACCTGATCATGACGCGGCGCCAGCGGCCGCAGGATTTCGGCCCGATGGCGCTCGTCGTCGCCGCCGGCGAGCTGGCCCTCGTGGCCGAGCTCGCCGTGCAGGTCGGCGCGATCGAGATGCCGGCGTTCTCGATCCTCGCCGTCGTGCTGCCGCTGCTCTTCGGCGCGGTCGGGACGCGTCTCTTCCTCATGTTCGCGCGGGCGCTGCACGCCGCCGAGGCCGATCGCAACCGGCTCGCCCGCGAGCTGCAGGTGCTGAAGACCGAGTTCGACGATCGGGTCGAGCACATGACGGCGCAGCGCGTCGACCAGTTCACCGAGCGCGAGCGCAAGCGGATCGCGTCCGACCTCCACGACGACCTCGGCGCGAAGCTCCTGACCATCGTCCACACCGCCGATCCGGCGCGAATCCCGCAGCTCGCGCGCGAGGCGCTCGAGGAGATGCGCCTGTCGGTGCGCGGCCTGGCCGGCCGGCCGGTCCGCCTCGACGACGCCCTGGCGGACTGGCGCGCCGAGATCATCGGCCGGCTGAGCCAGGCCAAGATCGAGGCGCTCTGGGAGCACCCGGTCGAGTTCGCCCACCACATGCTGCCGGCGCGTCTCTTCATGCAGCTGACGCGGGTGCTGCGCGAGGCCGTGAGCAACGTCATCAAGCACAGCGAAGCGAGCCATTGCGAAGTGCGCTGCATCATGGAGGAAGGCAGCCTCGTGCTGACCGTCAAGGACGACGGCCGCGGCATCGCCGCCGACCTGCACCGCGGCCAAGGCATGTCGAGCATGAAGCGGCGCGCCAAGAAGATGAACGGCCAGTGCCTGGTCGAGTCGCGGCCAGGGTACGGCGTCGTGATTTCTCTCACGGTCCCGTTGTGACTTGAAACAGTTTCGTCACGGGGCGCTTGCTACGATCGGACACGATGGCGCGGCGCGTCGGCCGGCAGTCGCCGGTGGGGCTGCCGCGGCGGTGGAGACGAGGCGATCGCCGCGCACGCTGATTGCCTCGATCAAGTCGTCTCGAGCACGGGCGCCCACCCGGTGCCCGCTCGGACGACGCAACCGGAGGTTCGCATGACGAACATCTTGCTGTTGGAAGACGTTCCCGAGGCCAGCGCGTGGCTCAAGGTCCAGGCCGCGGAAGTGTTCAAGGAGCCGGTGTTCTTCGAGGCGTCGCGCGTCAACGCCGCGCTCGCGATCATCGCCAAGGAGCAGATCGACGTCGCCCTGATCGACCTCGGCCTGCCCGACGGCTCCGGGGTCGACGTCGTCGTCGCCCTGCGCGAGGCCCAGCCGAAAGCGCAGGCGGTCGTCGTGACGATCCACGACGACGACGACCACCTCTTCCCGGCGCTCCAGGCGGGCGCCTTCGGCTACGTCCTGAAGGACCACTCCGAGGCCGTGATCGTCGACCAGTTCCGGCGCATGAGCCAGGGCGAGCCGCCGCTGTCGCCGGCGATCGCGCGCCGGGTGATGGCGCATTTCGCCTCGCGCTCGTCGCAGCGCGAGCGCCCGCGCAACGTGCCGCACGTCGTCCTGACCGACCGCGAAAACGAGGTGCTGCTGCGTGTCGCCAAGGGCTACACGCTGCCCGAGATCGCGGTCCAGCTCAACCTCTCGCGCCACACGATCTCGGACTACGTGAAGCAGATCTATCGCAAGCTCAACGTCAGCTCGCGCGCGGAGGCCGCCCTCGAAGCGCAACGGCTGGGCCTGTTCGGGCGCGGCCGGCGGGCGCAGGCGCACGCCGGCTGAACGGGCAAGGCGGCCGCCAGGCGCGCGCCCCCGCGGGCCGGCGCCGAGGGCACGAACCTTGCTGCCTGGCGACAGGCACCTGCCCCCGAGGGCGACCCGCCCCCCGGGGCAGGGTCTGACACCTCCGAGAAAACCCGTGTAGAACGTCGACCGGGCCCGCCCAGGGCGCCACCCTCTGCCAATCGGGCCGCTCCCTTCGGCTCTTGCGATGTTCGACGATCCCCATAAAAGAACTTTTTTCAGCGCGCCGCAATCGGTGCAGTCGCTGATCGCTGCTTTCCTGGAACCCGGAATCACGGTCGTCACCTTCATCGTCACGACGCTCGCCGCCGGCGAGGTCATGGACCGTCCGGCGCTGACTCTCTGCCTGCTCGTCTTCGCGCTCACGTTCCCGGGCCGCGAGCGCTTCCGCGAGCCTTTGCTCGGCGCCGCGGTCGACATCGTCTCGAGCTGGGTCGTCCTGCTCGCGATCCTGGCGCTGTGCGCGTATGCGACGCGGAGCTTCCACTATTTCGAGAACGACGTGCTCCTCGCCTGGGCCGTGATCACGCCGGTGCTCCAGTGGCTGGCGACGGCCCTCGGGCGGGCCATCGTCCGGCGCAACGCTGCGCGCCCCGAGTCGCGCCGGACCGCCGTGGTGGTCGGCGCCAGCTCGCTCGGCATGAAGGTCGCGCGCGCCCTCCAGGGCGGCGACAGCGGCGGCGCCCAGTTCGTCGGCTTCTTCGACGACCGGACCGACGGCCGGATCGACCCCGAGGCGAAGACTCTGGTCCTCGGCACGCTCTCCGAGGTGGCGGCCTACACCAGCGAGCACGGCGTCCGCGAGGTCTACATCACCCTGCCGCTCGGCTCGCAGCCGCGCATCGTCGAGCTTCTCGAGCAGTTGCAGGGAACGACCGCCTCGCTCTTCTTCGTCCCCGACGTGTTCGGCATCAGCATCATCCAGGGCCGCCTTCAGGACATGAACGGGGTTCCCGTGGTCGGCATCTGCGAGACGCCCTTCACCGGCACCAACGAGCTCGTCAAGCGCCTCAGCGATATCGTCATCGCCAGCGTCATCGTCATTCTCATCTCGCCGCTCCTGATCGCGATCGCCATTGGCGTCAAGCTCAGCTCGCCCGGCCCGGTCCTGTTCAAGCAGCGGCGCAACGGACTCGACGGCCACGAAATCGTCGTTTACAAGTTCCGCTCGATGCGGACGATGGACGACGGCGACGTGGTCCCGCAGGCGACCCGCAACGATCCCCGAGTGACGCCCTTCGGCGCGTTCCTGCGCCGCACGTCGTTCGACGAGCTGCCGCAATTCTTCAACGTGCTGCAGGGGACGATGAGCATCGTCGGGCCGAGGCCGCACGCGGTGACGCACAACAAGGAATACCGCCAGATCATCAAGGCCTACATGGTCCGCCACAAGGTAAAGCCCGGGATCACCGGCTGGGCGCAGGTGAACGGCCAGCGCGGCGAGACCGACACGGTGGAGAAGATGAGGGCGCGGGTCGAATACGATCTCGAATACCTGCGCAACTGGTCGCTGGCGCTCGACCTGAAGATCATCGTCGCCACCATCCGAGTCGTGTTTTTCGACCGCCATGCCTACTAGTCCATGTCGCTTCGGCGACGAGGCCAAGAACAAGGAGACTTCATGACGAGTGCGGCACCGCGTTTCATCTGCGTGCTCAGGGCGACTGCCGTCGCCATCGGGCTGGGCGGGGCTTGGAAGGCCTCGCTGGCGCAGGACGCGCCAGCTCCCTCGGCGCCGCAGCCGAGCGCGGCGACTCAGCCTTCCTCCGCCCTTCCCGAGCCCAACCCCTACTACCTCGGCGTGCGTCAGGCGTTCACGAACGACTCCAACGTCTACCGGATTGCCAACGGCCCTTCGGACACCTACTCGACCACCAGCGTGTTCGGCGGCTTCGACCAGCGGCTCGGCAGGCAACGCGTCTTCGGCACGGCCAACGTCGGGACCAATCGCTATCGCAGCCAGGACACTCTCGACAACGTCAGCTACGGTGTCGTGGGTGGCCTGGCCTGGGAGACGATCGAGAGCCTCTCCGGCAACGTCAATGTGAACTTCAACAGGAGCCTTGCCGCTCCGGTGACGACCAGTGCAGCGGCCGTCCCCACGCGCAACATCGCCCAGAGCGAAGGCATCGACGGCTCCATCCGCTACGGCGGCACCTCGTTGCTGTCACTCGAAGCGTCGCTGGGGTACTCCCGCATCAATTACTCGGCACCCGAGTCCGTCACCTCGAACTCGAACCAGGAATGGGGCGGGCTGAGGCTGTCCTACCACCCCGGCGGTCCGCTTCGACTCGGAGTGGGAGGCCACGTCACCCGCACCAAGACCCCCCAGGGATTGTTCGACCCCGCCACCGGCAACTACCTGCCGACGACGATCGAAAGCCGCAACTTCGACCTTTTCGCCGACTACGACGTGAGCGGTCTGATGACCTTCAACGGCAGGCTGAGCTACACCACGCAGAGCAATTCCGGACTCTCCAACGGTGATCTCTCGGGCTTCACCGGGAGCGTCGGGCTCGTGTACCGCGCGACCGGCAAGATCAGCCTCGAGCTCCACGCCGCGCGCGATGCAGGCTACGACTCGTCGTTCGTGACCACGTACGCGCCCATCACCGGGCCGAACCCGCCGGTACTCACACCGGTGTCGATCCTCTATCAGAACAACCGGGTGACCGACAGCTTCGGCTTCGGAGCAACCTACGCGGCCACGGCCAAGATCAGTGCCCAGGCAGGCGTCCATTACTCCCGCGCCCGGCTGGCGTCGACGACCGTGGCCGCGGGAAGCCCGGCCGAGGTGGGATCGACCGACAAGTCCGAAGGCGCCTATCTCGGCGCCAACTACTCGATCACCCGCAACTGGAGCGCAGCGTGCAACCTCTCCCACGAGTACCGCAAGGTGTCCGGGGAATTCACCTTCTCGTATGACGCCACGGTGGTCGGATGCTCGACCTCGTTCCAGTGGCCCTAGTCGTCTGACCTCAGGAATCGGCGACGACCCGGAACCAGAACGAGCAGCCGAAATGGTGCGGCGCCGACGCGGCGGTGCCGGCGAAGGGCCCGAACGAAGCCTCCATTTCCGCGCCGCGGGTCCGCGAGAGCCAGTGGGTCGCCATCACGACCTGGTATCTCCTCGAATGCGCAAGCATGCAGGCCAGCAGGTACTCCTCGGTGTGGCACCAGGCGTCGTACAGGTTCGGGTAGTCGTACGGGAGAAAGATGTCGTGCACGTGCACCAGCACCCCGGGCGGAAGTGAGGGGATGACGCGGCAGAAGAGATACGGCAGGTCGCCGCGGGTGCGGCAGATGTGGCTGGAGTCGATGAAAAGAAGATCCTCCGGCGACCACGCCTGGGCGAGAAGGTCGGTCTGTTCGACCGGTGCCAGCTTCAGTTCGTCGGCGACCGAGCGCACGTCGGTGCGCGGAAAGGGGTCGATGACGACGATGCGGGTGTCGTAGCCGGCGAACTCCACCGCTTTCTTGGCGATCAGCGTGCTGAAACCAGAGCCTACCTCGACGATCCGCGGGGGCTTGCGGTCGAGGATCATCGACGCGTAGATTTCCGCGTCGGGCGTATTGCAGAAGGTGTTCGACACGGCCTCGGTGCCCAGCCCGAAGCGGTTGATGACCGCGTCTTCGCGGAGCGCCTTGAACATCGCCTGATGACGCGGTGAACGCAAGGACGCCAAATAAGATAGCTGCTCTGACTCGTGGAAATCGATCCCGGGCGTGTCCAGTCGCGTGAGCGGCATGTTCGCGACCGCATCGGGAACCAACGGAGGATTCGGAACAATGTTTTCCCGCGCGAAGGTGGTCAGCTCGTGCTGTGATCGCAGTCGCGGCGACAGCGCATGCACCATCGAGGTCAGTTTGCGCCCGACTTTTTCGGTCATCGACATCTCATGCTCCGCTCCGGCCCTGTGCTCGGGCAAAGTATCTCCGAACCGCGCTGCTTTCCCCGCCGTCTTGGCAGCTTACTGAAAACTGTCATGCTTGCGCCCTGGACCGATCTCGCTACCGGTGACGCCAAATGCAAAAACAGGTGCACTCCGACGCTCTCCCCGTCGTCTGCCTTCACGAGGACCGCCCCGACTACCTCGTCGGGGTAAAGCTCGCGGTCGCCAGCCTGGCCCGGCATGCGCCGCAGCTCCGGGTCATCGTCAGCTGCCCGAACGCGAACGCGGAGTTTGTCGACTGGGTACGAGCGCAACCGAATGCCGAAGTGAGGGTGCTCCGACACCTGCGAGGCGCGGGGTTCAACGTCAAGCCGTCGGTGCTCCTGGAGCTGCTGGAGAGCCATCGCAGTGTGGTCTGGATCGATTCCGACATCATCATCTCAGGCAACGTCGACAAGTGGTTTGCACCCTACACCGACCACCTGCTGGCGACGGAGGAAACGTATTGGGGCCAGCAGCAGGGCGGAGATTTTCGGACGTCAGCATGGGGCCTCGAGCCCGCACGGAGGATGACTTGCACGGTCAATTCCGGCGTGGTGCAAGTCACCCGCGAGCACGTGGAGTTACTTCAAGACTGGCAGACGATGCTGGCACACCCCTCCTATCTCAAGGCGCAGTCTCGACCTTGGTACGAGCGGCCGGTACACATGATCGGAGACCAGGAGGTGCTGACCGGCTTGCTCGGCTCCTCGGAGTTTTCGCAGCTCCCGATCACGCTTCTGAAACGCGGAACCGACATCGCGCAGTGCTTCGGCCCTGCCGGCTTCACTCCGATGGAGCGGCTCCATGCCCTGGTGGGCCGCGGCCCGTCCTTCATCCACGCCATGGGGCCCAAGCCCTGGCTGCGCCCGGCCAGGCCGGTGCGCATCGTGCCTTCCAAGAAAAAGGCGACGACGCTGCGCGACTGGTATACGTACCTGGCCCTCGACGTCTCTCCCTACTGCGTCGAAGCAAGATCCTATGCCGGCAAGCCAGGGCTCGATGTGGCCTGGGCCTGGCCACGTTCGACTTTCGGAAAATTTCTCTGCGCGGTCGGCGGCAAGCATCCGGCGGCACCGGGTTTGCCGCTCGCCGTATTCGATCACTTCGCGCGACGGCTCAAGAGAGTGTTCCGGATCGGCGGTTACTCCAGCAACGCGGAGTACACGCTGACGCAGCGACCGTTCTAGAGCAATCTGGATGAGCAAACCGCTCCTGTACACATTGCACTGTGGGAATCTGTACGGCACCGAGCGCATGGCGCTCGCCACCCTCGAAGGACTCGACGAGTACGAGCGATTCGTATTCGCGCCACCTTCGCCCGAATCGCCGTCGCTGGTGGAGGTGGCACGAGCGCTGCGCTATGAAGTGCGCCGCGTGCAAACGCGGGCCCGGTTGCTCTTGGCGCTCTTACCGTTGTTCATCCGCAACCGCAGCATCGACGTGATCTCGACCTCGGTCACGCACAACGTGATCTGCATGTGGCTGGCTCGGCTGTTCTTCGTGCGACTGAGGCAGCTGAATGTCGTGCACGGCGGCGGGGAGGAGCGCTACAGCTACGCCAACAAGCACCACCTCAACCAAACCCGCGTGAGCGTCGTCGCGGTGTCTGAATTCGTGCGCGGACGATTGCTGGCTCACGGCGTTGCGCCGGAGAAGATCGTCGTGATCCAGAACTTTCTCTCGCCTTCGGACCTGGCAGGTCGTCCCCGCCGCCCGCCCTTCAACGCAGCGCTGGCCAACGCCAGGCCGATTGACCGATCGCGTGTCAAGGTCGTGGTCGTGTCGCGCGTCGATCCGGTGAAGCGTCTCGACGTCCTGCTGGACGCGGTGGCAACAGGACGACTGACTCAGTTCCGGTTCGATGTATTCGGCAGCGGCGAGCTCCTCGTCCCGTACCAGCAACGAGCACGAGCTTTGGGAGGCGCGATCGAGTTTCACGGCTATGTACCGGACGTCGCCGAGCGGCTGTCGCAAGCCGACTTGTTCCTGCATCTGTGCCCGGACGAGCCGTTTGGTCTGGTGGTGCTCGAGGCCTTTGCCGCCGACCTGCCTGTCATCGTGCCGCAAGCCGGTGGCGTGGCAGAGCTCGTGCAGGACGGCCTGAGCGGCGTGACTTACCCCGCCACCAACGTCATGGCGCTGGTGTCGCGCCTGCTCGAGACCGCTGGCCTGGATGGGCGAAGCCTCGACGCGTTGACCAGAGGTGGGCGCATCGCCCTTGACAGCAGGTACTCGGTCGCGGCCGGAGTGCAAGCCTATCGAAGTGCACTGGGCCAAGCTGATCGCTGAGCATCCGCACGAAAGCGCCCGAGGGGCGCGTCTCAGGTTTTGATCCACTCTCCAAGGCGTCCCGTCATCAGCATGGAAGCACTTATTCGACAACTCGCCCGGAGGTTGCTGCCGAAGCGAAGGCGCGACGCGATAGCTCGCCTCTTTGGATCAGATAGGGACCTTCAAAAAGTCTTTTCGAAGGTCTACCAAGGTGGACTTTGGGGCGCTGGCGTCGGAGGGTTCTATTCCGGCACGGGCAGCCATGACCCGGAGGTGGTACTCCCCTACGTCGAAGCGATGCGCGCCCATTTGCAAGGCCTGAAGCGACCGGTCAGACTCGTAGATCTTGGATGTGGCGATTTCAATGTGGGCCGGCAACTCGTCGATTGTGTGGACAGCTACATCGGCTGCGATGTGGTGCCCGAACTGATCGCGCGAAACCGACGGGAGTTTCGTTTTCGCGGTTTGACCTTCGAAGTTGTCAATGCCGTCGAGGATGACCTTCCAGACGGTGACATCGTCTGCGTGCGACAGGTTCTGCAACACCTCAACAATCGGCAGATCGGCGCAATCGTGAGCAAGCTGGGAAAATATCGCCAATGGGTGATTACGGAAGCCCTGCCGGGCACGAGCTTCAAGTCAAATGTCGACAAGGCCGCCGGGGAGCACATTCGACTCGTGTCGGGCTCCGGTGTGGTCCTTACCGAGCCCCCTTTTGATGTCAAGCCGTCGAAGGAACTCGTACTTTGCGAGGTTCCTCAGTACGGTGGGGTCGTGCGCACCACGTCGTACTGTTTCTAGGCGACGAGCTTCGCAGGTCGCACGATCGATGTCAGGGAACGGACTGCAGCAGTTGGCCGACGCCGGGAAAGACTTGCGCGAGCGGCGGTTCTCGCCGACACGAGGATCGCGTCAGTATCCAGAGCCACCTGGCGAGCGCGGCCGGGAACGCCACTAGCAAGTGCGAATCCTCGTTTTCAACGAAGCGCCGACGACGTTGCTGGGCGGCATCTGGACCGAGACGCGGACGCTGATCAAAGGCTTGCAGGCGCGAGGCCATTGCGTTGCTCTCGCGAGCGATGCCCCATTGCCAGGCCTCGAGGTGGACCATTTTTCCATTTCGACTGCGCGCACGGAACGCTCTGTCCAGGAGTTGCAGGAAGCGATTGCAGCATTCCGGCCCGAGGTCATCCACGTTCTCTTCGCCTTCGTCGGAGGAGTTCTCCGATACGCGAAGGCTCTACACGCGCACCCTTGGGTGCTCACCTGTCATTCCGTTCCACCCCATGAGTGGTCTTCCGGCGTGCTGCATCGACCGGACTGGCTTCACTACCTCGCTCGAGCGTGGTGCATCAGGCGGCCCACGCTCGGCGGTATCTTGGTCTACGGATTGAGGATTCCGCCCCGCATCATCGTGCACAGTGATGTGATCGGAGTGCACCTGCGGCATCGTTTCTTCCCCCGTAGCCGTGTTTCAGTGATCCCGTTCGGTTATCAGCCAAGGCCCGCCGGCCATTCGTGGCCTGCCGCAGCTACAGCGCAAGATGCGCCTCGACTTCTCACGATCGCCGGGATCACCCACACGAAGGGCCAGCACGATGCGTTGAGCGCGCTGCCTCTGGTACGCCAGCAGTACCCCAGTTTGAAGTACACCATGCTTGGTGAAGTGAGGGATCCCAGCTACTTGGCATTCCTCGAATCTCGGATCGCAGAGCTGGGGCTGGCGTCGAGCGTGGATTTCGTCATCAACGCTTCGCGGGAACAGGTCGAGCAGGCGTTGGCAAGCGCCGATCTGTTCGTGCAGCCGTCCCACGAAGAAGGCTTTTGCCTCTCGTACATGGAGGCTGCTGCGCAAGTACCCCGCCTCCTGGCCACCAAGACCGGCGCGATGGCGGCGATGAGCGCCGATGATCCCGGTGCTCGCGTCGTCCCGGTGGGTCATCCCAAGGCCATTGCATCCGCCATCCTCGACCTGCTGGCGGCGGACCTCCCGCCTACTCACATGCGAGAACGTGACGAGAGGTTGGCCAGGGCTTTCGATTGGTCGCGGTATTTCGACATGCATCAATCCGTCTACGAGACCGAGTTGGAGCGTACCCGGCGGCGGCTGCGGAGCAACTGAACGACTGGCGCCGAGATAGGTTTCGCTGTAGGCGGCTACCAATGGCCCTGCGGTTTGAAGTCGGCGAGAAGTGCGATCAAGATCGAAGGATCGCCTCGCGGTAGAGCGACAGGATGCGGTCGACCTTCAACTCCCAGTCGTAGACGGTGCGCACCTTGGTCAGGCCACGCTCGCCCATCTGCTCGCGCGTGGCTCGGTCGCGGGCCATCTCAACCATTGCCTTCGCGAATCCCTCGATATGATCTTCGCGCGAGTCGGGTTGGACCAGGACACCGCAGGTTGCATCGAGATAATCGAGCGGACCGCCCCACGCCGTCGCAATCACCGGCTTGCCCATCGACATCGCTTCGAGCACGACGGCGCCCCCGCATTCCAGCAGACTCGGCAACAACAGGCAATCCGCTTCTCTCAACCGGGCAGCGCATGCCGCCTGGTCGAGCCAGCCCGCGAAATGGACCGAACCGCTCTCGCCTGACCGATCTCCGAGCGAAAGGTTGGCAGCGAGAGACTCAAGTCGGGGCCGCTCCGGTCCGTCGCCAAGAATCCACAAGCGCATGCTCGCCTGGCGACGCGCCTTGTCGAATGCGTGCAGCAGCAGATCGACGGCTTTCCAATCCACCAGCCGCCCCATGAAGGCGAACGTGACCACTGTCTCCTCGCGCGCGGGTTGCGCTTCCGGCGCCCGCCAGAGGCTCATGTCGACGCCGTTCTCGACCAGTTCGAAGACATGGGTCGAAACGCCGGCCGGCAAGGCGTCGCGCGTGCGCTGATTGGCGACCAACAGGGCGGCGGCTTGCCGCTTGCCGGGAATCAGCCGATTCATGGCCCCTGAGCTTGCCCGCCCG
>Ga0207711_10002471_pt1 | contig 16492 bp, 19 predicted proteins | sample KBSS34metaG_FD_184401 | JGI IMG/M metagenome (GOLD analysis project Ga0207711, IMG submission 184401) | Switchgrass rhizosphere microbial communities from Kellogg Biological Station, Michigan, USA - KBS S3-4 metaG (SPAdes) (version 2) | ecosystem: Host-associated > Plants > Roots > Rhizosphere...
ATCGGCAGCACCTCGCTGCATGGAAAGTCGTTCGATCCCACCGAGCAGCCCTACGAAGTCCGCCTGCGCGTCGCCGCGCGTGCGCCGACGCCGGAGAGCGCGTCGCTGATCGGCGAGGAAGTCGAAGCGCTGTACACCAACGGCCCCGCCGGCGGCGGCGGCACGCGCAAATACGTGCACGAGCAGGTCGGCATCGTCTCGACCTTGATCGAGCGCGAGCGCGTGCCCACGAAGGTGACATTGAGAGAGTGGTCGCGCGATGCCCAAGCTGCATGAGCTGGCGCACTGTCGCGCCGGCGACAAGGGCGACACGTCGATACTGTCGCTGATCGCATACCGGGCGGAGGATTATCCGCTGCTGGCCGAGCGGGTGACGGCCGACGCGGTCAGGAAACATCTGCGGGGCATCGTGCTGGGGGAGGTTCGCCGCTACGAGTTGCCGGCCTTGTGGGCGCTGCAATTCGTATGCGACAGGTCGTTGCACGGCGGCGTCACGACTTCGCTGGCGCTCGATGCGCACGGCAAGTCGTTGAGTTACGCGCTGCTTGAAATGAGCGTGTAGTAGTAGCGTTGAGAGCGCAGAACGTTCTTGTCGCCGCCAATCACTTCCTCACGTTGACGCCACTCCCTGAATTGGCGACCACCCGGCGGCGGCGCGAACATAGCTTTTAGGACAGCCTCATTCTGTCGGCCACAACCGCGCCGTCCGTCGGATGGGTGCTGGTGCTGTCTCCAAAGTTCCTGTAATAATTCCGCGCTGCCCATTGCCTCTGCTCGCTTGAAGCGCACCACATCGAGGAGACTCATTCCATGCACAAGCTGTTCCGATCCCTTGTCTGTACCTCAAGTCTGCTGTGCCTGACGATGTCCGCCGCTTTTGCCGCACAGATACTCGGACCCGGGTCCGATGAGTCGGATCTCGTTCCGACCGGCAAGGGCTGGGGCGAGCGCGCGTATCCGGCGCCGCCCCGGGCGAACGAAAACGCCAACGGCAATTCGAATGCCGCCGGGCACGCCAAACCCACGTCCGGCAACGGCATCTTCTATCACGGCGGCCCGTTGATGCTGGGCACCACCAATGCGTATTACATCTGGTACGGCAACTGGTCGGGGAATACGGCGACGACGATCCTGACAAATCTCGCGACCAGCATCGGCGGTTCGTCGTACTTCAACATAAACACGACGTATTACGACGGCTCGAATACGGCGGTAAGCAATTCCGTCCACTATGCCGGCTCGACGACCGACAATTATTCGCGGTCCACGGCCCTTTCGGACGCTGATGTACAAACCGTCGTCGCCAGCGCAATCGGCTCCAACAGACTGCCCAAGGATACGAACGCCGTCTATTTCGTGCTGACCTCGTCCGACGTCAATGAAACCTCGGGCTTCTGCACGCAGTACTGCGGCTGGCACACGCATGGAACGATCTCGGGCTCCGACATCAAGTATTCGTTTGTCGGCAACCCCGATCGCTGCCCGAGCGCGTGCGCGGCCCAGACGACGAGTCCCAACAACAATGCGGGCGCCGACGGGATGGCCAGCATCATCTCCCACGAACTCGAGGAAGCGGTGACCGATCCGGACCTCAATGCATGGTACGACCGTCGCGGCGCGGAAAATGCCGACAAGTGCGCGTGGACGTTCGGCACGACATCGACTGCGTCCAATGGGTCGGCCTACAACGTCACTCTCGGCGGCACCAAGTATCTGATCCAGCGGAACTGGGTGAACGCGTCGGGCGGGTATTGCGCGATGTCCTACTGACGGGAGCTAAGAGCCGCAAAACATGCGCGTCATACGCACGTCGCGGCTTTTGGTTGGTCTGTTCTGGTTAGCTGCATTGCCGGCGGTATCGACCCCGGCAATCGCCGCGGACGAGCCGGCAACCGGCCGCGTCGGGACTGTGACGCGTCTGGTCAAGATCTTCCTGGATCGCGAAGAGGCGTTGTCCGCCGCAATGCGGGCCGGCGACGCTGCGTCGCTCGAACGCACGCTCACCGACGACTTTGAGTTGCGAGCAGGCGCGCGGGCGGCCAGTCCGGTGCCTCGCGCCGACTTCCTCAAGGATGTTGTGCAGAATCGCCCGGCCAGCGAAGCGGCGGGCCGCATGGCCGTTCACGATCTCGGCAACGTCGCGATTGTGAGCTTCGTGCAGGGAGACGACGCGAAACGCGCCGTCTTCGTCGTCGATATCTGGCGCCAATCGGGGCCAGACTGGAAGCTTGCGATTCGTTACGCGGCGCCGGCGGGAACGCAGGACTTCCCGATTCCAGGCGCTGGCGCGCCATCGACGCAGATACCCAAGAAATACTGATCAATCGATCAGTGGTTGTCGCCCTTTCGGTAGCGCAAAGGTGACGGCGCCCCGGACGAGCCAAGATAGCGCTCCTCGAGCTGGTGTCGCAGCCGTTGCGCGAGCTCGATGTCGGCGTCGCTCGCGTACAAAGGCGCGGGCTCGACATTCGCGTCGCGATCGGGAAGTGGGTTCTTGCGCATCATGGGTCTGCCGGTGCATATCGCATGCCAGCAGCAAAATGTCCTGTGAAAACAGGGCAAACTTCCTGCAGCGAGACTGGCGAAAGGGGCGAGGCTAACGGCGGGTGTAAATTTTTGACCGTCCGGCGGCAGCTCAGATCCGCGATACCGAAACCATCGCGATTTGGCCATGCACTGAAGTCAACAATTCGCGCGCCTGTTCGCCGCGGCCCTGCGCCTGCCACAGCCTGGCGAGACTTTCCGCGGCGTGCAGCTCCCAGAACATCGCCTCCTGTCGCCGAGCGCACGCGAGCGCTTTCTTGAAGCAGCGCTCGGCCTCGTCGCGCTTCCCCGGACCGACCAGCAGCAGGATCTCGCCGCGCGAACGCTGCGCTTCGGCTTCCCACCAGCGCTCTCCGGTACGACCGACCTCCGCCACCGCCTGATCGGAAAGCTCGAGCGCGCGCTCGATTCTTCCGGCGCGCGCGTGCGCCTCGGCCAGGCGCGACAAGTTGTACGAGCTCTGAAAGTTCGCTCCGGTCTTGCGATGCGCAATCAGTGCGTGCTCCATCAGTGTTATCCCTTCTTCCACCCGGCCGCTGTCGACGAGGTTGACCGCCCTCAGCACGTTGGCGCGCGACAGGTGGTAGGGACTGCGCTGTTCGGTCGCGATCGCCAGACCTTCCTCGGTCGCCTCGATCGCGCCTTTGAGCTCGTGCGTGTGATTGAGGAACCGCGCCAGCGCCAGCAGCGCGGACACCAGCGTGAACGGATGCGACCTGCTCCGGGCATCCTTTACCGCCGCCGAGATCGTCTCGGCTGCCCGTTTCAGCGACCCGATGTACAGATAACCGAGACCAAGCCAGATGAGCGTGAAGGAATGCAGATGAATACCCGCGACGAATGCGACCGGGCGGCAATCTTCCTCGTCGTAAAGCGAAAGCGCCGTTTCAAGATGCCCGATCGACTTCCGGAAGTTACCCAGATGCAGATGGGCGGTCCCGACCAGGTAATGAACGACGTTCTCGGTCGGCCGATCGAGGCGACGCTTCAGAAACGGCGCGGCGAGTTCGAGGCAACGCGGCGATTCGGATCGGATCAGATGGTAGTTGAACAACCCGCCGAGCGCTCGGATCGACTCATGATCAGTCTCATCGAGGAGTCCGCGTGCGCGCGACAAAGCGGTCATGACCTCCGGTGAGGCAAAGCCCTTCGTCATCGTCAGCGCGTCACCCAGCGCAAACTGCAGGCGTCCTTCGAGCTGTTGGCGCGTCGCCCCGGCCGTAATCCGGGGCAGCAAGGCCATCGCTCTTTCCACTTGCGCCTGCGCTTCGACACCCGCCGAGCGTTCGAGCGCCATGCGGGCGGCCTTGATCGAGAAGTCGATCGCTTTTTCCGCGAGGCCTGCCTCCTTGCAGTGGTAGGCCAGCACATCCGGGTGACGTTCGGGAATTTCCGGGAACTCGTGCTCGAACACGTCGACGATGCGGCCGTGGATACGCGCGCGCTGGCTCTTGAGCATCGTCTCGTAGGCGGCGTCCTGCACCAGGGCGTGCTTGAAGATGTACGCAGCGTGCGGAGCGACCCCGCGCTGCTGCACCAGTTCCGACGCGACCAGCTGCGCTAGCAGCGCCTCGAGCTCACCGTCGGGCAGCGATGTGACGGCCTTGAGCACCGCGTAGCTGAACTCCCGGCCCAGCGCCGCGCTGGTCTGCACGAGGGCGCGAACGGGCGCGAGCCGATCGAGCCTCGCGATCAGCGAAGCCTGCAAAGTCGACGGCACGGCCAGGACCGGCAACGGCCCGGCGAGGACGTAGGCGCCGTCTTCCTCGCGCAGGATTCCGCTTTCCAGCACCGACTTGGTGACTTCCTCGATGAACAGCGGCACACCGTCTGTTTGCGTCAGCATCTGCTCGAGAAGCTCCGGCGGAAATTCCTTGCCGCCGGCGACGCGCTTGACCAGCGCGGCGTTGTCTCGCCGTCCCAGCCGGTTCAGGGTCAGCGCAGTGACATGCGCCTGACCCAGCCACGACGGAGTGAACTCCGGCCGATAGGTCATGATGAACAGGACGGGGAGTTTGCGAGCGCGCTCGATGACGACGTCGAACAACTCGCGCGTCGTCGGATCCACCCAATGCGCATCCTCCAGAACCATCAGCACCGGTCCGCGCGCGGCCAGAGCGGACAGCTGGGCGATAAAGCGTTCGAACAACATTTCCTTGCGCCGCTGCGGGCTGATCGATAGCGGGGCATGGCGACCGCCGGTCGCGATCGACAGCAGATCGGCAAACAGCGCGACGTCCTGCGCAGCGTCAGGCGAAGAAAGTGGAAGCAGGCGTACGAGCTTGTTCAGCTTGGCGTCGTCACTGTCCTCGGGCGCGAAGCCCGCCGCGTCCTCGAGTTGAGCGATGACCGGATGCAGTGCGGTCTGGACTCGATGCGGCGAGCAGAAATAGCGCAGAGACGAATGGCGCTCGGGCTTGAGCGCGTCCTGCAGCGCGGCCACGAGGTGCGATTTGCCGATGCCCGCTTCTCCCCAGATCAGGATCACCCGGCCTTCGCCGGTTTTTGCCTGATTCCAGCGGCGTCGAAGGAGTTCCAATTCCTCTTCACGGCCGATCAGCGGTGCACGCGCGGGGCGCAAAGCTTCGAAGCGATTGGCGATCGCGTTTTCGCGCGCGACCTGCCAGGCTCCGACAGGTTCGGCGCTTCCGATCGGCCGCAGCGGACCAAGGTCGCGGCAGTCGAACAGCTTTCCAATCAGCCGGCGCGTGGCGGAGGAGATGACGACCGCGCCCGGATCGCCGGCGTCCAGCAGCCGGGTCGCGAGATGCGGCGTTTCGCCGATCACCGCGTGCTCGGGAAGCGCGTCCGCGCCGTTCATTTCCCCGACCACGACCAGACCCGTGGCGATGCCGACCCGCGCCTTCAGCGGCTCGCCGATCGTCCGGCTCTCGAGCTCGCCTACCGCCCTGGTCGCGGCAAGCCCGGCACGCACCGCGCGCTCGGCGTCATCTTCGTGGGCCTGCGGGTAGCCGAAGTAAACCAGAACGCCGTCGGCCGTGTGCCTGGCAACATGGCCGCCGTAGCGTCCGACCGCCTCTTTGACGCAGTCGTAGTATTGCGCCATCACCGCGCGCAGGTCCTCGGGGTCGAGCCGCGATGCGATGGCCATGGCGCCGACGACATTGCAGGCCATGATCGTCAACTGTCGCCGCTCGGGAAACGCCGGCAGAGCCGTTGCCGCGGCGGCGGCGGCCTTCGCCTGGACCGAAGACGCGTTCGTCGAACCCGCGGCGTCGAGTTCCGCTACCTCGCGCACGGTTCCGACAAAGCGAAATCCCTTGCGCGCAATCGTGCGGATCAGGCGCTGCTGCTCGCCGTTGTCGCCCACGGCGTGGCGAAGCGCGGCGATCCGGCTGCTCAGCGTCGACTCCGAAACGACCCGTCCGCTCCAGATCTTGGCGAGCAGGTCGTCCTTGCTTACGACGCGGCCGCGATTGCCGATCAGATAATGCAGGATGTCGAATACCTGCGGTTCGACGGCAACGATGTCGTTGCCGCGCCGCAGCTCCCGACGCTCGGCGTCGAGCGAATGATCTTCGAATAGGTAGACCATCCTCCCCTCACAGCCCGCTTGCCTGATCGCCCCATAGCAGCTCGGGGAAATCTCAGCGAAAAATCAAGGTTACCTCAAAGACCGGCGCCCGTGCCGGAGCCATAGTGGGCCCGCCTTTACAGGAGGACACCATGGTCAAGCGACTGTTGTTCGGCGCCTTGCTCGCCAGCTTTGCAGGATTCAGCCTCTCGCATGCCCTGCAAGCGGCAGCCGCCCCGGCGGGTGCAGGCAAACAGGCGGTGGCGCAGAAAGTGCGCATCCCGGGGACCGGGTACGACGTCGTCGTCGCGAGCCGCGAAGCGACGCCGCGCGCGACCCAGCCGTCCCAGGCGCTGCTCAAGGCGATCGTCACGTGGCTGTCGAGTAATTTCGACCTCCCGAAGCACTACACCTATCCGGCGATCAGGTTCGAGCCCGCGCGCAAGATCGCCGCGTTTCGCTACACCGGCTTGGTGTCGGATCGGCCCGAAGACACGGCGATGGTGCCACCGGGTCAGCGCGAAACCGTCGCTAGTTACGACCCGTTGACCAGAACGATCATCCTGCCCGAGGCGTGGACCGGAGATACTCCGGCCGATCTGTCGATCCTCGTCCACGAGATGGTCCATCATCTGCAGCATGCGGCGCACATGAAGTACGAATGCGTGCCCGCGAGCGAGGAGCTCGCCTACGCCGCGCAGGACAAGTGGCTGAGCCTGTTCGGCCACGACCTCGCCACCGATTTCGGGCTCGACGGCTTTACCTTGCTGGTCGCCGTCAGATGCATCTACTGAGGTCGCACCCGACTCGTCCGCTCTGATCCGATCGCCACGATCCTCGTGGCGGGGCGTAGCATCCGCCCCTGACTTATCCGGCGGACGAGGGTCCGCCGATGCGCGGGTCCGCCCGTGGCTTACCCGCCGCTTGACAGGTGCGCAATTCCCGCGCACACTTAACCTTATGGTTCACTATTCGCCGCGCCGGCTCGATGCCGTCTTCAGCGCGCTCGCCGATCCGACGCGGCGGGCGGTCCTGGTCCGGCTCCGTCAAGGCGAGCGCTCGGTCGGCGAGCTGGCCGCGCCGATCGGCATGTCGCTGCCCGGCGTCATCAAGCATCTGGCCATTCTCGAGGATGCGGGGCTCATCGAACGCAAAAAGGTCGGCCGCGTCGTGACCTGCCAGCTCAAGGCCGGCGCGATGAAAGCCGCGCTCGAATGGCTCGAGCGCAACGAGGAATTCTGGAACACGCGGCTGGATCGCCTGGGCGCGTTTCTGGAGCAAAAGGAGAATCCCGCATGGAAACCGCAACCGAAGACAAGACCAGTCTCCACATCCGCCGGATCTACGAAGCCCCCGTCGCCGCCGTCTGGGCGGCGTGGACGGACCCGGAGCAAATGAAGCAGTGGATGGGCCCGAACGACCCGCCCCGTGAAGCGGAAGTCACGATGGACCTCCGTGTCGGCGGGCGGTATCGCATCGTCATGTATTCGCCCGACGGAGAAACGCATCGCGTCGGCGGCGTATATCGTGAAGTCGTTCCCAACCGGAAGCTGGTCTACACCTGGGCGTGGGAAAGCACGCCCGAGCGGGAATCTCTGGTCACGCTCGAGTTCAAACCTTCGGGTGAAGGCACCGAACTGGTGCTCGCCCATCAACGGTTCGCCGATACGCAGGCGCGCGACAGGCATCAGCAAGGCTGGATCGTCTGCCTCGATCGGCTCGACCATTTTATCTCGCACATTTCACACTAATCGTTCGATCACTCTGGAGAATAACAATGGGCAATCCGTTCGTGCATGTCGAGCTCGAAACCAACGACGTCGCCAAGGCGAAGGGCTTTTACAGCAAGCTGTTCGACTGGAAGCTGGAAGACGTCCCGAACGACGCTGCGGGCGGCAGCTACACGATGATCGGCGTCGGCGACGGCACCGGCGGCGGGATCATGAAAAACCCGATGCCCGGCGGCCAATCCTTCTGGCTGTCTTACGTGCTCGTCGACGACATCGAAGCGTCGACCAAAAAAGCGAAATCGCTGGGCGCCACGGTGATGAAGGACGTCACCGAAGTCATGGGCATGGGCTGGCTGTCGATCATCGTCGATCCGACCGGCGCGGTGCTCGGACTCTGGAAGGCGAAGCCCCGGGCGAAGTAGGCGTTCTGCGGGACGGCGTCATCGGCGCCGGCCGTGTCCCTCCAGCGGGGCAGCTCCGCTTTCTGGTATCGTGCGAAGCGAAGCCCGATCGATACCAGGAGGAGGACGGCGATGAGCGACTCGATGCGTTGGACACGGCGCCGGTGGATCGGCGCGGGCCTCGCGGGCATGGCGGTTGGCGCGCTCCCTCTGCGCGCCAGCGCAGCGACGACGCTGCGCTGGGCGACCGTGCTGCCGGCCAACCACCCGACGGTGGCGATGATGGAGCGCGTCGCCAAGCAGGTGCGCGAAGAGACCGGCGGCTCGGTGGAAATTCAGACTTTCCCCGCCGGACAACTCGGCTCGTCGCGCGACGTCATCGAATCCGCGTCGTCCGGCGCGATCCAGATCGTCGACGAAGGCGCGGCGCAGTTCGGTCAGTTCGTTCCGCAATTCTCGATCCTCGAGGCGCCGTACATCTGGCGCGATCCGGAGCACGTGCGTCGGGTGCTGAGCTCGCCGGTGCTCGACGAGATGAACACCCAGCTCGTTGCCAAGCGGTCGATGCGCGTGATCGGCTCGACCTACTATGGCAAGCGGCACGTGACCTCGGGCTCGAAGGCGATCAAGACCGTCGACGATATGAAAGGATTCAAGCTGCGCATCCCCGAGGTCGACACGTTCCGCGCGATGGCCGAGGCTTGGGGCGCGCGGCCGACACCGCTCAACTTCGGCGAGCTCTATCTCGCATTGAGCCAGGGCGCGGTCGACGGGCAGGAAAATCCGCTGCCGACGATCCAGAGCGGCAAGTTCTTCGAGGTGCAGAAGTACCTGGTGCTGACCGGACACATCATCACGCCCCGTCTGATTGTCGTGAACGAAGCGGCGTGGCAGGCGCTCAACGCCAAGGAGCGGCAGTCGCTCAAGTCGGCCGTCGATAAGCACGGCCAGACGCAGGACAACGATATCCTGGCGCAGGAAAGCACGCTGGCCGACACGTTCAAAACCGCCGGCATGACGGTCATCCAGCCCGACATCGAGAGCTTCCGCAAGCCCGTGCTGGCGAGCGTGCCCGCCAAGTTCGAGTCGAAATGGGGCAAGGGACTGTGGGAGCGCATCGCCTCGACTTGATTTAAGCGCCTTAAGACCGCCTGATCGCTCCTTCCGCGCGGAGCTGACCGCTTGTCGCCACCGCGCAACCGACCGCCGATGTATCGCGTCGTCGCCGGCGCCTTCGACCGGACTTCCTCGTTCGTCTGCTGCGCACTCGTGGTCGCGCTGCTCGCCGTCGTATCGCTCGGCGCGCTGACGCGCTCGGTCGGCGAGCCGCTGATCTGGACCGACGAGCTGTCCCGCTTCCTGATGGTATGGCTGGCGGTATTCGGGTGGATCGTCGCGACCCGAAAGCGCATTCACGTGCGGATCCGCTTCTTCCAGGACCGGCTTCCCGCGCGAGCGCATCAGGCGACCGAGCTGGTCATCCAGTTCGCGATGACGTTGTTCGGCGTAGTCGTCACCGTCTATAGCGTCGGACTGATCGGCAAGAATCACGATCTCGACGCGACGTCGCTGCCGATCTCGATGGCGTGGATGTACGCGCCGATGGTGCTGGGCGGCGCGATCACCGCGCTGCAGGGCGCGAGCGAATTCATCCTGGCGCTGCGACGACCGCCGCCGCCGACTTCGCCCGCGGCGATCGAAGAGGCGGCCCTCGAATGATCCACCTGATGATCGAGATCATCGTCGTCTGGCTGGTGGCCATATTGATGGGCATGCCGCTGTTCGCGTCGATGGGCCTGGCTGCGCTGGCCTTCGTCGCCTTCAGCGGCCTGTCGCCATCGATCGTGCCGCAGAAGATGGCGCAGGCGATGAACTCCTTTCCGCTGGTTGCCGCGCCGCTGTTCATCCTGATGGGCAACCTGCTCGGCGCGGCCAAGCTCACCGACCGCATCGTCCGTTTCGCGACGTCGCTGGTCGGCTCGCTGCGTGGCGGCTATGCGCACGCGAGCATCCTGTCGAGCATGATCTTCGCCGGCATGGTCGGATCGGCCGTCGCCGACGCGGCCGGCACCGGCGCGGTCGAAGTGCGCGCGATGAAAAAGGCCGGCTATCGTCCCGAAACGGCGGCGGCGATCAGCGCGGCCGCGGCAACCATCGGCCCGATCATTCCGCCGAGCCTGCCGATGGTGATCTACGGCGTCAGCGCCGACGCGTCGATCGGACGGCTGTTCCTGGCAGGCGTCATCCCAGGCGTGCTGATGGGACTCTCGCTGATGGCGCTGGTGGCGATCATCGCGCCACGGCAGGGCCTGCCGCGTCATTCGTTCGGCGGCCTGTGCGACGTGTGGGTCGCGTTGAAGGAAAGCTGGTGGGCGCTGCTGACGCCGGTGATCCTGCTCGGCGGCATGTTCAGCGGACTGGTGACGCCGACCGAAGCGGCGGCAGTCGCCTGCCTGTGGGCGCTCTTCCTCGGCTTCGTCGTCTACCGGACGCTGTCGATCAAGGACCTGCCGGCGATTCTGCTCAACACCGCCGAGACCACCGGCATCGTGGCGGTGCTGGTCATGGTCGCCGGCGCGCTCGGCTGGTGCATGTCGATCTCGCGCATTCCGCAGACACTGGCGCCGGCGATCGTCGCGGCCATCCACGAGCCGATCGTATTCCTGCTGGTGTCGAATCTGGTGTTGCTCGCGGTGGGCTGCTTCATGGAAGCGCTCGCCGCGATGCTGATCCTGATCCCGATCCTGGTGCCGGCCGCAATCAGCTTCGGTATCGATCCGGTTCAGTTCGGGCTGATCATGATCTTCAACCTGATTCTCGGCACGATCCATCCGCCGATCGGCGTCGTGCTTTTCGTCATGGCCCGGATCGCGGACGTTACCTTCGAGCAGATCTCGCGCGCCATCCTGCCCTGGCTCGTGCCGCTGCTGATCGTATTGCTGGCGATCACGGTCTGGCCGCCGCTGACCTTATGGCTGCCGGGGCTGATGATGAACAAGTAGCGCGACGAACCCGTGCCGCGGCATCGGCCGCGCCCGCTAATTGCCGCGGGCTGGTGATTCAGCCTCGGCCGAAACGGCCTGACATCTGCCCCATCTGCGGCGCGCCGAAGTGCGGCCGCATTGGATTGCCTGGCCGTATTGGGTTGGCCGGGAAGTGCCGGAAATCGTGTGCGCGGACGAACACGACCGATGGATAGAAGCCGGAAAACCATCCGGAACAGCTCAGCCATCCGGGATCGCAGGTTTGGTTGTACGCCGGCGGCGCCATGGTGACCACGTATTGCACGGCAGTCGGCGCCGGCTGGGTCCAGTAGGGGGCCGGCGGCGGTGGCGCGTAGACGACCGGTGGTGGCGCCTGGCGCCGCGCTTCGGCCTCGCTCTCGAGCTGACGGACGCGCTCCTCCAGCGCCAGCGTCTCAGCTCGGCGCGCCGCGTCCCGGGCAGCATTCTCGCGTGCTGCGTCCGCCGGGCTGGTGTGCGTGACGCTGATCACGCGTGCACCCTGCGGCGGTTCGAGATTGCTGACGTTCACCGATCCGGAAGCGTCGGCCCACGTATAGATATCCGCGTGCGCGAGTTGCAGGCCCAATGTGCCTGCGACAAGCACGGACAAAACCGCCCGGAGAATCGGTGTGAGCATTATCGGCATCCGATAACCATCACGATGATTGTAGGCCGCCGCGCGCGAGTTGTGTAGTGTCTCGGCTGGAGCTCAGGCGCCGCATAGAAGCGAAAAGGCCCGGCCTAGGGCCTCGTGCGATCGAGAGCAACCACGACAAGTTCGTCCGGGGTGAGTTCGTCGCCTCGCGGCGAGTGCGTGGCCTGGTGCCGCGCGACTGACGAGAAAACGGCCGGAGAAAAACCCCCGGCCGCTTTGTCCGATCCCCGCGCTGCCTAAAAGGGAGCGGCGCGGAACGCTTGCATCGATCTTACGACTTGCCGTATTGCACCTTGGCGCCACTCACGCATGAATCCTTGGCTGTACCCGCGAGTGCGTCGCATTTCTCGATCGCGACTCTGTAGTCCGCGTCGCGCTTGTTCTTCGTCGCTTCGTTGCGGGCGTCAGCCTGCTTCGCCTCGGCGTCGCGGCGCGTTTCGGCCGCTACACGGTCGACCTTGGCGTCAGCCTTGGCCTTGACCAGTGCGGCGTTTGCTTCCTTCACACAGACGTCCTTGGAATTGCCCGAAAGGTCGTCACATTTCTCCTTGGCGACATCGTAGGTCGCTTCGGCGCGGGTGACGCGTGCGTCCTCGCGCAGCTTCGGCGTGTTCTTATACGCGGCTTCCGCATCGGCCTTGGCGACCTTCTCCTTACCGCTGGCTTCCGCCAGGCAAATGTCCTTGGCGTTACCGCTTCGCGATGCGCAGGCATCCTTGTCCGTCTTGTACTGCATGTCGGCATTCTTGACGATCGTATCGTAGGCGTCCTTCGAAATCGGCGCCGCGGGCTTCGCAGCGGCCATCGGCGCTTCCCGTTGCGTCGCGCAGCCGGCAACACCCAGCCCTGCGCCGACGAAAAGTGCTATCAATAGTTTGGACATGTCTTTTCCTTGTGTTTAGGCACGTATCGGAAGGTGTACCGAGGGTCCTCGGCAGGGTCGATGCCCTCTCCCTCTGACTTGAAACATACGTACTGGAGCCAGTAGCGTCTGTGCGCTGCCACACTCCGGTAGAAGGATCCGAAGCGGCCGCCCGTTCAAGTCATACAAAAGAAAAAGCCCGCTCGCGCGGGCTTTTCAGGACTCGATTCCGATCAGTCGAGCGCCCTGATGTTCGACGCCTGATCCCCCTTCGGACCCGTCGTTACCTCGAACGAGACCTTCTGGTTGTCTCGCAGGCTCTTGTGGCCTTCACCTTGGATCGCTGAAAAATGCGCGAAAAGATCCTTGCCGCCGGAGTCGGGGGTGATAAAGCCAAACCCCTTGCTGTCGTTGAACCATTTCACTGTGCCTGTACCCATGTCTGCTGTCCTTTGAAATGCGAATGGCGGGCTTGCGCCCGAGTGCCGGAACTTCAAGGGAGAGAGACGAAGACCTGAGGAATACCGCGAAAGCGGCAACGACCGACCGGCACTTTCACTTACTTGACGAACCCGCCCTCCATGCATACACGCATATTGCCTGCAATGCAACGTATTTCGTTGCCAGATGTGCGATTCCGCACAGACGTGGTTGAGGCCGAAGCCCAACCTCTAATGCGCGTACGGTCCCGAGCAAAACGGAGTCAAGTAGCTATGCCGCACCAGACCGATAATCGGAAGGAGTTCGCGGCCAAGGCCAAGACTCGCGCTCGGATCGTCCTTCGTGATGCGGTAGCGATGACTTCGTCCGATACCGTCCGCCAGGTTTTCGAGCAAGCGGTGACCAGGGAAATTGCGCACATGCTCGAGCGAGGTTCGGTGGCTCGCGCAATTACCGCGTTTGAGGATGCCGCGGCGGAAATCCACCATGCGCTGTGTCCGCACGGCATGCGTCCCTGCGTGGCATGCGGAGACCAATAGTCGTTGCAGATTCTGTGTCGACGACTTTCAGGAGTAGATGCTAATGTCAGTTGATGGCGAAATGCTTACGCAGCTGTTGGTTGCCACGAAGGCACGACGCGGCCGACTCTCTACTCGCAAATTGATGCAGCCACGACCGCTGATCAAGCCCGAAGTGCTCTGCATCGACTGCAGAAATATGATCGGCGCGTTCGTTGCCAACGAGCCGCACGTCGCGCTGACCAGCTATGTCGTCGACGGGTTAGTGCAGAACGATCTCGAACACTACGGATGCCGGGTGTGCAGCACAAAGCTGGCACGAGAGAAAACGAGCCATGACTTCGGCGTGCGATGGCGGCTGATCTGATCTCACGCCGCCCGACCGTCGTCGGTCCGATGCATCGACCACGCTACCTCTAGAAGCCGCGCGCGGATTCGATCCCGTCTACCGACTCATCAAGATCCGGGCCGTGGTCGCGCTGAAATTCTTCCCGGTACGCCGTCCTCCCCGCCAGTGCTACCGCAGCACCGCCATTTGCGATGGCTACGCCGTAAGACCTGTCTTGCTGCTGTATCTTCGTGCGATGCTCACTGTTTCTCGGTTCTGTCATGATTTTCTCGTTAAGGCTGCACAAGGCGTACTAGCGTCCGCTTGCAAAGTTGGATAGTGCCGACCACCTGGCGGTAAGGACGACCTGGAGCGAGATTCCGAGGGCGAGGACGATAGGTGCTCCGAATACCAGGAACGTCTGCGAAGCCGTGGTGTTCGCGCCCGTCAGCGCGATCACGGGGACGACGACTGAAAGGCCAACCAAGATGCCGGCTATGAAACTGCCTGCATCCCGAAATCTCCTTAAGGCCTTCTTCATCGTTCACTCCAATCCTGACTATCTTCGCCGCCGGCATCAGGATAGTCGGTGCGCTGGATCGCTTACAAAGAAATAGATCGCCAACCATCGCTTGCGCTTTGCGACCACGATCCCGACGTACTGCGTTGCTATGTGTGCCACCGCATAGACCGCAACCAAAGGATTCGACGACCATTCACATGTGAACTTCGCCCTTGCCTGCCAGTCGGGTGAGCAGAAGTTTGTGGGTTTCGCCCGCCGATTTCGTATCAATGAAACCCGGTGGTTCAGGGCCCTTCGATTTGGCAGTTGTCGAAGGCCATTGAAATCCCGCGATCCCGATCATGCAAAGGACTCTCGATGAATTTTCGTAAAACGGCTTTGGCAGTTGCGCTCGCCGGTTCGTTAGGTGCTCCGCTCGCGGTGCATGCGGCAAGCGTCAACATCGATATCGATGTTGCGCCGCCGCCTGCGGTATATGAGCAGATGCCCGCTCGCGCAGGTTACGTCGTCACGCCGGGGTACTACAGGTATGACGACCAGCGTCACGAGCACGTCTGGGTCAAGGGCGATTACCAGGCAGAGCGGCACGGAGAGCACTATGTCGCGTCTGCGTGGAGCAAAAAACAAGACGGTCGCTACCATTTCGACGAAGGTCGCTGGGAACACGATAAATAACAGGCTTGCCGTACAACATCGCGGCGCCGACAGGCGCCGTTTTTTTTGCCGGGCACCTCGCTTAAGGGAGCGCTCGACGCCGCATAGTGTTCGCTGCCGAACAGATAACGAAGGGGATGCCGGTCAGGATCTAATCGGTCCCGGACCACTGGTACATCGACTAACGAAAAGGTGCATTCCATGCTCTATACGATTGCTGTTGCCTTAATTGTGTTGTGGCTGCTTGGGCTCGTCACCTCATACACCATGGGCGGCTTTGTTCACATTCTGCTTGTGGTCGCCCTGATCATGATCGTGGTCAACCTCGTCAGCGGGAGACGTGCGGCATGACGCCTTGTCTCCGGTGGCCGGCGCTGTAGCGCACAGAAAACGGAATCCCGTTCGTCGGTTGGCTGTCGACAGGGAGATCGGTAGTTCTAGACTAGTAGGATGGCAGCCGACCGACTCGGCCCCAGCGTCAGGAAAGCACCGCCCTTGGCGGACGGGCCACGCGTTGCCACCCCCGGGGCACACACTCCCCACCAGAACCATCTGCTGGATGCCCTGCCGCGCAGCGACTATGAGCGGCTCGCATCCCATTTGGAACTGATACCGATGGCCCTCGGTGACGTTCTCTATGAATCCGGGGGAAAGTTGCGGTATGTCTATTTCCCCACGACCTCCATCGTTTCCCTGCTCTACGTCATGGAGGATGGCGCGTCGGCCGAAATCGCCGTTGTCGGCAACGAAGGAATACTGGGCATATCCCTGTTCATGGGGGGCGATACCACACCCAGTCGTGCCGTAGTGCAGAGCGCGGGGCACGCGTTTCGGCTCAAGGCCGATTTGCTAAAGGATGAGTTCGGGCGTTTCGGTCCGACGATGCATCTGCTATTGCGTTACACCCAGGCGCTGATCACGCAGATGTCGCAGACGGCCGTGTGCAACCGGCATCATTCGGTCGATCAACAATTATGCCGATGGCTGTTGCTGAGTCTCGATCGTCTGGCATCGAACCAACTCTCCATGACGCAGGAGTTGATCGCCAACATGCTGGGCGTGCGCCGCGAAGGCGTCACCGAGGCTGCGGGCAAACTACAGGACGCCGGATTGATCAGTTACCGACGAGGCACGATCACCGTGCTCGATCGACCGGGTGTGGAGGCACGGTCCTGTGAGTGCTACCAGGTGGTCAAGACGGAGTTCGATCGGCTCCTGCCCTACGTCGCTACGTAGTTGTCCGCCGGTACGATCGGGCCTAGCGAGAGCGCAACGCGATCACGTATTCACCGTTAG
>Ga0207711_10002483_pt1 | contig 16453 bp, 22 predicted proteins | sample KBSS34metaG_FD_184401 | JGI IMG/M metagenome (GOLD analysis project Ga0207711, IMG submission 184401) | Switchgrass rhizosphere microbial communities from Kellogg Biological Station, Michigan, USA - KBS S3-4 metaG (SPAdes) (version 2) | ecosystem: Host-associated > Plants > Roots > Rhizosphere...
CCGTTGCGCCCGCGGCGCCGGCCCCGCCGCGGCGCGGGCGCATGATGCGCGTGGTCCATGGCGCTTACCGGGGCGCGGAGATGTCCCGCCTCACGGGCGATTCGATCGCTCGCACCCAATCCCCGGTCGAGCAGCTGCGGGGCGACCTGCGCATCCTGCGCGCGCGCGGGCGCGACCTCGGGTTGAACGACGCCCTCGCGACCAAGTTCCTCGGCGTGAAGCGCGCCGAGGTGCTGGGCTCACGCGGCGCGCGGCTCCAGGCCCAGGTGCGACGCCCCGACGGCGAGCTCGACGTCGAGACCAATCGGGCGATCGAGGCAGCGTGGAAGGACTGGACCGAGGGCCCGGTGACCGTCGACGGCATGCAGAACTTCGCGCTCTACGAGCACCTGAGCTTCGGCACCATGATGTCCGAGGGCGAGTTCTTCACGCGCAGGATCTTGGGGCTCAGCCGACCCCACGGCCTCGCACTCCAGGGGATCGATCCGGACATGGTCGACGAGACGCGCACGGTCCTCTCCGGCGTCGCCGGCGGCAACGAGATCTGGCTCGGCGTCGAGGTGGACGGAGAGGGCGCGCGGGTCGCCTACCACGTGTTCGACGGCCCCTACTCGCAGGGCTTCTACGCCAGGCCCCGCCGGCGCATCGCGGCGAGCGAGATCGTTCACTCGTTCGTCGCCCAGCGGCTGAACCAGGCGCGCGGCGTCACCTGGTTCGCGCCGATCATGGTCCCGAGCCTCCACCTGAACGGCTACCTCGAGGCGGTCGTGGTCGGCTCGCGCGCGGGCGCCTCGCAGATGGCCTTCATCGAGCAGGACGTGGACGCCAACTCGAACACGTCACCGGACGCGGAGGGCGGCGCCGACGGCGACCCGCTGGGCGCCCAGCCGGTCGAGATGGAAACGTCGCCCGGCACCGTCCTGCGTCTCGCTCCCGGCGAGAAGATGTCGGCGTTCACGCCGACCCAGCCGACGGACCTCTTCGACGACTTCACGACAGCCGTCGAGCGCTGGATCGCCACCGGGCTCCTGACGTCCTACTCGTCGCTCACCGGCGACTACTCGAAGGCGAACTATTCGAGCGAGCGCGCCTCGCAGCTCGTGCAGCGCGTGCTGTGCCGGATGATCCAGGAGCACTGGGCCTTCGTCTTCCGGCGCCCGATCTACGAATGGTGGCTCGAGGCGGCGATCCTCTCCGGCGCGCTTCGCCTCCCCTCTTTCGACTGGCGCCGCTACCGGTCCCATCGCTGGCTGATGCAGACGTCCGAATGGGTCGACCCGGTGAAGGAGCTCGAGGCCTCGGTGATCGAGCTGCAGCTCGGGTTGACCACGATCACGCAGCTGCTCGCGGAGCGCGGCGAGGACACCGAGGAGATGCTCCGCCAGCGCCAGAAGGACGAGGAGCTCTTCAAGAGGTACGGGCTCGACCTGGGAGCGCTCATCGCGCAAGCGGGGAGCGGGAATAGCCCGGCGGCCGATGCGGCGGCAGGAGCCGCGGCCGCGAACAGCGAGAAGCAATCCGCGAGCGCGCGCATCCGCGGCGAGGTCGCGGCCGCGCTGAACGGCCACTCGCACTGACTCGCCGGCGACGCCGGCGTTGAACCCCTCGGAGGCATCGATGTCTCGATCGAAGCTCTACCAGAACGTGAAGATCGGCACTGCGATCGGCAGCGGCGCCGTGGGGCCGCAGACGCTGACCGCCGCCCAGACCTATTTCTCGCAGCCCATCCCCTGCCGCGGCGCGAAGTTCGTCCTGTGCCGCCACAAGTCGACGGATTCGAACACCCCGGGCACGATCACGTTCGCGGTGATCTCCGGGTTGACGTCGACGGCCCAGTCCGCCGTCGGCGTCGGCTACAACGTGCGCGGCACGAACAACATCAACATGCTGGGCACTGGCCTGCAGTTCGGCCTCGGCCACGGCGATGGCGTCTTCCAGCACGACTACGTTTGCGCGCAGATCACGGCGAACGCGGGCTCGAACCACACGGCGTATCAGTGTGACATCGAGGTCTTCTACGACGGCGACGCCGATGACGTGCGCTCGAGCGTGGGGCAGTTCCTGGCGCAGCCGCTGTAGTCGGCGAGAGCTCCAAGAATCGAGGCCCCGGCGGCGCGAGCTGCCGGGGCCTTCAACGTCTAGGCGCCCCGCTCGAATCCCACAGCTGGGGCCGCATCAGCCCACGAAGCTGCGCGATGTCCTTGAGCAGCAGCCTGTCCACGATCCGAACGCCAGAGTCGTAGTTGACGATAGAGGGAGCGTTCATTTTGAACGCTTCGCGGTGGTCAATGCCGGCTTGTACCCGATTCGTCAGTTCGTTGATCTCGCGCAGGTCAGCCATCAGCTGGCCGTTATACGCATAACCTGCCGGATCCGACCTGACGAGGGTCGACCACCAGTCAAGATTCAGAGGGCTGAGCGGGTACATCGAAGTCTGGTCGGCCCCGAGATCGAGCTCGCGCCGCAGGATCTCCGAGTTGGTTCCTAGATACCGAAAATTCGCGTAGAGCTGCTCATAGACAACCCTGACCGCGAGAGAGTCAGCGGCGGCTCTCTCACGCGCCTTATTGAGCGAATCTGCCTCCGCGCGTGAGCGTTCACGGTGATCCGCCAACTCGCCTCGAGCGCTATCCGCGTGCATTGCAAGCGTCTGGCCGAAGAGCACCAGCGCGACTGGCACGATCAGATCATGCACGTGACGTTCGTCGTCGTCCGAGTTCTTGAGCGGTCTGAAATAGCCGGCTAGCAGGAGCAAGAAGACGGATCCCGTGACCCACGTGCCAGCGCTTGCGAGGCCGGCAAGCCGCTGCTGAGGCGTTCGCGCGCCAACTCCGAATGCGCGCGCAAGGCAGATGGCGATGATCAGCCATGCGACGATCTGAGTGCCTCGGTATGCCCATTTAGGCATCGCGGGCCGTCGTCGAGCTTTCACTTCTTCTCGCCCCAGCGAGCCCTGGCGGCGGCGCGCGCGCGTTCGCTGCGCTGCTCGGGCGTCAGCTTCCGCGATCCGGCGGCGCCGGCTGCCGCGGCGATCGCGGAACGCATTTTCGCGCCGAGCCGTCGCGCGCGCGCTTCTCCGCCGGCGGCCGCGACCTCGGCCCGCTCCCGCTTCGAAAGGGCCTTCGCGCGCGCCTTCCCGCCGGCGCCGGCGATCGCGCGTCGGCGCCGCGCGCTTAGCTTCGCGGCCCGAGCTGGGCCGCCGACCTTACCGCCGAGACTCCCGCGGACAGCGGGGTCGCTGAAATCGTCACGTTCGACCAATGCGGCCTCCACGGAACATCACCAGGCGACGGGCCGCGCACGACGGAGGATCCTATCGTGCAGCGCTTGTGACGGGAGATTGGGCTCCACCCGCCACCTGGGACAGGCGTGCGCGAGCGACGCCGCGTCGAGACCCTCGACGGGCACCCGCGAACACCGGGAAGTCTACCTGCTTTGACCAAGACCACGGGAGGGCGGGGGCTTTCGCCCCCGCCCCCGCCGGGTTCATTCGATGAGCTGCCGGCTGCGGAAGCTCACGGTGCCGCGCGACCCGATGACGACGTGGTCGAGCACCCCGATTCCGAGCAGCTCCCCGCACTGGACGAGCCGGCGCGTGATGCTCAGGTCCTCTTCGCTCGGCTCCGGGTCGCCGCTCGGGTGGTTGTGGACGAGCACGAGCGACGCCGCCGAGTAGAGCAGCGCCGGCCGGAACACCTCGCGCGGGTGGACGATGCTCGCGTTGAGCGAGCCGATGGAGATGATGACGCGCCGCGTCGCCATGTGGCGAGCATTCAGCGTCAGCACGCCGAACACCTCGCGCTCGGCGACCTTGAGCTCCGGCCACGCGGCGACGACGTCCTCGGGGCCGCAAACCACGACGCCGTAGGGCATGTCGCCGACGAGCAGCCTCGGCGCGCGGCGAGCGTCGCGCACCATCTGCGAGTGAGTCAGCTCGGCCATTCCGGTGAAGTTCACTGCATCCTCCTTGGGTTCTCGCGCGGGGCCCAATCCCCTCGCGACACCCTCAGATTATGCTAGCTTGCTTGCTTGAGCAAGAAAAAAGCGACGCGCCGGGGCGAAAAACGAAAGCGGGCGGCCGGGGGATTCACGGGCCGCCCGCTAAGGCTGAGACTCGCCTCTCACCCGGGTCAGGCCGGCAGCGGGCCTTCCTCAATCAGCTCGCAATCGAAGGTCCCAGACTCCGTGCGCACCTGTGGCGGCGAGCTTTGGCTCAGAGTCTTGGCTGGCTTGCCCAGGCTTGCATGCCATTGCACCTCGGAGCCAATCGGGACGAGGAGCCTGAACGAGCGCGCCGCGAGAGCGTGCTCCGGAATGCGAAATCGGCGGCCGTCGACTGACAACTCGCCAACGCGCGGATCAATGCCGATAAGTGGGGCGCTGACGTAGGCCGCCGCAGGCCGCTCAACATGGAGCGAGGCACCGGCGGATGAGCCGGTGAGCGAGGCACCTGCGAGATCTTCCCGAGTCGGGTTCACTTACAAACTCCTGGAAGGATTTTCTTCACGCATTCGACGTCAATCTCAAGCATCGTCACGCATGCTCGAATTCGACCGTCTTCAACGCGGATACGCGTCGGCTTCTCGCCGCCTGCGCCCTCTCCCTTGGGGAAGTTCGTGTAGCGCTTCTTGCCTCGAACCGCCCAGTAATGGTGTTTCTTGAAGATCAGCTTCGCATCCGGCGCGCAATGCAACAGCATGCCCTCCACTTCGGCCAGGGAATACTGAGCCTTGCTCAAGGCGCAGAGGACTACGCAGCCTGCTCGAGGTTCTCCACCATGCCGGGCTCGGAGACCAGGCCCACCGATACGGGCCGAATCTCCGCGGCGCGCTTGACCGGGAGCTTCTCAGCGCCCGACGTCGGAGAGCACTGCCCGGCGCGCACGCATCTCAGCGCCTCATCCCAGGCCGCCTTCGTCTCCGGATTGACCGAGCTGAAAACATTCGCGACCTCGTTCTCGAACGCATCGACCGCGTCAACCCCGTACGCGCAATCCTCGAGCACGAGCCGGATCTGATTCCTCACAGCCCTGTAGGCCTCGACGAGCGTCGCGCCGCCCTCCTCCACGCCGCCGGCCGAGACGGTGGCGCATCGCCACGACCCATCCGGGGAGACTTCTCCGAGCACGCTCGTATCGCCGCTAACGCGGACAATCGCGTCGCCGATCTGCATGAGCTCGGAAAACGTCATGATGAGGGGGAACTGCGTGGGGACGGGCATGGGCACGGGCTAACCTCCAGTGGGGCAGCTGGGGAGCGCAGGGCAACGTGGCGGGGCTTTCGTGGCGTCTCTCTCGCGGTTGTAGTGCACAAGAATGTACGTGACCGTGCGTGCAGCCGCAACACAGGATTGCCCGTATGTCAAGACTTCGGCCGGCGAGAAGCTGTCGCCGAACCTCCTTCGGGCCAGCGTGTTGCGGGCCTTTAAACACAGTTTGCAACCGAGCGATTGAACGCTGCTCGTCAACTCTCCCGGCCATGTAAGCGATTTCCGTGCCCGCAGGCTATCGCCTCCAGCCCTGCACCCAGCCCTTCCTGCGGGGGAGCCACGATCGCGCGGGCCGCGCTGGCGCCTGCTGGGCCGGCTTCTCTTCCGGCATCATCGGCGCCGATTGCACTTCGCCCGCAGCCTTCTTCGTCTCGAGGCGCGCCGCCCGGAGCCGAAGCGCGCGATCAGGCTGAGGACCGAGCAGGATCCGCAGCGCCGCGAGCGCATAGACCTCGAGGTCGAAGGCTTCGTTTCGCTCGCGCGTCTTCACCCAGACGCGCACCGGCGGCTTACCCCGCTGGTAGCGCCTGATCACCTTCTCGGCCGTCAGCTGGTCGACGTATTCGCGATCGATCCAGGCCGGCAGATGCATGAAGCCGCTGCCGGGAGCGCCAATCCTCAGCCGGTCATGGATCGTGGTCTTCCCCGCATCCGTGCAGAGCGTGTATAGCCGGGCGCGAAACGCGTTGTTCTTGCTGGGGCGCCCGACGAGCGGTTTGCCGGTCTCGCTTCCGCCCTTTACCGCGAAGACCTTGCGGTGCGCGCGTGCTTTGCAGAACCGATAGACGTCGTCCGACTTGAAGCCGGAGTCCACCGCGACGCATTCGACGCGTAGTTTCTTGCCGCACTCGTGATCCCACGATTCGAGCAGCTCGCGGTCCAGCTCGAGCCAGGCGTCATATCGGCTGCGGTCCTTCGCATCCGGGGGCGCGATGAACGGGATCTCGTTCCATGCAATCAGCCACGACTCCTCGCCGGCGCCGAATCCCTTGATCACGTATTCGAGGCGGTCCGCCTGGACATCCACCGCGGCGACGAGAACGCCGACGCCGGCGGGGACCTCGGACGCGTAGGCCTCCTTCCGGGAGAAGATCACGTCGGGCTCGACGGACTCCGCGCGCTCCTCCCAGGTCTCAGCGAGCCGCGTGTTCACGAAGACCTTCAGCTTCGACGGGTCCTTCTTCGCGTCCTGCCACTCCCGCACGAGCTGCACCCAGGAGAGCCAGCCCAGGGGCGAATAGAGGCTCGAGAGGTGGTAGCTCTTCGTGATGCCATCACCCGGCGCGGTGGCAACCCAGCGCCCACGCTCGAGCATCTCGCGCTTGTGGCGCTCCTCGGTCAGCGCCCCGCATGAGGTGCAGAGTAGGCTCGCGGTCGTCGGGTCGTCGTTGCGATAGTCGATGTTCGACCAGCGGAGCCAGTCCTCGGCGCCGCAATGGGGGCATGGGACCACGAACTTCCGCTGGTCGCCGCGGAGGTACTCGCGCTCGATGACCGAGAACCCCTTGATGGTCGGTGTCCCGGTTGTCAGCTCCTTGCCGCGCGCGAAGTTCGTCTGGCGCTTCCGCGCGAGCTCGAGCGGATCGCCCTCGCCGTCGACGTCGAGGGGATAGGCGTCGACCTCATCCGGGTAGAGATCACGGATGGGAGTCGAGCGGAGCCCTGCGGCGGAGTTCGCGCCGGCGATCTTCAAGAAGCCGCCGAAGAAGCGCTTCGTGAGGATCGTATTGTTGCCGTCCCGAGACCGGTTCTCGAGGACGCGCTCGGAGAGCGCCGGCGTGTTCTGAACGAGCGGAACGATGCGCTCCTTCGAAACGTTCATCGCGACGTCGACGGTCGGCTGAACCATCATGATCGGGCCCGGTCGGTGGTGGATCCCGTAGCCGATGCAGTTCAGGATCGACTCGGTCTTCCCGAGCTGGGCGCCCCACATGAGCACGACGCGCCGCGTCGGGCTGCTCGGCGACATCTCGCGCAGGACTTCGCGAACGTAGGGCGTGCGGCTCGTTCGCCATTGACCGTGCTCGGCGCTCGTCTCGCGCGAGAGCGCGCGGTATTGGTCGGCCCACTCATCGATCGTCAGCTCGGGATCGCGGCGCCAGCCGTCCCGGAAGGCCGCGAGGAACTCGCTGGCGGCTCGGCTTACTGCGGATTCGACGATCGCCATCGCCGCATGCCCTCCACCAGGCCGGTGCGATCGACTTCTCGAGCCCCGGCCGCGATCGCCTTCTTGCGCCAGCCGGGCGATAGATCGAAGTGAGGGACCGGCGACCTGGCCTGGTACCAGGCGAGCGGGATCCGAAGCCCCTGCGCGAAATCGAGCAGCTCGCGCTCGCTCCTGTCCGAGATCATGTGGCAGGCGACTCCGCCCAGCCACGGAGCTCCGCATGGACGACAGATGTCCACGAGGATCATGCCGAACCGCCGGCCGCAGCCTCGGGCTCGGCGGGAAGCTCGAGCGAAGCGAGCTCGTCCAGGGCCCGAGCGATCTCCACCCGGAGGATACGGCGGATCTCACTCGCGTCGGCGACGCTGGCCAGGTCGTCCGCAATCCGATCGGGGATGCTCTCGACCAGGTCGCGAGAGGCGCGCGAGGCCTTGAACGCCGCATCGCGGACCTCGCTCACCGGGACCAGCTCGCCGGATCGGACCTTGAGCTCGAGCTCGGCGAGCTGGGCCTTCGCCCATTCGTGCGCAGTCCGCGCCTCCGTGAGGTCGACCGGCAGCTCGAGCGCCGTCGGGGCCGCCGGGCCGGCCGGCCCGCGGGCCCGGGGAGACGTGTTCTGGTCCCAGGCGGCGTCGGCGGCGAGGGGGTCGATCCGGCCATCGGCGTCCACGGGAATCCGCCGCTCCCGGACGGCCCGGCCGACGGCGGCTCGAGAAACCCCGCGGTGGCGAGCGTAAACCGCCTGCGTCATCCGGCCGCCCGCCGGCGCTGGCGCTTCGCGAGCACCGTTTCGGCGTCGGCCCGCGCCGGCAGCGGTCGAAACCCGCTTCCTCTTCATGCGCGTCGCGTCGGCTCCCGAGTGTGTTTTGTAAACTGTAAACCTAGTTCGGAGACCATGCCTAGACCGGGATCGCAGCCGCCGTCACCCGCGTGCGCCCCTCGGGGAAGGACCCGTGTCGAGGCCCGAATCGTCGCCCTCATCCCCGCGCGCCCAGGGGCCTTCCCAGTCATGACTAGATCCTCACCATGAACACAGCGTCCTTGTTCGGGACCGTCACCGTCTGCTGGATAGCGCCGTTGTTCACCACGGTGTCGTGCACCCCCTGGATGCGCTTATAGGCACGCTCCAGCGTGATGGTCTTGCCGCCCAGACCATTCGGTCCGTCGCCGTTCACGAGCACGATGCCGTTCTGGAAGCGGCGGACCCAGACATGGGACACCGGGTCCTTGAACCCGGGCGGGTCAACCGGCCGGCCGAGCCAGCCGATGCGAGCTCCGGTCGGATCGTGCGTGCCATCTGTGTTGACGCTCCATTCGTCCGCCCATAGCTCGGGGTGCTGGATCTTCTGTGTCTGCGTCTGCTCCGGGGCCACGCAGCCATAGGCGCCCGCGAGCGCTGCGGTCCCTGGGGAGAAACGCGCGAGCTTCATCCATGTCTGCGTGTATGTCGTGCTCGCGTCGTCGCCTTTGACCAGCTGGGTCCCGCCGCCGTCGATGCCTGGCCCTGTGTAGAGCAGCATGTCGGCAACGAAATCGTCGAAGGTGGCGAATCCGCTCGGCGGATTGCTGCCGCCGATGAAGCCGAAGTCCGGGTCCAGCGTCTCGCGAACACGCCCGTACCAGCGGGATAGGCTGTCAGCATCGACGGTGCCGTTGCCCCAGACTGGACCGAACTGCTTCAAATGGTCCACGTAGTAGTCGAGACCAGCCTTCGCCGAGGCGTTCAGTTGCGAGAGGTTCGCCCAGCCGGTCGAAGTGGGATCGAGGAAGCGCGGCGTCCCGTCCGGGAATGAAGGCTCGGCGCCGCCAGAGATCACGCCATTGGCGAAGTCGAGCCAGAATCCTTCGGCGACACCGCTGCCGGCGCCGTGGTCCACGAGCGCTTGGAACATTCGCTCTTTGATCTGCCCGATGTCGATGAAGTAGGCGACCCCGGGCGGGATCGCGAACGGGAACAGCGAGCCGTCCGTACATCGCAGCCGCATGTCGGGCGGTCCCTTGAAGATGTTGAACTCGTCGTTCCAGAGCATCGTCGGCACGATCCAGTCGAACCGTAGCATGACGTTCATGGACCAGAGGACGTGGCACTGCGGATTCTTCGACTTGATGTAAGTGGCAACGTCCTGCCGCTTGTCCATGAACGGGCCGTCAGAGAGCGTGATGAGTGGATACCGAGAGAGCGCCGTCGCCATGCCCTCATCGATCGGACTATCCAGGACGCTCTGCAGCGTCTCCCCGTTGTTGGTGAGCAGGCTGTGGCCATTCCCATGCGTGTAGATGCCGTGATACCAGACGCGCGGGTAGCCGGGCGTCATGGCGAAGCTGAAGGTCTCGACGGGAGGCGGCGGCGACGATGGCGGCGGAGGTTCAGTTGGCCGGCGTGGATGCGGCGGCCGGTTGCGGCTCTTCTCGAACGAGACCTGCTCCAACGGCAGGCCGGAGCCCTGCTGGCTGCGACCGGATCCCGGATTCCAAACCCTCGGACGGAATGTGCTCATCGTCATGAACTTCCTCCTGGCTTTCGTGCGTCCAGATCCGACTGCCTCGCCAGGTCGGCGCGCGTGGCTTCTTCCCGGCATGGAATGCATTCCCAGATGTTGAGCGCGGCGTTGAAGAAGGCCTTCGTCCCTCGACTGCCCGTCGTGCGTCCTGGGCTCGAGCGCGGGATCACCTCCCAGCAGAAGTCGCAGACCTGCGGGAAGCGCACATAGCGCACCGGCGTCCAGACCCTCGGGTCTCGTCGCTCCCAGCTCACGAGGCCTCGCGCTCCGGCTCGCTGGGCGGGCGCTTGCGCCGCCGCGCTTCGAGGCCGAGCTGGATCCGCTGCCAGACCTCGAAGCGATTCACGTGGATATGCGGCGGGGCCACGATCCCGATCTTGGTCTGCTCTCCTTGATGGCCGAGCACCACGATCTCGATCTCGTCGCCGATCATGATCTTCTCGCCGAGCCTACGTCCTAACACGAGCATCTGACCTCCCTGGTCCGTTGAGCTGCTGCGGGCGGGTAGCGCTATCCGTCGCGCCGGTCCCGTTCGGCCCCTCGTCATGCCCCGCCGGCGCCGGCCAGTGGCTGCCCAGCGCGCGGAGCTTCTCGATCGTGCGGCGATTGAGCGCCGGGTAGCCCTCGCGGCTCGCCTGGTCGAGCACGCGCGCGACGATGCGCGGCCCGGGCCCGGCGGCGGCGAGCCAGGCGTACAGGTCGACCATGAGCTCGGCGTAGCGCTCCTGGTCGCGCTCGCGCTTCGCATGCGCGGATCTCCGGGCGTCCGCGTCACGCTGGCACCAGCTCACGAGCAATCCGGCGGGGTTCTCCACCTGGTCCGGGAGTCTCTCCACCATCTCGCGGACGTTCGCAGCATGAATGCGCACGTCGACGCCGAGAGGTCCGAGCTGTGCCTCGAGGCGATGGATGAGGCTCTCGGAGAGCACGTCGGCACGGCTCATGCGCTTCCCCGCTCTGAGCCGCCGTTGCCTTCCGTCGCCCTCGCGATGATGCCCCGGAGCGGCGACGCACCGGACGAGCCAGCCGGGCCAGCCGAGCCAGCGCGAGAGCGCATCTGCGCTCTCGGCGCTCTGGAATCTGGTTCTGACTTGTCTGCTTTCTGAATCTCTGAATTCTGACTTCTTACATCTGTGTCGAGCTGGGGTTGCACCCGGGGTTGAGCCTGCGTTGCACCCGGGGTTGAACCCGTAGTTGCTAAGTCCTTGCCTTTCTTGCGCCCCGCGACGCCCTTCATCGCCCTCAAGTACGCAGCCCGCGCGATTCTCGAAGAGGCCGCGTAATCCTCCTCTATGTCCACCAGAACCCATCGCTTGTGCGTCCTGCCTCGCATCGTGAAGGCGCGCGAGAAGTCCTCGCGCACGCGCTTCCATTCCTCGGGCGTGTAGCCTGCCCAGGCGCGGACGTCCTCCTCGGTCATGACACCCGGCGTCATCCCGAGCGTGCTCGAGCCGTACGTCGCAGCTCGCACGTCCATGAGCCGACCTCTCTGCTCGTGCGTCAGGCGTCTGACCGCCGGATCCCCGAGCCAGTCCTTCCACCAGAACCTCCCGAACGGCAGCGACGCGCCGGGCTTCCACCTGGCGTGCCGATCTCGTCCTTGCGGCTGCTCTTCGCGCGGCTCCTCGTCGGCCATGTCTCGTTCCCTCGGTGTGCTGCTGCTTCCCTGCTCCCCAAGTCACGTCCGGACCCCCTGGCGGGTGGGGCCCGGCCCTTCGCACTTCGGCCAGCTCTTTGGCTTGGGGCGACTCCTCATCCGGAGTGGTGGATCCCCGCCCACCGGCACTGTCGGAACTGCGTCGCCTTACTGCTGGCCTGCGCCGTATCTGCTACCGGTAGTGAGCGGCAGCGTTCTTGGTGGCGATGCTGGCGTTGGCGGTCATCACGGCCTCGCGCACCTTGCGGATCGCGGCCGTGCGGTCGGGACCGGACTCGCACAGCTCGTGGACCTTCCGCGCGAGCTCCTTGCCGGCCTCGCGGATCTCGACGTACCGCCTGGCCTGGTCCCCTTCGGGCGGGTGGTACGTGAACAGCACATCGATCGGGTCCGCGGCTGCTGTCGCTTGCTCCTCGTCCATGACGTTCTCCTCGCTGCGTTGGTGTCGATCGCGATGCCGGCCGCCACGCGCGCCATCCCCATAGAACGCAGGCTCGCCACCGGCATCGCTTCATCAACCGGACGGGGGCTCCTCCCAACCCAAGCGAGCCGGGCCCGTCGCCCGCCGGCGACGTGTCCCTTTCCCGTCCGGACTTCAATTCGCCCGCGATGTTCGCGAGCTCGTCCCTCCGGCGTCCTTGGTCGGCTTGTCGAAGGGCAGCACCTGCTGCGTGTCCTCGAGCGTGATCCGTACGAGCTGGCCCAGGACGAGCTTGTCGAAGACGGTCTCTTTCTCGACGACGAGCACCATCTTCGTATGCTTGCCGGCGTCGCCCTTCTCGGACTCCTTCGTCGCCGGCGATACGACGATGCCGACCTTCGCGAGCTCGAGCTCGGGCTCGTCCTTCGGGTTCGGCTGGAAGATCGTGTGGCTGACGACGCGCCCGTGCGCGGTGATCTTCATCGGGTCCCTCCCTGGTTGAGTCGCGAGCCGCGTGGCATGTGCGGCCCGACATCGCGGACGACGTCGCGCACCTCGATGCAGAGCGCGCCGGCGTCCGCGAATCGCTTGTGCACTGCGACCTGCGCCTTCGAACGCCGCGCGCGGCCGGTCTTCAGCTCGAAGAGCGCCAGGCGCCCATCGGGCGGCAGGCAGGCGAGGACGTCCGCGCAGCCGCGCTGCTCGGTGTTCTTGCGCAGCTGCCACTCACCGTCCGGCCCTCGAGCGACGCGCGGGCCCGTGTGAATGGGCATCGCCGGCACTCGGTTCAGCGCCAGGTAGGTGAGCAGTGCCGCCTGCCGCCGCTGATGCTCACGGAGCGAGCCGGGCAAGCGATGCAGCTCGGCGGGCGTGATCTCCTGGGCGCGGCTCATGAGCCAACCCGCTCGTCGGTCCCGACCCAGACGAACTCAGCGACCGGGAAGTGCTTCCGGCACTGGCAGCAGAACGTGGCACCGTAGAACTTCGGATCGCGCGCGTAGGTCTCGGCGATGCTGAGCCCCATGGTCGTCTCGCCGCCACATCCAGACTTGAGCTGCGCCTCGGTCCAGAATCGCCCGATGTGTCCGAACAGCTCGTTCGGCGGGTAGCATTCGAACTTGACGTAGAGGCAGTCGGCGTAGTGGGCCTTCTCCTCGTCGGTCAGATCACGGAGCTCGTACTTCGGTCGGACGCCCACGTGGCGATACGTGGTTCGAACCGGCCGAACGAAGCCGCGCGCGCGTTCCTCCGCGCTCAGGACGACGTAGCCCTTCTGCTGCCCATCCGGGCGCAATTCGCGGTAATCCGGCGTGACCGGCGAGCCGTCCGAGAGCGTCTGCTTGCTTCGGTCGACCGGCTCCGGCGGCTGGGCCTTTTTCTCGCGAATGAGGCGAGCGACCGGTTCGAGGAAGTCGCGCCAGGCGGGGCTCGTCTTGATTGCGCGTATTTCGGACGGGGCCGGAACCCGCGGAATGCCTCGTTCGAGGAGCGAGACCTGGCCGCAGCCCTCGCAGAGAAGCGGCGCGAACTCCGGCAGCTCGTCGGCGTTCACGGCGAGCACGCTGAACTTGAATCCGCAGCGCGGGCAGTTCATGGCGTCTCGCCCTTCGCGCCCGTGGCGACGATGCGGCCCGCGGTCACTTGGCCCTCGCTCACCGCCTCCGGGCCCGCGCTCGAGCGTGAGATCAGGCCGAGTCCCTCCGCCCCGCTCTCACATTCCGCGACGAAGTAGCGATCCGCCGCCCGAGCGGCGTCCTCGCTGTTGTAGGAGAAGTGATGCAGGGGATCGGCCAGTGGTGCCACCGGCTTGCTGATCGAAGCGAGTTCCAGTGGCGACCCTTCGCCGTTCTGCGCGAACAGGATCCATCGATCCGGCGAGCTCAGCCGTGCCATCCGTTGGCGGCTCCGACTACCCGGCTGGCTCGCCGACTTGCGACTGGGGCGCTTCACGCTGCCCGGCCCCTGCCCGACTTCGTCGCGGCGCGCTCGCGCTCGAGGCGGCGCAGGTGCCGCACCTTGTCGTCGGCCTCCCGCGCCTTCTTGTGCGACTTCCGTGCCGCCGCGACCGCCTCGCGGTGCTCCTCGTGAGCGTCGAAGGCTTCGGTCATGGCCTTGTTGAGCGCGTTCATGGGCGGATCCCTCCGTGGTTCGGTTTCCGTGATGTGGGCTCGGCCGCCGCGACGCTGCGCGGCACTCGAGCCCGGGCGGGGCGCGCCTGGCCCTGCGGGCGCGCGAAGCGGGTCTGCCAGCTGAGGGCCAGCACGGTCGCGATGAACGCGACCAAGGCGAGCAGGACGACGATGCTCAGGAAGCGAGCGCGCGGATCGTCATCAGGACGCTTCATGCTCCAGGCACCTCGCCGTGGCGTGCGTCCGGATCGACGAGCTGGGCCGCGTCGACGGCCGGGAGCGCCGGGCTGCAAGCCGCCCGCGCGCGATCGAGCATGTCGACCGGGACGCCCCGGAGCGCCTTCTTCGAGCGACAGGCGGTGCAGAAGAGACCATTCTCGGGTCCGCCGTTCGCGCATGTGCAGCCGAAGGCGACGTTCTGCAGGTGCGCGGCGACGAGCTCGAGGGCGGCGTCCGCCTCGAGCCACGGCGTCCGCCTGAACGTCGGGTAGAAGTCGGGAGCGTTGTCGAGCGTGAGCTCGCCCTGCGCCTCCAGGTTCGGGCTCTCGAGGAGCAGCTCGATGAGCCCGATGTCCGTGCGCATCCTGGCGTCGATGATGCGGACGTCGGCGAGCTGCGGTTCCGGCTTTGAAGCCTTGAGGCCATGGACCAGGGCGACTCCGACCAGCGCTTCGGAGATCTTCAGCTTTGCACGTCCCATCAGCCTGCCCTCCCTCACATTGCTCATCGGTTCTATGCGCGCCATCCGCTTCATCCGCGACGTCTTAGAATTTCCGCAGCCGACTCGAGAGCAGCGAGCTCTGCGCGCGTGGACTCGATTGCTTCCTCGATCGCCAAGAGAGGCGGGGTATTGCGTGGCCGGCGCGGCGTGGCCGGCGCGGCCTTCTGTGTCCGCCTGTTCTTCTTCGACGGGGACGCATCGGTCGCAGGCGTCGCATGCGGCTTTTCCTCGCGTCCGCAAATGCGGGAGTTGTGTCCCTTCTTTCCACACTTCGCGCAGGTCTGCATGATCGGTAGCCCTCCTGGCCCGATGCCGATGACGGCCGGGTCTCTTGTTGCACCGGGTATCGCGGGCGCGCCCATCAGGCTCCGCTCCTTGACTTCGCCCGGGTGCGGCCGCACTCGGCATGCCGCTCGATGAATGCGCCGCAGCTGATGCTGCGCAGCACGAGCTCCTCGTCCGACGCCGTGAACCTGACCTTGTCGCCGCATTGGCACCTCAAGGTCTCGCCCCCGAGGTGGATCCAGCTGAGGTCGAACCCGTAGTGCGCGCGGTGCTCGAGCGAGGTCATGCCGCCCTGTAGCCGCGCGAACGCCGAGGCGATGTCGAGCCGCCAGGGGATGCCCGGGCTGGGCGCGCTGTTCGCGGCGGCGTCCGGCGCGAGGCGTTCGGCGGCGCTCACGCGGCCCCCGAGCGTGATCCGGTGAGGTGAGCGCTGGCGCGCATGTGCTCGCTGTTCCGTCCCTCGAGCAGGCCCATGGTGCGCAGGCGCGAGAGCGCGTTCCTGAAGCCGCCGCCGTCCGGGGCGTAGTTCGCGCGCGCCGCGATCTTCGTCATCTCGAGGCCGTCGGGGGCCGCGTCGACCAGGCATCGGAGGATCGCGCGCTCAGCGGCACCGAGGGCCCGGTGCGAGAGCCAGTACTCGACGAGCGCGTCGCCGGAGGGCAGCTCGTCCCATTCGCCATCTAGCGCGTCTAGCCCGCCGTCGGTGATGCGCATGGTCCCGGTGTTGGAGCCCTCGAGCAGCTCCGCCTGCCGGAGGCTCGAGAGCGCGTTCCGGAACCCGCCGCCGCTCGGGGCGTAGCCGGCGAGGATCGCGACGCGCTCGAGCGTGCAGCCGGCCTGGTGCTGGTGCTGCGCCAGGACGGTGAGGATGGCCCGCTCGGCCTTGTCGAGTCGCGACTCGCCCGCGGCGGCACGGGCCGCGGGCCGGGGCGCCTGCGGGCGGGCGGGGGCTCCCGCCCGCGGCGCGCTCACCGGCCCGGCGGTCCCGGTCGTCGTGCCCGGCGCACGCGGCGTGGACGCGTCGGAGCCGGCGCCGTTCATCTCCGGCCGGAGGATGCCGTTCAGGAGGTCGCCGGCCGCCCTGGCATCGGTCGCGAGCCTCTCGGCGGCAGTCTCCAGCCGACCGATGGCGGTGAGGACGCGCTCAAGCGTGCGTCGGTCGGCCGATGGCAGCGTCTGGACCTCGATGCGTTGAGCGCGCGCGGCCGGCGCGGGCGCCGGCGTTGCCTTCGTGCGCGACAGCTCGCGCTCCAGCTGGGCGACCTTCGCCTGGAGCTTCCGCGGGTCTTCGCGCTCCGCCTTCT
>Ga0207711_10002484_pt1 | contig 16451 bp, 15 predicted proteins | sample KBSS34metaG_FD_184401 | JGI IMG/M metagenome (GOLD analysis project Ga0207711, IMG submission 184401) | Switchgrass rhizosphere microbial communities from Kellogg Biological Station, Michigan, USA - KBS S3-4 metaG (SPAdes) (version 2) | ecosystem: Host-associated > Plants > Roots > Rhizosphere...
CCGATCGCTCTCGCACGGCTTCCCGCAGCCTGGCCCGGTCGTCGAGGTGCCGGCCGGTGAGCGTGCCGCTGGCTCGGAGCCCGGCCACCGTGCCCTCGAACATCACCTCTCCGCCGGCAGAACCGGCGCCGGGCCCGAGGTCGACGACGTGGTCGGCGATTGCGATCATCTCGGGTTTGTGCTCGACGACCAGCACGGTGTTGCCCTTGTCGCGCAGGCGCACCAGCAGCTCGTTCATGCGCTGGATGTCGTGCGGGTGCAGCCCGACGGTCGGCTCGTCGAACACGTACGTCACATCGGTGAGCGACGACCCGAGGTGGCGGATCATCTTGACCCGCTGCGCCTCGCCGCCCGAGAGCGTGCCGGCCGGCCGGTCGAGCGAGAGGTAGCCGAGCCCGATCTCGACGAAGGAGTCGAGCGACTGCTGCAGCCCGGCCAGCAGCGGCGCGACCGAGGGCTCATGAAGCCCGCGGACCCACTCGGCGAGGTCGCTGATCTGCATGGCGCAGGCATCCGCGATGGAGATGCCTGCGATCTTCGAGGAGCGGGCGGCGGCGCTCAATCGGCTGCCCCCGCACTCCGGGCAGGTCGTGAACGTGACGGCGCGCTCGACGAAGGCGCGGATGTGCGGCTGCATGGCCTCGACGTCTTTGGAGAGCATCGACTTCTGGATCTTGGGGATCAGCCCCTCGTAGGTGAGGTTGATGCCGTTGATCTTGACCTTGGTCGGCTCCTTGTAGAGGAACTCGTGCAGCTGGTCTTTCGAGAAGTCGCGGATCGGCTTGGCCGGGTCGAGAAAGCCCGACTCGGCGAAGATCCGCACCACCCAGCCGTCGGCGGTGTAGCCGGGGATCGTGATCGCCCCCTCAGCGAGCGACTTGCTGTCGTCGTAGAGCTGGGCCAGCTCGATGTCGGTCACGCTGCCCATGCCCTCGCAGCGCGGGCACATGCCCCCCAGGTAGGTCTCGTTCTCGACGACGGTACGCTCGCCGGTGACCGAGGTGCGCACCCCGCTGGTCTGGGTAGTGGGGATGTTGAACGAGAACGCGCTCGGCGATCCGATCTGCGGGTCACCGAGCCGGCTGAACAGGATGCGCAGCATGGCATTGGCGTCGGTCGCCGTGCCGACCGTCGATCGGGAGTTCGCGCCCATGCGCTCCTGATCGACGATGATCGCGGTGGTGAGCCCCTCGAGCACGTCGACGTCTGGCCGCGATTGGGATGGCATGAAGCCCTGCACGAAGGCGCTGTATGTTTCGTTGATCATCCGCTGCGACTCGGCGGCGATGGTGCTGAACACCAGCGAGCTCTTGCCCGAACCCGAGACGCCGGTGAACACCGTGAGCCGGCGCTTGGGAAGCTCGACGCTGATGTTCTTCAGGTTGTTCTCACGAGCTCCCTGCACCCGGATGCGGTCATGGCCATCGGCGACGTGCGGCATGGATCGAGGCTAGTCGGGGGCCACTGTCACGCGGCGCCGGGATCCCGAAGCGGGCCGGCGCCAGTGCGAACCCTCCACGGCAGGATGACCAGCAGGATCAGCAGAACCGCGACCGCCACGCCTCCCGCGATCACGCCGGGCACGCGACCGACGACGACATCGAAGATCAGCAGGACCACACCGGCCGACAAGGTACCGACCACGATCACGGTCGTGGTGAGCAGGCGGCTCCCCCACTTCACGACGACCGCCTTGCGGTGATGGTGGAACTCGGCGCGATGCAGGCTCACCGTGGCCAACCCGAGGATCGTGCTGAGCGCCGCGAGCCCGACCAGCACGCCGTAGACGCTGTACTGGTAGCCGTCGAGATGCGCGAACCGCTGCTGGAACGCGACGGTCAGCAGAAACCCACTGATGATCTGCGAGCCGGTCTGCGTGACCCGCAGCTCTTGCAGGATCTCGCTCCAGTTTCGGTCGGAGCGTTCGGACTCGGTCTCGTGGCGCCCGTCTTGGGCGTCGACATCGGTGTCTGCGTCGGACATGACTCGACGCTAGACCTCCGGCTCAGCCGACGGCCACCGGTTCGGGCTCTCGTCGGTGACGTGTGACCAGGTAGGCGCCGCCGATCACCAGCACGAATCCGATGACCGTCCAGATCGTGATCCGCTCGCCCAGCACCAGGGCGCCGGCTCCGATGGCCACCGCCGGGTTGACGTAGGTGATGGTGGTCATCCGCATCGGGCCGATCTCGGCGATCAACGCGAACATGATCAAGAACGCGGCCGCGCTGCAGACGGCCGCGAGCGCCACGATCGACAGGATCACCGGCAGCGAGGGCACGCGCGTCGGGAAGGCGTGCGTGAGCGCGACGAGCGGCAGGTAGATCAGCGCGCCGATTCCGAGTGAGACGGCGACCACACCGACCCCCGGCAGGTCGGACATCCAGCGGGACAGGATGGCGGGGCCAACGGCGTAGCAGACCACCACCACCGCGATCTCGGCGACGCCGACCAGGTCGGAGCCCGCGACATCCAGCCCGACCAGGGCGGCGACCCCGAGCATTCCGGCGGCGATCCCCAGCCAGTTGCCGAGCGACAGCCGAGCGGGACGGCCGAATGCAACCGCCACCGCGACGCCGACCAGCGGGACGGCCGCGATCAGAAGCCCCGCCGTCGAGCTGGGCAGCTTCTGCTCGGCCGTGCTCAAGAAGAACCAGGGGATGACGATCTCGATCACCGTGTAGGCCAGCAGGGGCCGCCAGCGCTTCAGCACGACCAGCACCTGGCGCCACGCGAACGCCAGGGGCAGCAGGATCAGAGCCCCGAGAGCGCAGCGCGCGAGCACCACCATGGCAGGGTCCAGCTCGGCGACCGCGATCTTGATCAGCAGGTACGGGATGCCCCACGCGACGGCCAGGGCGGCGAACAGGATGATGGCGCGACGAGTCACCTGGCCATCCTGCCGGTATCCGGCTACGGGCGGCGAGCACTCCCGGCCAGTGAGCGGTGCGAAGCTGCCGAAACCGCGTCGGGGGCCGTATCGAGAACCGCATCGGGAGCCGCGTCGGGAGCCGACCGGTGGGCATCCCGTTCGTACCAGTGGGCGAGCGACACGCGCAGCACGTCCAGGGGTGTGCGCCAGCCGTCGCCGTGGCGGGTGGGGACCGCCTCGGTCAGCGTACGGGTGCCGAGCGCCCGAGCGGTGGTGGCATCCAGCGGTCGGTGGATCTCTTCGTAGTCGCCGCCCGGCATCCGCACGATGCGCCCGGTTTCGAAGCCGTGAGCCAGTTGCTCGGCGTCGCGCGCCTGGAGCCCGAGCGCCACTCGGCGCGTCACGGCGAAGCCGATGATCGGCCCGGCGAAGAGGAGCGCCTGGAAGGTCGCGATGACCATCTCGAGGTCGAGGTGCAACAGGTGAGACAGCACATCGGCGCTCGCCGCGCCCCAGAGCGTGCCGTAGAACACCAGAGCGGCAACACCGAGCGCGGTGCGCGCCGGCATGTTGCGCGGCCGGTCGAGCAGGGCCGGGTCGCCGCTATCGCGGGTGAGCCAGCGCTCGAGCCAGGGGTGGACCAGCACCGCGAGGATGAAGGCGCCGATCACGGCGAGCGGAACGAGCACCGCGAGCGTCCAGGTGCGGCCGAGCCACTCGACCTCCCAGCCCGGGGGGACCAGCCGCAGCGCGCCGTCGAGGAATCCGGTGTACCAGTCGGGTTGGCTGCCGGCCGACGCCGACCCGGGATCGGACGGACCCGACAACCACACCGGGCTGATCGTGACCGCCGCGCCCATGAGCAGCAGGATCCCCGCCGTGATCGACGCGACCGAGAGCGATCGAGCGGCGGCCGAGGCGAACGGGATCGGCTGGGCCGGCCGCGGATGCGCGACCGGGATGCGGGTCGGCCCTGCGCGCCACGCCACCCGGGCGCGCAGGACGATGAGCGCGACGATCACGACCGGGACGATCGCCACGTGCAGCGGATAGAGGTTCTCGATGATGGTGCCCGGGAACTCGCCGCCGAACAGCAGGGCCGAGATCCAGGTGCCCACCAGGGGGATCGCGAGCACGATGCCCTCGACGATGCGCAGGCCGGTTCCCGAGAGCAGGTCGTCGGGCAGGGCGTAGCCGCTCCAGCCGTCGGCCAGCACGGCCACGATCAGCAGCACGAGGAGGGCCCACGCCCAGCGGCGCGGTCCGCGGAAGGCGCCGGAGAAGAAGGTGGTCAGCAGTTGCAGGATGAGCGCGGCCGGCAGCAGCAAGCCGGCCCAGTGGTGCGCCTGCCGCAGCAGCAAGCCGCCGGGGACATCCATCGACAGGCCGAGGGTCGACGCGAAGGCCTTCGAGACCGTCGCGCCGTGCAGCGGCGCGTAGCCGCCCTGGTAGACCACCTGCTGGCTCGACGGGACGTAGAAGAACATCAGGATGACGCCGGTCACCAGCAGCACGACCGCCGAGCCCATCGAGATCGCGCCGAGCAGGCTGGTCCAGGTCGGTTGGATGCGTCGCGCATGGGTTTCGGCGCGAGTGCGGCGGAGAGCGCCGCCCAGGCGCGTGCGGCTCAGGGCGGCCGCCGCGCGGCTCGTCAGGTCAGTTCTCATGAGAACCGCTCCCTCCAACCCGGATATTTTGTATCCATGTTCACTCTACTCGGATATCCGGTGTCCGAGTCAAGTAGCATTCCGGGATGAAGATCTCTGCCGGTGTCGAGTGGGCGCTGCACTGCTGCGTCGCCCTGAGCGGCATCGACCGTCCCGTATCCGCGGCCAAGATGGCCGAGATGACCGACGTCTCGGCCAGTTACCTCGCGAAGCAGCTGCAGGCCCTCTCCCGCGCCGGGCTGATCACCTCGGTGCAGGGCAACGCCGGCGGCTACGTGCTGACTCGCGCTCCCGAGAAGATCAGCGTGCTCGACGTCGTGCTGGCGATCGAGGGGCCGACGCCGATGTTCGAGTGCACCGAGATCCGGCAGCGCGGCCCGGTGGGCGCGCCTCCCGAGGAGTGCCGGCAGAGCTGCTCGATCGCGAAGGCCATGCTCGCCGGGGAGCAGGCCTGGCGCAGCGCGTTGCGCGAGGTCAGCATCCACGACATCGGCACCGAGATGGCGGGCAGCATCAGCCCGGAGCGCATGGCGGCGATGCTGAACTGGATCCAGCCTGGCGCGACGCGCGCGGGGTGAGGACCGCACCCTCGGAAATAGGTGAGCAGCGCCTCACGGTGAGGCGCTATTCACCCTTCTGCGGGGGGAGTCGCCGGACCTCCACGCAGCGGCCGTCATCGACGTGCGAAAAGCAGGCGCCGCGCGCACGCGCCGCCGCCCGTACTACCCTGCCGGAATGGTGACGCCCCATCAGCTCACCCGCGAGCAGGCGCGGCGCATCGCGGTGCGCGCGCAGCTGCTCGACGCCGTGCGACCGGGAGACGTGGTGGAGGTCGCCGAGCAACTCGGGGCGATCAAGATCGATCCGACCGCGGTGATCGCGCCCGCAGAGCACACCATCCTGTGGTCGCGCATCGGCTACGCATACGAGCCGGGTCAGCTCAAGAAGGCCGTCGAGCGCGACCGACTGCTGTTCGAGCTCGATGGCGCCTTTCGGCCGATCAGTCTGCTGCCGCTCATGCTCCCCGCCATGAGGCGCTGGCCGCGGCGCGAGAGCACGAAGCGGTGGCTCGAGGCCAATGATCGCTTTCGCAAGGATGTCATCGCGCGCCTACGTGCCGACGGCCCGCTCCTCGCCGGTGAAATCGACGACACGGCCCAGGTCAGCCGACCGCCCGACGGGTGGTCCGGAGCGAACCAGGTGCCGACCATGCTCGACTTCCTCTCGAGACAGGGAGTCGTCGCCATCGCCGGTCGCGAGGGGCGGCACCGCCGCTGGGACCTGTTCGAACGGGTCTACCCCGAGCTGCCCGAGTTCGACGACGAGGAAGCCGCCGCCATGCTCGACGAGCGTCGCCTGAAGGCGGCGGGCATCGCCAAGCAGAAGTCGCCCTGGACCCCGGTCGGCCAGGCGGGCGAACCCGCCGTCGTCGAGGGTCTCACCCAGAAGTACCGCGTCGACCCCGAGGCGGTGGCCGCGCTGGAACAGGACGACGGCGGCCGGGTCGCCTTCCTGAATCCCTACGACGGGATGCTCTTCGACCGGCCGCGCCTGCACGAGCTCTTCGAGTTCGACTACGTGCTCGAGCAGTTCAAGCCCAAGCCGCAGCGCCGCTACGGCCTGTTCGCCCACCCGATCCTGATGGGCGACCGCTTCGTCGGGATGCTGGAAGCCAGCGTCGATCGCGACAAGAAGCAGCTCGACGTGGCCGCCGTCCACGAGTTCACCGGGCTGGACGCCGAGGAGCTCGAGATGGTCCGCGCCGAGATCGGCGAGCTGGCCGAGTGGCTCGGCGTCGACCTGGTCGAGCCGCGGTGACGCGGTTCGCCGCGACGGTTACGAGTTCACGCGGATGATCTCCTGCTGGTAGGGCGCGACGATCTCGCCCGAGATGCGGCAGTCGAGCACGAGGAACCGACGGCTCTCGGCCGGTTCGGCGCTCCAGGTGGCAAGCCGGTCAAGATCGGCGACGGCACGCACGACGACACCCTCGGCGCCGACCGCCTCACCCAGCGCGGCGAAGTCGACCTCCGGGATCAGCATCGGCTCGAGTGAAAGCCCCTTCGCCCGTCCGTAGAGGGTGACCTCGGCGCTGTACGCCGCGTCGTTCCAGACGACCGCGATGCCGCTGCCGCCCGCGACCCGCACCGCGGTCTCGAGGTCGGCGAGCGCCATCAGGCCGCCGCCGTCGCCGGTGGCGAGCACGATCGTCGACTCCGGCTTGGCGCGTGCGGCGCCGGCGACCGACGAGAAGCCCAGGCCGATCGACTGGTAGGCGGTTCCGATCGTCATCATGCGATCCGGGGCCGCCACCGGCCAGAACATGTTGACCCAGCCGAGGAAGTGCCCGCCGTCGGTGACGACGACGCGGTCGTCGGGCAGCAGTTCCGCGATGCGCTCGGCGACCGAGCGCGGGTCGAGCCGGCCATCGGGGGCGACACCGGTTCCGGGCTCGTAGCGCCGCAGCGGAGCGATCTCAAGACTCTCGCGCCAGCCCGTTGACGGGATGCCCCGAGTCCGTAGCCCCTCGGCGACGGCGACGGCCACCAGGGCGGCGTCACCGCGCAGGAATCGGTTCACCCGCGGGTTGGTCGGGGTCTCGGCGACGTCCACCTGGACCACCACGGTTTCGGGATCGAACAAATCGCCGAACCGGGTCGTGAACTGGTTGAGGGCGGCACCGAAGACGACCGCGACGTCGGCTTGGCCCACGACGGCCATCGCCTGCTCGGCACCGAAGCCGCCCGTTACGCCGAGGTCGAACTCGCCGCGCGGAAAGAGGCCGCGGCCCAGCGCGGTCGTGCCGGTGATGGCGCCCGTCAGATCGGCGACCTCCCCCAGCGCCTCGCCCGCCCCGGCCAGCCACGCGCCACGCCCGCTGAGCAGGTACGGCCGCTGGGCCAATGCCAGCAACTCGACAAGCTCGTCGATGTCCGCGGGCTGCGGGATGACCGGGCTCGGCTTCGTGATCGCACGCGGCTTCGAGCGGCCCGCCTCTCGTGCGGCGAGGTCATATGGGATGGCGAGAACGACGGGTGTCCGCTGCGTGAGCGCCCACTCGATCGCGTCACCCGTCACAGCCGCTGCCTCGTCGACACCGACCGTGAAGGTGCGCGCCCCGACCGCCGATGCGATGGCGACCTGGTCGACATCCCAGGGGCGTGGCCCGACAGTTGGCTGATCGCCGACGACGACCACCATCGGCACGCGACCCAAGACCGACTCGGCCAGGGGCGTGAGCATGTTGGTGAATCCGGCGCCGTATGTGGCCGTGGCGACGGCGAGGCCTCCCGATGCGCGGTGGAACGCGTCGGCCGCCACGACGGCGCCCGCCTCGTGGCGCACCGTGGTGACCGTCACGCCCGGGAGCCGCTCGAAGGCATCCAGCAGGTAGGCATTGCCGTTTCCCATCACGCCGAACACCTGCTCGACGTGCTCGGCGAGGGCGAGCGCGATCTGCGCGGAGACGGTAGGCATGACGGACAAGGTATCCGATCCGCGTCGGAGCGCCACGGCTACGCTGAACTCATGGCGACGGTGGCCCGATGGCGATAGACCGCACCGATCGCGCGATCATCGCGGAACTCACCGCCGACTCCCGGCTGTCGATCCGCACCATCGCGGAGCGCGTGCACATCTCGCGCACCGCGGCGCACCACCGCGTGCAGAACCTCATCGCCAACGGCGTGCTGACCGGATTCGGCGCCCAGGTCGACCGCAAGGCGATCGGCCTCGAGGTGGTCGCGATCGTCATCGTGAAGGTCGAGAAGGTGCCGTGGCCCGAGGTCGCGGCCGCCCTCTCGCAGCTGCCGTTCGTGGAGTCGGTGCTGGCGGTCAGCGGCGACATCGACTTCGTGCTCACCGTGAGTGCGCCCGATCACGAACAGCTGAGCGAAGTCATCATGCGCCAGATCCAGGGGATGCCGGGTGTGGTGTCCACCCGATCCCACGTGGTTCTGGACGCCCGCACCGGCACCCGGCCCGGCACGCGCCCGGACGATTGGCACGTTTCGAGCTCGACGGCGTGACGAACGGCACTCATTCGGCGCGCTGAGGGCCGTCTGTCACGAGTCTTCGCGCAAGCCTCCCGATCTGCCCTGGCGGGCTTCACGATTGCTCCATGAGCGACGCAGCTCCGGGCCGTCAGGAATACGCCCGACCCACCGAACTGCCGATCCGGCTGATCGACGAGAAGGGTGCCCTGGTGCGCGGAAAGCGCGCCGCCGGCTTCGAGCCGCCGGCTCCCCAGACCCTGCTGTCGCTGTACCGCCGCATGGTCGTCGCCCGCCGCTTCGAGGCTCAGGTCACCGCGCTCACCCGGCAGGGACGGTTGGCCACCTACCCCTCAGCGCTCGGCCAGGAGGCCTGCGAGATCGCCGCGGTCGCCGCCCTCGGCGCCGCCGACTGGCTGTTCCCGACCTACCGCGACACCATTGCGCTGCTGACGCGTGGAGTCAGCGCCTCCGAGATCCTGTCGTTCTTCCGCGGTGACTGGCACGCCGGATTCGACTCGCACGCGCACCGCATCGCACCGCAATCCACCCCGCTCGCGACACAGGCGCTGCACGCCGTGGGGCTCGCGACCGCGGCCAAGCTGCAGGGCGATCCCGTGGTAGCACTCGCCTTCCTGGGCGACGGAGCGACCAGCGAGGGCGACGCGCACGAGGCCTTCAACTTCGCCGGGGTGTGGCAGGCGCCGGTGGTGTTCGTCATCCAGAACAACCAGTACGCGATCAGCGTGCCGATCGCCAAGCAGTCGCACGCGCGGGTGCTGAGCGACAAGGCGATCGGCTACGGGATGCCGGGCTACTACGTCGACGGCAACGACGCCGCGGCGATGTACGCGGTCATCTCGGCGGCGATCGAGCGGGCGCGCACCGGCGGAGGACCGACCATGATCGAGGGCCTCACCTACCGCATGGAGTCGCACACCAACTCCGACGATCCGAGCCGCTACCGCTCGGCCGCCGAGACCGAGGAATGGCACGGGCACGATCCCATCGACCGGCTGGCGAAGCACCTGACCTCGACCGGCGCTCTCACCGATGCCCTGCGCGCCGAGATCGCCGCCGAGGCCGAGGCGCTGGCGGCCTCGACCCGTGACGCGATGAATCAGGAGCCCGTGCTCGACCCGCTCGAGCTGTTCGACCATGTCTACGCGACGCCGCGCCCCGCGCTGCTCGAACAGCGGGCTTTTCTCGCGAAGGAGCTGGCCGACTCATGACCCTTCTCGAGCACCGCGCTCCGGCTGGCGGGTCTGCAGACGCACCTCCCGCGACCGAGCTCACCATGGCCGGTGCGCTGACCGCCGCGCTGCGCGACGCCATGACCGATGACCCCCGCGTCGTGATCTTCGGCGAAGATGTCGGCCCGCTCGGCGGCGTCTTCCGGGTGACCGACGGGCTGGCGCGCGAGTTCGGCGACACCCGCATCTGGGACTCGCCGCTCGCCGAGGCCGGCATCGTCGGCACCGCCATCGGCATGGCGATGTACGGGATGCGGCCGGTGGTCGAGCTGCAATTCGACGCCTTCAGCTATCCCGCGTTCGAGCAGATCACCTCGCACCTGGCCAAGATGCGCAACCGCACCAAGGGGCACGTGACCCTGCCGGTCGTCATCCGCATCCCCTACGCCGGCGGGATCGGCGGTGTCGAGCACCACTCCGACTCGTCCGAGGCCTACTGGACGCACACCCCCGGCCTCACCGTCGTCACCCCGTCGAACCCCGCCGACGCCTACTCGATGCTGCGCGAGGCGATCGCGAGCGACGACCCGGTGATCTTCCTCGAACCGAAGAGCCGCTACTGGGTCAAGGATGCGGTCGCGCTGCCGGTGCGGACGGCGCCGATGAGCCGCGCGCGGGTTCTACGCGAGGGGGCGGATGTCACGCTGATGGCCTACGGGCCGACCGTCAAGACCGCGCTGCAGGCAGCCGAGCTGGCATCCGTCGAGGGCCTCGACATCGAGGTGATCGACCTGCGCAGCCTGTCGCCGTTCGACGACGAGACCGTTGGGGCGTCGGTGCGCAAGACTTCGCGGGCCGCGATCATCCACGAGGCCTCGCAGTTCGGCGGCTACGGCGCCGAGGTCGCAGCACGCGTCACCGAGCGCGAGTTCTTCCACCTGGCCGCGCCGATCCTGCGGATCACCGGCTTCGACATCCCGTTCCCGGCGCCCAAGCTCGAGGAGCACCACCTGCCATCGGCCGAGCGCGTGCTCGCGGCGCTCGACAGCTGGGAGTGGTGAGCGTGGCGCGGGAGTTCCTGCTGCCCGACCTCGGTGAGGGACTGACCGAGGCCGAGATCGTCGCGTGGCTGGTGCAGCCGGGCGACGTCATCGCGGTCGATCAGCCGGTCGTCGAGGTCGAATCGGCCAAGTCGACGGTCGAGCTGCCGTCGCCGTACGGCGGACGCGTCGAGAAGCTGCACGCCGAGCCCGGGCAGGTCGTGCACCTCGGGGGCGTGCTGATCACGGTTGCCGAGGCCGTTGCCGACACCGCGGCGGACGCGCCGGCGGATGTCGTTCCCGGCACCGCGCTGCGATCCGATTCGGATGGTGCCGGCTCGGGCGCCGTCCTCGTCGGCTACGGCACGAAGGAGCCGACCCTGCGACTCGCGCGGCCGGTTGGAGGCCGGTTCGGCGGCAGGCAGAAGCCGGTCGCCGGGGGCCGCTCGCCCGTCGTGTCGCCGCTGGTTCGTCGGCGTGCCCTCGATAACGGGATCGACGCGTCGCAGTTGCGCGGTTCGGGCCCCGGATCCCTCGTCGTCCGCCGTGATGTCGAGGACGCCATCGCCGCGAAGGACGCGAGTTCCACGCCAGCGGTCGACACACGCATCCCGATCACCGGGATGCGCAAGGTCATCGCCACCCGTCTGAGCCACTCCCGCTCGACGATCCCCGAGGCGACCATCTGGCTCGACGTCGATGCCACCGAGTTGTTCGCAGCCAAGGAGCGCCTGCAGAAGTCGACTGGCGAGCGCTACAGCCTCACCGCCCTGATCGCCCGGTTCGCCGTGGTCGGGCTCGGCAAGTACCCGATCCTGAACTCCTCGGTGGATGAGGTGGCCGGCGAGATCCTTCAACATGCCGCGATCAGCCTCGGCCTGGCCGCACAGACCCCGCGCGGACTGATGGTGCCGGTGATCCACGGTGCCGAGTCGATGACGACCGCGCAGTTGCGGGATGCCGTTGCCGGACTGGTGACGCGCGCCGAGACCGGTGACTACTCGCCGGCCGAACTGTCCGGCGGCACCTTCACGGTCAACAACTACGGCGCCTTCGGCGTCGACGGCTCGACGCCGATCATTAATCACCCCGAGGTGGCCATGCTCGGCATCGGCCGGATGATCGACCGGCCCTGGGTGGTCGACGGCCAGTTGGCCGTGCGCAAGTTGGCCACGCTGTCGTTCGTCTTCGACCACCGGGTCTGCGACGGCGATGTGGCGAGCGGGTTCCTCACCTACGTCGCGCGGTGCATCGAGGAACCGCTGCTGCTGCTCGGCACGCTCTGATCGCCGGAGAACGGCGTTACGGGCCAACCGCTCGCCGGAGCATCCCCACAATGCTCGCGATCACACCCGGCAGCGCGCCATCGTCGAGTGGCTGGGACATCAGCCAGAAGTCCATCGCCTCGCCCATGCCCAGAACGGCGGCCATCAGCAGGCTGTCGGGCACGTCGTCGCGCACCGCCCCGACCCGGTGACCGACCGCGAGCGCCTGGACGATCCAGGGCACCGATGCCTCTTCCATCTCTCCGGTCACCCGTTGGAACTCCGGACTCTTCGACGCAGCCGACCAGTTGCGCAACAGGGCCGCCAACTGCGGGGATGCCAGGAGGGCCCGAGCCAGCCGGAGGTAGTACTCCTCCACGACCGACCAGAAGGTGTCGGCGTCGCCCGCGCCCAGATCGGGAAGCGGCCCGACCTCGGCGATCAGCCCGCCCAGACCAGCCTGCGCCACGTAGGCGAAGAGGTCCTCTTTGCCGTCGAAGTAGTAGTACAGCGACCCCTTCGAGATTCCCGCGGCCTCGATGACGCGATTCAGCGAGGAGTCGTGGAATCCGTGGGCCGCGAACTCGTCCAGCGCGGCCTGCACGATCGCCTGCTGCTGATGCGCAGGGAGCTTGGTGAAACGGGGCCGGACCATATCCCTCAGTGTGCCGGAGTCTGCTCCGGGAAGGACGGCAGTGCGACCCGGTCGTGAAAGCTGCGGCCCATCGCAATGTCCGCGACCTTGGGAAGGCCCATCATTCTCAGGACGGTGTTCCTGACGAAGAGCTGGAACCCGTTCTTGGGGGCGAACGCCAGGCCCAACCCTTCTGCAGCCTTCTGCTTGGAGCGGATCAGCGGGGCGAGCCGCTCGTAGTAGCGGGCGAATGCCTGACTGTAGTCGTCGGTGCCGGCCAATTCCGCAGCCAGGGTGAACGCCTCGATCATGGCCAACGCCGAGCCCTGGCCTGCCAGGAATGACGGGGCCGCCCCGGCATCGCCGACCAGGACGACGCGGCCGTTGGACCACGACGGCATCAGGATCTGGCTCGCCGAATCGAAGTAGAAGTCCTTCGCCGACGACATGAACTCGAGCATGGTCGGCAGTTCCCAGCCCTTGTCGACCAGCTTCGCCCGAAGCAGAGCCTCCTGCGAGGCCCGGTCGGTGGGGAACTCACCGTCGTACAGCAGGGTGAACAGGCACAGGGTGGCGTCGTCGCGGAACGAGAGGCGGATCGCCTGGAAGCCGACTTCGGCATGCATCATCGCGACCAGCTCGTCGCGGACCGGGTATCGTTCGGCGTCGAACGCGGCGAACACGATGCCGAGATACCTCTCGTACTGCTCATCCGGGCCGAAAGTCAGCCTGCGCACTCGGGAGTGCAGGCCGTCCGCACCGGCAACGAGATCGAAGTCGCGAACGCTCCCGCTCTCGAAGGTGACCCGCACGCGCTCGCCATCGTCGTCGAGCTCTCGCACAGTGTCATCCACCAGCAACTCGGCTTTGCCGTCGAGCGCGTCATAGATCACGGTGGCGAGATCGGCGCGGGGGATGCTGAGATACCGCTCGTTCGACTCGATGACGACCGAGGGGTCGAACGACGCGACCTTGCGACCCTTGCTGTCAACCGCTCTGGCCTCGGTGAAGGTGTACCCGTGCGTGCGCAGTTCGGGCACGATCCCCATCCGCTCCGCCACGTCGAAGCCTGCGCCCCAGAAATCGATCAGGTAGCCACCGCTGCGCAGCTTCGGAGCGTGCTCGACGAGGGTGACCTCGTGACCGCCCTTCAGCAGCCAGTACGCCAATGTTGGGCCGGCGATGCCTGCCCCGACGATCAAGACCTTCGTGGGACGCCTTCCGCTCGGTTTAGACCACTAGTCTAAACCGACGGTCTAAACCCGGTCAACAGCCGCTACCGCCCGAACACCGGACGCCGCTTCTGCTGGAAGGCCGCGAACCCCTCGGCGTAGTCGGCGCTGGCGCACAGTTCGCCCTGTGCGCGGTTCTCGTCGGCGATGGATTCCCAGAGGCCGATCCGCTCGTCGCGCAGCCGACGCACCAGCTGCTTGCTCGCCAGGAACGCTCCCGTCGCGCCCGCCGCCGCCCGCGCGGCCCGCTCCCGCGCGAACTCGAGCACCTCGGCCTCGGGCACCGTGCGACTGAACAGCCCGAGCGAGACCGCCTCGGCGCCGGTCATCAACTCGCCCGTGTAGATCAGGTCGAGCGTGCGGTGCGCGCCGAGCCGCTCGAAGAACAGCGCGTGACCCCCGGAGTCGAGCGTGGCGCCCAGGTTGGCGAACGGCGACCCGATCCGCGCGGTGTCGGCGACGTAGACGACGTCGGATGCCACCAGCAGCCCCAGCCCGACCCCCAGGCACGCGCCGGTCGCCACGGCGAAGGTCGGCGCTGGGAACTCGCTGATCTGCCGCAGCAGCGGGGTGACCAGGCCGTCGAGGTAACCGAACGCGTCATCCGTCGCGGGATCCACGTGCGTGATGTCGCGGCCGGCGCAGAACGCGCGGCCCTCGCCGCGCAGGATGACCGCCCTGGCGCCCTCCTCGGCCGCGCGCGTGAAGGCCGCAGACAGGGCGGCGAGCGCGGCCTCATCCACCGCATTGAGCTTGCCGGGATCGTTCAGCACGATCTCGGCGACGGAGTCGGTCATCGAGTAGTCGACCACGGTGTCCCTTCTGGGCTGGGTGTGACGATCAGGCGTCGTAGTCCACCGAGACGGTCTCGCTGGTGGGGATCGACTGGCAGGTGAGCACGTAGCCGCGCGCGAGTTCTTCGGGCTCGAGAGCGTAGTTCTCGACCATGTCGACGGTGCCCGAGCGCAGCACGGCCCGGCAGGTTCCGCACACACCGCCCGCGCAGGCGAACGGCACGTCGCCGCGCACGCGGAGCGCCGCGTTGAGGATGCTCTCGTTGCAGTGCACCGGCGAGGTCACGGTGCCCGTCGTGCCGTCGAGGCGGAACGTGATGGTGTGCACGTCGTCTCCGGCGGCGACCTCGAGCGGCCGTCCCGCCTGCCCGGCCGGATGCGTCGGCACGCCGGTCGTGAACAGCTCGTATCGGATGGTCGAGGCATCCACTCCCACCTCGGCCAGCACGTCGCGGCACAGCTGCACCAGGTCGAAGGGACCGCAGATGAACCACTCGTCGACGTCCTCGGCGAAGATCAGCTGGTCGAGGATGCCGCGCACCCGCTCCGCATCCAGGCGCCCCGAGAGCAGCTCCGAGCTTCGGCGTTCGCGGGTGAGCACGTGATAGAGCGCGAGCCGTGCCGGGTAGCGATCCTTCAGGTCTGCCAGCTCGTCGATGAACATGGTGTCCATCGCGGTGCGGTTCGAGTAGACCAGCGAGAAGCGATTGCCCGGGAATGCCGTCATGGTGCTCTCGATCAGCGCGAGCACCGGGGTGATCCCCGATCCGGCGGCGATCGCCACGTAGTGGGCGGGGCGATCGAGCACCAGCTGGGCGGTGAAGGTGCCTTCCGGGCTCATCACGTCGAGCGACATGCCGGCCGACAGGTGGTGGATCGCCCAGGTCGAGAACAGCCCGCCCAGATCGCGCTTGATGGCGACCTTCAGCCCGCCGGGCGTCGGCGCCTGGCAGATCGAGTAGCTGCGCCGCAGCTCCTCGCCCTCGAGCGTGGTGCGGATCGCCACATACTGCCCGGCGTCGTAGCGGTACTCATCGGCGAGCTCGGGCGGCACCTCGAAGCTGACCTCGATGGCGTCGTCGGTGAGTGGACGCACCTGCGAGATCGTCAGGGTGTGAAAGCGCGCGCGGCGTCGAGTGGGCGCTGCAGTGGCGGCCGTGTTGTCAGCCATCGCTAGTGCGCCTTGAAGTAGTCGAAGGGCTCCTGGCAGCGCTGGCAGACGTGGAGCGCCTTGCACGAGGTCGAGCCGAACCGCGAGAGCTGGCGGGTGTGCAGCGAGCCGCAGTGCGGGCACCGGATGCCGAGGCCGAGGTTCACCGAGCCGTCCGAGTTGTGAGGCGCAGGCGGCGCGATGCCGAACTCCTCGAGTTTCGCCCTCCCCTCGGAGCTCATCCAGTCGGTCGTCCATGCCGGGGCCAGCACCTGCCGAACGCGCACCTCGGCATAGCCCGCCGCACTCAGGGCGCTCACGATGTCGTCGCGCATCGCGTCGATCGCCGGGCATCCCGAGTAGGTCGGTGTGATGTCCACCGTCACCTGCGTGTCGTCGATCGAGACCCGCCGCAAGACCCCGAGATCCTCGATCGTGAGCACGGGCACCTCGGGGTCGACGACGGTGGCGGCGACGTCCCAGACGGCCTGCTCGTCGCGGGTCATCCCCGTTACTGTCGCGTTCACCAGGTCGCCCCCGGATGCGCGCGCGCCAGCACCTGCAGCTCGGCCAGCATCGGGCCGAACGCCTCGGCGTGCACGCCGGAGCGGC
>Ga0207711_10002491_pt1 | contig 16436 bp, 9 predicted proteins | sample KBSS34metaG_FD_184401 | JGI IMG/M metagenome (GOLD analysis project Ga0207711, IMG submission 184401) | Switchgrass rhizosphere microbial communities from Kellogg Biological Station, Michigan, USA - KBS S3-4 metaG (SPAdes) (version 2) | ecosystem: Host-associated > Plants > Roots > Rhizosphere >...
TCCCGTTGCCCATATAGCTGCAACGCCGGAGGGCGACGGAACATTGCCGCTTGCGGGCGGAACGTGGCGCGTGCAGCGAGCCTCGCTCGTTTTGGTGGACGGAGAGGAACTGTCGAATCCCGGGTACATCGATCGGGGATGGATGATCGCAACCGTTCCGGGAACGGTTCTGACCAGCTACTTGAACAACGGCGCGATTCCGGACCCGGATTTCGGTGACAACCAGTACGCCATCTCTGATTCATTTTTCTGCGCTGATTTTTGGTATCGCAATGAGTTCAACGCACCGGCCGCGCAGCATACGGGCGAGCACACCTGGCTCAACTTCGATGGCATCAATTGGAAAGCCGATGTCTATTTGAACGGGCACAAAGTTGGCCGGATCGATGGCGGTTTCATGCGCGGACGTTTCGATGTGACGGCATTCGTGCATCCAGGCGGAGCCAACGCTCTGGCGGTACGCATGATTCGCGCGGCGAATCCCGGCAGCACAAAGGACAAGGCCGGACCAACCGTGAACGGCGGAGCACTCGGGCGTGACAACCCGACGTTTCACGCATCGGCCGGGTGGGATTGGATGTCGACGATTCGCGGGCGTAACACAGGGATTTGGAGCAATGTCTCGCTCAGCAAAACCGGGCCCGTTCGGATTGAAGACCCGTTGGTGACGACGAAGTTGCCTCTGCCTGACACAACGACTGCTGACGTGACGATTCGGACGACACTGCGGAATCTGGGTGCAGTTCAAGTTTCGGGAACCTTGCGCGCCGCCTTTGGAGACGTAACGGTCTCGACCCCGGTGACTTTGGAAGCGAACTCCACAAAGCCTGTTGCGTTGTCGCCAGCGTCACAACCGAACCTGCACCTCAAGAACCCGAAACTCTGGTGGCCAGTGGGATATGGAGATCCGAATCTCTATCCTGTGTCGATCAGCTTCCTGGCAGATGGTGTTGTCTCAGACCAGACTTCGTTCAAGGCAGGCGTGCGGCAGTTTACGTACTCAGAAGATGGCGGCACATTGAAGATCTGGATCAATGGCCGGCGCTTCATTCCTCGGGGAGGAAACTGGGGATTCGCGGAGTCGATGCTTCGCTATCGCACTCGCGAGTACGATACTGCCCTGCGCTATCATCGCGACGAACACTTCAACATGATCCGCAACTGGGTGGGGCAGATCGGAGATGAGGCGTTCTACGATGCAGCGGACCGTTACGGCGTCGTAGTATGGCAGGACTTCTGGCTAGCCAATCCATGGGACGGCCCCGATCCCGACGACAACGACTTGTTCCTGACAAATGCAAAAGACTATCTTCTGCGCATTCGCAATCACGCTTCGCTCGGCATCTTCTGCGGACGCAATGAAGGATTTCCGCCGCAGCCGATCGATGATGGACTTCGCAGCCTCGTCGCCGCTCTCGAGCCGGGATCGCACTACATCTCGAGTTCTGCCGACGGGCCGGTCAGCGGGCATGGGCCTTATCGTGTAGAGCCACTGCGATACTACTTTGAACACGCGCCGGAGAAGCTGCATAGCGAGATGGGCTCACCGAATGTTGTCGAGATAGATGACCTGCGCCGAACCATGCCGGAATCGGCCATGTGGCCTCAGGGCTATGAATGGCCGCTGCACGACTATCACGAACAGAACCCATTCACCACAGCCGTCGACAAGCAGTACGGTGGGGGAAGCAATATCGAGCAATGGGACGGTTTCGCGCAGTTTGTGGACTATGACTCGTACCGAGGAATGTTCGAGGGGCAAAGCAAAAACCGGCTGGGGCTGCTCATCTGGATGAGCCATCCGGCCTGGCCTTCGCTGCTGTGGCAGACCTATGACTACTTCTTCGATACCGACGCCGGCTACTACGGCGCAAAGAAGGGCGCCGAGCCATTGCACATCCAGTGGAACGCATCTACTGACGCCGTCGAAGTGGTGAACTACAGTGCCGGCGATCAGATCGGGCTGACCGCGTACGCGCAGATCCTCAATATGGATGGGACGGTGAAATGGGAGAAGGCTGCGACGCTGGAGAGCCATGAAGACAGCACGCAGACGCCAATCCAGCTTGAGTTCCCGGGCGCCCTTTCGCGCACACATTTCATTCGTTTGAGTCTGATGAGGAACAAACAAGTCGTATCCTCGAATTTCTATCTGCGCGGCGCGATTGAGGACGACTATCAGGGCATCCGCGAACTAGCTCCAGCCGAAGTTAAAGCGAAGACGCGCATCAGGCGCAACGGCGCTGAATGGCAAATCACGACAGAGTTGCACAATGTATCGAAATCGCCTGCATTGATGGTTCGGGTGAAAGCGATTCGGAACAAGAGTGGCGACCTGATCGTGCCGGCGCTCTTCAGCGATAACTATGTTGCGTTGATGCCGGGCGAGAAACAGACGATCTCCATCTCATTGCTGGACGCCGATACGCGCGGTGAGAAACCAGGCATTCGGCTCGATGGCTATAACCTCGCCCATCGCTAGAGCGAATGGTGTGCACGGAACTCGCGAACTACTTCGGCGGGATCGCTATGCTGGCCGTCTACCGCTTCATTCATAGAGCGCATGTCATCGGCGGTGACTTTGCCGGCAAGGGTGTGGAGAGCGTCCGCGATCTGCGGCCAGCGACGGAGCGATTCGTTACGCACCAGAGGAACAGCCTGGTACGGCGGGAAGTAGTGGCGATCATCTTGAAGCGCGACGAGCCCGAGTGCCTGGATAGGGCCGTCGGTTGAGTTGGCGGCGATCATATCAACTTGGTGAGCGGTCAGCGCGCGGTAGAGCAAGCCAAGGTCCATCGTCCGCGGAGAACCGGCGAAATGCAGATCGTAAGCAGCGCTCAGACCCGGCAGGCCGTCAGGGCGCTGTTCAAACTCGTAGCCCACTCCGAGATGCCAATTCGGTGTAAATTGCGCTGCCTGACTCAGCGTTGTCAGGTTAAGATGTTTCGCATCGCCTCCGCGAATCACCATGGCAAAAGTGTTTTCGAAGCCGAGTGGCTCGCCGACCGTGACATCATTGCGGGATGCATAGAGGCTGCGCACGGTCTGGAGCACTGCACCCGGATCACGACTGACCGGCTGCTTCAGAATTGCAGTAAGGGCAGTGCCCGTGTACTCGACGTAGGCATCGATGCGGCCGGAAACGAGGGCCTGGTTGCAGATGTAGCTGCCGGCGAGATAGAAGCGGCGTTCCACTTTCAAGCCTGATGTCGCTTCAATCTCCTGGGCGAGGAGTTCGCCGAGGATGACCTGCTCTGTAAAGTTTTTCGCGCCGATGACGGGATGATCAGGCCGCGGTGGCGAGCAACTGGCAAGAAGGATGGAGACGAGAGTCGAGCAAAAGAGCAGGATGGTTCGCTTCATGTGCGCGCGCTCTCAGGTGCGGGGACTCTAAATCGTCTCTCGAGTAATCCAAGCCCTGCGTCTGCAAGCAATGCGAGCAATGCCGCCGGAACCGCTCCCGCTAGAACCAGTCGGTTGTCGACCGAGGCAACGCCGCGAAATATCAGCTCGCCAAGCCCGCCAGCGCCTACGGCAGCGGCAATGGTTGCGATCCCGATACAGGTCACCGTCGCAGTCCGCAGTCCTGCAAAGATGAACGATGCCGCTAATGGCAGTTCGATTTTGAACAGCCGCTGTGAATCGGTGAGCCCGATCGCTCTTGCGACCTCCATCAACGTCGGATCGATACCGCGAATACCCGCGTACGTGTTGCGCAGAATTGGAAGCAGCGCATAAGCAGTGAGCGCAATGATAGCGATTCGGGCAGCACGCTCTCCAAGCCACGGCAGCGGCAACAGAAAACCGAACATGGCTAGCGAGGGAATCGTCTGCAGCACATTCGTTACACCGATCACTGGCTTTGCCCAGCGCGGCGAACGCGTAAGCCAGATACCGGCCGGAATTGCGAGAGCCGCCGCAAACAACATCGCGGCACCCGTGAGCCACAGGTGCTCCAGCGTGAGCGTTCCGATCTCGCTCCCATACTGTGATAGGAAGGACGTGCTCATGCTGAACCGGCCTGTCTGGTGTGCGGTCGAGCCTCGCCGCGATGAAACGCCGCGGCATAGGAGAGGATTTCGGGATGATCGGAGCGGAGGAACTCGTCCCGAGGCACAGTCACGATTATCTTTCCCTCGCTTAGTAGGACGATACGATCGGCGAGATACAGCGCTTCATCCAAATCGTGCGTGACGAGAAGGACTGTAGTCTTCACGCGCCCGAGGAGTTCCCGAAGCATGTCCTGCATCTCGGCCCGTGTTAGTGGATCGAGCGCGCCGAAAGGTTCATCCATCAAGAGAATCTCTGGTCTCGCCGCAAGGGCTCGTGCCAGTCCGACACGTTGCTTCTGCCCACCCGAAAGCTGATGCGGGTAACGACCAGAAAAACTCGTGGGTTCGAGGCCCACCAATTGAAGAAGTTCATTGGCACGAGTAGCCCGCTGCGCACGCGAACGACCCTCGGCCTCAAGAATGATCCCGATGTTGCGTTCGACGGTGAGGTGTGGGAACAACCCGGTTTCCTGAATGACATACCCCATCTTGCGGCGCAGAGCGACGACGTCCCTCTCCATCGACCCTGCAACAAGCACCGCGCCGCTTGCGGGGTCGATGAGGCGGTTGGCGGTGCGAAGCAGCGTCGTTTTTCCAGATCCGCTGCGGCCGATAATGGCGGTGACTGAGCCCTCTTCAATGGCTAGAGAGACGCTCTGCAGCAACGGCCGCCCGCTGGCGGCCGTAACGGAAACGTCTCGAAATTCAAGCGCAGCACTCATCGCATCGACTGTTGGGCAGCTTAACACGGCAGCCGGATAGCAGCGTTCGCGGCGGGTCCACCAACGAAAACCTCTTACCGCTGGGCGGTGAAATTTCCGGTTGAGCGGCTCAGGGCTCGTTCGGATTCGCAGTCGAAAGCGGGTTGGGCGTCTTCTCTGAAGAATGCGAACCGCTGAGCTTTGCTGTCAGCTGAAACTCTTTCTGCGCAAGGGCGTTCTGACCTTGTTTCCGATAGATTTGGCCTAGCTGATAATGAAGGCTCGAGATATTCGGAGCGAGCGCAATCGCCTTCTCCAGTTCCGCTTCGGCCCTTGGAAGATCCTGCTGCGCGATATAAACATGGCTCAGCTCTTCGTGGATCGTCGGATTGTTGGGCGCGAGGTCGAGAGCCCGATTGAGATTCTCCAGGGCTTTGTCGGGCTGGTGCTGAGCGGCGAGCAGTTTACCGAGGTTCAGAAACGGCTGTGCATCGGTGGGCGTCGCTCCCTGCCACTCGATCGCAGCCTCGAACGCGGCCTTCGCCTTATCGAGATCATTCAACTCCCGCCAAGCGAGACCAATATTGTTTTCGGCTTCTACGTTTTTGGGATGCAGTGCCAAAGCCCGCTCGAAGCTTGCGATTGCGCCGCGGTAGTCGTTCTCATTGAATTTTGTTCTGCCCAGCAGGTAGTGAGCGTTCGCGTCATCTGGAGTCTCGCTAACCACCTCGGTGAACCACTTATCGGCATCGACGAAGTCGTCAAGAAGCACGTAATCCGAGGCGACGATCTTGAGTTCTTCAGTACGCGGCCGACGGAATTTTGCACCAGCCGTGTATTCAGAGAGGGATTCCCGGGCCTTTTTCTCACGGAACAAGATGTACCCCAGCAAGAAGTGGGCGTCCGCTGAGTTGGGATTGCCATCGAGATAACTGCGTAACGCAGCTTCAGACTCCGCCAGCCTGCCCTGGTCCGTCAGAGCGCGTGCTGTTGCCAGAGCGTCAGCGGAAGATTGGCCCAGTGCAGAGAACGGCGCCAAGCCCGTGAAAAGGCAAAATGTCGCGATCAACCGGGCGATTCTCTCCAACGACATCGTCACATCCATCCTCAGTGAGCCGCATTCTTGATTGCGTTCGAATCGCTGGCTTGCCCCGCTACTGCTGCGCTGGCCTCACGCTGCAGCGTGCCGTAGGTCTGCATTTCTTTCTGCGCTTCGGCACTTCTGCCTTGTGACCGGTACACATTTGCAAGCAGGAAATGAATGCTCGGCTCGCGCGGACTATCTTTCTCGGCCATCAGCAGATCCGGCAAGGCATCGGGCTGCTTGCCAAGCCTGACCAAAGCGCGGGCACGATCCACGCGGGCCTGCATCAGCGCAGGACACCGCTCGATAGCAGCATTCGCCTCCGACAAAGCCTCGTCGTTGGAATCGTTGGCTTCAAGAATCGCGTTGGCCAGTTTCCAATGAGCCATGCAGTTGTAGGGATCGTTTTTGAGCTCTGCCCTGAACTCCGTCTGCGCCGACTGCCACTTGCCGATGTACCAGTAAGCATCCCCCATATGCATATGCGTACCCGGCTTGTCTGGGGCCGCATCCACGGCCTTTTTGTATTCGACCAATGCAAGATCGTAATTGTGCATGCTCTCGTCGATCTCGCCGGCAATCTCATGGGCAACAACCGAGTCAGGATCGATTTCGTTGATCTTCTTCAGCGCGTTCTCTGAAAGCTGTAAATAGGTTTTACCGAGGAGATACCATGCCTGCTGATCCTTGGGGTTGCGTGCCAGAAAGTCGTTCAGATGCCGCGCCGCCTCATCCATCTTTCTTTCATTGATGAGCATGCGTGCGAGCATCATCTCGACCTTGTCGTCCTTTGGATTCGCCTTCAGCGCCTTGCGTAGCAGGGGCTCGGCTTTGTCATTTTCGCCAAGTTGCACATAGCTCATGCCAAGAATCGCGGCGGCGGTGGGCATATTGGGATTTAGCTCAAGGCCTCGTTTCAGCACTTCCGCTGCATGTGCATAGTCGCCCTGATCGAAGTAGAGGCCCCCCAGGTTGTTGTATGCAGGGGCGAGGTGAGGGGCGAGCTTGATAATCGACCGATATCTTTCAATCGCTGCCGCAGCATCGCCGTTCTGAGAGGCCTGGTGCGCCTCGGCATAGAGACGCTGGACTTCCGGTGTGACTTCGTCTCCCCCCGCTTGCGAATGAGCTCGAGGAGACACGCTAATCGCCAGCAGCAAAGCCAAAAGCGGCAATGTGAATCGATACGGGATGCTGGCGGGAAAGGACATCATGATTCGTGATTATAGATTTCCGTGATAACGCTTGTTGCGCTCTCGGTGAGCAAAAAAGTCGCCGGACCGCATGAGAGCAGCCCGGCGCAAGGAAGTGACAAGCATTTCAATTTCAGGAGACAGCTTAGACCTAGAACAGAATCTGCACCTTGACCTGGCCCTGGCGGTTGTTGATCTGCGATCCAGTACTGGTGTCCTGGGTGAAGGTTCCGTTGCTCGCGTTCTCATCAGGGCCGTTGAACCGCGTGCGATTGAAGGCGTTGAAGTAGTCCACCTGCAGGATGGCCTGGAACCTCTCACCCATGTAGAAGTGCTTTCGGGCGTTCAGGTTTTCCATCAGGTAAGCAGGATTTCGGAGGTCTCCGTAGATCCTCTGCGCGTTGCCGATGACGTATTGCGTCGGGGTTGTGGTAAAGCCTGCCGGATCGAACATCGATGGTCCGGTTCCCGTGCCGCCTGCCGTAAAGTAATCACGCACTTTGCTGTAGGAAGCGGTGGAGAGCTTGACTGAAGAATTACGATCGGGCCGGTTGAAGCCGTTCGGGAATGGCGAGCCGCTTTCGCATACAGAGCTGGATGAGCAACCGGACATCGGTGTCCCGGCCTGATAGTTGAGAATCCAACCCACCTGCCATCCACCGGCGACATTTCCGAGTTTGCGGTTGTTGACAAACTTCTTGCCGGGACCGATCGGCAGCTCGTAGGTTCCGCTGACCTTGAGAGTCTGCGGCGTATCGGAGTTGGAGATCGTGTATTCCGGCTTCTGGTTGTACTTGTTGATTCCGCCAGAGGTGAAGCTTGAGAAACCGCTGTTGGTGTTGTCCATCAGGCGCGACAGCGTGTAGCCCGTCAGGAACGCAAGGCCGCTGGAGAACCGCTTTTCCAGAGTGATCTGCGCGCCCTGGTAGTAGGTCGTGCCGAAGCCCTCAAAGTTGTTGAAGATGTAGTTGTACTGCGGGTATGGCGTGAGTGCCTGCTGGACGGTGGCAGATCCGCCGAAGTCGGTGACGAAAGTTGGGTAAGGCAGGCTGAACCCATCATGCTGGGCGCAACCATCCTGGAAGCTATCCGACAGCACGGAGTTCCCGAGGTTCGTTGCGCAGGTGCTGAGAACGTTGCCGTATTGGTCGTCGAACTTCGGGTCCATCTGGTTGATCTTGTTGTTCTGGCTCGGAAGGTGAATTACGCGGTTACCGACCCAGGCCGCCTCGAAGAACATGTTGTACGGCAGTTCGCGCTGCAGGTTGACGTTCCACTGCTGGCTATAAGGTGCGTAGCCATTCTTGCGGCTGAAGGCATTGATCGTGTTTCCGTTGCCGAGGCCCGGGCTGAAGGGTGTAGCAACGGTCGCCGGAATAGGATTGGTATCCCACGATCCGGGTGCGGAGGTGAAGGTGCCGGAGCTGGCGCGATGGAATTGTCCGGTCAACAGGTTGCCGTAGTTCACAGCGACTTTGCTGGTGCCGTACTCGTACGCGCCACCGTTGAGGAAGGCTACGTTGAAACCGGCTTGGAGCACCATCTTATGGCTCAGCTGATAAGCAAAGCCCAAGCGCGGTCCGAAGTGAGTATAGTGCGTGTCGGCGCGTGTGTACCCGGCGCACCCTGTGCAGTTGCCGAACTTGGTAGCAGCTCCCGGTATGCCCGCGATCGGGTTGGTACCCGGGTTGTCTGGATCGAAGAAGACGATCAGATCATGCTCTTCGGTGAAGGGCACCTGGATATCCCAGCGAACGCCAAGATTAACCGTCAATTTTGGCGTCAGCTTGATATCGTCCTGAACGTACGGAGCGAAATCCCAGTTACGCAGTCTCTCTTCCTGAGAATTGGACCGGTTCGTGTTATCCGGAAGACCAAGCAGGAAGCTGGCAAACGAGCTGCCGTAGTTTGAGAAGTTGGGGTCGCTTGCATTGTGGATCGAGGTTTGCTTCTGGCTGAAGTTGAACTGACCGCCCTCGGTCTGTTCCTCGTTGTCGTCCTGATAGGACCGGCGAAGTTCGCCACCGATGTTGAAGGTGTGGCGCCCCTTGGTCCACAGCCAGTTGTTCACCAGCGCTATGCCCAGCTTCCGGTTGACCGAACCGGAGTTGGATCCGTTGGTGCCGAAACTGGTGGTATTGTGCTGACCATCGAAGGTGATGTTCGGCATGATGTCTTCCTGCAGCACGCCGAAGAAGTTGTCCACTGGTGGAAATTTGTTGACGTTGAACTGGTTGTTGATTTCGCCAATCCAGCCGGCTGCTGCCGTCATGATCAGGTGCGGCGTAAGCGTATTGGTGTAATTCAGCAGGAATGCGGTGCCGACGTTTGGATAGTCTCGCAGGCTCTCCAGCGGGTTGGGAGCCACGACGATTGGGTTGTTGTCGAAACCCTGGCTGTGAAACGTGTTGCGCCACTCCGTGTAGTGCAGGCTCTGCGTTGGGGTGAGGGTTTGGTCGACCGTGAAGCCCCATACATGCTGAATGTTTGGAGAAATGTACGGGACGTAGTTCTTGTTGTTGCTCTGTCCGCCGACGCCGGTGCCCGGGTTGTCGGGATCAGGAATATATTGGAGAATGCTGGCCGCAAGCGGACTGATTCTGCTCGCAGGAATCTTGTTGCCGGGGAACGGCGCGCCCGTCAGAGGATCGTAGATGGGAATAACGACCTCATTTTTGTTAGCATCTACGCCCAGGAAGTTCGAGAAGTCTCCGGCCTTCTCAGCCGCTGTCGGCACGGTGCCGTTGTTGGTGTTTTGGGTGTTTTGCTTGTACCACTCCTGTGCGTAATAGCCGAACGTCCTATTGCGGCCGTCGTAAACGTGTGGGATGCGGATAGGACCGCCGACGGAGAAGCCGTAGTTGTTTTCGTGATCAACAGGCGGCTTGTTCCTTGTGTTATTCGAGTTCCAGGGCGGACCGTTGAAAAAGCCTACCGAGTCGAAGAAGCTGTTTCGATTGATCTCGAAGAGATTACCGTGATAGCTGTTGGTACCCGACTTCATCTGGTAGGTCAATGCGCCCTGTCCCAGGCCGTACTGGGCCGAGAACGTGGTCCGCTCAACCTTGTATTCCTGCACCAGATCGAAGGGCGGGTTGTAGTTTACGGTGTAGCCTTCGGTCTCCGACTGGGGAACGGGTATTCCGTTGTAGATGATTTCCTGTTCGAAGTCGACGCCGCCGCTGACGCGGTGAGAGAAGTTGTCGCCGGTCGTACCAGGAGCCAGGAACTGTAGCTGGTCAATCTGGCGTCCACGACCAGAAACCTGTTCCGGCAACGCAGCGACGACGGCGGCCTCGATAGTGCTGCCCAATTCCGGCGCTGTGGTGTTGAGCGCGATCGCATCGGCGGTCACCTGAACGGTTTCGCTCGCTGCGCCAGTGCTGAGGGAGAAGTCGACCGTTGAGGTCGTACTCACTTCGATCGTTACGCCCTTCTTTACGTCTTTCTTGAAGCCTGGGGCATCCACCTGCAGGTCGTACTTGCCGGGCAGCAAGCCCCTGAACGAATAAGTTCCGGCACTGCCGGAGGTCGTATCGCTCGAACTCGACGTCTGCTCGTTGGTGATTGTGACTTTCGCATTCGGCACGACCGCCCCGCTAGGATCGGTGACGGTGCCGGTGATTCCGGCGCTGGCCTGAGCGTAAGCGGCCTGCGGCGCCAATGAGATCAAGGATGCGATTGCGAGAATGGCCGAAGCCCATAGGCCCGCCTTTGAGCGGCGCAATAGGGTGGCACACTCCGTGTAAACGGGGATTAGTTTCACTTTGCCTCCTGGTCTTACCCAGTTCAGTTGTCTTTTTCGATAGTTCTTGGGGATCGTAGTGAAGTCCGGAAACGGCTCTTTTGGCCTTGAGTTCCGGGCTTCCGGTGGAAACGATACCATTTTTATGGTAGCGATTCCATTCCGCGCAACTATACGTCTCCCAATTTTCGTCTGTCAAGAATTTTTTGGGGGGATACGTCGACCCAGTCCACAACGTTTCGTTGAGATTAGTGACGATATGCAGCCTACCAACCCCGAAGCGCTCAGATGATTGGGCGAGCAGAACAACTCAATGGAGCCCGCAACTCGCGAGGAAATCCTCTCGATTGTTCGAAAAAGACCTCATTCGCAGGCATTCGATGTGGACTTACCCGGTTCATCCACCTGGATCTGGCGATCCCCTTTCACGTCGGTAAGCGTTTGCACGATCCCGCTTGGCCATCGGATCTCAACGCAGGAGGCCGCTGGGCTCGTACCCAAGCCAAAATGCACGCGTGGATCGCTCGCTGACAAGTATCCGCTGGAGGCCGTTACCGTCGCCCACTGCTTTCCCTTCGCGGTCTGGACTTCCACTACAGCGCCAATTCCATCCCGATTGCTCTTATGTCCGATAAGTCGCAGCGTAATCCAGTGCCCCGACTGCTCTGTCTGGTTCATCAGGACGTAGGCCGGCCCCCCGTTTGTCGTGACCACCGCATCGATCCGACCGTCGTTGTTGAGGTCTCCGATCGCCATGCCGCGGCCTACCCATGCCTGGTGGAAAACGTCGCCGGAGATAGATGAGACATCAACGAACTTCTGGCCGATGTTTCGGGCGAGCAGCATCGGCTCGCGGTAGTGAAATTGAGGGTTAATGCGTTCGATAGTATCCAGGTCGTGTCCCTGTGCGACGAGAAGATCTTTCCAGCCATCGTTGTCGAAGTCCAGGAAGCGCAGACTCCAGCCCGAGTGAAGGAGCGTCATCGCGCCTATGCCACTCTCGCCGGAGGCATAGTTGAATGTGCCGTCACGATTATTCTGGTACAACGCGTATCGCTGATTAGCCAGATCGTCGACGATGATGTCGGGCCATCCGTCGTTGTCGTAGTCAGCAAAGTCGACGCCCATCCCGGCGTAGGTCTGGCCTTCCGCATTGACAGCTGCTCCCGTCTCCAGTCCAACCTCCTCGAAGGTTCCGTCTTTCTTCTGGTGAAACAGAAACTCCGGCATTGAATCGTTGGCGACGAAAATATCCATTCGGCCATCGCGATCGTAATCGGCAAATGCAATGCCGAGCGCCTTTGCTGGTTTGTCGAGTCCGAGTTTATGCGCCTCTTCGGTGAAATGGCCGTTGCCATCGTTGTGGTAAACGAGCATTGTGATGGGCTGAAACACATCGGGATGACAGTAGCCACGAAAACCTTCACGATGTTCACCACACCACACGTCTTCCCAGTCCCAGGTGACATAGCGGTCGACGACAAGATCGAGCAGGCCATCGTTGTCCAGATCGACCCACGCTGCAGAGCTGGACCAGCCGCTGCCCGCAACGCCAGCCTTGTCCGTCACATCGGTAAAGGTGCAGTTTCCGTTGTTGTGATAGAGGCGATTGCCACCGTATGCCGTGACGAACAGGTCCTCATTGCCGTCGTTATCAAAGTCGGCAACTGCCACTCCCATTCCGTAACCTATTCCCTGTAGTCCGGCCTTCTCAGTGATGTCCTCAAAGGTACCGTCAGCCTTCTGGTGGTACATGCGATTCCAGTATTCGGGCCCTGTCTTCTGCGGAATGAATCCTTTCGGCGTTGGATCGCTGTAGGGGGCGCCATTGACCAGGAACAGATCGAGTCGGCCGTCATTGTCGCAATCGAACAAAGCCACGCCCGAACCCATCGTCTCGATCAGGTACTTGCGCGAGGTGTGCAGAGCCTGGTGCAGAAAATGCACTCCGACCTTTTCGGTAACATCCACGAATTTGCCGGGAACAACCGGGGACGGCTTGGGCGTCGGCTTTGGAGCCGGCTGGGTCGACTGCGCGCACATGTACGAATTTGCGATGCAAGCCAACGTTGCACCGAGCAGAATTTCTCGAATCCCGATCCTCCTCCGGCTCACGGTCTGTTCCCCGGGATCGTGGGAGCAGGGCCCGCGCAAGGTTTGCCAGCGCACAGCGAGGAGGTAATCCCCTTCCCTTCCGTGATGATGTAAATGCGATCGACAGCCGGAAGCTTGATGGTCTCCTTTGTTCCTGACGGCCAGTGGACCTCAGCAGTACCTGCCTCCGTGGCATCCCCAAGGCCAAAATGTGGCCTCCGATCGTTCGTAGAAACATAACTTCCGCCGCTCATCACATCCTGGCGCTGCCGGATTCCATTGGCAGTCAGGAAAACCGTCGCCCCGACAGCGTCGCGCGGGCTCTTTTCACCGCCAACCAGTTTCAGCTCAACCCAGTGATGGTGATCGGGGTTGATGTTCCGGAGGAGCACTAGCGGTCGGTCCATCTGGCTGACTACCACGTCGACTTTCCCGTCGTTGAAGAGATCGCCGAAAGCCGCCCCACGGCCGGAAACGATCTCGCCAAGAGCCGTTCCTTTCACCGGAGGAACTTCGGTAAATTTCCCATCATGCTCGTTGTGGAAGAGCAACGGGCGCTGCGCATAGGATGTGCCCAGTCGAGGCGATCGGCGGCAGGATAGATGTGCCCATTCACAAACATCAGGTCGAGCCATCCATCATTGTCGTAATCGAGAAACGCATCACCCCAGCCAAGAAATGGAATCGAAATCTTCCCAATTCCTGAGCGCATCGATACTTCGCTGAACCCGCCCTTACCCTGGTTGTGGAACAAAAGTTTGGATTCGTCCGAAAAGTCGCTGATGGCGAAATCTAATAAGCCGTTGTTCATGTAATCGCCGACCGCAACTCCCATGGCCGCCACTTCGCGCCCGTCTTCGTTCAGTCCGAAGCCGGTGCCATAACTCGCATCTTCGAAAGTCCCGTCACCGCGATTGATATACAGGTAGCTCAGGGTCGAGTCGTTCGCAACAACAAGATCTGGTTTGCCGTCATTGTTCACATCGACAAAGACGGGCGTCAATCCGTAGTACCGGTTCACCGCGTCCGAAACACCCGCCTTCGCACTGACATCCGAAAAGGTTCCGTCGCCATTGTTGTGGAAGAGGTGATCGGGTTCTCCCTCGAGATTCTTCGGCCCGCACATTACCGGCTCTCCGCGAAACTCGCAGTAGGAAAATCCCGTTGCCTTGGTGTGCTCGTAGGGCAGATTTTCGCGGTCGAAATGAACGTAGCCCGAAATGAAGAGATCCAGCCGGCCATCTCCATCGTAGTCGCCCCACGTCGCGCCGGCCGACCAGTTACCCAGCGTCACTCCCGCCTTCTCGGCAACGTCAGTGAAGGTTCCGTCATGGTTGTTGTGATAGAGACGGTTCTTGCCCCAGTTCGTCACAAGAATGTCGGGCCATCCATCGTTGTCATAGTCTGCAATGGCGACCCCAAAACCCCAGCGCTCGTTGGTCACGCCGGCCTTCGCTGCAACATCCGTGAATGTTCCGTCGTGATTGTTATGGAAGAGCGCGGCACGCGGCGGCTCTTCTTTGCCATCCATTGCTTTGAAGGTTGAGCCATTCACCATGTAGATGTCGAGCCATCCGTCGTTGTCGTAATCAATGAGGCCGACTCCGGAACCGTTGGTATCGATGATCAGGCGCTTGTCCGGATTGCCCATCGTGTGTTTCCAGCCGGAAAGGCCTGCTGCCTTCGTTACGTCTTCAAACGGGACTGGACCTGACTCGACGAAACCCGTTGCAGTAATCGGCGGCTTGCGCGTGCCGTGCGCAGCTTGTCCAGATGCACTTCCGCCGGAGCCGGCCTGCGGATTCACTCCGCCCTGGCCGGATAAGGAGGCGAGCGGGACGTATGCAAGAGCCAGAACCCCGAGCCACGCGAAGGCAGAGATGCGCCGGTTATACGGCAACGATGACCTCCACCCGTGAGTCTATCGCAGCTTCAGATCCATCCATCGGATCTACTTGATCGCATCGAAAGCTTCGTTGCTCCTCAGTGCTGTGCGCTGGATCGATTCGCCCACTTACTCCACATCTGCGGGTCGGCAAGCATCTTGATATACACTCCGCCAACCACTGATCGCGCCTGGAAGCCCGGGTGTTTCGCAGAGACCGTGTCATACCAGTCTGTCATCGGTATGCGCTCCGGCGTTTTATCGAGAAAGTGGACTATCGGATCCACGAGGGCCTTAAAGTCATCCGGATTCGATGCCAGCGTGGCCGACCAGATGGTCCAATCGAGCTTTGTGTAAGTAGCGCGATTATCGAGAGGCAGTCCGAAGGGGTTGAGATGCTTCTTGTAGAACGCGACCTCGCGCTGCGCGATCTCCGGCGAGAACATGTGCAAACCCAGAATGTTATCCCAGACCAGGTTGTATTTCTGGCTCCAGGTGCCGCTCTTGTCGAACGCAAGCCGGTAGTGATCGCCATCAAGAGCCATGGATCCCCACTTGTCTGCCATTGATTTTGCCGCGGACTCATATCTCTTGGCCGTCGTTTCGTCACCCAGTCTTCGGGCAAGCTGCGCATAGCCCGCAAGAGCCTCGATCGCTTTGATGGACAGATTGGTGTTGTGAGCGAGGTGACCGGCGAAGTCGTCCGTGCAAAGCTGCTTCTCGGGATCGAATCCCTTGGCAAGCAGGAAGTCCGCCCACTTCGTTATCAGCGGCCAGTAGCGTTTCGCGAAGGCCGTGTCGTGTTCTGCATCGGAGAGGGCTGCGATCATCAGAATCATGTTGCCCGATTCCTCTACCGGCATCTGATCCTCTTCGCTGGTTTCTCCACCGCCGTACAGTTGTCCATTTGCCAGCGGGTACACACCGAGATCATGCGGCGCGAACGGAAACTTCCAATGCGATGTGTCCGCATAGCGCATCACAGGCTCAAGCTGCGCCTCAACCAGCTTGGGATTCAACAAAAGGAACATGGGCGCCGACGGATACAGCACATCGACCGTGGATATTGATCCATTGCTGAAATTCTCCTTGGGCATGAAGAAGGGCACGCCTGCGTCATCTTCCACCAATTTGTGCGCGCCAATCGCCTGGCGGTACGCGAGGATGGCGATCGCTGAGTATTCCGTCCCACCCTCCTGCACCAGATCGTGTTCCAGCTCAGCATCGAATTGCTCGGCTCGCTTTGTGAGCGCTGCGTACTCGCCTTCCGCGGCTTCGAGCATCTCGCCGAAAGTTAAGAATTGCTTCCGCCAGTAGGGCAGGAGCCTTTGCCGCATGTACTCCACCGAGTAGACGTCGTCGTACGACAGCAGTACGTGGCGCGACACAGGCGCACTGCCAACCAATCCGAGTGGCATCGTAACGATCAGCTTGGGCGATGCAGGGTGCTGGCTCTTCGGCATCCGCGGCTGCTCAAGATCATCCTGGGTCGGAATCTTGCCGCTCTCCAGAAAACTTCGCCGATCGGACCAGTTGCCGGCAGTCGTTGTCGCTTTGCCCTGGCCGTCCGGCACACCGATATAGAAGTATCCCCAGTTGATCCGGAGATCGTCGCCGTACTCTTCGAGCATCGCCTGCTTCTGCGTCCCTATGCGGAGCAGATCGAGGCCGTCGATCCGATC
>Ga0207711_10002492_pt1 | contig 16434 bp, 17 predicted proteins | sample KBSS34metaG_FD_184401 | JGI IMG/M metagenome (GOLD analysis project Ga0207711, IMG submission 184401) | Switchgrass rhizosphere microbial communities from Kellogg Biological Station, Michigan, USA - KBS S3-4 metaG (SPAdes) (version 2) | ecosystem: Host-associated > Plants > Roots > Rhizosphere...
GAGGGGACCGCCGGGACCGAAATCGAGGCGCATAACTGCGTCTTTCACGACCTCGCCACGGCCGACCCCGGGGTCTGCGAAGTCGACCTGTCGCTATTGCGGGTGCTGTCGGGCCAGTCGGTCGAGCACCGCCGGTGCATGGCGCGCGGCGAACGATCGTGCCGCTTTGCCTTCACCCCGGCGAAACCGGCGCCCTGACGCAAGCCAAGGGCGCCGTCTGCACAGCGCGACGTCGTTACTCGGCGGCGGGGGCTTCCTCGCCGCCGGCCTTCTTCTTGGTCTTGGCCGGGGCCTTGTCGGTCTTCGGCTTGGCACCCTTGGCCTTCACCGCCTTGGGCGCTGCGGGCACGATCTCGAAGGCCGGGGCATTGTCCTTGATCCGGACCCGGACCTCGCCGCCGTTGACCAGCTTGCCGAACAGCAACTCCTCGGCCAGCGGCTGCTTGATCTTCTCCTGCACCAGGCGGGCCATCGGGCGCGCGCCGTAGAGCTTGTCATAGCCCTTGGTGACGATCCATTCGCGCGCTTCGTCGTCGAGCTCGATGTGGACGTTGCGATCGGCCAGCTGGAGTTCGAGCTGGAGGATGAACTTGTCCACGACCCGGGCAACCACCGCCGGCGGCAGGTAGGAGAAGGGCACGATCGCATCCAAGCGGTTGCGGAATTCCGGCGTGAACATCTTCTTGACCGCGTCCTCCTGCGCATCCTCGCGGTTGGACGCGCCGAAGCCGATGCCTTCGCGCGCCATGTCCGACGCGCCGGCATTGGTGGTCATGATCAGGATGCAGTTGCGGAAGTCGACCGTCTTGCCGTGGTGGTCGGTCAGTTTGCCGTGGTCCATGACCTGCAACAGGATGTTGAACAGGTCCGGATGCGCCTTTTCGATTTCGTCGAGCAGCAGCACCGAGTGCGGGTGCTGGTCGACCGCGTCGGTGAGCAGCCCGCCCTGATCGTAACCGACATAGCCCGGCGGTGCGCCGATCAGCCGGCTGACCGCGTGGCGTTCCATATATTCCGACATGTCGAAGCGCTGCAGCGGGATGCCCATGATCGAGGCGAGCTGGCGCGCGACCTCGGTCTTGCCGACGCCGGTGGGGCCGGAGAACAAATAATTGCCGATCGGCTTGTCGGGATCGCGCAGGCCGGCGCGCGACAGCTTCATCGCCGAGGCGAGCTTCTCGATCGCCAGATCCTGCCCGAACACGACGCGCTTCAAATCGGCATCGAGATGTTCGAGGATCTGCTTGTCGTCGGACGACACCGACTTGGGCGGGATTCGTGCCATGGTCGCGACCACAGCCTCGATTTCCTTGGTCGTGATGACCTTCTTGCGCCGCGACGGCGGCACTAGCATCTGCATCGCACCGACCTCGTCGATCACGTCGATCGCCTTGTCGGGCAGCTTGCGGTCATGGATGTAGCGCGCGCTGAGCTCGACCGCCGACTTGATCGCGTCGGGGGTGTAGCGGACCTTATGGTGGCCTTCGAACGAGGAGCGGAGGCCGGAGATGATCTTGATCGTATCCTCGACCGTCGGCTCATTGACGTCGATCTTCTGGAACCGGCGCAACAACGCCCGGTCCTTCTCGAAATGGTTGCGGAATTCCTTGTAGGTGGTCGACCCGATGCAGCGGATCGCGCCGCTCGACAAAGCGGGCTTGAGCAGGTTCGAAGCATCCATCGCCCCACCCGAGGTCGCGCCGGCCCCGATCACGGTGTGAATTTCGTCGATGAACAGGATCGCGTCGGGGAGCTTTTCGAGCTCGTTGACGACCGATTTCAGGCGCTCTTCGAAGTCGCCGCGGTAGCGTGTGCCGGCGAGCAACGCGCCCATGTCGAGCGCGTAGATCACCGCGCCCTTCAAGACATCGGGGACATTGCCCTCGACGATCTTGCGCGCGAGGCCTTCGGCGATGGCGGTTTTGCCGACGCCGGGATCGCCGACGTAGAGCGGGTTGTTCTTCGACCGGCGGCACAGGATCTGCACCGTGCGGTCGACCTCGGGCATGCGACCGATCAGGGGATCGACCTTGCCGGCGCGCGCCTTCTCATTGAGGTCGACGGTGAATTGCTTGAGCGCGCTTTCCTTCTTGCCGCTCTCCTTGTCGCCGCTCTTCTCTTCGGAGCCTTCGGGCGCACGGGTCTCGGCCGCGGTCTCCCCCTTGCCGACGCCGTGGCTGATGTAGGTCACGGCATCGAGTCGGCTCATGTCCTGCTGCTGGAGGAAATAGACGGCGTAGCTCTCGCGTTCCGAGAACAAGGCAACGAGGACATTGGCGCCGGTGACTTCGTCGCGGCCCGACGACTGGACGTGGAGGATCGCGCGCTGGACGACGCGCTGGAAACCGCTGGTCGGGGTCGGGTCAGTCGCGCTGTCGGCGACCAGGGCGCCGAGTTCGTTGTCGAGATATTGCTTCACGCTGGCGCGCAGCTCGTCGCGGTTGACGCCGCAGGCTGTCATCACTTTGGAGGCATGTTCGTCGTCGATCAGCGCGATCAGCAAATGCTCGAGGGTCGCATATTCGTGCCGGCGGCGGCTCGCCTCTCCCAGGGCATTGTGGAGGGTTTGTTCGAGTTCGCGAGCGAAACTAGGCATTTAGGTGGGTACTCCCCGCCCACTGAAGACCAGCGGGCTTCGCTTACCAATGTCATACGCTAAGCGGCGGCAATCAAGAGGAGGAGAGGGCTTTTCCCCAGTTTATCGTGTCCGCAGCGGTGTGGACGTGGCCGTCAGCTCTTCTTGAACAGTTCTTCGGCCTCGGAGCGATGGGTTTGCGCTCGGCTCATGTGGGCCTCGACCCGCGCGATCTCGGCCTTCAGCGCCTCGATCCGCTCCTTGAGTTCGTCGATCGAGAGAGGATCGAGGTCTTGCTTGCCCAATGCGACCAGGGGATCGTCGGGCTTGCTCGGAAAGAGGTCTTCGAGGTCCATGCGCTTGGCTCCCGCGTGGAATCGTTGACCCATGCGGCCCCGCTGTCAATAAGACCGTCGGTGACCAACTCCATTCCCTCCTCGATGCTCGCGGTCGTGGCCCCCCAGCCCGATGGCGCCGAGGAATTGGCGCTGGTCGAACGGCCGGTGCCGCGACCGGGACCCAATGAGGTGCTGATCAGGGTCGCGGCGGCCGGGATCAACCGCCCCGACATCCTCCAGCGCCGCGGCCTCTATCCGCCGCCACCCGGCGCGCCCGACATCCTCGGCCTCGAAATCGCGGGCGAGGTCGTCGAAGCCGGCGAGGGCGCCGCCGAAGTCGTCGGGCAGCGGGTCTGCGCGCTGGTTGCCGGCGGCGGCTATGCCCAATATTGCGTCGCGCCGATCGGCACCTGCCTGCTGGTCCCCGATGCGTTGTCGCTGGCCGAAGCGGCGGCGATGCCGGAGACGTTGTTCACGGTCTGGGTCAACCTGTTCGAGCGCGGATTCGCGGCGGACGGCGACTGGGTGCTGGTCCATGGCGGGACCAGCGGGATCGGGACCATGGCGATCGCGCTCGGACAGCTGTTCGGCCTGGCGGTGATCGTCACCTGCGGGAGCGACGAGAAATGCGACCGCGCGCACGAGCTCGGGGCCGAGGCGGCGATCAATTACAAGACCCAGGATTTCGTCGAGGAGGTCGCGCGGCTGACCGGCGGCAAGGGCGTGTCGGTGGTGCTCGATATGGTCGGCGGTGATTATTTGCCGCGCAACCTGAAAGCGCTGGCCGATGAAGGCCGGCACGTGTCGATCGCCTTCCAGCGCGGGGCAAAGACCGAGATCGTCATTCCCGATGTCATGCGGCGGCGGCTGACGCTGACCGGATCGACGCTTCGCCCGCGCTCGGTCGAGTTCAAGACCATGGTCGCCGACGAAATCGCCAAGACCGTCTGGCCCTATGTCGAGGGTGGGCGCTTGAAGCCGGTGATCGACAGCGTCTTCCCGCTCAGCCAGGCGGCCGAAGCGCACTCCCGGATGGAAGCGGGCGAGCATGTCGGCAAGATCGTGCTGGAGATCCCGCAATGACGGAAAAGCTGATCCTCCACGAATATGCCGCGTCGGGGAACTGCTACAAAGTCCGTCTGACCGCGGCGTGCGTCGGCGAGCATCTCGAGCGGCGCGAATATGACATCATGAAGGGCGAGACGCGGACCCCCGCGTTCCTGTGGGACGTCAATCCCAACGGCCGCATTCCGGTGCTCCAGATCGACCATCGCTTCATCCCCGAAAGCAACGCCGCCTGCTATTACATCGCTGACGGGTCGAACCTGATCCCGACCGAGCGCTTCGACCACGCCGACATGCTACGCTGGATGTTCTGGGAGCAATATAATCACGAGCCCAACATCGCGACGCTGCGCTTCTGGAAGGACTGGGTTGGTCACGAAAATCTGACCGAGGCGCAGAAGCACCAGATTCCGTCCAAGCGCGAGGCGGGCGAGGCGGCGTTGAAAGTCATGGAGAAGCACCTTGAAGCGCGCGACTGGTTCGTCGCCTCGCACATGACTCTCGCCGACATTTGCCTGTTCCCATACACCCATGTCGCCAATGAGGCGGGGTTCGAGATGCACCTGTATCCCAAGATCCGGAACTGGATCGAGCGGGTGAAGGGCCAGCCGCACTATGTGCCGATGAGCGCCTAAGCTCTATTGCCCGAACCGCGGCCGAGGACTACATCGCAGGCCAGCATCGGCCGCTCCGTGAGGGGCGGCCCTATTCATTTGTAACGGAGATTTCCCAGTGGCCCAGCCCCTGATGCCTCATGCGACCGCTTCCTGGCTGGTCGAAGAAACCTCGCTGACGTTCGAGCAGATCGCCCAGTTTTGCGGGCTGCATATCCTCGAAGTGCAGGCGATCGCCGACGACACCGCGGCGACCAAGCTGACCGGGCGCGACCCGATCCGCGCCGGCGAACTGACCCACGAGGAGATCGAAAAGGGCCAGGCCGACCCCGATTATGCGCTCAAGATGCACCGCGAGCCGGACCAGGTCCGTCGCACGCGGGGCCCGCGCTACACGCCGGTCAGCAAGCGCCAGGACAAGCCCGACGGCATCAACTGGATCATCCGCAACCACCCCGAGGTCACCGACGGCCAGATCAGCAAGCTGATCGGCACGACGCGGACGACGATCGCCGCGATCCGCGACCGCAGTCATTGGAACATGGCCAACATCACGCCCAAGGATCCGGTGACGCTGGGCCTGACGACCCAGCGCGAGCTCGATGCCGCGGTCGCCAAGGCGGCCAAGGCGGCCGGTGCGGCTGCGCCGACCGACACCCGCTTCGATAGCGATCGCGCGGCATTGATCGAACAGCTCCAGGCCGAGCGCCAGCAGCATGCGCGCGATGCCGAGGCGGCGCTCGAGGCAGCTGAAGCCGGCGAGAACCCACCCAACGACGAGATCTTTCCGGGCATTCGCGACCCGTTCAAGAACTCGTCCAGTTCTTGATTTGAGCTTAGGCGAGGGCCACAAGCTCGGCCATGGCCACTGCTCCTGACGTCAGCCAATTAAGCTTCGAAGCCGCCCTTGCGCGGCTCGAGGAGATCGTGCGCACGCTGGAGAAGGGCGAGGCGCCGCTCGACCAGTCGATCGAGCTCTACCAGGAAGGCGACCAGCTGAAGCGGCATTGCGAGGCGCGCCTCAAGGACGCCCAGGCGCGGATCGAGCAGATTGCCTTCGGCAGCGACGGCAAGCCGGCGGGCGTCAAGCCGTTCGATGCCGATTGAGACCATCGACCGGCTGGGCGCGATGCTCGATGCCGAGGCGGGCCTGGTTTCCGCCGAGGTCGACGATTTCTTTGCGCGCCTGCTGCCGCCCACCGGCGACACGCGCGAGCGGCTTTACGAAGCAATGCGCTTTGCGGCGATCGGCGGCGGCAAGCGGCTGCGACCCTTGCTCACCATCGCTGCCGCCCAATTGTTCGCGATTTCGCGCGAACGCGCGCTCCGGGTTGGCTGCGCGATCGAGGCGATCCACGTCTATTCGCTGATCCACGACGACCTGCCGTGCATGGACGATGCCGACCTGAGGCGCGGCAAGCCGACCGCCCACAAGGCGTTTGGCGAGGCCGTAGCGGTGCTCGCCGGTGACAGCTTTCACGCTCTGGCGTTCGAGATCCTCGCCCACCAGGCGACCCACGACGATCCGTGGGTGCGATCGGACCTGGTGCTCGAACTGGCGCGCGCGGCGGGCCCGGCGGGGATGGCCGGAGGGCAGATGATGGACCTGGTCGCCGAAGGCCAGGAGCTCGACCTGCCGTCAATCACTCGGCTGCAGCAGCTCAAGACCGGCGCTCTGATCGAATATGCGGTCGAGGCGGCGTGCATCATGGTCCGCCTGACGCATGAAGCCCGAACGCCCTATCGCGGCTATGCGCGCAATATCGGCCTGGCCTTCCAGATCGCCGACGATCTCATCGACCATAGCGGCGACCAGGCGGCGGCGGGCAAGCCGACCGGCAAGGATGCCAACGCCGGCAAGGCGACGTTCGTTTCGGTGCTGGGCCCCGACCGCGCGCGCCAGCAGGCGAGCCTCCTCGTCAGCCAGGCGATCGAGCATCTGGACGAGCATGGCGAAGAAGCAGATTTGCTCCGGGCGATCGCGCGCTTTGCAATCGAACGGGACCATTGATGTCTTTGGGGGGTCAGGCATGAAAATCGCGGTCTATCCGGGCACGTTCGACCCGGTCACGCTGGGGCACCTCGACATCATCCGGCGCGGTGCGCACCTCGTCGACAAGCTGGTCATCGGGGTTACCACCAACCCGTCGAAGGAACCGATGTTCACGGTTGCCGAGCGGCTCGACATGGTCCGCCGCGAGATCGTCGGGATTCCCGGCAACATCGACGTCGTCGAATTCGATTCGCTGCTGATGGACTTCGCCGAAGCCCAGGGCGCGACCGCGATCCTGCGCGGCCTCAGGGCCGTCGCCGATTTCGAATATGAGTTCCAGATGGCGGGGATGAACCAGCAGCTCAACGACGACATCGAAACCGTCTTCCTGATGGCCGACGTCTCGCTGCAGCCGATTGCGTCCAAACTGGTCAAGGAAATCGCGCGCTATGGCGGGGCGATCGAGAAGTTCGTCACTCCGGCGGTTGCGGCCGACGTCCGACGCCACCTCGACGGACATTCACGCTAGCGTCAGCCCGCCAAACGCACTAGTGCGGCGAGACTGTTGGGGAGGGGTTTGAATGTTCTCTAAGGCCTTGTTCGCGCTACCGTTTTTGGCGCTGTTGTTAATTGCCGCCAAGGCTCCGGAGGTGGTTGCCCCGCCCTTGCCGAGCATCGCGGCACCGGCCGAGATCGCGGCCAACCCCGCAAACAAGCTCACGCTCGAATTGTCGAACGGGGGCGCGGTCGTCATCCAGATGCGGCCGGACCTCGCCCCGCACCATGTCGAGCGGGTCCAGATCCTCGTGCGCCAGGGCTTCTACAATGGACTGGCGTTTCATCGCGTCATCCCCGGTTTCATGGCCCAGGGGGGCGATCCGAAGGGGGACGGCAGCGGCGGGTCTTCGCTCCCCGACCTCAAGGCCGAGTTTACCAACATGCCCTATTTTCGTGGAACCGTCGCCGCGGCGCGGACCGAGCAGCCCGACACCGCCAACAGCCAGTTCTTCATCATGTACGGGCCCAACATGGGGCTGGAGACGAAATATACCGTTTGGGGGCGGGTGATCGCCGGCATGGACGCGGTCGACAAGATCGCAGTGGGAGAACCGCCCGCGCAGCCGACCAGGATCGTCCGTGCCTATCTCGGCGATATGAGCGCGTCGGCGGCACCGCCCGCCGCGCCGCCAGCGATACCGGCTCCGGCTCCTGTTCCGGCGCCAACTTTAGCTCCCGCCCCGGTAGCGACGCCTCACGGCGGCTGATGCGCGTCGACCTTTTCGATTTCGACCTGCCGCCTGACCGCATTGCCCTGAGACCGGCGCGACCGCGCGATTCGGCGCGCCTGCTGACGGTGCAAGGGGAGCAGATTTCCGATCATCACATGCTCGACCTGGCGCAGCTGCTGCGCCCGGGCGACGTCCTGGTGTTCAACGACACCAAGGTCATTCCCGCCCAGCTTGAAGGCAAACGCGGCGAGGCGTCGATTGGCGCGACGCTGCACAAGCGCGAAGGCCCGCGGGAGTGGCGTGCGTTCCTGCGTAACGCCAGGCGGGCGCGGGTTGGCGACACAATCGAGTTCGGCGAAGGCGTCAGTGCGTCGGTGGCCGACAAGGCCGAGGAGGACGGTTCGGCCCTGCTGCATTTCGATGGCGGCGAGCCGGTCGAGCTGCTCCTCGAGCGCGCCGGGCGGATGCCATTGCCGCCATACATCGCCTCGAAGCGGGAGGCCGATGATGCGGATCGGTCCGACTATCAGACGATGTTCGCGAGAGCGGAGGGGGCAGTCGCGGCTCCGACCGCGGCGCTGCATTTCACCGAGCGGTTGCTCGATGCGCTGGAGGCGCGGGGGGTCGGGCGTGAGACGCTGACGCTGCATGTCGGCGCGGGGACGTTCCTGCCGGTCAAGGCCGACGACACGGCGGACCACCGGATGCATGCCGAATGGGGCCGAATCGATCAGGCGACCGCCGCGCGGCTCAATGCGGTGCGGGCGAGAGGTGGGCGGCTGATCGCGGTCGGCACGACCAGCCTCCGCCTGATCGAAAGCGCGGCAGACGCGGATGGCACCATCCAACCGTTCGAGGGCGACACGGCGATCTTCATCACGCCCGGCTATCGCTTCAAGGCGATCGACGGCCTGATCACCAATTTCCATTTGCCCAAATCGACCCTGTTCATGCTGGTCAGCGCGCTAATGGGCCTCGACGTCATGAAGGCGGCCTATGCCCATGCGATCGCCGCCGGCTACCGTTTCTACAGCTACGGCGATGCGAGCCTGTTGCTGCCCGAACGCTCCCGCTAAGCAGCCCCGCGTGACCCGCTTCGCTTTCTCGATTGCCGCGACCGACGCCGCCGCGCGGACCGGCGTGATCGCCATGGAGCGCGGCGAGATCCGGACGCCGGCGTTCATGCCGGTCGGGACCGCGGCGACGGTCAAGGCGATGCGGCCGGAGGAGGTGCGGGCGTCGGGCGCCGACATCATCCTTGGCAACACCTATCATCTGATGCTGCGGCCTGGGGCGGAGCGGGTGGCGAAACTCGGCGGGCTGCACACATTCATGGGCTGGGAGCGGCCGATCCTGACCGACAGCGGCGGCTATCAAGTAATGAGCCTTTCGGAGCTCACCAAGGTTTCGGAGGAGGGCGTTGCCTTCGCCAGTCACCTCGACGGATCGCGGCACATGCTCAGCCCCGAGCGGTCGATCGAGGTGCAGCGGCTGCTCGGCTCCGACATTGTGATGGCGTTCGACGAGCTGGTGCCGACGACGTCGACGCCGGCGCAGCAGCGCGCGGCGATGGAGCGATCGATGCGCTGGGCGAAACGCTCGCGCGAGGAATTCGACCGCGGTGGGGCGCATGCTGACCGCGCGGCGATCTTCGGTATCCAGCAGGGCGCCCTCGACGAGCAGTTGCGCCGGGCGTCGGCGGAGGCGCTGATCGACATCGGCTTTGATGGCTATGCGGTGGGTGGACTGGCAGTGGGCGAGGGGCAGGAAGCGATGCTCGGCTGCCTCGATTTCGCGGTCGACATGCTGCCCAACGACAAGCCGCGCTACCTGATGGGGGTCGGCAAGCCCGATGACATCGTCGAGGCGGTAGTGCGCGGGATCGACATGTTCGATTGTGTGCTGCCGACCCGGTCGGGGCGGACGGGCCAGGCGTTTACCGCCGACGGACCCCTGAACATCCGCAACGCCCGCTTCGCCGAAGATGCGGAGCCGATCGAGCCCGGCTGCCCGTGCCCGGCCTGCGTGACGTTCAGCCGGGCCTACGTCCATCACCTGGTCAAATCGGGCGAAATCCTGGGCGCGATGCTGATGACCCAGCACAATTTGTGGTTCTACCAGCGGCTCATGCAATCGCTGCGCGATGCAATCGCCGGACAGCAGTTGGGCCAAACGGCGCAGGCGTTCCTGGCGCGATACCGAAGCCGTTGACCATTTCTTCGGCGACCGCCAGCTAGGCTTGGTTCGTCGCCTGGGGGAAATTGGCTTGTTCGAATCCGTCATTACCCGACGTACCTCGGCGCTGCTGCTGCTTGCGGCCATCGTCGTCATCCCCCTCCTCAATCCGATCGGGTTCGTCGGCGGCGGCGGCGACGACAACCATTACCTCGACGCTGCGCGATGTTGGGCCGCGGCAGGTGGGGCATGCTTTCCGCAGTCGCACTGGTGGACCCGCTGGCCGACGGTCGCGCCGATCGCCTCGTCGATCGGATGGTTTGGCGAATCGCGGGCGACGGTGGCCGTCGGGCCGTTCCTGTGGTGGGCGGGTTCGGTGTTGCTGATGGCGCAGCTCGGCCGCTTGTGGTTTGACCGGACCATCGGCCTGATCGGTGCGCTGCTTCTGGCCTCGCTGCCGATCATGGCGAGCGCGGCGCTGCAACCGACCGCGGACATGCCCGAGCTTGCGATGCAACTGGCCGCGCTAACCGCGGCGACGTTAGCCTATCAGCGCCAGTCGCGATGGTGGGCGCTGGCCGGCGGGGTCGCTGCCGGCATCGCCATCCAGGCGCGCGATACGAGCGTGATGTTCTGCTTTGTGGCCGCGCTGGCGTGGCTGACGCTGCCGCGGGATCGCCGCGCCATCCTGCTTTGGGCTGTGCCCGGCCTGATTGGGGCGCTGGCGGTCGAGATGCTGACCTATTGGCTCGTTACCGGCGATCCGCTGCTTCGCTATCGGCTTGCGCTCGGCCACGTGAATGTCCCGTCAGCCGAACTGCCGCCGGGTTTCGATACGCGCCGCAGCCCGCTGTTCAATCCCGATTACATCGCCGCGTGGAAGCGCGAGCAGGATATCCACGTCCACTGGACGATCGACCCCTGGCTGAACCTTGTTGCGTCGCCGCGACTGGGGCGACTGCTGCTGGCCACGGCGATTGTCCTGCTGCTTGCCCGAAGCGCACTCACCAAGCCGACGCGCCGCGGCATCGGGCTCATCCTGGCGTTCGCGCTGCTGATGTCGGCGCTGCTGATCTACGGCCTGGCGATCGACCCCAAGCCGCGCATGTTCTTGCTGCTCGGCGCGGCCTGCTCGATCGCGGCGGCGGCCGCGGCGGTGTGGGCGTGGCGCCGCTCGCGGCAGTGGATTCCGGCCGCGGTTCTTGCCGTGCTCGCGATCATCCAACTCCGGATCCTGCTCGAAATGCCATCGCGCATCGTCGCCGAAGCGCGTGCGCGGGAATGGATCGCAGCCCATCCGCACGACATCGAGATCGATGCGGCGACGCTGAGCGCGCTTACCCTGGTCGCCGAGACGCATGCCCTTCCGCCCGAGCACAGTGGCAAGCCCCTTCGAATGATGACCACGCAAGCGACCTGCACCGAATTGGCGCGGGGTGCGCAGACCGTGCACGCGGCGGTGGTCGATGCAGTTCCCGCCTCACCGCGGGGCGGCGGTGGCGAAATTTGCCTGATGCGGATTGGCGAGAAGGCGGGTTAGTCGGCGCCGAACGACAGGAATGACGGTACCGGACCGTTCCATTCGTCGGTGATGTCCTCGACGACTGGCGAGCGCTCGGCCGGCTGCGCTTTCTTCGCGGCGCGCTCCGGCTTCGCGGGCTTTGGTGCAGGCTCGGCCTTCTCGACCTTGGGCGCAGGGTCGGCCTTGGCCGCCTTGGGCGGTTTCGATGTTTTGGGCGCGGGGTCGGCTTTCGATTCCCGAGCCGCCTTCGGCGCTTTGGGGGTCTCCGCGCGCTCGACGTCCTTCACCGCCGCGGCGCCCTGGCGCGGGATCTTGTGACCGATGAGCTTCTCGATCCCCGCGACAGCCTCGCCGTCAGCCCGGGTCGCGAGCGTAATTGCAATGCCCTTCATCCCGGCGCGGCCCGTGCGGCCGATACGGTGGATGTAGTCATCCGGCTGCCACGGGACGTCGAAGTTGATCACGTGGCTGACGCCTTTGACGTCGAGCCCGCGCGCCGCGACGTCCGAGGCGACGAGGATGGTGATCTCGCCCGATTTGAAGCGGTCGAACTCGGCGATGCGCTGGGCCTGTTCCATGTCGCCCTGAATCTGGCCGACCGCGAAACCCGAGCGCTTGAGGCTGCTGGCGAGGTCGCGGACCGTTGTCTTGCGGTTGGAAAAGACGATCGCGTTCTTGAATTCCTCGTGGCGGAGGATGTCGCGCAACGCGTCCTTCTTCTTGTCGGCGCTGACCTCGACCAGGCGTTGTTCGATGTTGATGTTGGCGGTCGCGGGGCGCGCGACCTCGATCCGCTTCGGATCGTTGAGGAATTTTGCCGCGAGTTTCTGGATCGGCGGCGGCATGGTCGCAGAGAACAGGACCGTCTGGCGCGATTTTGGCAGCTTCGAGCAAATTTCCTCGATGTCCGGGATGAAGCCCATGTCGAGCATCCGGTCGGCCTCGTCGATGACCAGCAATTCGCAGCCGGTCAGGAGGATCTTGCCGCGGCCGAACAGGTCCATCAGCCGGCCCGGGGTCGCGATCAGCACGTCGACGCCCTTTTCGAGCGCCTTCACCTGGTCGCCCATCTGCACACCGCCGATCAGCAGCGCCATCGAGAGCGGGTGGTATTTGCCGTACTTCTCGAAATTCTCGGCCACTTGCATCGCCAGCTCGCGGGTTGGCTCGAGAATCATCGAACGCGGCATCCGCGCGCGGCTGCGCCCCTGGTGGAGGATGTCGATCATCGGCAGCACGAATGCCGCGGTCTTGCCGGTGCCGGTTTGGGCGATGCCGACCAGATCCTTGCCCATCAGGACCGAGGGAATGACTCCGCTCTGGATCGGAGTCGGTTCGTCATAGCCGCTATCGGCTACCGCGCGGAGCAATTCGTCTGAGAGGCCGAGGTCGGCAAAAGACATTCAAAATCCGGAAGGTAAGAGGGCCGCGGCGCTACGATAAGCCGCCGCGCAAGCTTGGCTGGGCTTCGCTTGCGAGGACCCATTTGTCAAGAAAACGCTAGCGCTTGAGCTTGGCCTCAAGTTCCCTGAACTTGTCGATTTGGCAGCTTCCGCCCATTCGCGAATGAATTGCGTCGCGCTTGGCGCACAAGCGATCATCGTCTGGCTGGAGGTAGAAATTGCCGTAGAAATCGAGCGCCGGACAGTCGCCGTCGAACCGCGCGCGGATCCGGGACCGGTCAGCAAGGACGAAGTCGACGTGATCGCTGCCGGTCAACAAGGCGCCGCGGATCGCCTGGATGGGAATGCACTTCGGACCTTTGTGTTCGACCCATTTGATCGGTGGCATCACCGGTCGCGGACGGATCGGGATGCGCCAGATCACCTCGTCCTGCACAACCAGGCGCGTGACCGTCGTCTGCGCGTCGCCGGGTTGCACGACGAGCACCCCCACGAGCAGGGGAAGCAGGTTCCAAATTCCAAAGTTCAACTAACGTCCCACCATTGCTCGAGGGCTTCGCAGCCAAGCCTTGAACAATCAATGAATTGGATCGATTGCCGCAAGCCCCGGAGTTTGCCTTCCCACACGCCGCTCGACTTGCCTAATCGCATCCGTGCCAATAGAGCCCGCGCGCAGAACTGATGGACCGGTCGCACGCTGGCCTGCCAGCCCAGGCTTCACGGCCGCACCCCAGGAGAAATATCACGATGGCGACTGCTGCGCCGAACCAGAACCTCCCGCTTTTCTACTCTGCGCTCGAACCGCTGAACGCGACGCAGCATGGCAAGATGAAAATCCGCCAGCTCGAAAAGTCGCCGATCATCGCGCAGACGCACGCAATTCCCGTCACGGTCGACGAATTCGGCCTCGCCCAGCGCGATTATCCGATCGTTTTCTCGATCGGCGACAACCCGGTCCCGATCGCGCTCATGGGGCTCAACGAGGGCGTTAACGTGTTCCTCGACGCCGAGGGCCGGCCGGTCGATACGACGATCTACATTCCCGCCTACATCCGGCGCTATCCGTTCCTTCTCGCGCGGCTCACGCCCGACACCGACGAACTTAGCCTGTGCTTTGACCCGAACTCGGGCGCGGTTGGTGAATTCGATAAGGGCGAGCCGCTGTTCGACGGTGACCAGCCGAGCGATGCGACCAAGGCGATCCTCGAGTTCTGCGAGCAGTTCGAGACCGCCGGCCAGCGGACAACGGCGTTCATGGACGACCTCAAGAAGTCCGGTTTGCTGATGGACGGCGAAGTCGCGATCCAGCCCGAGGGCTATGAGCAGCCATTCATCTATCGCGGATTCCAGATGATCGATGAAGAGAAGCTGCGCGACCTGCGCGGTGATGAACTGCGCAAGATGAACCAGAACGGCATGCTGCCGCTGCTCTACGCGCACCTCTTCTCCCTGACGCAGATGCGCGACGTGTTCTCGCGCCAGCTGGCCCAGGGCAAGGCGCCGCAGCAGGTTCCGCAGCCGGTCCCGGCGACGGTCTGATTATTCGGCAGCGGTCGCGAACTGGCGACCGAGCAGCGCCTCCCCGAGCCCGGTCGCGAGCGCGTCGAGCAGCAGCGCGGCCCGATCGAAGCCCGGGCCGGGCGCATTGAGTCGCGCATCGAGATAGAGTCGCCGATCGATTTCAATCTGGAGCGCATGGATGCCGCGCGCCGGGGCCGAATGGCGATCGATGACATGGCCGCCGGCGAACGGATCGTTCAGGCCCGCCGCGAACCCCAAGTCGGCGGCGATGCGAACCGCTTCATGGCTGATCCAGGAATCGGCGGTCCGGCCGTGGCAATCGCCAATGACGATCGGCGGAATCCCGGCCTGGGGTGGCGGCATCGAATGACAATCGAGCAGGATGGCGCAGCCGAACCGGTCGAGCAGCAGGCCCAGCTGGTCGGCAATTGCGCGATGAAAAGGCCGGTGGGCCTGGTCCAACCGGTCTTCGAGCTGGGCCCTGGTGATTGCACGTCGCCACAGGAAACCGTGCGCCGGGGTGCGCGCCGGGACGATCCCGAGACCACCGCGGGCGCGCGCGGTCAGGCGCTGGCGGCGCCATCCTTCAACCACCGCCGGGTCGACTTCGTCCTCGGCGCGGTTGCAATCCACCGCGGCGCGCGGAGCCTGGGCAATCACCGCGCCAATCCCCCGGCTCATCGCCCGCCAGGCGAGCCGATCGACCAGCGGATCTTCAAGCGCGACCAGCGCCGGACGTCCGCTGGTCGCCATGGCAACCAGCCAATCGGGATAATCGCGACCCGAATGTGGCACCGACAGCAGCACGGGCAGGTCGCCGCGCGGGGCGTGGATGGTGGGGGGAGCGAGCGAGGTCACGGTTAAATATCGTCCCACATTAGGACTCACGAAGAGGGGCTGCAACGCCAACCGCCTTCATTCGCTTCTAGCAAAACAAAATCGTTCAGCGCATAGTTGGAGGCGATGGCGAGAATCCTCCTGGCCGAAGACGACACGTCGATGCGCGAGTATTTGCAGCGCGCGCTGCAACGTGTTGGCTATGAAGTATCCGCGGTTGGCTGCGGCACCGAAGCCATGCCGCTGCTCGAGAGCGAGCAGTTCGACCTCCTGTTGACCGATATCGTGATGCCCGAAATGGACGGAATCGAGCTGGCCCAGAAGGCCAGTGCGATCGACCCGTCGATCCGGGTCATGTTCATCACCGGCTTCGCGGCGGTCGCGCTGCAAAGCGGGCGCACAGCCCCGGAAGCCAAGTTGCTGTCCAAGCCGTTTCACTTGAAGGACCTGGTGCTCGAGGTCGATCGTATCTTCCAGACCGAAGATCAGCACGGCCGGTTGTAGCACCGCCGCAACGCGGGTTGCGCCTTTGAAATCCGAACCCTAAATGCGTCGCTTCCGGCGGCCTCGGCCGACGTGGGTGGGCGTGTAGCTCAGTGGTAGAGCACTGTGTTGACATCGCAGGGGTCGCAAGTTCAATCCTTGCCACGCCCACCATTTTTCTTTTTAAATTCAGTAGCTTAGCTCGAGGTCGAGCGGCTCGGGGGCTTAGTGCGTGGTCTTGATCCGGGCCACGACCGACATGCCGGGGCGCAGGCGCGAAGCGAGCGGCTGATCGGGGTCGATCCCGATCCGCACCGCGATGCGTTGCGCGACCTTGACGAAATTGCCGGTCGCATTGTCGGGGCGCAGCACGGCGAACTCCGACCCGGCCGCGGGCGCCAGATTTTCGACGTGCCCGGTGAGCCGCTTGCCGCCAAGCGCATCGACCGAGAACGACGCCTTGTCGCCGACACGCATGTTGCGCGTCTGCGCTTCCTTGTAATTGGCCGTCACCCAGAAGCTCTTCGGCACCAGGAACATGAGCTGCGTGCCGGCGGTCACGTACTGGCCCTGCCGCACCGACACCTCGCTCAGCTGGCCGGCAAGCGGCGCGCGGATCACGGTGTGGTCGAGGTCGATCTCCGCCAGCCGCGTTTGCGCTCTCGCGGCCTCGACATTG
>Ga0207711_10002493_pt1 | contig 16432 bp, 25 predicted proteins | sample KBSS34metaG_FD_184401 | JGI IMG/M metagenome (GOLD analysis project Ga0207711, IMG submission 184401) | Switchgrass rhizosphere microbial communities from Kellogg Biological Station, Michigan, USA - KBS S3-4 metaG (SPAdes) (version 2) | ecosystem: Host-associated > Plants > Roots > Rhizosphere...
TTGAGGTCCGCGATCTGGCGTTCCAACCCGGCGATCCGAATCGTCAACGACATCACGCACTCGGCGACGGTGTGCGGTTGTGCTGTCGCGTCGAGTGCCTGTTCGCGGTTGCCGTAACACCGCTCGCATGGAATCAATGACTGTTCCCCAGGATGAACGGTAGACCGGCATCGAGAACGTGCTTCAAGTTGGCGGACCGCGTGCGCTCCGCCGCCTCCGTTGGCGTCATGCCGCCCGTGGCCGGTTCGTCCGGTTCGTCCGTCCATCGGCGTTGATGTAACCATGTCCGCATGTGCGGCACGTAGCGCAAGACCCCGGACCCGTCGCGTTCTTTCCATGACCGTTGTTCCTTTTGCCTCGCGATCTCCGCGAGCATTTTACCTAATAGCTTATCGTCCGGGTCGATCTTTCGGAACTCGGCGCGCGCGCCCGCTTTGTCCGTCTTGCGCGGGTACGGTTTCCAGGCGATCTCGAACCGCTCGTCCGTTTCTGGCGTGAACAATGTAGACCTCGGCATTTCGTCCCCCTGTTCCCTACACGTCCGACACCTTTTTTCCCGCATCTTCTCTTGAAGACCCGAGGGAAAAACGTCAACCCAACATCACGACACGATGCGATGCGGGACGGGGCGCGAAGGTGTCGGCGGCGCACTTCCCCGATTTGTCGGCTTTTGGGCGCGAAGCCGGAACCATGTCGAGCGCAGTAAAACCGGACGCGAGAAAGGGTCTTGTCAGAGGAAAAGAAAGGCGGGTAAGATCTTCATCGCCAGATTGTTCGCGGCGATTCGTGACCTACACATCACGTTTCGTTTTTCTTGGCAACAGCCGGACGTTCCCGCGTCCGGCTTTTTTATTGTCTCGACATAGTTCGCGATCCTACATGAAAACCACGTGAGGTCCACACCGAATCCACACCACAATTTATTGTGCCGGCGCCGGCGCGTGTTCGGGTATCTTGTGGCGCCGCGCGACCGGTTCCTCGTCGGCACCGTTCATCGCCTCCGCCAACCGCTCAAATAATTCCTCTTGCTCCTCGTTGGTCAATCGCCACATCTTCAGTTCGCTCGCGAGGCTTGCCATCCGCTTTCGGATGTCGTTGATGACTTGCGCTCGCATTCCGTCGTGCTTCGCGATAACCGCAATGTTGATGTACGTGCTTTCCGCGACGTCGACGTTCTCGTCTGGATGGATCCGGATAAAGGCCCGGACCCGCTTTCCCTCGAACTTTGCACGGAACGAATTCAGAAACATCCGCGCTTGTTGGAGACGATGGTGATACGCCGCTGACTCGTCGTTCCAGTCGAAAAGATGCCGCCCGTGCGTGCCGTCCCAGGTCACTAATTGGTCAACAGTGACCATGCCTTTTTGTTTCCGAATAAACGCGAGCGCCTTTCGGACGTGAGGCGCGGTTGCTGTCCAATTACACGAGAACGGTTCACGGACGGCACCGGGTGTCATTATGGTTCCCTCCTTAGATTTCTAACTGATACGCTTGGTCGATCTTGGTGCATACCTGTGTGACTGCTTGTCTGCCAATAAACATTTCGTTCGAGAGTTCAATTTACTCGGCCCCGATGACCTCAAATTCCCCGAACCCCGCCGACCGCCCCGGTGACAGTCGGACGAACCCGCCGCCCTCGCGCAACATGCGAAGGTATTCCGAGACGGCAATCACGGACGTCGGAACAATCGCGTTGATCCCGAACTCAATCGGGTCGAGTAGAGATTCGCTCCGCCGGAGACCCTTTCCTCCATCGCGCCCGCGCTCGACGATGCCGTGCTCGACGATCTTGAGCGTCGCGCCGGCGTGCCCGTTGCCGTCACCAATCGGAATCCTAATCGTGCTCCATTTGATGTGTCGGGCGATCGCCGCCTCTTTGCCAATCAACGGGAGTGCGTCGCTTGCCATCGCGCGTTGATGGTAGGCAAGAATGAGCGCCCGCCCGCTATAGTCACGCTCGAACATATTGGTCGGATGTCCGTCCCTGTCCTTGACGGGAACGCTGCCAAGGATCGGCGTCGTCCAACGACACCGCGCGACGACGTGCTCAAACTCCTGATAGCGAACCGAGATCGGCGGCGCCAAATGGTCGACTAACTCCCCGAGTACTGGCGGGAGTTTCTTGACCTCTGACCGCGAGAACCGCTTGTCTGCCCACTCGTACCCGAGTGCGTCGTCGCCGTCCTTCCAGGCCCGCCGGACCTCGCGAAACATCCGGAGGTCGCGATACAAGAGTGCGATCGCTTGCGTGGCCCGGTCCGCGCCGAATGCCTCGCGGAGCACCGACACTGGAACGAATCCCTCGACCTTCACCTTGAGACCAACACCGAGAAGTAGTTCGCTGTCGTACGGACTATCGCCCGCCGGTTTCTTCCGCTCCGCTTTCTTTGTCACGTGTCACCCCTTGAAAATGTGGAGTCGAACCGCCGGCGCGATCCGACTCCGTTGTGTTCGATCTCTGCGTTGGCTCGCAGTCTAGGTCTCCCGCTTGCTTTCTAAATATCCGTATAATTCTTTTGAAATCGGCGATAAGTTCCGCCTCACTTCGACACGTATCCGGTCTTGGGAATAGCCTTTAAGCCGGGATAAGTTGTTTCGAGTTCCGCGCCGAGGCTCGTCGCCATTTTGTTCAACCATGCTTGGTTGATCTCGATGCTTGTGCCGCCAGGGACCACCAACGGCGCGCGTCCGCTCGCGACGAGTTTCACGAACTGTTCGAGATTAACGACGGTGCCGGACCATGTAGTCCGCGAGTGCATCCCGTCGATCGCGGTATCCTCTTTGACGGGTTTTGCCTCGACTGTGATTGCCGGCGGAGGCGCCTCTTTGATCGCTGTCGCTTGTTCGCGGAGTGCCGCCTTGTCGACCCGCCGACTCGTTGCGCGCGCTTGTTCTTCGAGTGCGCGCGCCTCCCGCTGACGGCGCTCCTGTTCATCGCGTTGCCGGCGATCCTCCTCGATGCGCGCCGCCTCGCGTCGCTTCCGCTCCTCTGCTGACTCGAAATCAAAAATCCTCGATGACATCGCGTGCTCGATGTCCTTGACGGGTGCGAGGTCGCGCTTCTCCATTTCGAGAACTTTCGCGCGGGTCTCGTTGAGCGGTTTCTTGATCTCGTCGTAATGACTTTCGATCTTCCGCCGCAACGCGATGACGCCTTGCAGGAATGCTTTCGCCGCCTTGCACGCCTCGACGCTGTCGACGATCATTTGTGCCGCGCGTTGCGAGAGGCTCGACGTCTCTTTGACGAGCGTCGCGTCCGACTTCAGTTCCACGACGACGCGCGTGTCGCTTTGATCGCTCCGTGCCGCCGCCGCGTCGTACCCGGTCCGCCGTTCCTTACTCATAACTCCTCCGTCGACTCGACCGTCACCCGCCGGCCGGTCCGTTTGTAGTCTGACAACCGCCGCAAGAATTCCGCTTGCCCGTCGTGGTACTCGCGTACCTTGAACGCGCCCGACTCCGCCAGATAGAACGCGAACCGCCGGCGTTTGACCCGCGTCACGAACCGGTCGAGGAGGTCGTACCCGGCGAGTTGCGCGGCGTGCCATGTGTCCGGGTCGCCGGTCTTGAGGTCGACGACGCACACGCACGCGAAGACGACGCCGACCCGGTCGCGCCGTCCGCCGTACCCGAGGTCTTCGTTGATGCGCGCGACCTCGACCTCGGTCCAACGCGGTCGGAGGGTCTCGTAACAGTCGAACAGCGCCCGCCCGTATCCCCGCCAGGACACCGGGAGGTCGTACAGGTCGACGCGTTCGCCGAGGTCGACGCGTTGCGAGAACCGATGGATCGCTTTGCCGCGCGCCCGTGCCTCCTCGGTCCAGAACGCGCAGTCGTCGACGACGAGTTGGGTCACCGACGGCACTTCACGATCTCCAATCGAGTAGCGGTGCGCGATGTCATCGAACGCCATCTAGTACCGATTCGGGTTGAAACTGCATGTGTAGTTCATCGCCTTGCTAACCGGGTCGACCGTGATCCAAATGTTCGTCGCGCCGGCGCCGTCCATGCACGCCAGTTTCGCGCGCGTGTTAGAGTTGCCGGATCGCGGTGACCTCGTCGGGTAACTGTGTCTTGGTCATGAACAGATTGAGATCCCCTTGCGCGCGCCCGATCTCGAACATGCCGAACACAACCACAACCACGACGAGCGCCGCACTAATGACCGTTCTCATAACTCCCCCTTTTCGATTGCGTTGACGACGGTTTCATAGTCCTGTCGCTTGAGGTTCTTCATCGTGCATCGACCTTTCTTCGGGTCGTGCGTGTACGCGAAGTGCTTCGCGAGGTATGTGTGAATTGCCGCCGGCTCGACGTTGGCATGGTTCGCGATTGCCATCGCGCGACGGAGTTGCCCGTCCGAGATGACCGCGTCGCCGCTGCCGCGCGCGCCGACCGGACGCGACGGCGTCACGTCGATCGTGTGCTCGATGGTCGTCGACCCGCCGCGTTGCTCCTCCGGAAACGGCGGGTCGTCACGCCGGCGCCACCATTCATCGAGTTCATGTTGTTGCGAGCGCCGGTTGTATGCCTTGACCTTCACCAAGACGCAATGTTGATCGCGGAACTGATGTTGGAACCGCCGGTCCCAACACTCGCCGGCAATCCCCAGGTCTTTACAACAGCGCATCAACGCGTTGGACTTGCAGGATTCGAGCGCCGTCGCCCACGTCGTGCGCTTGTTCTCCTCTTGATAGTCCGCCTCCCCGTACGCGACGGAGACCGGTTGATCTCGGACCATCAACAACCACGGTTGGACGATGGTCCGGCCTTGCATTTGTGGATTCGCGCACGGACGGAGACCCCAACCCCCAGGCCCGAACGTCGCGTTCAACTTACGCCGGAGGAACACTTGAGGCGGATAGACCTCGCCGCCCGGTAGGATTGCCAACTCGTCGAGTTCCATCGGTGCCGCGAGGGTTGCCGCCTCGTCCTTCGAGATCTGTGCGCGCCCGAACCCGACCGACGGCAACGACAACGAGTCGACGAGCAACGGCGCCGTGCGTTCGACCACGACCGGCAACCCGCCGACGTCGTCGGTCCGACTCGACCGCGTGATCAACTCGACGCGCGCCGTCGGTTGTTTCGGCGCTTCACGTACGCGCCGGTAGCGTGCTTTGACCATGCGCTTTTTCGCCATGATGTCCTTTCGGTTTGACAGAAGACGCCGGGACCGGCGAGACTGAGGATGTCACCCGTCACTTTCGCCGGCCGAATCACGCACTCCGGCCGGGTCTTTCGCGAGACCCGGCCGGACCCTAGCGTTTCTTTTTCCCTAACCCCTCCGCGATTGCGAGTTCACGAATTCCCCGCTCGACAACGTCGCTCCGCGTCAACTTCAATTTTTTCTCCAACCGCTTCAAGAGACGGAACGCGAACGGGGTCAGCGTCGCCGGCGTCGGCCGTTCCATCTTGCCCGGATAAAAAGATGTTCTCGACATCCGGTCATTCTAATATCAATGCACTTTTGAATGATCGCGTGGTTGCGGTAACGGCCCGCCACACCGCGCCGCGAGAATGATGTCGAACATTTCCGCGAGGATACTCTCCATCTGTGCCGCCCGGTTCTCGTTGCGATCGCCCATCGCGCTTTTAGCTTTGCCGACAAGGTCTTGGAGACGCTTCAACGCCGCGACCGGTCGATGTAATGTCGTCCGTGGTTCCCTCATTGCGGTAACCCGATCTGTGTGCTGTCGATGGACAGGTTCCGAGGCTCGAACCGCGCCCGCGTCCACGCGTCCCATGACACCGTCTTGTCGTACGCCCCGATGACCCATCGTTGGAACCCGACGAGTTCCCGCGTCCTGACGAACGGCATCGGATACGGCCGCGCGCCGAACGCGCGCAACGCCGCCCGTCGGTACTCCCGGTCCGCTGTCGTCTCGTCCGGCCAGTACCCGATCAAGATGTAGACCATGATGTGATCGGGTTTGACGCCGTGCTTGACGAGCGCCGACAGGCCCGCGAACAACGCGCGCTCGTCTTTCTTGTTGTCCCACGCCGTATAGATCCGCTTGACCTTCATCGAGTCGTCGCGGTAGTCGACGCTCGCGATTGCCGCCGCCGTCTCGTCGGTCAACATCCGCGCGTTGATCCCTTGGTTGAAGGAGACGCGGAACTTGCCGGCGAGGAGTTCGTCGACGCGTTGCCGCCAGGACGCTTGTCCGAAGAAATCATTGTCGAGGAGCAAGATCTCGCGCGGCCACGGGTCACCGCGCCAGATGTCCGCGATGGTCGCCTCGCCTCGAACCGATCCCTCTTTCGCCGGCACGACACAGAACGAGCATTTCAACCGGCACCCGCGTTGCGTGAACCCGAGAGACTGACGCCACGTCGGATAATCGGCATAGTCGACCGCGCGCGTCGTGATGCCGTGCGCTTCCAACGTGTCGTCGAGGTTCCATCCCGTCCCGCCGCACACGACGTTCGGATAGACCCGTGACGCCTCGGTTGCGAGGTCGCGCGTCCGCGTGAAGATCAACGAGGCGTACACCCGATCCCACGCCGGCTCGTCGAACTGGCGTTGGAGACTCCGACTGTTACACGCCATCCGCAACACGACGGCGTCACCCTCCGCGCGATGGTGCGCCGCGAGACGCATCAACGCGAGGTTGGGCAACTTGCCGTCGAGTTGCAAGAGGAGGACGTTCACGCCGGCACCAACAAATAGTCGACTGCGCCGGTGCCGATGCGCGTCACCCGCGAGACGCGAACGACCTCATAGCCGGCGTGTTCGACGAGCGCCGCGCGCATCGCGTCGTTGGCGGTGTCGGCGACGACGTGCTCGCGAACGTATTGCTTTTCACGTTGGAGACTGACGACCCACAACGGATACCGGCGGTTCATCGCCGCGCCGCCCGGAGGTCGCGCTCGTATGCCTCGTACGCCGTGATGATCGCCCGCTTGAGCGGTTCCGTTTGCTCGCGCCCGGTCGCCCCTCGGAGCAACGCGAACGAGCGGTGTTCGCCGCTGACGCTGTATTGCCGCGCCGGCATGGTGACGGTCCAGTTCTGTCCGCCGGCGTCCGCCCACACCGCGAACCCGACGAGGACCATGCCGGCGAACGGCGCCGCCGTGAAGACGAGATCCACGTCCGCCAGTTTGCCGGGAGGGTTCCCGCGCTCGTTCGGCTTGAACTCGAACCGACACACCTTCTCGAACTCTGAACTCGCCGCCATGTCGAACGATGATCGCGCCGTGCTTGTCGTTGCCATTTATGTCCCCTCGACCACAATCGCGCGGACCTTGCGGACGCGCTTTGGTTTCGGCGGTTTCGGATGATCCCGCTCGTCGATCCGTCGTTCGATCCCCTTGATGCGCCGCTGCCACGTGCCGACCCAGGTTGTCGCCCGCTTCATGCGCGAGATCGCCGCGCCGAACCCCTTGTGCGCCGCCGCGAGTTTGAGTTCGAGCGTCTCCTCGACCCGCTTCCGCTCGATGCGTTGGAGGTTCCCCCAACAGTACACGCGCCGGCGGAACCCCGTGACCTCGATGCGCTTGCACCGACGGTCGCGCGGCCGGACCTTACTGACGTGTCCGCACTTGTCGCACTTTTTTGAGACTTTCCCGCTTGTCATGGCGTGCCGTCCTTTTCTGTGGCGTGGTTGTCTGACGTCCTATTATAGCACAGTTCCTAATAGCTATCCGTCGCGACCGCGCGAGATGCACCGCTGCCGCGTCGACATCCGCCCGTGAGATCCCGACGTGCCAATCCGTTTTGACGAACCGGTCATGCACGCCTCGCATGTCGTCGTTGTCGTCGAGGACAACGAACTCGTCGACGTCCGGGTGTTCTTGCAACCACGCGACGATCTCGTCGCCGCGTTCCCCGGTCCGATTCGGCGTGACGCCGATGACCTTCGCCCACGCATTGACGAACCCGCGCGCGGTCAGCATATCGCGCAACATCGTCAACGTCCGGTCGTGCCGCCATGCGGACGAGATGACGACATACGCGTCCATCCGTTCGCACAGACACGCGACCATGCCGACCTTGTCCGGGTCGAGCGCCGACCGCCCGTCGCCGATGACGTGCCGTCCCCAGGTTGCCGGCGTGTTCACGACGCCGTCGAAATCGAGAAAGATGACTCTCATTGCTGACCCCTTCACCGCACAACCGCGAAGACTTTATGACTCGCGACCCGCATCGGTTTGTCCTTCGGTCCCTTCGGATACGGTTTGATCCAAATGCACTTGTGTTGCTTGATCGACGCGTAGTACTGATTGCGCGGATGTCCGTCGACGACCCATTGACACGTGTACTCCCGCTTGCCGCTGCCGCCGCCGTTGCCGTCCGCCGCCGCGCCGCCGTGCTCGTACTTCACCCGCCGCAACGCGACGACCTTGATCTCCGCCGGCCGGGTTCTCAACCGATGCTCGCGTTCGAGGGACTTCGCGCGATGCCGCTCGACGTGTCCCGTGCTCAACGCGATGACGTCCGACTCCAACCACACGCACGCCGCCAGGAAAAAGAGACTGAGGTCGCCGATTGCCTTGATGGTCTTGTCTTTCGGGTACGGCGTCGTGCCGGCCGCTTCGAGCAACGCGCGTCGTGCCTTGCCGACGCTGCCGGTGCCGAGACCGAGATGCCCGTCGCCGTCGTACTCGTCGTACTCCGCCATGCACCGCGCGATCATGTTGTGAAACGTCTCGCCTTGGAACCAACGCCATTGCACCGACCCGACGATGCGCCCGCGCTTGTCGCGATAGAACGCCGTGAACAACAACCACTCGGTGTCCGCGACGGCGGTCTTTTCGTGAACCGGCCCGGTGCCGTCGCCCGGATAACACCAACCCCACAACAACCCACACACGTTGGTCGCTTCGGAGTTCGTCGGAATTGGTAACGGGTCCGAAAACCAAAACCATCCCTGACCGCTGCCCGGTACCTGTTCCGGGCGAATGCCGGCGTCGTGCGGGAATGATCGCGACGCCGCCTGAACCGCGAGGGTTGTGTCCCGTCCCCAGGCGTACGTTTCGGCCCGGTGCAATTGCTTCGCGTTCAGTCGCCAACTTGCGATCAATTCGGCGCCGTCGAGCACGGTCGCCGTTTTTGGGTTGCTGATTAGCCGCGTGATCTCTTTGAGCGCCGCGAATTGCATCTCGATCGCTTCCATCCACGGTGACTGCGAGACGTGATGTTCGTCGGAGGGTTGCCCGATGGTGCGCGCGTCGACCTTGCCGTTGTCGACAATGCCGAACACGTGCGCGACGGCGGCGACGACGATCTTTTCGTTCCTCGCGAGGTCGTTCAGGTTGGCTCGCACGCGGACGATGATCCCTTCGTATCTACCGCCCTCGCCCGCGCGAACCGCCTCGATGTGTCCGCGCTCGTCGAGGTTCCGGAGGATTGCCGCAACGTGTCCGTGCGACATCTTTGCCTCGCGCGCGATGTCCTTTAGACCCTTGCGCCCGCTCGTTCGCAACCACTCGTCGACGGTGACGTGTTGCTCCCCCTCCTCGACGATGGTGCCGTCGTTGGCGTCGAACGTGCCGCCATGATGGAAGTACCCGACCAACCGATGCGCGATGTCGGCGTCCGCTGTCGAGGCGAAGTGTTTCGCCGGCGCCGCGAACAATGCCGGGTTGCCGTCGCCGCGTCGGATTGCGAACCGGATGACGCCGTCGCGTTCGAGGCGTTGAATGACCTCGACGCCGGGACCGATGTCGAGGTCGGTCGACCGCTCGTCCGCCAGTTTTGCCAACTCGATCCCGATGCCGGGTGCGCGCGGCAACACGGACGCCAACATCGACGCGAACGACCGCGACTTGAACGCCGCCGGCAACGTGACGAGCGGACGGTACGCTTGCCAGAACCGATCGAGGAGCGCCTTGATCGCCGCCCGCGTGACCTCTGGACCGTTGTCGAGGTCGCCGGGTCTAAGGATGACCGACCGCTCGAACAACGCCTCGCGCTTGTCGTCCCTGACGAGTAGCGCGCACGTCTCGCACGCCGCCCAACCACCCGTCGACTTCCAGTCGACCTCGTCGATCTGGAAATCATCCGTCGGGAACACTTCCGACGGTCCGGGTTCTGAACAGAAATCGCACACGCCGGTAATCTTGCCGGCGCCCAACGCCGCGTCGATGACCGCACGACTCGCCGCCGAGTACGTGCCGTCCGCCTCCGTCACGATGCCGGCGGTGACGAGTTGGTCGAGCACGGCGCGCGCGACGCCGATTGGTCCGTCCGGTGTTTCGATGCGACGCCGGCGCCCCATGCCGGCGAGGTCGTACAACTGGACATCGGTCGCCGGCCCGAGGTCGATGCCGGCCGCACGTTCCGACGACTCGATGGTCCGGCGGATCGACGCGTTCGCCGTGTTGAGGTCGTCGATCAACGTGCGACCCGGAAATTGCATCGCGTATTTCTCGGTCTCCTCCATCCCCTTCGGTGTCAACGAGTACAGTTTTTCGCCGCGCGCATCGCGGGTCGAGACGACCGATCCTTGTCGTTCGAGTGCATCCAACGACGCGACGAGTTCATCCTCCTCGGTCGGCGTGAGTTTTTTCTTCATGTCGGCCAACCCTTCATGTGCGCCGCTGCCGCTTTCGGATCAAAGACTTCGAGACCCGCCTCCGTACTGCGGACGCCAGGGAACCGTTTCTCGTATTCGAGGTTGAGGAATTCCGCCTCGTCGGTGATCTGTGCCGTGAACTCCTCCGTCGTCATCACGCCTTTCGCGACGAGGACCGCCGTCAACGCGTTGACCTCCGCGCGCAGGACGAGCAACTTTTGAAACAGATCGCGATACCCTTTCGACCGAGGATCCTCCGCGCGCAGGGTGCCGGCGATCCGGCCCGTCAACAACATCCCCCAAGCGTTCAAGCGTTTCATGGCGCTGTCGTACGCTTGCTTGATTTGTGCTTTGTTCATCGCCCCTCCGCCGTGGCAATTGCCGCGCGTACCGTGGCAATTGCCGGCAACAAGAGATCGGGAATTCGAGGCGCGTGCGGGAATGCCGCGAGGAGCGCATCCTCCGCCACACGCAACGCCGCCAACAACGCCGCCTCGCGGTCCGTGATGATCATCGCCGCCTCCGTTGCGTTTGCCGCCCGGTGTCGCCGTCTTCGAGGACGAGGCGCGCGCGACGCATCCCGTCGACGATGTCGACCGCGCACCGATGGTCCGCCACGATGGACCCGTGAATGTTGTTCGGCACGTGCCGCGCGACCCATCGTTGGCCGCGCGGCGATACCGCTTGAAGTGTCCAGATCGATCCGAGGTTGACGGTCACGATGTCGGACTTCATCCCAGGTCCGCCATCGCGCGCCCGCTCCGGACCAACGCGTCGAGTTCCGCCTTGACCGCTTCCATGTCGACGGCGACGCGCGCGCGGAGGTCGTCGTCGGTCCGGATCTGTTCGACGTCGAGACCGCCGAGGATGCGCCGAATCTTCTCGGACATCGCGCGGATCTCCGTGTCGTTGGTGACGTTGCGGATCGGGTCGGCGTCGAGGAACGTCGTGACTTGTTCGAGCGCGGATTCGTGGAACCGGCGTTTCTTGCCGTTCGCCTCGACCGGCTGTAACCGCTCGACGAGATGCCCGGTCAGTTCGAGCAACGACGCGCGATAGAGGTTCCGGATCTCCGCTGCCGCCTCGGTCGACGCCGCCTGAATCTTGCGCCGCTGTTCCGCGAGGAACGTGCCGGAGACCGCTTGGAGTTGCGACGGAGCGCCCAACGAGAGGTACCGCCACGTCACGCCGAACTTCGCGCGCAACGCCTCAACGGTTGGATAGTCGCCCTCGCGAAACATCGGACCCAACCGAATCTTGGCTTGCGCGACCAACGCCGGATAGTCGAGCAACATCGCGTCGACCAACCGACCCATCTCGCGCGACGCGTCCGTCAGGATCGTCTCCGCGCGCTCGACGCCGGCGACGCTGAGAAGATACATCCCGTCCGACGCGAACGAGGGAACCGCCGCCTCCGTCAACAACCGCTCGCGCGTGTTCGAGATGATGCGTTTGATCCCGCGCAACGCGGCCCGGTCGATCAACGCTTTGGTGAGAGACAAGAGATCCTTGTCGACTTCGCCCTCGCCGATGACTTCGTCGTCGAGGTTGACCGCGCGACGGTTGCCGAACTCGGAGAACTGGATCATCAACGCGATGCAGTTCGCGTACACGTCGGGACTTGCCGTTGCAACGTTGACCGGTGCGTGTGAGGTCGCGGAAGGTGTCATGTGAATCCGTCCTTTTCTGTGGCGTTGTTGACGACCGACGAGACTAGAAGTATAGCACGGTTCCTAATAGCTATCGGTGTTCAATGTCGTCGAGGCGTCGCAATTGGAGGAGCACGACCACGGCAACCCCGGAGAGAACGACCGCCGGCCAATCGCCCGCCGCGATGGACAGGACGAGCGCAACCCACACGACGACCTTGACGGCAACCCATAGCGCCGTGTCGAGGAGATACAACCACATCACGACCTCGCCTCCGCCGCCATGATGTACGCGACCAACGGACGACCGATGGTGAACACCGACAGGACGCCGGCCGCGTCGGCGACGAGGTATTCGTTCTTGCGGATGTCCTTCGCGATCTCGATTGCTTCGTGTGCGCCGTCGGCGTCGACGTCGACGTAGTCGACGCCGGGTTCCATTGGTTCGCCGACGATGTGTTCTGCATTGTCAAACGCGACGCGCCATCGTGCCATTGTGTCACCCCCTTTTCATTCGATGTAGATTGCCCGCACCGCGCCGAGACGCATTTGAACCGGTGCCGCTGCCGGCCTGAACGCCGCGAGTTCCTTGTCGAGCGCCGCCGCCATCCGTGCGGTTTGCGTGTCGGTCGCGAACACGCCGCCGGCCCGCAACACCGCCGCCAGGATGACCCGCGCCTCGCCGCCCGTCACCGCCGGCGCGTACCCTGTCGGGACGTTCGTCGCGACCGCCGAGTTGTTGTAATTGCCGGCCCGGTAGTCGTCGAGATGCTTGCACGTCCGTTTGAACTGCCATCGCTTGCACGTGCAGTACTCGACCCCGTCGGCGCCGCGCCGGATCTCGTATTCCTTGCCGCTGTCGCGCGAGATCAACCGGAGGAGGACGACCGGCGCCGGACCCGACCGGCGCCTCGATGCGCCGGCCACGATCCCCGCTGCCGCCATGACCGCCCGGTCCGCCCGCGTCCGCGCCATTACAGACCCCTTTCCGACCGCAACCACGCGCGTTCCGCCGCCAACCCCTCCGACCGCGTCGGGAATGGACCCAGGACGACCCCAGGTTCGACCGGACTCATGTCGGCAGTCCATCCCCGCCCGTCCGCCGTCGGCTCAACGTGGCTTGCGCGGGACACCGTCCGCCGGCCGTGTAGTTCGCCGGCGAGATCGAGCAACCCATCCGAGTAGACGAACCGCGCGACCCCTCCCGAGAAGACGATCCGTTCCGCCGGTGATTTGTCCGCCATGTTGTCCCCCTGAACCCTTTCCGTTGACTCGACTTGCCTGTTCCACGTGGAACAATTTGTCACCGCCGGTTGACCGCGTCCGCCTCGACCTCCGCCGTCTGTCGGAACTCCGCCGTCTTGATGTCGCCCGTCACCTTGCCGAGTGCCTTTTCGAGATCCCGCGTCGCGTCGAGGCAAGCGGACCCCTGAAACCCGAAGGTCTTGACCTCCGCCTTGCCGTCCTTGAACGTCGCTCGAATCCGTTTCATTGCTGACCCCTTTCGACCTATGTCAACCCGGTCCAACCCACTCCAACCCGGTCCACTTCAGTCCACGTAAACGTCGACCGCGACCGTGCCGTCCGCCAGGATTTCCTTCCGCGCCCGCTGTCCCTTGCGCGCCGCGTGACGCATCGCGAGTTCGGCGCCGAGATGATCCTTGATGCGCGTGCCGCCGACGCCGAACGCGCGGTCGAGGTTCACGCCGGTCGCGTAGCTGTCCCACACCAACCGGAACGTGCCGTCGGTCGCCTCGACGACGCCGCCCTCGTAGTCGCCATGTTTCCATCCCGCCGGCCGAATCGCGTGCGCGCACACACCCGGCGCCGTCTTGAGGTTGTCGAACTCCGCGCCGCGCGACCCGCCGCCGACGAGTTGGCCGTACCACTTGTACGACTTCTGGTTCCGGACCAACGTCCCGCCGAGTTCGGTGATCGCCGCTTCGAGTGCGTCGAGTTGGGTCGGTGCGATTTCGAGATCGATTGCTGCAACGTGGCTCATTGGTTTCTCCGTTTGCTGAGTTGAGAGTTGAGAGACCCGGTCAGTCGTGACCGGGTCTCTCCCGTCAGGACTCTTTCATCCCCGACAACGCGCGCTTGATGATCGGCGGCACCGCGCGCACGTCGACCTCGGTCAAGCGGTACTCGCCGGGAATCGCCGCCGAGACGTACGCGCCGTCCGCCTCCGCGCGCAACTTCGCGATCCGCTCCGGCATCGCGCGCGAGACCGGCACGACGTACGCCGCCCCTTCGAGCAACGTGCCGTTGATCCTCCACGCGTTCTCGCACGCCTTTCGGACCTCGGCGCCCGTCCAACCGGTATCGTCCGGCCGGGTCTTGATCTGTGCCGCCGTCAACGGCCCGGTCGCGTCCGGGTGCGGCGCGTTGATGTACTGGTCCCACATTCCCGCCAGTTCGGACTTCGCCGGGAGGTCAAAGAAAAACGTCGCCGAGAACCGCCGGCGGATTTCCGGTGAGAGGTTCGCCGCCGCGTTGCATGTCGCGATGACCAACACGCGCCCCTGACCGATCGCCTCGGTGACCGCGATGCCGGTCCGGATGTTCTCCTCGGACTCGCCGACGTGCTTCCGTTTCATCCCGCCCATGTCGAACACGACCGTCGGAATGCCGGCGTCGTTGCCGAGTGCCGTCGCGGTCATCGTCTTCGCCGTGCCAGGGTGCCCGACGAGCATGACGCCCATGACGCCGGGTTGGTCCATGAACGTCAAGAGGTTCTGATGGAAGTCTTGCGCGACGCCGGTGTTGTCGCCGGACCATCCGGAGAGACCCTTGTCGATCTCGTCGATAAACAGGATGACGTTGAACTTGTCGACGACCTTCGTCAGATACGCTTTCACGTTCGCGCACCCGATGACCGACGCCAACTTGGGACCGCGCCGGCGAATCTTGAGACCGGGCGTTTGCTGAACGGTCTCGACCTTGCGATCCCACAACGCATCGAGGTCCACGCCGGTCTTCGTCAGGGACATCGAGAAATTCTGTTCCGCCGTGAAGTGCGTCAGACCCGCGCACGCATCGACCGCGCGCTTGCGCGTGACCGCGTCGAGCGCCGGCACTTCCGCCGATTCGAGCAACGACCCGATGATGCGGTCGAGTTCGGTCGCCGTCGGCAACGCTGCCGTGAGTGTGACCGCGTCGCCGGCGATCTCGACCGGCACGTCCGCGCCGGGAATGGTGAGGAACACGACGGTCCGGAAGTTCGACTTGAACAGATCGCGGAGGTTCCACGCCGCCTGAACCGTCGCCGCGTCCTTGAAAAACCGGTGCGCCATGTGGACGAACAAGACGGTGTGAGGCGGGAACTTCGCCGCCAGGGTCAACGCGTCCGAGGCGTTGAGGACTTGCGCGCCGTTGTTGCCGACGCTGTCGCGGAGTGCGACAAGACCCTCGTTGTTGATCGGCGCGAGACCGCGCACGGTGTCCCAACCGATCAACGCGGCCGGGTGTTTCTTGCCGCTAATCGGCACGGCGGCATGGTCGGAGAGGAGCGCGATCGCCGCCGCCGGATCCGGTGTGCGGACGATGACGATTGGCGCCGAGACTTTGCGGGATTGATAGAACTGTTCGCCGAGTGATTGTGACATTTTAGGAACCCCTTGTCTGTGGCTTGGTTGTCCGACCCGAGAACCAATTATAGCATTTCCTAATAGCTATGTCTATTTGACGTGTTTCCACGTCATTCTATGGATGATTCTGTGGATCGGACAATTGGTTATTCCGAACGCGCGACCCAACGCGTACGGGTCCGCTGCCGCGCGTATCGCCCTGACTTGCGCCTCGGTCAGTTTTGCCGTCGGATGCCGTTCGCCTTTTGCCGTCCGGCCTTTCCGGTTCGCGTCCGCCATGTTGTCTCGATGCGTACCAAGAAACAAATGCGACCATCGCACGCATGGCGGATTGTCGCACCGATGGAGAACCCACTTACCGCGTTGAATGCGGCCGTACTTTAGAATCCACGCGACGCGATGCGCCTTTTCTAATCGGCCACGGAACCACAACACGCCGTAACCCCAAGTAGTCGCCCGCGTCCAGATCCAACACCGCGTCTTGACGACCGGGTGAACCGGACCGCACTTGTCGACGTGCAACCAAAACCAATCGCGGACGCTGACGCCGGCGGGTCGATGCGCTTGCTTCAAAACTCCATCTCGTCGACGCGCTTCATCGCCGCCTGACAATCGGGACACGTCGGCTCGTTGGTGTGCGACCGGTTGACGATCAAGAGACCACACGCCGCTTTCCGCG
>Ga0207711_10002500_pt1 | contig 16394 bp, 17 predicted proteins | sample KBSS34metaG_FD_184401 | JGI IMG/M metagenome (GOLD analysis project Ga0207711, IMG submission 184401) | Switchgrass rhizosphere microbial communities from Kellogg Biological Station, Michigan, USA - KBS S3-4 metaG (SPAdes) (version 2) | ecosystem: Host-associated > Plants > Roots > Rhizosphere...
TTGTACTTAATAGGACCAGACGACGGTTTGGCACCAGAAGACTTGTCGGCGGTGGCGGTGGATGGCCTGGCGCTGGAAGCTGTTGGAGCGGGAGCGGCGGGAGCGGCGGCAGCACCACAGAGCCCCGTTTGCGCCAAAATCATGACCATTGCGCAAAAAAGGCTGGTCCCGTACAAGCGCAAAACAAACCCTCACGAAACGCACACAATCCAGTGTTAGTATTCTAACGTCTAGAGGTGTAAATTCATGAAGATTGTTGCATCGGTCCGCAGAGCGTCTCTGGCGCTCACCGCGCTTTCAGCACTGACAGTTCTGCTGGGTCCGGCTCTGGCGCCGGCTGCCTTGGCCGAGAAGCTCTACACCGGCGAGGTCTGCACTGTGCAGGTGCATAAGCTGACCACCGGCATCAAATGGGAGACAAAACTGCCTCTAGCCGAGGCCCAGGCCGGGACTGACGGCAAACTGGTCTTCTGGATGCATATGCTGGGCAAAATCGACGGCGCCACTTGAAGTGCCGGCAATAGCTTGAGGGCCGTGTCGCTCTCTTCCGAACCAGCTTTTACAATGCTCAAAGACAACTTTGTCTGCGGCTTCAGAGATATCTCCAATCAAAAATACGCCGGCGCCTCGGGCAAGCATATGCCCGACGAAAATGCCGTTGACACCACCAATGGTGCAGGTCCGCATAACATACAGCTCTTTGTCCTCGATCCCGACGGCACAGTCCTGACCTGCCTGCCTGGTTACTGGCACGCAGAGGATCTGGCGCCGGAGCTGGAACTGGCCATGGAGCTCGATAAGGTTTATCACGATCCTAGTTTAACTTTGCCGGAAAAGCGCACCAGATTTACGCAGATGCAACTGGCTCACATTGCCCAGCATCCCAAGGCCGAGCAACGTCGCAGCCACATGCAGGGCTTCGACGAGCAATATGAGGCTAAAAACAACCCCAATTCGGACTTCTTCTACAACCCGCGGGCAATTGATCCGGCCACCGGACAAACACCGGCCAACAATGTCAAATCCATCGACATTGTTGTGCATGAGCGCCTGGCAGAAAGGCCCTTCGTTGCCTACGACAAGTTTGACGTGGCGCAATTTTCCAGCTACGGCAAGCTCAAGTACGACAAGCAGGAAATGTTCAGAGACAGCACCGGAAAAATTGCAGAGGGCGCACGCACCGGCGACGAGCCGATGATCGGCAACGATCCCAAGGCTCACCCGATCAAGACACAAGTCAAACGCACCGGTACCCAGGTAGCGCGGCGAGGCATCTATACCCTGGTAAGGTCCCTGATACGTTAGGTCCCTGATACGTTAGGTCCCTGATACGTTAGGTCCCGATAGCCACGCCCCTCAAACGCTCGTAGCCCCGGCTTCTAGCGCCGTCCGGCGCAGCTCAAAATATCGCATAATCAAATACAAAAAGCCGCCCACGAGCCACGCTTGCACTGAACAAATGCCGACGTTGAAGGCCTCAAGACCGGGTACAACCCCGGCTGTGCCCACCCCCACACAAATGCCTACGCTGGAGGAGACCAGAGCCGGCCACTTAAACTGCGGCAGACTATTGAGGGGAAGCACGGCCGAGATATCGTTGTCTTTGAGCCAGAATTTTTTGACAATGAAGAGTTCGGTAAACATTATTACTGTCATCACCGGCAGTATCACACAATTAAGATTGGCGATAGAAGTCAGCGACTCAGCCGAACCGGCCCGAGCCAGCCAGTAGGCCAGTATCGCCGATACAATAGCCAGACCCAGCACCCCGGCTTTTTGTTTAACCGGGGCTATGTTTTCCAGATTGTTAATCATGCCGTACATATTGGAGTCATTAGCGGCGCAATAGTTGGCGATAATCACAAGTGCGGCAAATATTGCCACGCCGCCAAAAGAATAGGCGTTCATATAATTGGTGGCAGCCATATAGTCGGTCAACCCCGAGAGCCGGGCTACGAGCCAACCTGTAATGGGGAAAATCACTTCACCAATGAGCAGAGAGACAGCAAAGGACCAGACCAGATAACTCTTTTTGACTTTGCTGTAGCGCCAGTAATCAGCCTCATTGCCCCAGACGCCAAAGCCGATGACAAAACTGGAAACAATTGTCATAGCCGTCATAAAAGAAACTTTGCTGCCCATATTTAACGTCTCCACAGGGCAGGTAGGCAGGGCCTTACAAAAGGTCATCACCACCCACAGGATCAAGAGAGGCGCGGCAAAATATCTCGCAAAATTGGCCACACCCTGGAAGCCGAAAAAATTGTTGATGGCCATCAACATTGACAGTGCCGCGGCAAAAATCGGCACCGACCAGTTGAGATGGAAGAGTCCTTTGAGGGCGTCGGCCAGAAGCACCGCGTCCAGCGCGTACCAGGCAAGCATCAGCCAGATGGCATGAAATGACGCCAGCCTCGTGCCCCAGAGACCAAATACTTGCCTGGCCAATAGTCCGTAAGTGAGTCCGCTCTTTGCCCCCATCCAGGAGGCCGGCAAAGAATATAGAAGCAAAAAAGTACTGCTCAAAACAGAACAGATGATCACCTGCGACAAGCTGAGGCCCTGTTTGTACCAATGAAAACCAATCAGCACAGTTGGCAGTGCCGTCACCATGGTGATCCATAAAAGGGTCATGGTTACAGGCCCGCGCCGCTCGTTCAGCGGCACCGGCTCGTGAGCAAAGTCTTCACCGTACTCAGACTGACTCTGACTCAAGTCTATTTGACTATCGTATCTAAGATCTGCAGCACACGACCGTCGTTTGGATCAAGCTTGAGAGCGTTGGCCAGGACCTTACCAGCCTCGGTTTTTTCGCCCATTAAATTGAGCACACGACCAAGATTGTAGTAGGCATTTTCATAGTCATCGCGTTGCGAAATGGCGATCTTGTACTCTTCAACGGCGGCGGCATTGTCACCGACTGCCGAAAGGGCGTTACCCAGCACCACGTGAAAAATAGGCTGGCTCTGATCAATGGCAACGGCTTTTCTAGCCTCATCAAGGGCCGGTTGAAACTTGCTCTGGTCGTTAAGACAGACACTCAGATTGGAATGAGCAGAAGCCAGCTTGTCATCAAGCTTAACCGCTTCTCTCAGCTCTTCTTCGGCGCCTTTGAGGTCTTTGTTTTGACGCAGGGCCCAGCCCAGATCGTTGTGAGCGATAGCATCATTGGGCTTTTCAGCGACGACTTTGCGACAAGCTTCAATAGAGGGTGCACCCTGTGTGTTGCTTCTCCAATTGCCGGCCCGACCGTTTTTGTTATCATCCGCTGCAGATTTTTTAGCCAGCGCGGGACTGCTCATACTAACAACGAGGGACGCCGTCAGTGCACCATATGCGGTGGCGCAGACAATATTTCTCAGTGCACTTTTCTTCATTTGTATTTGACCACATAAAACAGTACAGACCAGGGAACAGGCCCCAAAGTCTAAAAGTCTAGCAGGACCGCCGGGCTATTGAAGGAAGCACATTTAAGGATAATCAGCCGGGCGGGCCGGTAAAGGTCCAAACGCAGAGAGTGAGCCCGACGGCAACGCCCATCAGGGCAAATATAAGCGTCTCAAACACATTCTTTGCATCTTCAAAGGCTTGTCTGGTAAAGATTGCGCCGCCGCCAACAAATACCAGGCCTACCAGAAACATCAGTGCTCGCTGAATAAAGTCTTCCATTCTCAAGCTCCTTATTGCGACTGACCGCGGCTGGGTGGCATGCTGCGCAGGGCTAAAATAGCGATAAAGGCACCGACAAAGCCAACACATATTAGCAAAAGCTGCAAAATCTGTTCGTCTTTAGCCCGACGCACCTGGCGAAAACGCTGCTTGAGGAAGCGCCTGGGACGTGTCGGCAGCCGGTCTTCGTCGAGACGGTTGAGCAGCTCGACATTGCGCAAGGGTAAAGAGTCGGAACCGGCCACGGCGTCAGCATCCCCGGAAGAGGGCTCCGGAGCGATGGGCGCGGGCTGTGGGGCAGGCTTCTGAGCCGCTCCCGCTTCTACCTGGGCAAAAACCCCCAGGGCCGACATGGATAGAACCAATCCCAGAGCGAGCGGCAGCACTTTGGCGCCGATTAGCCCTTTGAGCTTTTCTACTGAGTTGTCGGCGATAACCATGGGCGGCACAACAATCTAGGGAGTGGACCAGTCTTCTATACTAACAGGCATACGCCTTCTGCCCCAATTGCCTTTTTCACTGCCGAAAACTCCGGCAATGTCGCAGCCACATTTTTTGCACTTGCTGCCATCGAGGTTATAGCGCCCGAGTTCGTACCAGTTGCGCTCGATCACGACTTTTTTGCACTGGGGACAATAGGTGCACTGATTCTTAGGATCGTCCACATTGCCGGTATACACATACTTAAGACCATGCTTGAGGGCAATCTCGCGTGCTTTTATTAGAGTCGCCTTGGGCGTCGGCGGCCGGTCGGTCATGCGAAAGTCAGGATGAAATGCCGTAAAATGCAGGGGTACATCAGGTCCAAGCTCGGTCATGATCCAATCGCACATACGCTCAAATTCGTCGCTATCGTCGTTGGCATCGGGGATTACAAGATTGGTAATCTCAAACCAGACGTCACTTTCGTGCTTCAACCACTTCAAGGTTTTGAGCACAGGCTCAATTGATGACAGGGTTACCTTGCGATAAAAGAGGTCGGTAAAGGCTTTCAAGTCGACATTGGCGGCGTCCATCACCGAATAAAACTCCGGCCTGGCCTCATCTGTTATATATCCTGCCGTTACAGCCACGGCCTTGATGCCCACTTCATGGCAGGCTTTGGCCGTATCGATGGCGTACTCGGCCCAGATCACCGGATCATTATAAGTAAAGGCCACCGAGGCGCATCCCAGACTGAGTGCTGCCCTGGCAATGGCCTCGGGTGTGGCCTTTTCGCTCAATTGTTCAATCTCACGCGACTTGCTGATTGACCAATTCTGGCAAAAGCGGCAGCCCAAATTGCAGCCGGCCGTGCCGAAAGACAGCACACTGGTGCCGGGCAGGAAGTGATTGAGTGGTTTCTTCTCAATCGGGTCGACGCAAAAGCCCGTGCTGCGGCCATAAGTCGTCAGTTTCATCTGCCCGTCCAGATTCTGGCGGACGAAGCAAAAGCCACGGTCACCGGGCTTGAGGACGCAGGCGCGGGGGCAGAGGTCGCAAGCAATAGCTGGGGCGACCTTCTGGTCGCAAGCAATAGCTGGGGCGACCTTCTGGTCGCAAGCAATAGCTGGGGCGACCTTCTGGTCGCAAGCAATAGCTGGGGCGACCTTCTGGTCGCAGGCTATAGCCGACGCGTCCTCAACGACGTGCCAATAACGGCCATCTACTATATAGGCCGCGTCCCCGGCATCTCGTTGGTCTTGGTCGTCTGTCATTAAATTGCCCACAATCGCCCAGCCTGGCTTAATTCCAGTATAGCCGCCCAGCCTACATTAAATTTCGAAAAAGCGCGTCCGACTTTTACCTTATACGCATATACACAGAGGTCAATGTGCGATTAACGGTTTTCAACCGCGCTGGAGTATCAATTAGTACGTGAGTGACCTGCTACATCCTTTAGACATGCTCAAGGACGCCGAGAACGCGGTGCAACATGCTGTTGCCGTCGGCGTAGAGGCCGCCCACAAGCTGGCGGTAGATGCTCACATTTTGCCGGCCGCCAAGCCCGCTGAAGCGCATCCAACAGCGGCAGTGCCCAAGGCAACGGACGGTCATCCGCTCACCACAACAGACAAGCCCGCAGCGCATCCGGCAACGACAGGAGCGCCCAAGGCGACCGACGGTCATGCCCTCACCACAACAGACAAACCCGCAGCGAAACCAGAAGCCAAAGCAGACGTCAAACCAGCCGACCAATCTTTTTCCATTCAGGACATCATGGGTGCCGCCGGTAGCGCAGTCGGCAGTGGCCTCAGCGGTGTTGGTCATTTTGTATCCGGCGTTGTTGATTGCCTCCCGGGTCTCCATTTGACCGACAATTCCAAACCGGCCGAGAATCCTGTTCATACTGAAGTAGCAGCCACCAAGCCGAACGGTAGCGACAAACCAACTACAACAGCAAAAGCTTCAACAGCCGAAGTTACAACAATTATGGCAGCCAGTGCAGGAGCAATAGCTGCTGGTCTAGCCGGTGGATTATTCGGAGCAGGCGCCGGAGCAATCGCCGCCGCAGCCGCAGCCAAAAATGGCTATGTCAATCTTGACCTCGAAAAATCCTTCGACAAAGTTGAACACAAGAAAGAAAACTTCAGTCTTGAAGATTATTTAAAAAGCACCGGCTGCTCAACAAGCGACAAATGTTCAGTGCCTGTCAAATCAGGCAGCGCCGACCTATTTGGTGATGGCGGTTCGCTAAATATCACCAGTACCGCTAACATGACAGACCATAAAGCATCACAACAAGCAGCCGCAATGACAGAACGCGTCAGCAGCAAAACTTGGCAGACTATCGACAACGTCCAAAAGTTAGGGGCCCAAGGCCACCAGGACAGACCCACCGAAACCAGCAGAAACAGTGAGAAAGTTGCAGACGGATTCGTACACAAAGATAGCAACGGCAAAATAGATTTCGAGCGCCATGGTGACATCGAATCCCGACACAATCCGGACGGCAGTATCTCAACTATGAATGTCCGCACTCAGGAAAAAACCCTGACCGACAAAGATGGCAATCTGCTCTTCACCTACGATAAAAATGGCGTCAACGGCCATACTCCAGACGGTACCGTCCTCACATTCAAGCATGGCTGCGACGAAGTCACGGTCAAGCCCAAAGAAGGACCGGCTATCAAGGCTGGTCGCGACGCAAATGGTGCGCTAACAGCTCAGATTGAAGGGACAAACATACGCGTTGAGACTCGGCAAGCCATCGCAGGCATTGCCGATGCACCAATTCAAATACAAGGCACTTATTTCAACGGTACCGCCGACATCACAATAATGACAAACGCCAAAGTGATTAGAGCCAAGAACGGACACACAATGTACGTCGGCGACGACGGCATATCGGCGATGACCCTGGACGAACACAGCCAGGTCGTACGTTATCCTGACCAGCCCAACAGCTTCACGATCTTTTATAACGACGGTCGCCCCAAGCTGGTAATCTCCGCCGATCAAGTTGAAGGCAAGTTCAAAGATCCCCAACAGATCGCCAAACTCAAATTTGTAATAGACAGCTTGAGACATTACGGTCAGACCGGTGAGTTGAACGACAACGCCGGCAACCGCATCACTACAGACAGCACTGGAAAGACCACGGCTTCAACAGTCGACGCCACCACCACCACTAACGCCGCAGGACAAACGATTGCCACAGCCGTGGCCAGCGGTGAGCAATTGGTAATGGACACCAAGGCAAAGACCACTACAGTAGTTAATGCGGCTGGTGAAACTCAGGGCGTAATCGATTTCAAAACGCCCGGCAAACCAGGCTTTACTACAAACGCATACACCTTACACAACGACCAGATAACAACCGTTAACGGTGATGTATACGGTCCCAGGGACATCCAATTCCACGACGGTTTCAAATTCTGCGAAGACGGCACCATTCAGGATCAGACCGGAAATAGATTCAACGCCGAAGGCGACATGACCTATGACCACGAAAGATCGACAGCCAAGTCATCTTCCGAATCAACCCACGCTGCTGAATCATCGAGAGCAAAAGCCCAGGTCTCACAAGCTGAAAGCATCGCATCATCAATCCGCGCCCGCGTCGCCAGTGGCCACGTTAGCGCCTCCGACATCGCCGCGCTCTACAGCCAGATGAGCAGCCTCTCGGCCATGGTCGGATCCCTTTCGCAGATTGACGATTCAAGCGTCCTCGTCGCCGCCATGATGGCCAAAGACGAAATAGCCGGATCCCTGGAAGTGGCCAACAGCACACTCGGCCAACGCCACGAGCAAAAAGCAGTGATGGAAAATCTGGCCACAGCCGCACAGACCAGAGGCCCAGGCGCACAGACAACAGCTTCGGCCAACGCAGCCTAATTACATCAGCAAACAAATCTCAGTCGCTAAATCCAAATTTTTTCATCACCAGCGGCCATTCACCGCGAGCGCGGATGATAAGCTCGGCCACTTCGCGCACCGCTCCGTCGCCGCCATGGGCGCGAGTGACATAATGAGCGCGCTCGATTAGCTCGGGGCGGGCATTTCCAACAGCGACAGCAAAACCGCAACGCTTGAGCAGAGCATAGTCTGGGAAATCATCACCGATAAAAGCAACGCTTTCATCAGTTAGATTTTCTTTCTTCAAAATTTCCTCGTACACAGCTTCCTTTTCCAGGTAGCCCTGATAGACGTAGCTAATCTTGAGGATGCGCGCGCGCTCGGTCACGGCCTGCGAATCGCGACCGCTGATTACACCGCTCTTGATGCCGACAAGATTGAGACAATGGATGCCGGCGCCGTCCTGGCTGTTGAAGCTCTTAAATTCGGTAGGTTTACCGTCGGGACCGGGGAAGTAAAACAGATTGCCGTTGGTGAGAACGCCATCGACGTCCATCAGAACGAGCTTTACCTTGGCCGCTCTTGCCATCACTTCGTCTTTTGCCAACAACGTGCTTTCCATCGCTAATCTCCAAAACTTGGTCATATGATAGCGAAAAAAGAGAAAAAATCTGGTAATCTGGGCGCGATAATGAGCAAGTTTTACAAAGGTCAAATCACGATGTACCGCGTCCTCGATGTCGAGGCCGTAAGGGCTAGTGGCAGCGATGATGCCATAAAGACTTTTGCTTTTACAGCCAAGCCAGAAATCATCAAAGCCGACATCGCCATTGCCGGTGGTGGCATGGGTGGTATTGCAGCGGCCATCTCAGCCTGCCGAGTTCACAATCAAAACGACAGCCCATCCGTCGTCCTGACCGAAGAGAACTCCTGGCTCGGCGGCCAGCTTTCCAGCCAGGGAGTTGCCGCCCTGGACGAAAACAAATACATCGAATCAACCGGCGGATGCGCTAATTATTTAAAATTGCGCAACGACATCCGCGACGCTTATCGCCAAACCGGCAATTTAGTGGATGAGGCTGCAGCCGATCCCATCCTCAATCCCGGCAGCTGCTGGGTGACAAGACTGGCTTTTGAACCGGTTGTAGCATTGAAAGTCATTGATAAAATGCTGGCGCCAGCAATCGACAGTGGCAGTTTGAAAATACTGAAGCGCACAAAAGTTGTTGCTGTGCATTTAGTCGGCGATGATTGGGAAGGCAAAACGCTGACCGACGCCGATCAAGCAAAAGCGGCACAAATAGACGCTTTACTTACGGTCAGTTTAGACAGCGGCGCGTTTACCGAAATCCAATGCGCCGTAGCAATTGACGCAACCGAGCTGGGCGACCTCATGCCGTTAGCAAAAATCCCCTATCAAACAGGATCAGATTCGCGCTGGATAACCGGTGAGGACTTCGCCCCCGAGACCGGAAACCCTGACAATGTCCAGGATTTCACTTATCCATTTGTAGTTACTTTTCACCCAAGTGAAAACCATACGATTGAAAAACCAGCCGACTACGATGATTTTTATAAGGCCGGCAAATTCTCTTTTGACGGCTACAAAATGTTTGTCGAAAATGATGACGAATCGAAAGACGAAAACGGCATCCCTAAAAAGCGGCATCTGCTGCCATTCTGGACATACCGCCGCCTGATAGACAAGACTTTATTCAAAGACGGCGCTTATCCCTCCGATATCTCGATGATCAATTGGGACAGCAATGACCTGCGCGGAAAAAACATAATTGACAAAGATGTCGACACGCAGCATGAGTATCTGACCCTGGCAAAACGGGTCAGCCTGGGCTTTCTCTACTGGTTACAAACCGAAGCCCCACGCGATGATGGTGGCAAAGGCTATCCGGAACTGAAACTTGCACATGATGTGCTCGGCACAGAAGATGGTTTATCGCAATATCCATACATCCGAGAAGCAAGACGTCTGGCCGCTACTGAAATAGTGACAGCACCGGACATTGTGGAAGGAAGCAATCCAGAAGCGCGGGCTAAGTTATTCACCGACAGTTGCGCCATAGGACTCTACCCCGTAGACATTCACGGCTTCCAGGAAATACCTGGCGCCGCCCAGCAGACAAAGCCGTTTCAGGTGCCGGTCGGCGCCCTTCTTACAGACTACTGCTCCAACTATATTGCTGCTTGCAAAAACATCGGCGTCACTCACATCACAAACGGCGCGTACAGGTTGCATCCAATCGAATGGGGTATCGGCACGGCTGCTGGGGCTCTGGCAAGGTTGGCTCTTCAATCCAAGTCTGCTCCCCGCGACTTCGTCCAGCCATTTGACCAGTTGCTCGCTCTGCAAATTGATCTGGCGCTGCAAGGCGCACCAATATTTTGGTTCGATGACTTGCCGCCGCAACATGAATGTTTCGCCGCAGCGCAGGTGCTGGCAGCTTCAGGCATCATGAATTTCGACCATGGCACACTAAGCTTTCATCCGAACACGAAAATGTCAGAAGCAGAGATCAATGCGAGCATAGCGGCCGCCAACGAGCGCTTTGGACACCTGGCCGATTTGGAAAATAAAATATCTGAAAATTCAGGGAAAACACTGAAATCCCGCAGTCAGTTTGCTCGAAGGGTGCTTGAGGTGTTACAACAGACTATAAAGCAGCCTTCGGAGGTTGTATGAGCCCTAATCGTCTCTTGCGGCAGTTTGAAAAGGCTTTACTATTGTGGAAGTTCAAATTGCTTGACTGTTTTGATGAACACTACTATTCAGCGCAGGCCGAAACGCTGAACGATTTTTCGTGGGCAGCCGTAACGACCGAAGCCGCCAAGTATACGTGGAAAGACTGAAAATTGAACGCTGACAACAACGAGAACAGAGTCACCCTAGACAATCTGATGATCGCAGCTCCCTGCAATGTCGGCTGGGAAAACATGACCGGCACTGACACCGTGCGCCATTGCCACGAATGCAAGTTGAATGTCTATAACGTCTCGCGCTTGACCGCACCCGAGGCGGAAAGACTTTTGAATAGCGAACTTTTCAAAGAGGGCAAAATTTGCTTCCGTCTCTATAGACGGCATGACGGAACACTGATTACTGCAGACTGCCCAGTGGGTTTGCGAAAAATTCGCTCGCCTAAGCCGAAAATATTTCGGACCATTGCAGCGGCCACGGCCACTTTTGTTGCAGCCATCCCTGCATTTGCAGACGACGCCGTTCAACTGGGAAATGAAGCACCAAAGAACAATTGTCCAACTACTGCGAAACCTGCTGTGCAGCCCGGTTGGTACAAAAAATCCATGACAGTTGAGATTACTGAAGGCCGGTCTTTGCCAATTAGGGAAATGTCGCCCAAACAAGTAGAGTCGCAATATGGCGTCAGTAAAGCGCAATGGGATGCAGCTGCCATCTACTCAAAAGGCCTAAGGCTGGAAAACGAGGGCAAGATTTCAGCTGCTAATTCTCAGTACATGAAAGCACAAAGCGCTCTGAAGAATGCGCGCCATGACCAGAGAATGATAAAAACCATTTCGGAAGCTTTGGACAGAACACACGAGAAGCTTCTTGTGGAGAAGGAAACACGAATTAAACTGAAGCTGGAAAAGGCTAGAAAGCCTGCTAAGGGAAAGACAAATGGCAAATGAATCGAAAGTCACTCTAGACAACCTCATGATCGCAGCGCCCTGCAATGTCGGCTGGGAGAATATGACCGGCACAGACACAGTGCGGCACTGTCACGAATGCAAACTGAATGTCTACAACATTTCTCAGTTGACTAAAATCGAAGCCGAAAAGCTGCTTGCTAGCGAGACTTTTAGACAAGGCAAAATCTGCCTGACCTTATACAGACGACATGACGGCACTATTTTGACGGCAGATTGCGCAAGGGGCCTGAGAAGAATTCGGTCGCACAGGCCAAAAATCCTTCGCACTATTGCCGCCGCCGCAGCCACAATATTTGTCACAGCGCCGTCCCCGGCTCCGGCCCAGAATGCCTCAAAGTTGCAAGGCAAACCCTGCGAAACCACCATCAATGCAGCCGAGCCGTCACGGACAGATAAAAAAACACAGTCAAACAGTCTTGCTACCTACGGTCAAGGCGTCGGAGGCAGGCCAGTTTACCCGGGTCGAGTTATGCCGGCCGTGCAGCCCCACACCGACACGGGAAAAGCATCCTGGACTGCATATCAGCACTTTACCGCCGGGCAAGAAGAGGAGGCAAAAGGCAACACGGGAGCGGCTTTGGCTCACTATACCGATGCTAAAAATGCGCTCAAAGCAATAAAGCATGACCCTGCTTTAGAAAAGAAAATCAAAAACGCACTAAAATCTGCTCAGACAAAGCTCCGTAAAGAAAAGAAAGACGCGAGCGTCAAAAAGCCTTAAAGGCACAGGTACAACATGAGGCATAAAGCGATGGCAGAACCGGCGAAATTCAACTTAGACAACCTCATGATAGCTGCGCCCTGCCCGGTTTCATGGGATGACATGTCGGGCGATGAGCGGGTGCGACACTGCGCCGAGTGCAAACTAAACGTATTCAAACTTGACGAAATGAGCACCACTGAAGTGGAGCTGCTACTAAGCACTGACGCCGCCAGAGCGGGCAAAGTTTGCGTGCAGCTCTATCGAAGAGCCGACGGCACTGTCCTGACAAAAGACTGTCCCAAAGGTCTCGCTCGCATTCGCGAATTTTCCACACGCATTAAGCGTGCGGTAGCGGTTGCTTTTGCAGTTTTGATTTCCGGGGGCGCCGCAAGCGCGCAAAAAGGCGGGTCTGAGCAGATTAAGCCGGGCGACAAGCCCGCGACGCCGCCTGAGGGCATGAGACTGGGAGGAGCAATTTGTCCTGTGCCTCCGCCAAAGAAGGATCCCAAAACAGGCGAAGTGGTCAAGGAACCAGACACCTCAAAGAAAACTCCCGCTGTGACAAAGAAAGAAAATACAACCACCGGCGAATCTACAGATGAAAGCAAGAAAAAGAAAGCCGACAACGGCAGCCTTGACCATTTCAAGCAGGGACAGCACTTCGAACACTCCAAAGAGTTCACAAAAGCCGTCGATGAATATCAAAAAGGATTGAGTTCCTTACCGCCATCAGGATTCGATCCCAAGTTTCAGCTTAAAATAGAAACCGCACTGAGCAGAGTGCGAGCCAAAGTCGGGATGAAGCAGTAGTAGAAGGAAAGGACCGCCGCTATGACGTCGACCAAGAAGGTAGATTCGCAAGGTGTAAAATCCGATCGCACGATGCCGGCCAGTTTTTACCGCAGTCGAGAACTGTACGAGCGCTCGCGCGATGAAATCTTTGCCAAGTCCTGGCAATTCATTGGTCATACAGACGACTTTTTCCCCGCCGACGAACCCGGGCTAAACGTAGCGCCAGTCACTATTTTAGAAGGTTGCCTCAATGAGCCCTGCATCCTCATCAAAGATGAAAAAACGTCGGCGCTGAATCTTCATAGCAATGTTTGCACACACCGCGGCAGCGTACTGGTTGAAAAATCCTGCCAGGTAGAAACGATGCGTTGTCGCTACCACGGCCGTAGATTTGGCCTGGATGGCTGTATGGTGTCGGCTCCGGGCTTCGAAGAAGCGGAAAATTTTCCCACCGAACAAGACAACCTGGCAAAACTGCCAATGGAATCATGGGACAAATTCCTCTTCGCGGCCATCGATCCAGCTTTTTCCCTCGATGACTTGATCCGTGATATGAAAGAGCGGCTGGATTTCTTGCCGCTTCAAGATTTCAAATTTTCACCCGAACTTTCCAAAGATTACTTTGTCAACGCTAACTGGGCGCTCTATTGCGACAACTATCTTGAAGGCATGCACGTGCCCTACGTGCATCCAAGTCTGGCTACCTTACTCGATATTCGCGACTATCGTACGGAGCTTCTACCTTACGGCAATCTCCAGATCGGTACGGCATCCAAACCGGAGGACGCATTCGAATTGCCCGAGGGTCACCGCGACCATGGCCAGCAAATAGCCGCGTACTATTACTGGTTTTATCCAAACATGATGTTCAATTTCTATCCCTGGGGTCTGTCAATAAATCTAGTCCAGCCCCAGGCATTCAATCAAACCATCGTGCGCTTTATCGTCTACGTCTGGCGCCCTGAGCGTTTCGGCAACTATTCATCGGCCGACATCAATCAGACCGAAATGGAAGATGAAGAAGTGGTGCACGCAGTCCAACGCGGCATTCAATCACGAGTCTACAAAAGCGGCCGCTACTCACCAACTTGGGAAGCCGGAGTGCATCAGTTTCACCAGTTGATAGCGAAAAGTCTCAGCTTCTAAAATTGAGGCGGTGGCAAAATGTCCATGCTGCAAATTCAAAAACACAACCGTTCTCTGTATAAATATGTCGGGTGGCCGATATCTCGTCTGTGCCTCACTTTTCTCATCCTTCACGTACTAAGCTCATTCATTAACTACATAGAAAGCCACGTACTCTTTCCCTATGCCTTTTCTCTATATTCAGGCATTGTCAACTCTTTCATTATTGCCTGGGTAGTTTCATTTTCAACTATGTGGTTTGAAAATTATGTGCCAGCTCAAGCAAAGAACCTTGCACTACTTGGGCGCATAGGATTTTTAATTGCGGCCACCGCGATAGTTGCAATCGTAGTAATTATTTCGGAAAACTATTTAGCCTGGAACTCTCAATTTGATAGATTGGCAATTTTGGCAGGCATTCTGACACCAATCGGAGTTTTCGGATTTATGTGGACAGCTGATCATGGAGAACAACTTCTACTAAGCAAAGACAGTGAAAAGCTTCTTCACTGAAATCAACTAAACAGATCGCGAAATTTTCTTCACCAGCTTACTGAGCTGATCGGGCTCCAGAGCCGCTGTCAGACAAATCAAAATCAGCTCGCCGATTTCCACAATCACCATGTAGCCCATTCGACTGCGCACAATTATTTGCTCGACCTTGCTCCGATGCATACTGCCGCTGGTATTGGCGGCGGTGAGGTAGACAGCCAGAGCACATGTGCCAAGAGACTCGGAGTCGTATTCCACCGGCATGCTGCTGACGCGCAAGAGGCCGTCGCGGCCTATGATACAAGAGCCAATAACTCCGGACTGTTTATCCACTTTTTTAAGTGAAGCGTTCAGCTTCTCCACTGCTTCCAGGCTGAGAATGTGCACCCCTGATTGCGAGGCGGTTCCATTTTCGATAAAGCGTTCAATTTTTTCGGCGTCGCGACGGTCGATCAAAAACTTACCGATATGCGCAATGCGACCGGGTTCGGGCTTTTTGACTGGAACCGGAAGAAGCGGTCCCGGGATAAGGTCGGCCAGAGTTTTTTTAGTGGGCGGTTTCGCCCGCGCAGGCATTGCCGGCCCGCGGCGGAAATAGCGGTCGAGGTCCGTCTTTTGCAACGCAGTCAACTTAGTAGCGCAGAGAGCTATGCTCTGCAAGACATAGCGCCGATTGCGCTCGTTCAGATTTTGCCCCATTTCCAGGACAAGACTAAAATCGGCAATCGCTTCGTAATAGCGGTGGAGAGCGGCATTGACCTTACCTTTAATCAGATAAGCGGTCCAGCAATCGCGCTCGGCTTTGATCAAAGATTTGAGTTCCATCAGGGCATGGATGTTCTCGCCATCGCTGTAACTGCGAAGGGCAAGTTTGAGAATGCCGAAAGATTTGGTTGCCACGGTGATTTCCCCAAATTGGCGTCATCAGGGTATACCTGCCCCTGTTATTCCCCCTAGGGCAAGTAGTAAAACCCCAGCCAGTCCGACTGTAAACTAATGTGCGAGCTTTTCGGTGAAGTCGTTTAAGCCCTGAAAGACAGACTTGCTCATCGGATCGACAAATACGGCCTCGCCGCTTTTCGACAGTTTGTACCCGGAAGGCAGTGCGAAGGAGTCCTTAGGCACTGACACTGTCTCAATTTTGCGGCATATCAGAGCTTCGACCCAGGCGTCGTCCTGGTCAAAGAAATGCAGCATCATCGGTACTCCAGGCTCCTGTGGCAGGTGCAAGACCTTAGCCAGAATTTTCTGAGCCTGCGGCGCTATTGAGTAGTCCTCAAACACCAGATAATTAGCCAGAACAAGCGAGCTGCCCACGCTTTTTGCGATAATCTTGGGACTGCGGTGCATTTTGTAGATGCGACAATTTTGTCCTTTGAAAGGAGTGATCTTAGTCTTCAACCAGGGTGAGTGCGTCAGCGTATAGATATCGGCGGCTGATAGCTTGTCGTAGGCCTCGCCAGGGAAGCTGTCGATACTGGACTGGTGGTACAACTTGGAGCGCACATTGAAGGCATAAACACTCCAGTCGGGAGCGGCGCAGACAATAGTGACACCGGAGGTGGGATTTTCTATGCGCACGTATTGCGAGCCTATAAGGCACTTTCGGACGCCAAGGACTCTGGAACTGTAGAAAATCCCACCTCCGGTG
>Ga0207711_10002502_pt1 | contig 16392 bp, 12 predicted proteins | sample KBSS34metaG_FD_184401 | JGI IMG/M metagenome (GOLD analysis project Ga0207711, IMG submission 184401) | Switchgrass rhizosphere microbial communities from Kellogg Biological Station, Michigan, USA - KBS S3-4 metaG (SPAdes) (version 2) | ecosystem: Host-associated > Plants > Roots > Rhizosphere...
TCCAAGACTGCAAGAAGAACGGCGCGTTCGACGTGCCGACAATGGGCAACGTCGCGAACGTCGGACTCATGGCGCAGAAGGCGGAGGAGTACGGCTCACACGACAAGACGTTCGAGATCGCGGCGAAGGGTCGCGTGCGGGTCGTCGATCCGAGCGGCCAGGTGCTCACCGAGCACGCGGTCGAGGCAGGCGACATCTGGCGGATGTGTCAGACGAAGGATCTACCGATCCGCGATTGGGTGAAGCTCGCGGTGGAACGCGCGCGCGCGACGGGCGCCGCGGCGATCTTCTGGCTCGACGAGGGCCGTGCGTACGACCGCAACCTGATCGCGAAGACGAAGCAGTACTTGAAGGACCACGACACGAAAGGCCTCGACATCCGGATCCTGTCGCCAGTCGATGCCATGCGCGCGACATTGAAGCGCGTCCGCGAAGGCGCCGACACGATCTCGGTAACGGGCAACGTGCTACGCGACTACCTAACCGACTTGTTTCCGATTCTCGAGCTCGGCACGAGCGCGAAGATGCTCTCGATCGTGCCGTTGCTCGCGGGCGGCGGACTCTACGAGACCGGCGCGGGCGGCTCCGCTCCGAAGCACGTGCAGCAGTTCGTGCAGGAGAACTACTTGCGTTGGGACTCCCTCGGCGAGTTCTTGGCGCTCGCGGTCTCGATCGAGGACCTCGGCCGCAAGTCGGGCAACGCTCAGGCGCTCGTCCTCGCCGAGGCGCTCGACACGGCGAACGGCAAGGTGCTCGAGAACGACAGGTCGCCGCAGCGGAAGATCGGCGAGATCGACAACCGCGGCAGCCATTTCTATCTCGCGATGTACTGGGCGCGCGCGCTCGCGGACCAGACGAAGGACCAATGGCTCAAGGCGAAGTTCGCGCCCGTCGCCGACGCGCTCGAGAAGAACGAGGCGAAGATCGTCGCCGAGCTCACCGCCGTCCAGGGCAAGCCGGTCGCGATCGGCGGCTACTACCATCCCGACCCGAAGCTCTGCGCGGCCGCGATGCGGCCGAGCGCCACGCTAAACGCGATCATCGACGGAATTGCGTGACCTGCCGGCGCTCGGCCCTGGCGGGCCCGCGAGTCCGAGCCGAGGTCTGAACTAAGCACCGCGACGCGTCTAGCCGAACCGGCTGGTTCGAAATTCTCGCGAGTGGTGTTAGACTGCGCGGCTTTTCGGTATAACCACTCTCACAAGAAGCCCGCCGCGGAGGAAAGAAGAAGCCATGGCTGCCCCCAAGAATTTCGAAGAGGTGCTCAAACGCGCCAAGAACCCGGTCGACATGCTGCGCAACTCGCAAATTGGCGCGTATGTCTATCCGGTGGTCCCGTCCGAGTTTTCGAACTGGCGCTCGGAGCAGGCCGCATGGCGAAATACCGCCGTGCTGTTCGATCAGTCGCACCACATGGTGGACATCTACATCGAAGGGCCCGACGCGCTGAAGCTCCTTTCGAAGCTCGCGATCAACAGCTTCAACAACTTTCCCGTCAACCGCGCGAAGCAGTTCGTGCCGTGCAGCTACAGCGGCCACGTGATCGGCGACGGCATCCTGTTCCACCTCGAGCAGAACAAGCTCGTGTTCGTCGGCCGCGCGCCCACCGCGAACTGGATCCAGTTCCACGCCGAGACCGGCAAGTACAAGGTCAAGATCAAGAAGGACGATCGCTCGCCCGGCAATCCGAAGGGTAAGGCGGTCAACCGTATCTCGTATCGGTTCCAGATTCAGGGCCCGAACGCGTGGAAGGTCATCGAGAAGCTCAACGGCGGCCCGGTGCCCGAGATCAAGTTCTTCTTCATGGGCACGATCAAGATCGGCAAGAAGAAAGTGCGTGCGCTGCGCCACGGCATGGCCGGCGCGCCGGGCCTCGAGGTATGGGGGCCGTACAAGGACCGCGAGGAAATCCGCGACGCGATCGTCGCCGCGGGCGAGGAGTTCGGGCTGAAGCAGGTCGGCTCGCGCGCGTACGCGACCAACACGCTCGAGTCGGGCTGGATCCCGTCGCCGCTGCCGGCCGTGTACACGGATGAGCGGATGAAGAAGTACCGCAAGTGGCTCCCGGCGAACAGCTACGAGGCCACCGGCGGACTTGCCGGCAGCTTCGTCTCGAACAACATCGAGGACTACTACGTCACGCCGTACGAGATCGGCTACGGGCCGTTCGTGAAGTTCGATCACGACTTCATCGGCCGCGAGGCGCTCGAGAAGATCGCGAACAAGCCGCATCGCCAGAAGGTCACGTTCGCGTGGAACAGCGACGACGTCGACAAGATCTTCGCGTCGATGTTCCAGCCTGGCCAGCATTACAAGTACATCGACCTGCCCCTTTCGAACTACGCGTCCGCTTCGTTCGACAAGATCACGCTGAAGGGCAAGACCGTCGGCGCGTCGATGTTCGCCGGTTACAGCTACAACGAGCGCTCGATGCTCTCGCTCGGCATCGTCGATCCGGACATCAAGATCGGCACGGAAGTGACGCTGGTTTGGGGCGAGGAGAACGGTGGCACGAAGAAGGTCACGGTCGAGCCACACAAGCAGCTCGAGGTTCGCGCCATCGTGAGCCCGGTGCCGTACTCGAAGGTCGCGCGCGAGACGTACGCCGAGGGTTGGCGCACCACGGGCAAGGCTTAAGCCGCCCACCGTCTCGTTCGTCGCATGCGGGGCGGCTGTCGCACGACAGCCGCCCTTCTTTTTTGTCGCAGAGGAATCGATGTCATGGCGCACAAGAATCTAGAAGAAGCGATCCGGGCCGCGAAAAGTCCCGTCAAGATGCTGCGCGACTCGCAGATCGGGCCGTACGCGTTTCCGGTGGTGCCTAGCGAGTTCACGAACTGGCGCGACGAGCAGCGCTCGTGGCGCGAGACGTGCGCGCTGTTCGACCAGTCGCATCACATGACGGACCTTCTTGTTGAGGGACCAGACGCACTGAGGGTGTTCGCATCACTCGGCGTGAACACGTTCGACAACTTCCGCGTCGACACCGCGAAGCAGTTCGTCGCGTGCAACCACGACGGCTACGTGATCGGCGACGCGATCCTGTTCCACCTAGCGCCGAACCGTTTCAATTTGGTCGGCCGCCCGCCCGCGCTGAACTGGGTGCAGTACCACGTAGCGACCGGCGGCTACGACGCGAAGTTCGAGCGCGACGAGCGCTCGTTCGTGAACAAGGGCCAGCGGAAGTCGTACCGTTATCAGGTGCAGGGCCCGAACGCGGCGAAGGTCATGCAAGCCGCGACGGGCAAGCCGATGCCCGACATCAAGTTCTTCCAGATGAGCACGGTCGACGTCGGCGGCTGCAAGGTCCGCGCACTTCGCCACGGAATGGTCGGGCAGCCCGGCTGGGAGCTGTTCGGGCCGTGGGCCGAAGCGGACACGGTTCGCAACGCACTGCTCGAGGCTGGCGCGAAATTCGGCATCCAACGCGTTGGCGCGCGCACGTATCCGACCAGCACGCTCGAATCGGGCTGGATTCCGTCGCCGCTGCCGGCCGTTTACACCGGCAAAGAGATGCAGCCGTACCGCGAGTGGCTCGCAGGCACGAGCTACGAGGCGATGGCGTCGCTCGGCGGCAGCTTCGTCGCGAAGAACATCGAGGACTATTACCTCACGCCGTACGAGCTCGGCTATGGGGTGTTCGTGCGTTTCGACCACGAGTTCGTGGGCCGCAAGGCGCTCGAGAAGCTCGCGAAGAAGCCCTCGCGGAAGAAAGTCACGCTCGCGTGGAACGGTGACGACGTGCGCAGAACCTTGGGCACGCTGTTCTCGGCGGGCCGCACCGTCGCGAAGTACATCGACCTGCCGCTCGCGAACTACGCGACGCTGCCGTTCGACAAGATCGTAAAAGGCGGCAAGACGATCGGCCTGTCGACCTACACGGGTTACAGCTTCAACGAGCGCTCGATGCTGTCGCTCGCCGTGATCGACGAGAAGCACGCGAAGCCCGGCACGAAAGTCACGCTGCTCTGGGGTGAGGAAGGCGGCGGCACGTCGAAGCCGACGGTCGAACGGCACAAGCAGATCAAGATTCGGGCGACGGTCGGACCGGTGCCGTACGGCGACACGGCGCGCACGGCGTATCGGCCGAAGTAAGCGCGGCTGCGCGACCGATCGCCCCGCCGCCACGGGCACCGATCCAAAGTAGAGCCCGTCACCAGATCCGGACGCGCTCGTCGGGCGCGAGGTACTCCTTCGCGGCGGGCTGGACGTCGAATGCCGCGTACCACGGATCGAGGTTGCGCACGCTCGCGGCTCGGAAGCGCGCCGGCGCGTGCACATCCGTGTTGATCGCCGCGCGCAGCGCGCCTTCGCGAATCTTGGCGCGCCAGTTCTGCGCGTAAGCAAGAAATAGCCGTTGGTCCGCGGACAAGCCGTCGATCACGGGCGGCGCGTTGCCCTTGAGCGACGCGTGATAGGCGAGATACGCCGCTTGCAGACCCGCGAGATCCGCGATGTTCTCACCGAGGGTCTGGTGGCCGTTCACGTGCAGGCCCGGCAGCGCCTCGTATGCGTCGTACTGCGCTGCGAGCGCCTCGCCGGCTGCCTTGAAGCGCTCGGCATCTTCGGGCGTCCACCAATTCTTCAGTCGCCCGTCCCCGTCGAACTCCGCGCCAAAGTTATCGAAGCTGTGGCTCACTTCGTGGCCGATCACCGCGCCGATCGCGCCGTAGTTCGCGGCAGGGTCCGCGTCCGCGTCGAAGAACGGCGGCTCGAGGATCGCCGCCGGGAAGTTCAGCGCGTTCTGCACCGGCAAATTCACCGCGTTGACGGTCTGCGGCGTCATCCACCACTCGCCGTGATCGGGCGCGCGGCCAAGCTTCGCCTTCTGCACCGCGAGGTAGTGTGATTCGGCGCGCAGATGATTGCCCAGCGCGTCGTCGGGATGCACCTCGAGCGCCGAGTAGTCCTGCCAAACGTCGGGATAGCCGACGCCGACGCGTAGCGAAGCGAGCTTGGCCTTCGCATTTGCCTTCGTGCCGGGCGTCATCCACTCGAGCGAATCGATGCGCGACCGAAATGCCGCGACGATGTTCGCGACCATCGCCTCGATCCGCGCCTTGGAGGACGCCGGAAAGTACCGCTCGACGTAGAGCTGGCCGACGGCATCCCCAAGATCGGCGTTCGTGATTGCGACCGCCCGTCTCCAACGCTCGCGCTGCTCCGGCACGCCAAGCAACGTGCGCTGATGGAAATCGAACGCGAGGCCCGCGTATGCCTTTGGCAGCCACGGCGCATAGCGGTCGAGCGTGTGAAATCTCAACAGGGCCTGCCACGCATCGAGCGGCGCATCCGCCGTCAGGTTCGCGAGGGCCTTGATGGCCGTGGGTTGCCACACCGCGATCTCGACTTGATCGTTGAGACCAGCAGCCGCGAATAGCGCATCCCAGTCGAGTCCCGGCGCGTTGGCCTTGAAGTCGGCCGTCTTCCACACCTTCACGGAGTGAACGTCCTCGCTCTCGACGAGCGACGCCTGCGCCTTCGCGATCCTCGTCTCGAGATCGATGACGGCGGCCGCGTAGGTCTGTGGGTCGCGCGTGCCGGCGAGCGCCAGCATCGAGGCTACGTACGACGCATATTTCTCGCGGTAGGCGCGCATCGCGCCATCGTCGGACAAGTAGTAGTCGCGGCTCGGCATCGCAAGGCCGCCTTGGAGCAAATACGCGATGTTCCGAGATGGGTTCTCGAGCGCCTGAGTCACGAACAAGCCGAACAGGTGATCGGTGTGAAAGCTCGTCACGTTGATCGGATCGACGTCCGCCCGCAACCGGTCGCCGAGCAAGCGCGCGAGATCGGCGCGCGACTTCACCGCAGCGATCGCGTCGAGGAGCGGCTCGAGGCCGGCGAGCCCGCGCCGCTCTATCGCGTCCTCGTCCATGTACGCGGCGTAGGCATCCGCGACCTTGCGCGCGTTGCTGCCCGCTGCGAGCTGCGTCGCGCCAAGATCGCGGACGAGATCCAAGGTGCGTTGTTCCGCCTTTTCGCTGAGCAGCTGGAACGTCCCGATGCGTGACCGGTCCGCCGGGATTTCCGTTGTCCGGACCCAAGTGCCGTTCGCGTACGCGAAGAAATCGTCGCCGGGTTGCACCGAGCGGTCGATCGCCGCGAGGTCTACACCTGACGACGCTCCGGCGTCACCGGTCCGCGGTGCTTGCGCCGACGGATTCGCCGCGTCGCCCGTGGTCGGAGATTTGCCGCAGCCGGCCAGCAGAGCGAACAGGATCACCGTCGTGAAGCTCGAACGACAGGTTGTCATGAGAGCCTCCTTTTCGATTCGGCAGTGTATTAAGCGCGGCCGGCGTGCTTGCCGCCCTACTTCCCGCGGCGGTTCTTCGTCGGCTTGGGAGCCGCGGTCCGTTTGCTGGCCGCGGTCGGCTTGCGGGCCGCGGCGGCGGCTTGCTTCGTCCGCGCTGGCGCCGCCGGCTCGCTGTGCTCTTTGATGTAGTTGCTGTGGTACACGGCGTCCGCGTGATCCTTCTCGCGCTTCACTGATCGCGCGACGCCGCGCGCGATCCGAAGGGACTTCTCGCGCGTCGTCGACGTGCTGACCGCGGCCGTCATCGAGAACAGCTGCTCGGGGTTCGGGTCGTGACAACGCGGGCACTGCGGCGTCTCGCCGATCTTCACGAGCTCTTCGAAGCGCTTCTTGCACTTGCGGCATTTGTATTCGTAGATCGGCACGCACGCGAGGATACCGAGCGGCGCATCGCGAACCAAGCAGCGATCCAGCGCTCGGCGTCCGTCGACGACCGTGCGGCGCGCCCTGCGTTCCTTCGATGGCGTCAAGGGCCCGTGCGATACTCGACGGGCCAATTCGGTCGAAAGGGGGGCGACGATGCGTTGGCTCGAGATCCGGTTCCGTTCCGCCTCGCTCGCATGTGTCTTCGGGGCTGCGGCGCTCGCGGCCACTTCGGACGCGCAAGACGCCTGTGGCGGCCTCTCGGCGAACGCCATGCTCGGCGACGCGAAAATTGTGTCCGTGACCCCGGTCGCCGCCGACGCGAGCAAGCACCTCCCGGCGTTCTGCGAGGTGCACGTGACGATCTCCCCGACGCCCGGCTCGCACATCGGCGCGGTCTATCGCTTGCCGGCGAGCTGGAACGGCAAGGTGCTCGGGATCGGCGGCGGCGGTTTCGCCGGCAACCTTCGTGTCGAGGCCGCGGCGGACGGTCTCGCGCGCGGCTATGCAGTGATCGAGAACGACCTCGGGCACGCGAGCGCGAACGCGCTCGACCCGTCGTTCGCGATCGGCGCCGACGGCAAGCCGAACGTCGACGGCATCATCGACTTCGGCCACCGCGCAACGCATCTCGCGACGACGACCGGCAAGGAAATCGTCACGCAACGCTACGGCCGTGCGCCGGAGCGCGCGTACTGGCAAGGCTGCTCGACCGGCGGGCGCCAAGGCCTCGCCGAGGTCCAGCGTTATCCGGACGACTACGACGGCGTGATCGCGGGCGCTCCTGTCTACACGCCGCTGACGTATTCGAACGCGATCCTTCGCGTGCAGGCGTTTCATGCGAAGCCGGAAAGCAACCTACTGCCCGCGCACGCCGCGCTGATCCACGACGCGGTGCTCGCGGCGTGCGACGCAAAGGACGGCATCCAGGACGGGATACTCAACGACCCGCGCGCCTGCACATGGGATCCGGGCGAGCTCGCGTGCAAGGCCGGCGAATCCGGCGAGCGCTGCCTGACTCCCGCGCAGGTCGACACCGTGCGCCGCGTGTACGCGGGCGTGAAGACGAAGGACGGGAAGCCCGCCGCGATGCCGCTGATGCGCGGCGGCGAGAGCGACTGGGGCACGCGGATGATCGGCACGGCGGCGCAGCCGAACGGGCTCAACGCGGTGCTCGGCGCGCCGTTCGTGTCGTACATCGTGAAGGCCGATCCGAAATACGACCTGTTCACTTTCGACCCCGAGCGCGACATGGCGGCGCTCGACGGAGGCATCGCAGCAGCGCACGTCCATCAACAGAATCCGGATATATCGGCGTTCGTCGCCCGCGGCGGCAAGCTGCTGCTCTGGCACGGCTTCAACGATCCGGGACCTAGCCCGCTCTCGACGATCGCGTACTTCACCGGCGTGAATGCGAAGGTGCCTGCGGCGAAGGACAGCGTGCGTTTGTTCCTCGCGCCGGGCGTGCTCCACTGCGGCGGCGGCGCCGGCCCGGATCAGATCGACACGCTGAGCACGCTCGAGCGCTGGGTCGAGCACGGCGAAGGGCCCGGGCGCCTGATCGCGACGAAGGCGAACTCGCCACTCAAACGCCCGCTGTGCGCTTATCCGCAGGTCGCGAAATACAAGGGCAAGGGCGACACGAACGACCCGGCAAGCTTCGACTGCTCCGCGCCTTGACGCGGTGCAGCGCGGCTCGTCCGTCGCGCCCACGTGGGCCGCATCGAACCACCGCGCGTGGTCCAAGGGACCAGCTGCGCCTCCGGCGTAATGCTTGACACGGTTCCGACGCGGCGCTCCACTGTCCTTCTTGGCCGGCCGAGCCACATCTAAAAAGGGGCAAGCATGGCAACGGGGGGAAAGTCGCGGCGCGCGTTCCTGACGGAATCCGCGTCGGGAATCGGGGCCGCGTGGCTCGCGGCGAACTGGCAAGCGATCGTCGAAGCGCAAGAGTTCGTGCGCACGGCGGCCGCGTCGGGTCAGCCGCAACAATTCGCGTTCTTCACGCCGGAGCAGGCCGCCGAGGTCGAGGCGTTGACCGCGGAGATCATCCCGAGCGACGGCACGCCGGGCGCACGCGAGGCTCACGTCGTCGCGTTCATCGACCGCGCGCTCGTGACGTTCGAGCGCTCCGCCCAAGAAGACTATCGCAAAGGTCTCGATGAGCTCGCCGCAGCGACGAAGAAGCTGAGCCCGAGCGCGAGCCATTTCTCGGCGCTCTCGGCCGACGACAAGATCAAGCTGCTCACGTCGATCGAGAAGACGCCGTTCTTCGAGCTCGTGCGCGTGCACACGATCACGGGTTTCTTCGCGGACCCCGTGCACGGCGGCAATCACGGCCGCGTCGGCTGGGCGCTCGTCGGCTGGGACGACTCGCTCGAGCACGTTCCGCCCTTCGGCTACTACGACGCACTGCCGCGAACCCGCGGCTGAACGACGAGGAGAACGGCAATGAAGACTTACACGCCGGACACCGAAGTCGACTTCGTCGTCATCGGATCGGGTGCCGCGGGCGGCATCATGGCCAAGCAGCTGTCGACGGCCGGCTTCTCGGTGGTCGTGCTCGAGCAAGGCGGCTGGGGAAAATTCGGGCGCGACTGGGAGTACACGAAGGACGAGCTCGTGAACGGCAACCCCGCGCCGGCGGATCGCCTCATGAGCGATCCGTCGCGGCAGCGGAACACGTTCCGCCGCACGGAGAAGGAAAAGGCGGGGCCCGGCACGCACGCGTACGGCTGCGTCGTCGGCGGCGGCACGGTCACCTACGGCGGCAGCAGCTGGCGTCACTTGCCGTGGGAGTTCAACGAGAAAACCCACGTCGGCGCGGTCGCGGGCACGGGCCTCGAGGACTGGCCGATCACGTACGACGAGCTCGAGCCGTACTACGTGCAGGCCGAGTGGGAGATGGGCATCTCGGGGCTGCGGGTCGACTCGCCGTTCGTGGCACCCATGTCGAAGGACTACCCGGTGCCGCCCGTGCCGCTCAAAGCCTCCGGCGCCTTGTTCGAGGTCGCCGCGAAGAAGCTCGGGCTCACCGTGGTGCCCGGCCCGCTCGCGATCATCACCCAGCCGTACATGGGCCGCACGGGCTGCGTGAATTGCGGCATGTGCTCGGGCTTCGGCTGCCACGTCGGCGCGCGCTCGAGCTCGGCGGCTACCGTGCTGCCGCGCGCGGTCGCGACCGGTAATTGCGAGATCCGTCCGTACAGCTACGTGCGCGAGATCCCGGTCGACAAGAAGGGCCGCGTCACGGGCGCGACGTATTTCGACGCGGACAAGCGCGAGCACTTCCAGAAAGCGAAAGCCGTCGTGCTGTCCGCGAACGGCTCGGAGTCCGCGCGGCTCTTGCTGCTTTCGAAGTCGCCGAAGTTCCCCGACGGCCTCGCGAACTCGAGCGGCGTCGTCGGCAAGTATCTGATGACCGGCAACGGCGCGGGCGCAAACGCGCTGTTCGAGCACGAGCTCAACGACTTCAAGGGCGTGATCTCCGGCGCGGGCATCGTCGACTACGTGCCGTCGGATCCGAAGCGCGGCTTCTACGGCGGCGGCCGGCTCACGGCGCGCGGCTTCGACACGCCGATCAGCTACGGCCTGAACGGCCTGTCGCCGGGCAGCCCGCGCTGGGGCGCGGGCTACAAGAAGGCGCTGCGAGAGGAGGCGAACCACAAGATGAACATCTCGTGCTTCGTCACGCAGCTGCCGCTCGAGACCAATCGCGTCGATCTCGATCCCGACGTGAAGGACGAGTGGGGCCTGCCCGCGATGCGGATCACGTCGCAGAGCCATCCCGACGACCTCAAAAACGCCGAGTTCTTCACGCAGAAGTCGGTCGAGATTCTCGAGGCGGCCGGCGCGAAGAAGGTCTGGGCCTCGCCCGTGCGCGACAGCCGCGGCGGTGCGCACAACCGCGGCACTTGCCGCATGGGTAACGACGCGAAGACGTCGGTCGTCGACAAGTACCACCGCGCGCACGACGTGCCGAATCTCTACGTCGTGGACGGCAGCAACTTCGTCACGGGCGGCCGCAACCACCCGACGCTCACGATCCAGGCGCTCGCGTTCCGCGCAGCGGAGCATCTCGTGCGGGCGGCGAAGAAAGGCGATCTGCAGTCCCGCGCCTGACGCGCTAGACGAGGCCCGATGGGCGCGCTCTCGAGAGCGCGCGGACAGATTCTGTCGAACGCGCAGCACGCCGGTGGAGCATAGAGTGTGGCGGCGCGCACAGCGTAATCGGCTGCGCGCAGCGTAGATTCGTCCGCACCACGACTCCGGCGCGAACGATGGACCTGGGCAAGCTCGCCGCGATCACGATCATCGACGTCTACGTCGTCAGCGCTCTGGCGGCGTTCTCTCTCTCGTTGTGGGTCGCACGGCGCTACATCGGTTGGCTGCTCAAGCTCGTGCCTGTTGCGATCGCTCTGGCCGGCACCCTCGTCACATACGGGACCTGGAAGCTCGGCGAGCAAATCGGCTGGGACACTCCTGGGAGCCCCGGGATCCTGATCGTGTACTTCGCGCTCGGCGGCGGCATGGTGTGCGGCATCGCGGGGTGGATCGCATTCACGTTCCAGAGTCTGCGTTGGTACCGCCGCGGCATGCGGCCGTCGTCGCCGCTGCCGGCCGACGATCAACGGCTGCGCGTGGGCGTAGCGATCGCGGTCATCGTCGGGTCGTTGTTCACCGCGTACCGCTACTACTGCTCGCACCAATCGTCGCACGACGTCGACGTCGTGCGGCTCGCGTACTCGCCCAACGGCGCCTTCCTGTACTCGTTGGACGCAGACGGAATGTTGAAGAAGTGGAACGTGCGCTACCAATACGAGGCGCGGCGCTGGCAGCTGCCGGGCGCCGAAGGCGTGTCGGCGCTGCTGCCGAGCGGCGACGGCAAGGCGCTCGTTGCGTTGCGCGGCAAGGAGCTCCGAAGCTGGGCGCTCACGGACGCCGAGGACGCCTCTCGGACGGCGGCATTGTCCGACATCGTCGCGGCGGCTCCAGTCGACGGAACGCATTTCGTCGCGGTGCGAGCGCACGATGTCACCCTGCGTGCGTATGCGGACGTCTCGCGCGGAGACCGCGCGAGCCCGCTGAAGGCGGTCGCGCTCAGCGCCTCAGCCTGTGGCGAGCGCAAGGTCGTCGTTGGCACGGACGACGCGAAGGTGCATTTCTACGCCGTGACCTCCGCGCTCGACGAGCTCGTCACGCCGCCGATGCCGCCGCTCGACGTCATCCCTCGACAGATTCGTGCGGACCGCTCCTGCACGCACGTGGTCGTCGCCGATGGCGACAAGAAGATGGTCGTGGTCGATCTACAGGAGGCGCGCAAAGACCCGATCGCTCAGTACTGGCTGCCGGCGAAATTCGAGATTTCGAATGCCGGCGAGTTGTTGCTGGGTCAGGTAGGGATCACGGGCTACGAGCTCGCGACGCGAGCCACGGGGCCGATCTTCGATCACGGCGGTGCGATCGGCGCGCTCGCGGTCTCGCCGCGCGGCGACGACTTCGCGATCGCGAACCGGCGCGAGATTTGGCTGCGCGCGGACAGTCGGCACTATGCGGTGCCCGAAGTCTGGCTCAACGGGCGCGCCGAGCTGCCTCCTCCGCTGCGGCTCGCCGTCGCGTCGATGTTCGGCGCCGCTCGGCCGAGTTACTGAACGTCCTAGCCGCAATTCCACGTCGAGACCCCGAAGCACTGCGTAGCATTTGCGTGCGCGCTCTACGTCGCTCGCAAATATCTCGAAATGGGCAACGTGATTGGTCATTTCGGCTCCCTGCGCTTGACAGGGCGGCGGGTTAGCATCGTCATAGACTCGAACGTTCGCCAGAGTTTTTCGGAAATCCGACTCAACTGTCGCGCGCTCGATCGTGGTCGGTGATGCAGGTCTAGAGGCTGTGGAGGCAATGTGGATAGAAGAATCTTGGGTATCGTGCTCATCGTCGTCGGCGCACTGCTGCTCTACTTCGGTTACCAAAAGACCGGAGCGGTGACCGAGCGCGCGAAGCAGACGATCACCGGCGACTACACCGACCGAACCATGCTCTATTTGGTCGGCGGCGCCGCGGCGGGAATCGCAGGTATTGCTTTAGTCGTGCTCGGCTCGCGCCGCTAAGCGCAATGCCCGACTGGCCGGCGCGATGCGGCCGCGCCGGCGCTCAGCACTACAATGCCGCGATGCAAAAGACCAGCGCGGCTCCCGTCCCGGCCGAGATAACTGCGGACGACGTCGATACGTGCGTGCGAGTCTTGCGAGCGATCGAAGCTGACCGCTCTCACCTCACGCGTCTCGATCGAGAGCAGCGCCGGGAGTTGCTGACTCTAGCCGGGCTCGTTTCGAAGCCCGAGCGCCGCGATCTCGTGCGAATGGCGAAGGCGTTTCGTCGCGCGGAGCGAGAGGCGGCGAAGGCACACGACCGCGCGCTTGTCGAGCGCGCGGCGCTGCGCGTGCAGCGCAAGTCGGCGGTCTATGCGCCGCTGAAGCTCGAGCTGCCGAGACCCGAAGACGTCGACGAGAGCGCGGCGCTCAAGCACGAGCGCGCCTGCTACGTCTGCAAGCAGCCGTTTGCGAAAGTGCATCGCTACTACGACTCGATGTGCGAGCCGTGCGGCGACTTCAACTACGCGAAGCGCGAGCTCACCGCGGACCTCGATCGGCACTACGCGCTCGTCACCGGCGCGCGCGTGAAGATCGGCTACCAAGCGGCGCTCAAGCTGTTGCGAGCCGGCGCGCACGTCGTCGCGACCACGCGCTTCCCGGTCGATGCCGCGAGCCGCTACGCGCAGGAACCCGACTTCGGCGCGTTTCGCGATCGCTTGCAGATCTACGGCGTCGATCTGCGCCATACGCCGAGCGTCGAGTTGCTCGCGCAGTTCCTCGCCGCGCGCCTGCCTCGCCTCGACCATATCCTCAACAACGCGTGCCAAACGGTGCGCCGGCCGCCGGGGTTCTATCGCCACTTGCTCGAGCAGGAGAGCGCGCCGCTCGAGGCGCTGCCCGAGCGCTGGCGCGGCGTGCTCGCGCAGCAAAACGAGCTGCACGCGTTGTTGGCCGGCACGCGCTCTCGCGAGCGCGGCGGCTCGGCTCTGCTAGCGGCCGGCCTCGGCCAAGCCGAGGGGCTGGTCCACAGCGCCGAGCTCTCGCAGCGACGCTACATCGACGAAGACTTGCGCGCGAGCGAGGAGCTGTTCCCGCGCCAGCGCTACGACGAAGATCGCCAGCAAGTCGATTTGCGCGCCGTGAACAGCTGGCGCTTGCGGCTCGACGAGGTCGCGACGCCCGAGCTCCTCGAGGTGCATCTCGTCAACGCGATCGCGCCGTACGTGCTGAACGCACGGTTGAAGCCGCTGATGCTGCGCACGCCCGAGCGGCACAAGCACGTCGTGAACGTGAGCGCGATGGAGGGCCAGTTCTATCGCACGACGAAGACCGACAAGCACCCGCACACGAACATGGCGAAGGCGGCGCTCAACATGATGACGCGCACGAGCGCGCCGGATTTCGTGAAGGACGGCATCCACATGAACGCAGTCGACACGGGCTGGGTGACGGACGAGGATCCCGCCGTGCACGCGCTGCGCAAAGCCGAAGAAGGCTTCTCGCCGCCGCTCGACATCATCGACGGCGCGGCACGGATCGTCGACCCGATCTTCGTCGGCAGGCTGACAGGCGACCACGTCTGGGGCCAGTTCCTGAAGGACTACAAGCCGGCGCCGTGGTGAAGCGTTGCGTCGGGCGGCATGGCCCGACGCGCCCCGCCGGAACTCGGCAGCGTTGCCACTGGTCTAGTGCTTCGTCGCCCCGCCGTCGGATCCCTCGGCAATGCGGCTGTCGCGCTTGGCCATCGGCTTGTCGGTTTCGCTTCACGCGCTGGCCTTTTGCGGCCTAACGCGATGGGCTTGGCGTCCGACGATCCGCGCGGCTGAGCCACAGGCCGTGGTCGCTTGGCTCGCCACACCGCAGGCCGCGCCGTCGCCCGCCGAATCGCGAGATCGACCGTCGCCGGCCGAACCGAGTCCATCCAAGGACGGATCGCGCGCGCAGCGTGACGCGGTCCGTGCCGGGCGTTCTGTGCCGGCGAGCCGCTCGCCTCCAACCGAAGACACGCCGAGCCGACCCGAAGCAAACACGCCCGCTCCCGACTTCGTCGAAGAACGCCGACGCGCCGCGGCCGACCTTCTCGAGGACGGCGCGCGCGCCGACTCGCGCCGCTCGTTTTCGTTCCCCGGAACGATCGCGCAACAACGAGCTTTCGAAGAATCCGAGCGCTTTCGCCGCCGCGAACGGGGACTGCAACCGCCGCTCACCGTATTCGATTCGCCCGCGAAGGGACGCGCGGCGCTGCCGGAAGAGCAAATGGTCGTCTATGGCGTTCATTGGGTCTCCGACGATTGTTACGTCTTCCGCGAGCCGCCCGATCGCTTCGCGGTGATGGGTCTGCTCATCCCACCCGTCCCGCCGACCACGTGCCCGCGCCGGCCCGCGCGCACGGACCTGTTCGCTACGGCTAAGCCGTCGTACTTGATGGGCGACGAGGAGCGCGCCGCAGTCGACGCCGAGACGCAGCGGCGTGAGCACCTGCGCCGGCCCACAACGGGTGCAGTCATGCGGCTCGAAAAGGACTAGCCCGCAACTAGTCACCGTACGTGAGCCCAGTCACACCGGAGCGCACGCCCGATCGGCTAGCGTTGGAATCGGTGTAAATCCGATTACCGCGATTCTGCTTCGAGCACCGAACATGTCTGCTCCGTCACGCCGGCACGCGACGCTCCGCCAACTCGCGCTTTCGATACCCGAGCTCGGCATCGCATGCCTGTTGGGGCTTGCCGTCTTCTGGGCTGCAACGGCGCTCGGATGCCGGCTCGGCTCGCCGATCTGCGACAGCACGGGAGGTGTCGCCGTCGTCGTGGTCGCCCTCGGCGCGGGCATCGTCACCGGCTGCGCTTATTGGATCGTAGCTCTCGTCCTCGGGTTGCGCGGGCGGCGGCGGGCTCGCTATGCCGTCGACGCGGTCGTCGCGACCGCCGCGCTCGTCTACATCGGCGCCTTGTATTGGCAGGCGGACCGGTCGATCGCGGCTGCGAGTGCGGCAGCTGAAACCGCGAGACGCGACGAAGCCGCGGCGCGCGCGAGGTGGATTGCGGAGCTGCGCCAGAACGCGAGCACGCACGGCCCGCCGGGCATGGTGCCGCCGATGCTCTTGGTCAACGACACCGCGCGCGAGGTTGAGGTCACGAACACGACGGGTGAGTGGCTCGTAGTCGCGCTCGCACGCGTGCGACAGGGAAGCCAGGGCGACTGGCTCGCGTGTCCGCTGCTCACCGTCGGCGAAATCTCGGCGTATTACCGGTTCTCGATCGGCCCCAGCCACACGACTCGCTACGCACCCGTGCCGGAGTGCGGCGCCGAATTCGACGCCGCGCCGCTCGAATTTCGCGTCGGCGATCCGTATGGCAAAGTCGGCTGGTGGTCCGACTCGGCATTCACAGCTCCGAACGACCGAATTCGCTGACGCGAGTGCGAGGCCGTCACTTCGCGAGCGATTCAAAAGGTCCGCGCGCGAACACCACTCGGCCGCCGACCATCGTGAGCAGCGGCCTCATCTGCTTGAGCTCGTCGTCCGAGATCGTGAGGAACGGCTTGTCGAGCACGACGAGATCCGCGAGCTTGCCGCCTTCGATCGAGCCGAGCTCCTTCTCCTCGAAGTTGAACCACGCGCTC
>Ga0207711_10002511_pt1 | contig 16351 bp, 14 predicted proteins | sample KBSS34metaG_FD_184401 | JGI IMG/M metagenome (GOLD analysis project Ga0207711, IMG submission 184401) | Switchgrass rhizosphere microbial communities from Kellogg Biological Station, Michigan, USA - KBS S3-4 metaG (SPAdes) (version 2) | ecosystem: Host-associated > Plants > Roots > Rhizosphere...
AACTTAAAAAAACCCGAGCAGAAGTTCTCGAAATGGCTCGGCAGGCTGTCAGGATCGCCGTCCAAAAGGTCGATGAGGTCGAGTTTTCTGCTGAGGACGCAACCCGCAGCGATATCGATTATTTATGCGATATTTTTGGAGTTGTCGCCGAAGAGGGGGCGACAATTCTCAATGTGCCCGATACGGTCGGTTACACGCTGCCAACCGAATATGCCGGTATGATCCGCACGATAAAGGAAAAGGTTGTGGGCGATAGGGAGATCACCATAAGCGTCCACTGCCATAACGATCTTGGCCTTGCGGTCGCGAACAGCCTGGCTGCGATCGAAGCAGGTGCTCGACAGGTCGAGTGTACGATTAACGGCATCGGTGAGCGCGCCGGCAATGCGTCACTCGAGGAATTTGTTATGGCGAGCGCGGTTCGCTCGGATAAGATTCCTTATTCGAATAGTATTGACACCCGGCAGTTGTATCCTTCGAGCCAGATGCTTTCGTCGATCATCGGTTTCGGCGTTCAACCGAACAAGGCGATCGTAGGCCGCAACGCGTTTGCTCACGAAGCGGGTATTCACCAACACGGCGTGCTGAGCAACCCTCTTTGCTACGAGATCATGACCCCCGAATCGGTCGGCGTTCCGCAGAATGACATTGTCCTTGGCAAACACTCGGGCCGCCATGCACTGCTTGCCAGGTTTGGCGAACTCGGTTATGAGTTCGATGCGGGCGAGATCGGCGATATCTATTCGCGATTTGTCGCCCTCGCCGACAAGAAGAAAAATATTTACGATCAGGACCTGCTTGCACTTGTCTCCAATCGCGTGCCGACCGCAGTCGCTGCCTGATGTAGAATAGGATCTATGAAACTTGTAGTTCTTCCGGGCGACGGAATCGGACCCGAGGTCGCCCGTGAAGCCGTCCGCGTACTTAAAACCGTTGGAGAAACATTCGATTTCTCTGTCCATATCTCCGAGCATCTGATCGGTGGTGTTGCGATCCGAGACGCCGGTTCGCCATTCCCCGATAAAACGCGCGAAGCGTGTGTGGCTGCCGACGCAGTTCTGCTTGGAGCTGTAGGCGATCCGGAATTCGATCACCTTACGCCCGACAAACGTCCCGAAAAGGGATTGCTCGCGTTAAGAAAGGCTCTAGGCGGATTCGCCAATCTGCGTCCTTCAAAAGCATTTTCAGCTCTGATAGATTCGTCACCCTTACGCCGCGAGATATTCGAGGGAACCGATCTCGTTATCGTGCGCGAGCTCCTTGGAGGTTTGTATTTCGGCGAGCCCCGAGGTTTTGATGATGATAAGACCGAAGGTTATAACACAATGAGATACTCGGTAGACGAAGTGATTCGCGTAGCGGAGATCGCATTCCAAACCGCTCAAGGCCGAAAGAAAAAATTGACATCGGTCGATAAGGCCAATGTGCTCGAAACTTCGCAGGTCTGGCGGGCAGCGGTCGAACAGGTTGCGAAGAGATACCCCGAAGTCGAGCTTGAGCATCTGTTTGTCGATGCTTGTGCGATGCATCTTGTTACGAATCCGACGCGGTTTGACGTCGTGTTGACCGAGAACCTATTCGGCGACATTCTTTCCGACGAAGCCGCCGTCTTGACCGGTTCGCTCGGCATGCTGCCATCGGCAACGATCGGTGGCAACGTTGATTTCTACGAGCCTGTACACGGCTCCGCGCCCGATATCGCGGGCAAGAACATTGCAAATCCACTCGGGGCCATCGCCTCGGCCGCGATGATGCTTCGTTACACGCTTAAGAACGACGTTGCAGCAACCGCGATCGAATCCGCCATTGACAAAGTTTTGGCCGAAGGCCATCGCACTGCTGACATCGCCGAAAAAGGTGCGAAAACCTCATCAACGACTGAGATCGGCGACCTTGTCGCGAGATATGCAGCTGGAGCGGCTATCGCTGAAGCGGCGTAAGTAGATTTGTGAAAACTTTATACGACAAGATCTGGGATTCTCATGTGGTTTGTGAAGAAGCAGGTAAGCCGATACTTCTTTACATCGACCTGCAGTTGGTTCACGAAGTAACGTCGCCGCAGGCGTTCGAAGGCTTGCGTTTAAACGGACGTAAGGTTCGCCGACCGGAACGAACGTTTGCGACGGTCGATCACGCGATCCCAACGATAAACCGAAACCTTCCTTTTAATGATCCCATCGCGGCTAAGCAGGTTGAAACACTGCGCAAGAATTGCAAGGACTTTGGCGTCCGGCTGTACGACATGGATCGGATCGAGCAAGGCATCGTCCACGTTTTTGGTCCGGAGCAGGGACTAACTCAGCCGGGAATGACCATTGTCTGCGGCGATTCTCACACATCGACGCATGGAGCGTTTGGAGCACTGGCTTTCGGCATCGGGACCAGCGAAGTAGAACACGTCTTGGCAACGCAAACTCTGCAGCAAAACAAATCGAAAAATCTTCTGATTCAGATCGACGGCTCTTTGCCGTTTGGTGTAACGCCAAAGGATCTGATCCTCGGCATCATTAACCGCATCGGGACCAGTGGCGGTACTGGATTTGTGATCGAGTACGCCGGAAAAGCTATCGAAGACCTTTCGATGGAAGGCCGCATGACCGTATGCAACATGAGCATCGAGGCCGGGGCGAAAGCGGGCCTAGTAGCGCCTGATCAAAAAACATTCGATTACATCGAGGGCAAAACGTTCTCGCCGAAAGATGAGGATTGGGAAAGGTCAGTTGAGTTTTGGCGAACGCTCCCGACCGATGCCGGTACGGCTTACGACCAAACCGTCGAAATTGACGCCGGCCAGCTAGAACCCTACGTAACCTGGGGCACATCGCCTGAGATGTCGGTGAAGGTTACGGAAACGGTTCCCGACCTCGGCGATGCCCGCGATGAGAATCAGCGAAAGTCGTTCGAGCGGGCGTTCAGTTACATGGGCCTGGAACCGACCCAGCGCATTGATACGATCAACATCGACCGAGCGTTTATTGGTTCATGCACAAACTCGCGGATCGAGGATCTGCGCGAAGCGGCCCGCGTCATTAAGGGCTATTCGGTCAGTGATGCGGTTAATGCGATCGTCGTTCCCGGTTCGATGCAGATAAAGAGACAGGCGGAAGACGAAGGCCTCGCAAAGATATTTACTGACGCGGGCTTTGAATGGCGGGATGCCGGCTGCTCAATGTGCCTTGCGATGAATGAAGATATTCTGAAGGAAGGCGAACGCTGCGCATCGACAAGCAATCGCAATTTCGAAGGCCGCCAGGGGCGCGGAGGACGTACGCACCTTGTTAGCCCATCAATGGCCGCCGCTGCTGCCATTACCGGCCATTTTGTTGATGTCCGAAATTGGAAGTTTAAGGACTAGTTAGACGATGGAAAAGTTTACAAGGCATTCCGGCAAATGCGTTCCGCTCTATCAGCCGAATATTGATACCGATCAGATCATACCGAAGCAATTTCTGAAGCGTATCGAGCGCACCGGGTACGGTGAATTCCTGTTCTACGATTGGCGCTTTAACTCTGACGGGACAGAAAGCGAAAGCTTCGTACTAAATGATGCTCGCTATGATGGCGGTTCCATCCTTATCGCGGGTGCCAATTTTGGCTGCGGTTCTTCGAGAGAGCATGCACCGTGGAGTCTGACTGATCACGGCTTTCATGTGATCATCGCGCCGAGCTTTGCGGATATCTTTTACAACAACAGCATAAAGAACGGACTTTTACCTATCACCCTCGATGAACAAATCGTCGCTGGTCTTGCTGACAAGGCCTCAAATGATCCCGCTTACAATTTGACTATCGATCTTGAAGAAAAGACCGTCTCGGATGCGACGGGCGTCATAGCTTCCTTTGAGATCGACGAATTTCGCAGGCACTCCCTTCTTAACGGTCTCGACGACATCGGGCTCACTCTGCAGCACGCGAGTGCGATCGCCCAATACGAGGACCGACGTGCCGCACAAACTCCCTTTCTCGCATATTAACAATTACTTACAGTCAACCGTCGGGTGACCTTTCGTTTGCATTTTCAATTGATGCACGCTACCATACCATGCGTTAATGGGGCACCCTATTAGCCTAATTCTGCCTAAATAATGTAATATTTTTTTAAGTTGGCGAGTTGGCTGACTTTGTTTTTTATGGGCTTTTCCACAACTGCTATACATGCCGGTAACGATCCAGACACGGCGACAGGAGCGGTGAGCGTCCCAATATATCAAACCTCAACCTACGCTCAAGAAGGCCTCGGAAAAAATAAAGGCTACGAATACGCTCGCACGCAAAATCCGACACGAACCGCTCTCGAAAAGAATATTGCGGCTCTCGAAAACGCCGCATTCGGTTATGCTTTCGCGTCGGGCATGTCGGCGATCGACGCCGTTCTCAAGCTTGTTAAAGCCGGCGAGCACGTGATTCTCGGCGATAATACCTACGGCGGAACCTATCGCCTTTTCAGCAAGATACTGGCCAATTACAACATTGAATTTGATCTAGCGGATACCTCGGACGTCGCCAATCTTGAGAGGTCGTTCAAGCCGAATACAAAGATGGTCTTTGTCGAAACACCGACAAACCCTGTAATGACGGTCACCGACCTTGAGGCTGTTTCTAAGCTTTCACATGCGAATGGGGCTAAGGTGGTCTGCGATAATACGTTTCTATCGCCTTATTTCCAAAATCCTATCAATTTGGGTGTCGATATTGTCGTTCATTCGACCACAAAGTATTTGAACGGTCACTCGGATAGCGTCGGCGGATTTGTGGCTTTGAACGACGAGAAAGATGCTGAGTGGATCAAGTTTGTCCAAAACAGCATCGGCGCCATACTTTCGCCATTCGATTCGTTTCTTGTACTTCGCGGCACAAAGACGCTCGCCGTTCGTATGGAAGTGCACGATAAAAATGGACGCATCGTAGCAAACTTTTTGACCGAGCATCCGGGCGTAAAAAAAGTTTATTATCCAGGCCTCGCGTCGCACCCGCAGCATGAGCTGGCAAAGCGGCAGCAGCGTGGTTTTGGGGGCATGGTTTCTTTCGAGACCGGCTCGCTGGACAACGCAAAAAAGGTGCTTGAGAGCGTCAAACTCTGTACACTTGGGGAAAGCCTTGGAGGCGTTGAGTCATTGATCTCGCATCCTGCGACAATGACGCATGCCTCGGTTCCGGAGGTCACCCGGAACGCATTGGGTATTACCGACGGCCTTGTCAGGATCTCTGTGGGCATTGAGGACGTCGAGGACATCATCGAGGATTTGGATCAAGCGCTTAGTTAGTTGTGAGTCGACCCTGTTCCGTTGGGGCCGCTCACAGCTATAGAAATTATGGTAACTGTCGAGATACATGCCACGTCCCACGTCGGTCGCGTTCGCCGCGGCAATGAAGATAACTATCTTCTATTGAATATTACGAAATCGAAAGCCTGGACGAGTTCGCAGGACGCGGGCGAGTTCGTGATCGAATCGCAAAAGTTCGATATAGATGATAACGGCGTGGTCCTGGCGGTGTCTGATGGGATGGGCGGCGCTCTCGCCGGCGAAGTAGCAAGCAAAATGGCAGTGGAATCGGTGTGCGAAAAGATGATCACCGAGGAAGCCGACGCTACCTTGACGCCGGAGGAATCTGATCACAATCTAGTTTCCCGCCTCTATAACGCGACCATTTACGCAAATTATTTGATCCATCAGCAAGGGCGGTCCGACCCGCAATATCAGGGCATGGGAGCTACTTTTACAGGGATCGGTGTTACGCCCACTTCCGTGGACATTGTTCAGGTGGGCGACAGCCGAGCGTATCTCGTTCGTAACGGGAAGATCTACCAGGTAACCAAGGACCAGTCGCTGGTCCAGCAGCTCATCGACGCTCAGCAGATCTCTCCCGAAGAAGCTGAGACGCACACGCTGAAAAATGTAATTCTTCAAGCACTCGGCGCTCAGAACGAGATCTATCCGGTCTCAGCCCGCATCGAACCGCACCAAAATGATGTTTTCTTGATCTGCAGCGACGGCCTTTCAAACAAGGTAAATGCAGCCGCCATGCAGCGCATCGTTCTTGAGAACATTGAAACGCTTGAGATGGCGTGCGCCGAGCTCGTAAAGGTAGCGAACGAAAATGGCGGCGAGGACAACATCACAGTCATACTCTCAAAATTCACCGGAGAAAATCTTCCTGTCGCCGAAGGTGACGACGTCAAACTCGAACTTCTTGATCTCGGCAACATTCATGACACTGCTGACCAGGACACAGCCGAGATACTCTAAACACGGACCGCTTGTTGGAATTTTGCAATCCCAACGCCCCGCTTGAGGGGTAAGGCTTGTATTTTCCGCCGTTCGGATCTCTAAACCTTACGTTGATAGGAAAGTCTTCGCATCACTCCTAATTCATACTCTGCGGGCGCGGTTGTGGGCTGTCTTCACTTTTGTCGTGCACGATGTAGCTTGTTTTTGAACGGGTGACGACATTTGGGCGCGAGACCAGGATCTTTATTCGCTTTCGTTCGCCGGGTTGTCCCGCTTTCTCGGCATAGTAGCCGACAGAATATTGCCGCCGGAGTTCCTCGGCGATACCGGCGAATGAGGTTTCTAGATTCTGGATCGAGTCGGCTTCAAAGATGCGGCCGCCGCTGTTGTTAGCAAGTGTTTCAAGGTATTCCTTGCCTGTCTCATATTCGGCTGCACTCTGGCCTTTGCGGATGCGATAGACGATGTCCGGCGGCAATTGAATTCCGGGCGGCAAGGACGCGATCGCGGCCAGGGCAGCATTGTTGTTTTGCTGTTGGGTATTGTAGTGGATGGGATAAACGAGGGCGTCGATCTCCTCGACGTCCTGGACCGAGCTCTGGTAGTCGGCACTTCGCGAGGTAGTGTCCACACCATCGGTAAACATCACAACTGCCTTTCGGCCCACCTGCTTTATGACGTCAAGGTTAGCGACCGTCGTTACCGCATCGTAGATGCTGGTTCCGCTGCCGAATTGCGCGCGATAGATCGCCGCATAAACCTGCTGTCGATCGCCCGTCGGCTCGGTCAGTATATGAACTCGCTGATCAAAGGCGACAACCATTACTTTATCAGCGGGCCGAAGCTGGTTGACAAATGTCAGAGCGGCGTAATGGATATCGTCCATCGCATATTTGGTGGAGGGACTAATATCGATCATCAGCACGACCGTAAAAGGCTGTTCTTCGGATTGGAAATACGTGATCGTCTGCGGAACATCGTTCTCAAAGATCTTGAAGTCTTTTTTCTTCAGCCCGGGAATAAAGCGGCCGTTGCGGTCGAGCACCGATACCGGCGTCGTAACCAGATCGGTATCGACACGGACAACGTCATCCTCGGACGCCGAACTTGATGGAGTTGGTGTCGGTACCGGTCGACTGCGATCGGCCAATACGGGCCGACGTTCGGATGATGCTGGAGCATTTTGAACAACGGGAGGTGGAGTAGGCGTGGCGACGGTGCGAGCTCGACTTGTACGGCTCTGCGTGGCAGCCGGGAGAATTGCAACGCTTGTAAAAAGCAAACAGATAGCAGCCGTTTTCATATATCGGGTTCTCCTTGGAAAAAGATTAGGAAAAGCGGAGCCGTTCGGACCCTTTGAGAAGGTGGGCCCTTTGGATTTCATGTGTGTCTGATCGGAAGGGCCCCGATGGCAGGAAGATCGGCGCAGCAGTAACGTATCGCGAACGAAGCGCGGTAAAACATTTCGGGCGGCAGTGTTAAGAAAATGCAACACCGCAAACAACTCCCGCGACAGGCAAAACGAGCAGCCCGCCGCTTCTAAAACATTCTTATGCCGTTACCAAAAGGAAAACACCACGAAGCGTAATTTCGTGACATTCATATAAAAGATTAGACGCCGAAACCAGCGGACGGGTTACCCGATCAGGAGAAAAGTTAAAACAAAGAATCACAAAAGTTTACATCCCTTTACAGCCGTTTTCTATATAATCGCCGCGTCTGACATCCGATGAGGTAAAGCCTATGTTAAAAACAACCATACTCACAGTTGTTGTTCTATCTTCAACGGTCGCTTTCTCGCAGATTTCCAAACCTTGTAACTTGTCCCTCGCTAAAGCTCCAATCATTCGTGGGTTGCGTTTAGGAATGTCTGTCAGTGAAGCCGGGAATGTACTCGGCCTGCAACTCTATCCTAATGACGTCAATACGGGCATCTCGTATGTAAGATCGACGAATCAATTTTTGCCTGACACGGCGGTCGTGGGTCGTGAACTGATCGGGGAATATCGCGGAAATCTAAGAAGTTTCAAACTTGGAAATAAGAGCGTTGAACTTGGATGGAATTACATCCAAAAGATCAAAGAACCTCTCCGGCAGAATATTGCTGGGATCAAATTGGAATTCTTTAAGGACACACTGGAATCGATCACCGTCTCGTATAGTTTTTCAAAGCCGATATGGAACGGTCGCGCAGAAATTGTCCGGATCTTTTCCGCAAGAGCCGGCATTCCGCCGAGTTGGAAAAACAACGTCAAGGACACTGCATCAACCATCGATTGCAGTGGTTTCAACGTCGTCGTCGATGAACGCTTCCGGTATGAAGGTCAAAGCCCCTTATTTGTACAGCAGTTTTCGTTGGTACTTACCGACCAGAAAGCCAGACAAGACCTTGATGCACTCGCGAAGCAACGATGGGTTGAAAATAAAGCTGCCGAAGAAAGATCAAAAAAAGAATTCTTATTTTGATGCTTGCAGATCGAAGAGTTTGAGTTCCTGGCATCTCAGAACTGTTTACATCCCACACACGCGATATAGTCGATTGCCGCGCATATCGTGTATGCTTCACCGACGTGTCTTACGGCAGTACATATTTAAACTTCAACGGATAAATCCAATTTTCGGAAAAGTTACGAAGGACGTTCTACCGAGTTTTACTTACGGCACGGTGGTTGCGTTTTAATAAGGCGTATGCGAGGAGCACACAGCAAAAAATTCTTTAACGAGGAAGGGAGGTAATTATGTATAAGAAATTATTGATAGGAGCAGTAATGGCGGTCGCTATGATGGTTGAGATGCCGCTTTTGGCCTCAGCCGCGACCCATGCGAATAATGCGGTGACGAATCCGCAGATCCGTGTTCAAATAGGACGAGATCGAAGGTGGCGTCGCCACGATCGTTACGACAACGATTATTACAGACGCAACCGAATGGTTGGCAGATATCGTCTAGTACCGCAGTACTACTGGATGGACGGCCGTCGGTATGTCCGATACGTTCGAGTTTACAATTTCTAAACTCGCCGCAAACGAGGAAGATAAAAGGCGCGGACTCCCCCCGCGTCTTTATTATTCCGCGAGGAGTGCAGTTTCGCTGATCGGAAATGCCGTCACACCAGCCTTAGTTTCTTCACGCCCGATATCGTTGTCCCCGACCGTTAGCGAGATGAAAGGTTCCATGATCGGATGGGCAAGCGTGGATAACGCAAAGAAAGCGAAATAGGTCCATAGCGGATTCTTGTCACCCCAGCTGTCCGTCAGCGAACGCAGGCCTTGGCCGTCATGATAGTCAAGAAAAACCCGATCCGACCATAGTCGACGAGCGGCGGGAAAATGTTTGTAATTGGCCAGTATCTGCGCCATTGACCTTAGCTGGCGAACGGGAAGCGAAACGTGATAGCCGGGTGTCACGACAACGCGGCTTTGACCATCAGTTCTTATTTCGCTCACAAATTCTTCGAACGACATGGCATCTGTCATATTGACCATCGTGTTTGCCTGGCAGCAATGACGATCGCCGCCCGAAATGATCGGTTTGCGGATGCTTTCGGCAAGATCGATAACGGCTTGATTTTCCTGCCACGAGCGGAAACCATTTATTTCAAGGGCGTGGATCCATTGCGCATGGTGATCAAGAAAGCGGCTTAAGACTCGTTCATGTTCCTGCTGTCCGATCATCTCGATATCCCAGATCGGATGATTTAGCACGACCAGAGCACAAGGCAGTTCGTTCAGCATTTCGAGCAGCTCGACGAGGCCTTTGCTATCGGGTACACATTTGGAAAAGCTATATTCGAGCAGATCCCGGGTGATTGCCTCGGCCCGCTCAATGGGAAGATTATGGACGCCGATATGAAAGAAAGCATTTTCAAATGGCAGGGTCCACTCGAGCGAGATCGGGGCACACGAGGCGTCTTTGGCCCGGCGTAGTTCAAGGGTTCCGCTGATGCTGTCGTGATCGGTGATGGAAACAATCGAGGCCAGGCCCATGGAGGCAAGGCTTTTAGATTCGCTTTCAAACACTGCAGGTCCTGTCAGTGGCGGTTCCCAATAGCCGGATTTGAAGTCCGGAACGCTGCCGTTTTGTTCCTTATAACGTCGCATTTCGCGTTTCCAAAAGAAGGACGCGACCGGTATTCGGTTGGCGTAGTAAGGCACGAAGTCTAAAAGTTCTTTTGAATGAAGAGTGTGGCAATGAAGCGAAACGCCCGTCGCTGCCCTCTGCCCAAGCTGCTCACCACGGTTCAGAAATATCACCTCGCCTGATCTGTTTTTCATGACAAGTTTTCTCCGTTCAGACCAAAAAAAGAGCCCGGTTGTCCGGGCTCGAATGTGTTCGCATTGGTCGCTCAATTATTTCGCCACACTTCGGTGTGGAGGAATTGAATTTAAGCAGCTTGACGGTTCTCCGCCGCCGGCGGACCATTTCGTTTGTTGATGACATTGGAGATTTTCAACGAAGCGGTAAGCTTTAATCTAAAGGCGTGAGGTAACGGCCGGGTTACGCGGGGCTTAATCTTGCGTTAAGAAAATAAGAGCCGATAACGAGCTGTCGTGGGAATCCGCAAACTTAGGGCACTTGATCTATAATTCTTGGAATGACTGATTTTATCAATGTGGTCGGCGGCGGGCTTGCAGGCGTTGAAGCAGCCTGGCAGGCGGCAAACCTGGGAGCACCAGTGCGGCTGTACGAGATGCGCCCCGTTATGCAAACGCCCGCCCATCGTACCGACAAGCTTGCCGAAATCGTGTGCTCGAATTCCCTAAAAACCGATGAACCCGGATCTGCACCTTATCTTTTGAAAGAAGAGCTTCGTCGCGGAAATTCACTTGTGCTCGATGCGGCCGGGCAGACTCGTGTGCCCGCCGGTGCGGCGTTGTCGGTTGATCGGATTAAATTTGCCGAAATGATCACGGAAAGGATTGAACAGCATCACAATATCGAGATCGTCAGAGAAGAGATAAAAGAAATTCCGGCTGATGGTGTTTCGATCATTGCGACAGGTCCTTTGACCTCCGATGCACTGACCGCATCGATCATGGAAATGACCGGCGATGATCAGCTCTACTTTTACGATGCGATCGCGCCTATAGTGTCGGCTGATTCGATAGATATGTCGGTAGCCTTCAAAGCAGCACGCTATGACAAAGGCGGTGACGATTACATAAACTGCCCGATGGATCGCGAGCGATACGAAACATTTGTTGTGGAGGTATTGGCCGCGAAATCGGTTCCGGTCAAGCGTTTTGAAGATACGCAGTGGTTTGAAAGTTGTCTGCCTATAGAAGAGATCGCAAGGCGTGGTCCGGAAACATTGCGATTCGGCCCGATGAAACCGAAAGGCTTGCGCCATCCTAAGACCGGCGAAGAGCCTTATGCGTGTGTGCAGCTACGGCAGGAAAACATGATGGCCGACGCGTTCGGGCTTGTCGGGTTTCAAAATCATCTTAAATATGGCGAACAGGCGCGGGTTTTGCGACTAATTCCCGGCCTCGAAAACGCTGAGTTCCTGCAGTATGGCCAGATCCACCGCAATACTTTTATTAACTCGCCGAAAATCTTGAATGAGGACCTTTCGACGCGGGCAAATCCCAAGCTCTTTTTTGCCGGACAGATCACGGGCGTCGAAGGCTACGTCGAATCGGTGGCTACCGGTTGGCTCGCCGGCATAAACGCCGTTCGTGTATCACGAGGCCAATCGATGCTTACTGCTCCGGCGACCTCGGCGATCGGAGCCCTATGCCGCTATGTTTCAAATGTTGAAACCAAAAACTTTCAGCCTGTAAATATTACTTTCGGGCTGCTTGAACCGCTGCCGCCCGAGTTGCGTAAAAAGTACCGGCATAAACGTGATCGGCATGTTGTGCAGGTCGAACGGGCGCTAAAAGACTGGGATGAGTGGATCGCCGGTATTCTGCAGACAGGAGCAGCTCGTCCCATTGCTGTCTGAGCTTCCCTTATGGAATCTACGCAACTTGCAATCATCCTCGCTATTTTTATTGTGGCCGTCATGTATTCCTCTGTCGGGCATGGCGGGGCGTCCGGTTATTTGGCCGTTATGGCGTTTTTGTCGGTTGCGCCGGAGGTTACAAGGCCTACGGCATTGGTTCTGAACCTGTTTGTCGCTTCTATTGGGGCGTATCAATTCTATCGCGCAGGCTATTTCTCGTGGAGGATCTTCCTTCCATTTGGAGTTACATCGATACCTTTCGCTTTTATCGGCGGGATGATCACACTCCCGACCAATATTTATAAGCTCCTGCTCGGTGTCGTTTTGATACTCGCCGCGCTTCGACTGGCGTGGAAATTTGTACCCGATACAGAGATCAAACAACCCCCGATTTGGATCTGTCTGATCATTGGAGCTCTGATCGGGCTGCTCTCGGGGCTCGTGGGTGTCGGCGGAGGGATCTTCCTGACGCCCGTTCTGCTGTTGATGAATTGGTCTGAAACCAAAACGGCCGCGGGCGTGTCGGCTTTGTTCATTTTGGTGAACTCGATCTCCGGCTTGCTCGGCAATCTGGCCCAGATCGAAAAGCTGCCTCCGACCGTATGGTTTTGGATCGGAGCCGCGGTTGTCGGTGGGCTGGTCGGGTCGACTCTAGGCAGTAAAAAGTTCGGCTCTTTGATGCTAAGGCGCGTCCTTGCTCTTGTATTGGCATTTGCGGGATTCAAACTGATCTTTGTCTAGGCATATATTTCCGGAGTTCGGTAATCAAAGCATTGCAGCATCGCCCTAAATGAGGTCTGTCTTTTTCACAATCTTACTTTTTGCCGGTGCAGCGGCGGCCCAATCCGGTCGTATCAAGCCGTCGGAGACACCTACGCCGAACCCCAGGCTGCGCCCTTCTGTTATTTACGCGCCGACGCAAGACACGAAGACGCCGGATCCATCGAATTCGCGACCGCGAACGGCTGCAAGTCCCACGCCGACGCCAAAGTCGAATGACGAAGACGGTGTGGTCAAGGTAGAATCGACGCTCGTTCCAATCCCCGTTTCGGTTCTTGACGCCGACGGCCGTGCCGTCATGTCCTTAAGGCTCGCGGATTTTGACCTGAAGATCGACGGCAAACCGGCTCAGATATCGGATGTTGCGAGGTCGGAAACTCCCATCAGGCTAGCTTTGCTATTCGACAATTCATCAAGCGTTCTTATCGCCCGCGATTTTGAGAAGGAGGCCGCCGTTCGCTTTCTTAAGCGCGTGATAGAACCGGACAAAGATCTCGCCGCTTTGTTCGCGGTGGCCGATACGACGCGCCTCGAACAGCCCCTGACAAAGGATGTTTCAAGCCTGGTACGCGCGATCGAGGCCTTTCCGCCTCCGGAAGGGGCGACAGCGCTTCTTGACGGAATTATCGAGGTTGCCGATTACCTCAAAGAGCGTGACGGCCGCAGGATTATCGTCATCGTCTCGGACGGCGAAGATACGATCAGCGATCTCGAGACCACGCTCGAAAAGGTGGTCAAGGTATTGCAGGTAACAAACTGCCAGGTATTTGTGGTTAAGACGACAGACTTCGAGAATTTCAAACGCACGGGCGAGCGTAAGGGCAACGCCAACATCCGGGCGCTCGAGGCTGAACGCCGCATGATCGAGATCACCACTCAGACTGGCGGGTCGGTCTATTCTCCCATTGACGAACGCGAGCTCGACGACGCCTTCCGCCAGATATCGGCCGAGCTTTCGCAGCAATATATCCTCAGCTACTACCCCGACGACGACCCGAGCCAACGTGGCGCATTTCGCCAGATCGCCGTTTCAGTCAAGGCAAAGCAAAACCTTTCCGTCAGGACACGAAAAGGTTACTATGTACGTAAGCGGTGACCCGCACTTCCTTGGTGCTTAATAATCAGCTCTCCAAATTCCTTGAACATCTGCGATACGAGCGGAACATGAGTCCGCATACTCTGCGCAACTACGCCAGCGATCTCGGCCAGTTCAAAGAACATCTTCTTAAGATCGAAAAGCGTGACGACATTTCGGTTCACGATATCGATCGTTTGACCATTCGCGAATGGATGGCAAGCCTGCATGGTGATCACAAAAAGACTTCGGTTGCGAGGAAATTGGCCAGCTTGCGAACTTTTTTCCAATTTCTCGTTCGGGAAGGAGTCGTCGAAACTAATCCGGCAAAGCTTGTAGCGACGCCAAAAGTCGAACGCAAGCTGCCTAACCACCTTTCGATCGAGGATGCGGTACGCTTTATTGAAACGCCAGACGTTAATACCGATCTTGGTCGACGCGACCGGGCGATCATCGAGTTTCTATATGCGACTGGCATTCGCGTAGGCGAGCTTGTGAACATCAACCTCAAAGACCTCGACTTTCGCGAAAAACTCGTCCGCGTTACTGGCAAACGCAAGAAACAGAGGATCGTGCCTTTTGGTGAGCCCGCCCTGCAGGCATTGATGCACTACCTTCACCAGTCACGCCCGGGTTTTCTAAATGAGTGCCCTCCCGCCGAACGCGACCAGCAAGCCGTTTTCCTGCATCGCCGAGGAGGGCGCATAACCACGCGTTCCGTTGGACGGATGATCGACAAATACATTGCCCAATGCGCCGACATCCACAGCATCTCACCGCATGGCCTGCGGCACACATTCGCGACGCACCTGCTCGATAGCGGTGCAGACCTTCGTGACATCCAGGAACTCCTGGGTCACGCTCGCCTCTCGACCACACAGATCTATACTCAGGTCTCGATGGAAAAGCTGATCGAGGTATACGACCGCGCGCATCCAAGGGCCTGAGCAAAGGGTTCTAACCTGGGCTATTTTACCTGGATGTTTCCTGCCTCGATCACATCCATGGGAAAATCGCCAACCTGGTTCCCGAGGCACAGCATCGGATCGCCGGTCGTCGTCGGATCGTCGTCGAAAAAGAAAACCTGGCTGATCATATCCATGCCTTTGCCCGGTTCTCCGTTGTCCTGGACCGAGAAATAAACGGCATCCACGAGATTCGGATCGTTCGTGCGGCGCGTGGTGCCGCCGAAAAATACCGTATCGCCGATCCTGTTAAAACAGGAGATGTCGATCTGCAATTGGTATTTCTGCCCGTTTTCACCGGTAAAGGCGGGGTTGTGAAGGATCGCGTTGCCCTTGACCGATCCATCGGATTGTACCCGTGCGCTAAGCGAAAATTGCCTCCGCGTCTGGTTGCCGTCCGGGTTTACAACAAGGAGTGTTCCATGGCCGTTGGCGGAATCGCCAGGCGTTGTAACCGCAATAGAAATGGCGACCGCTGACAAAGTAATAGCCGCCGTGAGGAATATTCTAATGGAATTCTTTGACATTTCTCCTCCTGCTAATTTGGTTGAAACTCTGACTGTGTTGGCTCGATGTAATCATAATCATACGCCGGTAATTCAGCCATGAAAAGGTTTTTTCTCGCGAAACTCCGCTGCGACGACTAGACCACCCAGTCGCTTTCGCAAATACGTTTGGTCGCCTGTTGTACAATCTATCGAGGCCTGACCACCCAGTTCACCTAAAAAGGCTAGGAAAAGATACATATATGAAGGATAAATTCTCCATGTTCCTCCTGCTTTCCATACTGATTTCTCTCGGTATCTCTATTTGCGGGCAGACGAAGACAGGAACGATTCGCGGAGTTCTTACCGATTCGCAGGGTGCCGTGATGCCGAGACAGAAGATCGTGATAAAGACGGCAAATGCAGAGGAAGATGACAAAGCGAGATATGCGGTTACTGATTTTAGCGGTGCGTTTGAATTTTCTACGCTTCCGATTGGCAAATATCTCCTCGAATTCACAATGCCCGGTTTCGAAGGCGGATTCAGGAAACTGGTCAGCCTTACCGTAGAGCATCCTAGTGCGGCCGATGTTGTGTTTGTAATGGAGCCGTGCGGCGATATCGAAGCGAGCGAGCCCGCCGCAGTAACGGACAAAGAGAAAGGCGAGATCGTGCGGCAAATGTTGGCTGTGTATCTCCCAAAGAATACTGTCGATACAAAGCCTAATCTATCGACCGACAACATCAGGGCGGAGTGGGTCGGCGAATTTCAGTCGCAGTTCACTCTTCTGCCACAGGAGGAAATTAACAAGCGAGGTCAAACAAAAGAAGTCCCCTATCTTCGAATATCCGGCCTGAAGATCAAGCAA
>Ga0207711_10002512_pt1 | contig 16345 bp, 19 predicted proteins | sample KBSS34metaG_FD_184401 | JGI IMG/M metagenome (GOLD analysis project Ga0207711, IMG submission 184401) | Switchgrass rhizosphere microbial communities from Kellogg Biological Station, Michigan, USA - KBS S3-4 metaG (SPAdes) (version 2) | ecosystem: Host-associated > Plants > Roots > Rhizosphere...
TCGGCCCCAGGCAGCATTCCACGGTGATCGTCGGCGGCGGGCCGGCGGGTACGGCCGCCGCGATCGGGCTGGCGCGGGCCGGCCACACGCCCCTGCTGATCGAGCGGGACCGTGAGACGCGAGACGCGCTGTGCGGCGGCTTCCTGAGCTGGGCGACGATCCGCCGGCTGAGCGGGCTCGGCGTCGATCCCCTGGCGCTGGGCGGCCACAGGGTGGAGCGACTGGCGTTGTACGCGGGCTATGCCAGCGCCACGGCCCGGCTGCCCGCCGCCGCAGTCGCGCTCTCCCGCCGTGCGCTCGACACCGCGATGCTGGCGCGGGCGGAGGCGCTCGGCGTTGCGATCGAACGCGGGGTCGGGGTCCGCGCGTTCGCCGAAGGCAGCCTCCGCCTCGACGACTCGGGCGAGCTCACGCCCGAACGGATCATCCTCGCCACCGGCAAGCATGAGCTGCGCGGCGCCGCCCGCCCCCGTGCAGAGGGCGATGCGGCGGTGGGCCTGCGCTGGCGCCTCGGCGCGAGCCCGGCCCTCTCCAGCCTCGTCGCCGGGCAGATCGAGCTGCACCTTTTTGCGGGCGGTTATGCCGGGCTGGTGCTGCAGGAGGATGGCGGCGCGAACCTGTGCCTCGCCGTCCGCCGCAGCCGCTTCGCCGATGCCGAGAGCCGGCCCGACGCCCTGCTCGCCGCGCTGGCACGCGAGGCCCCCGCGCTCGCCGCCCGGATCGACGCCTCGGCGGGCGTCGGCCCCGCGCAGGCGGTTGCCAACGTCCCCTATGGCTGGCGCGCGCAGCGGGGCGAGCCCGGCCTTTACCGCGTGGGCGATCAGGCCGGCGTCATCCCCTCGCTGGCGGGCGAAGGGATCGCCATCGCCATCGCCAGCGGCCTCGCGGCGGCCGATGCGATCGTGCGGGGCAAGGCCGCCACGGCGTTCCAGCCGGCCCTCGCCCGTCGCCTGCGCACCCCGATCGGGCTCGCCAACGGGCTCTGGCACATCGCCGAGGCGCCCGCCGGCGCGCGCGCGATGATCGCCGCCACGCGCATGATCCCGCAACTCGCCGGCTTCGCCGCGCGCCTCACCCGGCTGGACTGAACGCCGGTTGACGCACGCCCCGCCGCTTCCCATTTTCCCCGCCATGGAGAAGATGCACCTCAGCGACGACGAGTGGCGCAAGCGGCTCAATCCGCAGCAATATCATGTGCTGCGCGAGGCGGGCACCGAGCGTGCCTTCACCGGCGCCTTCTGGAACAACCATGAGACCGGCGAATATGTCTGCGCCGGGTGCGGCACGCAGCTTTTCGGCAGCGACACCAAATTCGATTCCGGCTGCGGCTGGCCCAGCTTCACCGCGCCGGCCGAGGGCGATCTGATCGACGAGTTCGTCGATACCAGCCATGGCATGGTGCGTACCGAGGTGCGATGCGCGCGCTGCGGCGGGCATCTGGGCCATGTCTTCCCCGATGGCCCCGGCCCCACCGGCCTGCGTTACTGCATCAATTCCGCCTCGCTGGACTTCGCGCCGGACGACAAGGGCTGACGATACGCGCACGGCGCTTGTCGGGCCGGCCGCGAAAGGCTAATCGCGGGCCTTACGCATGGCCCGCACTCCCCGCCCCACCGCTCCCCAAGCACCGCAGTCGCGCCCCCGTCAACGGAGTGGTCTCGTAAAAGCGCTGCTGACCGCACTCAAGATACTGGCAGTCGTCCTCGTGCTGGCGTTCGTCGCGCTGGCGGTGGCGGTGGGCATCGCGATGTCGTCGCTGCCCGGCTACGACCAGCTCAAGTCCTCGCCCAACGGCCAGATGATCCGCGTCCACGCGGCGGACGGCACCGTGCTTCTCTCGCTCGGGCCGAGCTACGGCCAGTGGCTGCGTTCGGATCAGATTCCCAGCGTGATGAAAGACGCGATGGTCTCCGTAGAGGACCGGCGCTTCTATGAGCATCCGGGCGTCGATCCGATCGGCATCATCCGCTCCGTCGGCGTCCGCGCCAAGGAAGGGCATTGGACCCAGGGCGGATCGACGATCACCCAGCAGCTGGCCCGGAACGTCTTCCTCACCAGCAAGAAGACGTTCGGCCGCAAATTCCGCGAGGCGATCCTCAGCCTCGCGCTCGAGCGCAAGTTCACCAAGGACCAGATTCTCGAGCTGTACCTGAACAAGGTCTATTTCGGCGGCGGCAGCTACGGCATCGACGCGGCCAGCCGCAAATTCTTCGGCCATGGCGCCGATCATCTGACGCTGCCGGAAGCCGCGATCATCGCCGGCCTCGTCAAGGCGCCGTCCAACTATTCGCCTACCGCCGACGAGAAGGCCGCGGTCGATCGCGCCAATGTCGTGCTGGAAACGATGGTGGAGACGGGCAAGATCAGCCAGGCGCAGGCCAGCGCCGCCAACCCGGCCGACGTGCGCTTCGCCCCCGAGACCAAGCAGAACAGCGTCCGCTACTTCACCGACTGGGCCCTGCCCCAGCTCGATACGCTGATCGACGACCAGACCGATCCGCTGGACGTGTGGACCACGCTGGACATCAACATGCAGCGTTCGGCCGATCGCGCCATCCAGGCCGATACGCCCGCCGGGCTGCAGGGCGCACTCGTCTCGATGGAGCGGGACGGCGCGGTGCGCGCGATGGTGGGCGGACGGGACTATATCTCGTCCATCTACAACCGCGCGACGCAGGCGGTGCGCCAGCCCGGCTCGTCGTGGAAGCTGTTCGTCTATCTCTCCGCGATCGAGGCCGGCCACAAGCCTGACGAGCCCATCGTCGACGAGCCCGTCACCATCGACGGCTGGAGCCCGCGCAACGACGAGCGCAAATTCTTCGGGCCGATCAACATCCGCACCGCCTTCGCCTTCTCGCTGAACACGGTGGCGGCGAAGCTGGGGCAGATGGTGGGCTTCCAGACGGTGGCCGACATGGCCCGCCGCTTCGGCATCACCACGCCGATCAACACCCACCCGGCGATGGTGCTCGGCACCTCCGACGTGCGGCTGATCGAAATGGTCCGCGCCTTCGCGGAGATCGACAACAAGGGTGCCGCCGTGGTGCCCTATGCGATCACCAAGGTGGTCGGCCCCAATGGCCGCCTGCTCTATCAGCACACCGCGCCGGAGCCGCGCGTGCTGGTGGCGCCGTGGGTGGCGCAGGAGATGACGGACCTGCTGCAGACCGCCGTCAACACCGGCACCGCGCGCGCCGCGCAGATCGGCCGCCCGGTGGCAGGCAAGACGGGCACCACCTCCACCAACCGCGACGGCTGGTTCCTGGGCTTCTCCTCCGGCCTCACCACCGGCGTGTGGATGGGCCGCGACGATGCCAAGCCCAACCCCGGCCTCTATGGCGGCCGCGCGCCTGCGCATGCCTTCGCCGATTATATGAAGCAGGCCGTCGCCAACCGGCCGGTCGAGCAGTTCGATACCGCGGTGACTCTGCCCGAATGGCAGCTCGAGCCCGACGACGAGGCCTATTACGGCCAGCCGGACAACGGCATCCCCACCATCGATGCCGATGGCCAGGTGGTGACGCCCGGTGCCGATGGCGGGCAGCCTGTGGGCGATCCGGGCGCGCCGCAGCAGGTGCCGGCACCGCCGCGCCGCACGCCGGACAGCGATGACGACTGGCGCGGCCCGCCGCCGCCGACTTCGCCTCAACCTCCGCAGGGTGCCTCCACGGCCAAGCCGGCTCCCGGCCAGCGGCTGGATCAGCATTGGCTCGACAATGTGCTGGGCCGCAATCCGCGCCCGGCTAACCCGCCGCGCGCCGGGAACAATCAGCCCTCGCAGCCGACCCAGTAAAGCCCGGCGCCATGATCCCGGAGCCAGGCACGCGCCGGCTCCGGATCGGTGCCGAGCAGGCGCGCTTCGGCGGCGCGGAAGGCGGGTGAGTGATCCATGTGCAGCCGGTGAGCCACCTCGTGCGCCACGGTGGAGGTCAGCACGAAGGGCGGCGCGAGGATCAGCCGCCAGGCGTAGCGGATATCGCCCTTCGACGAGCAGCTTCCCCACCGCGCGCGCGGATCGCCCACCGAAACGCGGCCGACGCTGACGCCCGCCTCGGCCGCCACCGCCCGCGTCTCCGCCTCCAGTTGCCGCAGCGCCTCCCGCCGCAGCCAGGTGAGGACGCGGCGCGACACGCCTTCGCGCGGCCCGCCCACGATCAGCCGGCCGGGCGCTTCGGAGAGGGTGCGGGGATGCTCCGGCGCCCAATCGATCCGCACCGCCTCGCCGCGTAGCGGGATGGTGGTGCCGGGCAGGATCGGCCGGGGCTGGGGCAGCAGGGAAAGCTGATGCTCGATCCAGCCGCGATGCGCCTCCACCCAGGCCCGCGCCGCCCGCTCCGAAGCCCGGCGCGGCAAGGTGAGCCGCACGCTGCCGTCGCGGGGGTCCACCGCCAGCCGCATCCGCTTCGCGCCGGCCATGCGGCGGACGATCAGCGGCCGGTGCAGCGCGCCGCCGACGAAGACAGGATCAGAGCTCACGCTCGACGATATGGTTTTCGAGATCGCCGGTATCGTCTTCGGAGACGGTCCAGCCGCGCACCGATATCCCCGCCCGATGCACCGATTCCGGATCGCCCGAGACGAGCGGGTGCCATTCCTTCAGCGGCTCGCCCTGCGCCAGCAGGCGGTAGGCGCAGGTCTTGGGCAGCCAGTCGATCGTGGACAGGCTGCGCGGCGTCAGACGCACGCATTCGGGCACATAGGCGTGGCGATGCCGGTAATCCTTGCAGCGGCCCGTCCTGCGATCGAGCAGCCGGCAGGCGACGTTGGTGGGGAAAACCTCCCCCGTGATGTCGTCTTCCAGCTTGTGCAGGCAGCATTTGCCGCAGCCGTCGCACAGCGACTCCCACTCCTCGCGGCTCATCTCGTCGAGGCGTTTGGTTTCCCAGAAGCGGTCGGCAGGCACGGCCATAATATCAGCGAATCCATTGCGCCAGGGTGTCGGCCACCGCCTTGGCGCCCTGATCGGTGGGGACGAGCACGATAGGCGCCCCATCCGGGCCGAAAAGGATCACCTGGCTCGAATGACCCATAAGATAGGATTGCGAGCCCGCCGGTGCCACCTGCCGCCGGTAATATACCCCATATTCCTTCGCCACGCGGGCGATCGCGGCGGGGCTGCCCGTCAGCCCCGCCAGCTGCGGGCCGAAGGCGGCGACATAGGTTTTCAGCACGGCCGGGGTATCGCGCTCCGGATCCACGGTGATGAAGATCGGGGCGAGCCTAGCCGCCGTCGCGGGGGAGCGCTCCTGAAGCAGACGATAGCCCTGCATCAGCACCTGAAGCGTCGTCGGGCACACATCCGGGCAATAGCTGTAGCCGAAATAGATCGCCCGATAGCGGCCGGCGAACTGCCGATCCGTCACGGCGTTGCCATTCTGATCGGTGAGCGCGAACGGCCCGCCCAGCCGGGCGCCAGCCAGCGGCGGCGCGGCCTGCTCCGCCTGTCGCCCGCATCCGCCGAGCGACAGCCCCGCCGCGCCAAGCGCCACCAGACAGGCAAGGGTGTGACACAGCTTCATGACAAGCCAAGCCATGCTTTGCTATGGCCCGGGATGCAAGCGACGCGGGACGTGTCCGCGGGCGAGGAGACAAGTCGATGGGATCTGTTGCACGGCGCGTATGGGTGGGATTGGCCCTGGGGCTGACGCTGGCGGGGCTCTCGCTCCCGGCCCACGCGCAGGATATGGGCTCGCCCAGCTACAGCTTCCTCAAGGCCGTGCGCGACCGGGATGGCGACAAGGTGCAGAAGGCGCTCGACAAGCCCGGCAACACCATCATCGACAGCCGTGACAGCAATAATGGCGAGACGGCGCTGCACATCGTCACCAAGCGCAAGGATCTGGTATGGGTGCGCTACATGCTCGCCAAGGGCGCGAACGTGAACGCGCGGGATAGCCAGGGCAACACGGCGCTGGTGGATGCCGCGCAGATCAGCTTCGTGGACGCCGTTCAGCAGCTGCTGGATGTCGGCGCCGCGGTGGACCTCGCCAATAATCGCGGGGAAACGCCGCTGATCCTCGCCACCCAGGCGCATGATCTCGCCTCGGTGCGGCTGCTCATCCAGCATGGCGCGGACCCCAAGGTGACGGACCATGTCGCCGGCATGTCCGCCTTTGATTATGCCCAGCGCGACGGCCGCTCGCAGGTGATCCTCAAGGTTCTGCAGGAAGCGAAGCCGGTGGTGAAGAAGCAGGTCTCCGGCCCCTCCATCAACTGAGGCCGGCTGCGAAAGCGGCTCAGTCCAGCACGCCCAGGCCGGGATCGAGGCCCGCCATCAGCCGGCGGGCCGCCCTGCGGGCGAAGCGCAGCGTCTCCGCCTTGCGCCGCGCCGCCGCCAGCGGGCGCAACGCCGCCTCCCGCACGACCGCCGCGTCGTAGCGATCGGCCACGATCAGCCCCGCCACCTCCGGCTGGAAGGCAGGGCTGTCGAACGGGGTAATATCGAAGCCCGCCGGCACCGCCCAGAAGAAGCGATCGCAATAATCGAGATAGTCGGGCCACTTCATGTCGCCCAGCAGATCGGCGCGCGACACCTTGATCTCCACGATCGTGATGCCGCCGCGGCCATCCATCGCCATCACGTCGGCGCGCCGGCCATTGCCCAGCGGCACCTCGATCAGCGCCATCAGGTCTGCCCGGTAGAAGAGACGCGAAACACCCCGTGCGACGTCCGCCGCAATCGGCGGGCCATCGACGGGGTGCGGAACGGGTTCGGCCGGATCCACCATGATCGCCTGATCAGACTATCAGGCGATCATGGAAGGCGCGCTGACGATCAGCGGAAGAAAATGTGATTGCCGAGCGAGGCAACCTTGGTCTTGCCCCAGCCGGGCGAGACGCTGCGGGTGTGGAAGAACAGCGCCTCGGGGGCGATCTGCTTCCAGAGGCCTTCGCGGGCGATGCGGGCCACCGCCACGGCGCGCTGCCAGGCGGCGCTGGCGCGGGGCGCCTTCGGCATGCCGCTGCGGCGCATGAAGGAGAATTGGCCCGGCTGACGGACGACGCCGCAGATCGAGCTGGGGAAATGGCCGGAATTGGTGCGGTTCACGATCGTCTGCGCCACCGCGAGCTGGCCGTCGAGCGGCTCGCCCTTCGCCTCGAAATAGACGGAGGTGGCAAGGCAATCGCCTTCCTTGTCGCCGGTCGAGGAGGCCACGTTCTGGATCACCAGATCGTCGAGGCTTTCCGGAGTCAGCATATCGGCGGTGTCGGTGTCGACGGGCTGGGCAGCAGTGGTGCCCTCGGCATGGCCGGTCGTCGAGAAATCCGGATTGGACGCTTCCAGCGAGCGAATATCGACCGCGAGGAGGGGCGCCGTGACCGCCGCGAGCATCGCAGTGGCAGTTCCGGTAGGGGCGGTTCCTTCAGCGGCGAAGGACGGTGCCGCGATCGTGGCTGTCCCAAGCAAGCAGAAAAAGGACGCCACCACCAGGGCAGCGCGCGAAAATGTGCGCATCATGGTCCGCAAATGTGCGGCTGATCGTCGTTTCGCCCCTACAAAACCCTGGGACGGTGACCATCACCCGACTACGAAGGGCCATCGTAAAACGCAGACGGCCGCCGTTACCAATTTGTGGCACCCCTTTCGCCGCAGAGGGCGGCCCAGTCAACCCGAAGCGATCATTGCAGCGGCGAACCGTTCCACCCCTGCGGTGTCCAGTTCCACTACCCACAGGTCTGTATCGAAACCGCGCCGCCTCTGGATATAGGCATCGAAGCCCTGCGCATCGGCATTTTCACGCGGTCCGCTTCGCTCCCACCGATAGTCTCCCGATGGGACGAGCACGCGCTCCAGCACCATCCGCGGCTCGCCCCGCTCGGCCAGCAGCAGCAGGATTGCGCCCGCTTCCCCGTCGCCTCGCGCCAGCACCATGCCGTGGCCGCCATCCGCCTCCACCAGCCGGATCAGCGCGGAAACCTCCACCCGCGCGGCAAGCCGGGGTGCCCTCATGCCGGGGGCTTCGCGTAGCCGGGCAACGACGAGAGCGGGAAGTGGGAGCGCATGAAGGTGCCGGTGCCGCGCGCCACCTCCTCGCCGGTGGAATCGAGCAGCCGCGCATCGGCCACCAGCACGCGCCGCCGCCCGCTCACCCAGCGCCCCTCCGCCACCGCCGGCCCCGCCTTGATCGGGCGGGTGAGCAGCAGGTTGAAGGCGGTGGTGAGCACGAAGCGATCGCTCACCAGGCTGTTGGCCGCGTAGAAGGCGGCATCGTCCAGCATCTTGAAGTAGATCGTGCCGTGGGCGGCCCCGGCCGCGTGAAAATAGCGCTCGTCCACATCGAAGCGAATCCGTGCGACACCCGCCTCCACGATCTCCAGCCGCGATTCGAACAGCCGGTTGATGGGTGCTGCGGCATAAAGCGATTCGAGCGCGGAGAAATGCGCGCGCTCGCCTTCCAGCGGCTCGGCCGGTTTCGTCATGCTGCGATTCTCACCCGTGGCGGCCTTCGTCCGGCTTTTCAGGCGGCATCGCGCGAGGCACTGCCCGAAAACAGCGCGTAGAGCGCATCCGCCGAGCCCGCGCCCCGCAGCTTTGCCACGAAGGCCCGGTCCCGCAGGCGGCGGCTCACCCGGGCGAGCGCCTTCAGATGCTCCACGCTGGAGCCCTGCGGCGACAGCAGCACGAAGACGATATCCACCGGCAATCCGTCGATCGCGCCATAATCGAGCGGCTGGGCGAGCTTCACGAACAGCCCGACGACGCTGCCCAGCCCCTCGATCTTGCCATGCGGAATGGCGACACCACCCCCGAAGCCCGTCGATCCCAGCCGCTCGCGAATCGCCAGCCGCTCGCCGACATGGCGGGCATCCAGCCCGAGCTGGCTCGCCGCCAGCCCGGAGATCGTCTGGAACAAGGCCTTCTTCGAGACCGCCCCCACATTATGGAAGACGGCCTCGTTGGCCAGGATGTCGTTCAAATCGTCCATGATCGCTATCAACGCGTCATCACCCTGCCCGGTTCGGCTCCACCCAGCCGATCGTCCCATCACCTCGGCGATAGACCATATTGAACGCGCCCGTACCAGAGTTGCGGAAAAGCAGGGCGGTCGTGTTGCGCAGATCGAGCATCATCACCGCATCGGATACGGTGGCATCCGGAATATCCACCCGCGTCTCCGCGATGATGAGCGGATGATCCGAGGGTTCGCCCTCCTCATCACCAATGTCGAAAACGGTGTACCCCGCATTGGCATCGATGCCGCCGTCGATATCGACGAGCGCGCCGTTGCCGCCATGATCCCGGAGCCGCTTCATGTAGCGACGGAGCTGTTTCTCGATCTTGGCGGCGGCACCCTCGAACGCCGGATGCGCCTCCATGCCGGAGCCCGATCCCTTCAGCACCACGCCCTGCATCACATGGGCGATGATGTCGCAGTTGAAGCCATTGTCGTGCGGGCCTCGGCCGAATGTGACGGTCGCCGAGAGGGCGCGGGCGAAATATTTATCCGCCATGCTGCCCAATCGATCTGAGACATGCCCACGGAGAGCTACGCCGGTGTCAACCTGATGCCCCGATACGCGGATGTCCATGTCTCGTACCTCCTATCCTTGAGCGGGGCCGGCCAGCTACGCGGCCCCCCCGCTTTCTTCCCCCGCCGGGTCGAAACTGGCCCAGACGGGATTCGTCAACGTGGCGACGAATGCCTGATGCCGCTCCATCTCGGCGGCACTGGCGGCGAAGTGCCTCGGCGCCCGCACGGGGCGCGCGGCCGGCATCGCCGCATCATTATTATTTTGCGCGGCAGCGGCGGCAAAAGCCGTCGCCGGTGCCACGATCTCTCCCAAACCGAGGCCGATCTGGCGGCCGCCGGTCAACTCCACATAAAGCTGGGCCAGCAGCTGCGCGTCGAGCAGCGCGCCATGCTTCACGCGATGGCTGCGATCGATGCCGTAGCGGGTGCAGAGCGCATCCAGGCTGTGCTTCGCCCCCGGATGGCGCGTCCGCGCGATCGCCAGCGTATCCACCATCCGATCCATCGCCACGGTCGGCCGGCTGCAGATCGCCAGCTCGGCGTTGAGGAAGCCGAAATCGAAGGAGGCATTATGCGCCACCAGCGGCGCATCGCCCAGGAATTCCAGCAATTCCTCCGCCTGCTCATGGAAGCGCGGCTTGTCGGAGAGGAAGGCGATCGAAAGGCCGTGCACGCGCTCGGCCTCGGCCGGCATATCCCTGTCGGGATGGAAATAGGCGTGGAAAGTGCGCCCCGTCTCGACCCGGTTGACCAGCTCCACACAGCCGATCTCGACCAACCGATCCCCGCCGGAGGGGCTGAGGCCGGTTGTTTCGGTATCGAAGACTATCTCGCGCATGATCGACAATATCGGACGCCATGGGCGCGGAGGCAAGCGACCAGAGTACGTATCTGGGCCTGCGTTTCCTGTCGTGTCGTCCCGGTAGGGATCACGAAATCGGCGCGGCGGCGCTTCGCGATGTCAGGCACCTGCCGGGCGAGAATCTGCGTGAGGCGTGCCGCCGTCATCCCCGGCCGCGCCATCACGCGCCGCCGCTGCATCCAGGCCGGCGCCGACACCACCGCCACCGCATCCACCCGCCGCTCGCCGCCCGTCTCGAACAGCAGCGGCACATCGTCCACCACGATCCGATGGGCACGATGGCGGCGGAGGAAATCCCGCCGCATCCGCGCCACCGCCGGATGGACGATCGCCTCCAGCCGGCGGAGCGCGGCCGCATCGCCGAACACCGCCCGGCCGAGCGCGGCGCGATCAACGCCCCCCTCCCCGGTGGTGCCCGGAAAGGCCGCCTCGATGGCGGGCAGCAGCGCGCCGCCCGGCCCCTGCAGGCGATGGACGGCGGCATCCGCATCGAACACCGGCACGCCTTCCGCCCGGAACATCGCCGCCACCGTCGATTTGCCCATGCCGATCGAGCCGGTGAGGCCGAGCAGGATCATGCGGCGAGCAGCGCGCGCAGTTCGGGGTCGCGATCCCGCGGCGCGTCGGCCCCGAAGAACAGCCGGAAGGCGACCGCGGCCTGCCCGATCAGCATCTCCAGCCCGTCGATCGTCGGCATCCCCTCCGCGCGGGCGGCGGCGAGCAGCGGCGTTTCGGGCGGGGCGGTGACGATATCGTAGACGATGCTGCCGGGCGGCGCATGGCTGAGATCGAAGGCCAGCGGCGGCTGGCCTGCCATGCCGAGCGGGCTCGCATTGACGATGAGATCGAGGCAGCCGGCGCGATCATCGAAGGCGAAATCGGTGGGCTCGGCAAAATGGCTCAGCGGTGGTGCGTGATGCTCGCCCGGCGCCAGCTCGTCGAGCAGCGCCCGCGCCTTGGCGGGATCGCGCCCGGCCAGCACCAGCGTGAACCCCTCCCCCGCCAGCGCCGACACGATCGCCCGCGCCGCGCCGCCGGTGCCGAGAATCCGCGCCATGCGGAACAGATGGCGCTGCGCCAGCTGCGCCCGCAGCGGTTCGAGGAAACCCAGCCCGTCGGTGTTGTGGCCGATGAGGCCCCCCGCGCCGTCCGGCACGATGGTGTTGACCGCGCCGATCCGCTCCGCCTCGGGACCGAGAGCATCGAGCAGCGGCACCACCGCCTGCTTGTGCGGCATGGTGACGTTGCAGCCGCGCCAATCCGGATCGGCACGACGCTCCGCCAGATAATCGGCCAGCCCCTCGGCCGGCACCAGGCAGCGCCGGTAATCGCCGGCGAGGCCCAGCACCTCCAGCCAGAAGCGATGGATCACCGGCGATTTGGATTGCGCGATCGGATCGCCGATCACCTCCGCATAAGGGAGGCTCATGCCACCATCTCCCCCACATCGCGCAGCCAGCCGAGCAGCGGCATCAGCGGCATGCCGAGAATGGTGAACTGGCTCCCCTCCACCCGCGAGAAAAGCTGCACACCCGGCCCCTCGATGCGGAAGCAGCCGACGCAACCCGCGATCGCCGGCCATTCGGCATCGAGATAGGCTTCGAGGAAATCGTCCGAAAAATCGCGGACATGGAGCTTCGCGACATCGACATGGCGCCACACCGCCTGCCCATCCCGCGCGCCCACCACCGCGCTCACCAGCCGGTGCGTGCCGCCCCGCATCTGGCGGAGCTGCGCGGCGGCACGCTCGCGGCTGTCCGGCTTGTCGAGCAAGGTGCCGTCCGCCAGCGCCATGATGGAATCGCTGCCGATCACGATCCGCCCCGGCATCCGGCGCGAGACGGCCAGCGCCTTCAGCTCGGCCAGCGCATCGGCGAGGCCGCGCGCGTCGATGCCTTCCGCCTTCAGGGCTTCCTTGGCGGCATCCTCGTCCACCTGCGGGCGGACGATCTCGAAGGAAACGGCAGCAGCCTCCAGCATCGCGCGGCGCGAGGCGCTGCCCGACGCGAGGATGACGCCGGAACCGGACATGTTCGGAAGGGTCACTTTACGGTCTTTCTCCGCTGGAACGCAGCTCGCGCTTTTCGCGCCGCTCGGCGACGAGGTTGATGATCGCCGCCGCCGTCTCCTCGATGGAGCGGCGGGTGACGTCGATCACCGGCCAGTCATTGTCCGAAAACAGCCGGCGGGCATAGGCGAGTTCGCGCGCCACCCGATCCTGATCGATATAGGCCGTCTCCGACGTCTCGTTGAGCGAGAGCAGCCGGTTGCGGCGAATCTGGATCAGCCGATCCTGGCTGGTGGTGAGGCCGACCACCAGCGGATGCTGCAACTTGAACAGGATGGGCGGCGGCGGGCTCTCGATCACCAGCGGGATGTTGGCGACACGATAGCCGCGATTGGCGAGATAGATGGAGGTCGGCGTCTTGGACGAGCGCGACACACCCGCCAGCACGATATCCGCCTCCTCCCAATCCTCCGAGGCGATGCCGTCGTCATGCGCGATGGTGTAATGGATCGCCTCGACGCGATCGAAATAGGCCTCGTCCAGCGCGTGCTGGCGGCCCGGCCGCGTCACCGTTTCCTTGCCGAGCAGGCGCGAGAGCGCGTCGATCACCGGATCGAGCGCGGAGACGGCGTGCAGCCCCATCGCATGGCATCGCGATTCCAGCTTCCGGCGCACGGTGGAATTCACCAGCGTGTAAATGACGAGGCCGGGGCGGCCCGCAATCTCCAGCAGCACGCGGTCGAGATGGCCTTCGGAACGGACCATCGGCCAGAAATGCTTCACAGCCTCCACGCCCTCGAACTGGGCGAGGCCTGCCTTGGCGACCGTCTCCAGCGTCTCGCCCGTGGAATCCGACAGAAGGTGGAGGTGCAGCCGTGTCATCGCGCCCGGATTCTCCTCCTTTGAGCGGCCCTTGGGGCAAAGGCTGTGGATAAGCATGGGAGTCGTCTGATCACAAGCGTGGGCAAACGCCCGCGCCATCGATTCGCCCCCGAGACTCGAACGCTGTTGACGGATTCACCCACAGCCTCTCCCGTCTTTCCACAGGCTGTGGATAATGTGGGCGGTTTGAATCGACTCGCGAATGAATCGCGAGTCGCCGATTCAGCCTCTCTGTTGGAAACTGTGCGGGCTGCGAATAAACCCCGACTCCCGCCGGCCTACTGCCTCCCACCACCCATTGAATCAAAGAAGGATAGTTATGGAGTCGATCCCTGAGTCCGGAATCGCGCGGCCCGGAACCGATCGCCCCCTGCTCTCCGTGCTCCGGGGTGAACGCCGGACGCCCCCCCCCGTCTGGCTCATGCGCCAGGCCGGCCGCTATCTTCCTGAATATCGAGCGCTTCGGGCCAGCAAGGGCGGATTCCTGGAACTCTGCTACGATCCGGAAACCGCCGCCGAAGTGACTCTCCAGCCGATCCGCCGCTTCGGTTTCGATGGCGCGATCCTTTTCTCGGACATCCTCGTGATTCCCCACGCGCTTGGCCAGCATCTGAGCTTCACCGCCGGCGAAGGCCCAAGGCTCCATCCGCCACTCAAGGATTCCACCCTGGCCGCGCTGGTCGCAGCTCCCGGACGACTCGACCCCATCTATGAAACGGTGCGCCGCGTGGCGGCCGACTTGCCGGATTCCTGCACCTTCCTCGGCTTTGCAGGCGCGCCCTGGACGGTGGCGACCTACATGGTGGCTGGCGAGGGCAGCCGCGATCATGCCGAGGCTCGCGTGATGGCCTATCGCGATCCGGTCGCTTTCGGGGCGCTCATCGATGCGATCGTCGAGGCGACCGTGCTGTATCTCGGCTGCCAGATCGACGCGGGCGTCCACGCCGTGCAGATCTTCGACAGCTGGGCGGGCAGCCTTGCCCCGGCCGAATTCGAGCGCTGGGTGATCGCGCCCACCGCGCGGATCGTCTCGGCGCTGCGGGATCGTCATCCGGGGGTGCCGGTGATTGCCTTCCCCAAGGGCGCCGGCGGACGGCTTCCCGCCTATGCCCGCGAAGTTGCGGCCGATGCGATCGGGCTCGACGAGACGGTCGATCCGGTCTGGGCCAACAGCGTGCTGCCGGATGGCCTGCCGGTACAGGGCAATCTCGATCCGCTGGCGCTGCTGGCGGGCGGTGACGCGCTCGAAAGCGGGGTTGCCCGCGTGCTGGGGGCTTTCGTCGGGCGCCCGCATGTGTTCAATCTCGGCCACGGGATTCTGCCGCAGGTGCCGATCGGCCATGTGGAGCGACTGCTGGAGTTGGTGAGAGCGTGATGGAAGGGTTTCTCGGGCTGGCCTATCCGTGGGTGAAGGCCGCGCATCTGATCTTCGTGATCTTCTGGATCGCCGGCCTGTTCATGCTGCCGCGTTTCATGATCTATCAGGTGGCGACCGCGCCGGGTTCGGCGGAGGATCGCGCCTGGATCGAGCGGATCGGTCGGCTGCGCGCGATCATCCTCAATCCCTCGATGATCCTCGTCTGGCTGCTGGGCATTTCGCTGGCACTCGATATCGGCGCCTTCCAGATGGGTTGGTTCCACACGAAGCTGCTGCTGGTGCTGCTGCTTTCCGGCTATCATGGCTGGGCAGTGAGTCTCGCCAAGCGGATCGCGCGCGGATATCGCCCGGCTTCCGACAAGGGGCTTCGCTGGATGAACGAGGTGCCGGGCATCGCCACGGCGCTCATCGTCGTGCTGGTGATCGTGAAGCCCTTCTGAGCGCGGGGTTTCGCCAAGGGATTCGGAAATCCGTCTTAGTCTCCCTGCGAATCCGTTCGGGTCGCTTGACTTGATGCGGCCTGCACCGTAACCGCGGAGTCAAGGCCTTCCGCCGTTCGTGCGGAGCTCTATTCCCGACATCGGCGTTCCCTCGTCCCCATCCCAGTCGCGAAGCCTTCCAGGAACTCACTCTCCTCATGCATCTCAAAGACCTCAAGAAGACGTCGCCAGCCGAACTCGTGAGCATGGCCGAGGAGCTCGGCGTCGAGGGCGCATCGACGATGCGCAAGCAGGACCTGTTGTTCGCCATCCTGAAGGAGCAGGCAGAGCAGGGCGACCAGATCATGGGGCTGGGCACGATCGAGGTGCTGCCGGACGGCTTCGGTTTCCTGCGCTCGCCCGAGGCGAACTATCTGGCCGGACCGGACGACATCTACGTCTCCCCCAACCAGGTGCGGAAATTCGGCCTGCGCACCGGCGACACGGTGGAAGGCGAGATCCGGGCACCCAAGGATGGCGAGCGCTATTTCGCCCTCACCCGCCTGATCTCGATCAATTTCGACGATCCGGACGTCGTCCGTCACCGGGTCAATTTCGACAACCTGACCCCGCTCTATCCCGAGCAGAAGCTGACGCTCGATACGCTCGATCCGACCATCAAGGACAAGTCGGCCCGCGTCATCGATATCGTGGCGCCGCAGGGCAAGGGCCAGCGCTCGCTCATCGTCGCCCCGCCGCGCGTCGGCAAGACGGTGCTGCTGCAGAACATCGCCAAGGCGATCACCGACAATCATCCCGAAGTCTTCCTGATCGTGCTGCTGATCGACGAGCGGCCCGAGGAAGTCACCGACATGCAGCGCAGCGTGAAGGGTGAGGTGATCTCCTCCACCTTCGACGAGCCGGCGCAGCGCCACGTGCAGGTGGCCGAGATGGTGATCGAGAAGGCCAAGCGCCTCGTCGAGCACAAGAAGGACGTGGTGATCCTGCTGGATTCCATCACCCGCCTCGGCCGCGCCTACAACACGGTTGTCCCCTCCTCCGGCAAGGTGCTGACCGGCGGCGTGGATGCGAACGCCCTCCAGCGGCCGAAGCGCTTCTTCGGCGCGGCGCGCAACATTGAGGAAGGCGGCTCGCTCTCCATCATCGCGACGGCGCTGATCGATACCGGCAGCCGCATGGACGAAGTGATCTTCGAAGAGTTCAAGGGCACCGGCAACTCCGAGATCGTGCTGGACCGCAAGGTGGCGGACAAGCGCATCTTCCCGGCGATGGATGTCGGCAAGTCCGGCACCCGCAAGGAAG
>Ga0207711_10002520_pt1 | contig 16322 bp, 17 predicted proteins | sample KBSS34metaG_FD_184401 | JGI IMG/M metagenome (GOLD analysis project Ga0207711, IMG submission 184401) | Switchgrass rhizosphere microbial communities from Kellogg Biological Station, Michigan, USA - KBS S3-4 metaG (SPAdes) (version 2) | ecosystem: Host-associated > Plants > Roots > Rhizosphere...
GAGGGGATCCCCCCGCAGCTGCGCGAGAAGATCTTCCAGCGCTTCTGGCGCGCCGACACCTCGCGCACGCGCGACACCGGCGGCAGCGGACTCGGCCTGGCGATCGTGGCGGGGATCGTCGCGAACCACCACGGTCACGTCGAGGTCGTCGAGACACCGGGCGGCGGCGCGACCTTCCGGGTCAGCTTGCCTCTCTTCCACCCCGACCCGCCTGCGGCCGATTCCTCCACGGATGCGGGCGCTCGCGCCATCGATGGGCCGACCCGCTCCTAGCCTCGCCCCATGACGCGATACCAGGTAGACAGTGAGGCGGTCGCCGCGGCGACCGGCAACGTGCGCGCGGCCGTGAGCCGCATCCAGGCGGAAGTGAGCGGCCTGCACGGGCAGCTCGCGAACCTCCAGTCCTCGTGGACCGGTCAGGCCGCCACCGCCTTCCAGGGCGTGGTCGGCGACTGGAAGGCCACGCAGCAGCGGGTCGAGCAGAGCCTCGCCGAGATCAATGCGGCGCTCAGCCAGGCCGGCCAGCTCTATGCAGACGCGGAGCAGCAGAACGCGCGGTTGTTCACACGCTGACCGGCTGCGCCGGAGCGAGTCGCTCAGCGATTCGCCGCGCCGGTCATGCGCGCGCACTGCCCGGGCGATCTCAGACATGGCGCCGACAACTGCATCGCTCGCTACGGTGGTCAGATGACGGGTCGACGCGCAGGTGCCCGGATTCTGGCCACCCTCATCGATCTGGCGTGCATGCTCCCGTGGATCGGCGTGGTCGCCGCCGCGGGCGCTGTGCTCTGGGTCACCGGCGTTACGCACTCTGTCGACCCGCTCGTCGGCAACATCGTCGGTTTCGTCACGTTGATCGTGCCGATCACGGTGACGGCCTCCGGATTCGAGGGACGGAACCGGCACGCAACGCCGGGCAAGCGGGCACTGCATCTCACCGTCGAGCGTTCGGTCGGAGGCGGAGCCGGATTCTCGCGCTCCCTCGTGCGCAATGGGATCAAGTACGCGCTGCCCTGGGAGCTCGGACACACCGCGGTGTTCGCGTTGTTCGGCACGACGGCCCCGCCGCCGGTGTGGGTGACGATCGTGCTCGTGCTGACCTACGGCATCCCGATCGTGTCGCTGGTGCTTCTGCTCGTGACCGGTCGAGCGCTGCACGACCGGGTGGCGCGGACGACCGTGGTGGCGGTGGATTCCTGAGGCAACGAAAAGCGGGCGGCCCCTCCGGAGAGGAACCGCCCGCTTCGATGTCGGCGCTCAGTTGTCGACGAACACTCCATCACTCACGCCGAATCACGGCTTCCAACCACCATGGGCGGTCGGAGGCGCGATTCGCACGCCGGCATGAGACTTCGAATCGCCGAGGGCGATTAGAAGTCCATGCCGCCGGTCGGGTCGCCGGCCGGGGCGGGAGTGCGCTCCGGCTTGTCGGCGACAACGGCCTCGGTGGTGAGGAACAGCCCGGCGATCGACGCGGCGTTGAGCAGCGCGGAGCGGGTGACCTTCACCGGGTCGTTGATGCCGGCAGCCAGCATGTCGACGTACTCGCCGGTCGCGGCGTTGAGGCCTTGACCGACGGGAAGGTGACGCACCTTGTCGACGACGACGCCCGGCTCCATGCCGGCGTTGAGAGCGATCTGCTTCAGCGGTGCGTCGATGGCGACCTTGACGATGTTCGCACCGGTCGCCTCGTCGCCCTGCAGGCCCTTGACGGCCTTGCCCTCGAACGCGGTCTTGCCGGCCTGGATCAGCGCGACGCCACCACCGGCGACGATGCCCTCTTCGACGGCGGCCTTCGCGTTGCGCACTGCGTCTTCGATGCGGTGCTTGCGCTCCTTCAGCTCGACCTCGGTCGCGGCACCGGCCTTGATGACGGCCACGCCGCCGGCCAGCTTGGCGAGGCGCTCCTGGAGCTTCTCGCGGTCGTAGTCGCTGTCGGTGTTCTCGATCTCGGCACGGATCTGCTTGACGCGACCGGCGATGGCCGAGGCCTCGCCCGCGCCCTCGATGATCGTGGTCTCATCCTTGGTGACGATGACCTTGCGGGCCTGGCCGAGCAGGTCGAGGGTCGCGTTCTCGAGCTTGAGTCCGACCTCCTCGCTGACGACCTGGCCGCCGGTGAGGATCGCGATGTCCTGCAGCTGCGCCTTGCGGCGGTCTCCGAAGCCGGGGGCCTTGACGGCGACCGACTTGAAGATGCCGCGGATCTTGTTGACGACCAGGGTCGCGAGAGCTTCGCCATCCACGTCTTCGGCGATGATGAGCAGCTGCTTGCCGGCCTGGATCACCTTGTCGACGATCGGCAGCAGATCCTTGATGTTCGAGATCTTGCTGTTGACGATCAGGATGTAGGGGTCTTCGAAGACCGCCTCCTGACGCTCCGGGTCGGTGACGAAGTACTGCGACAGGAAGCCCTTGTCGAAGCGCATGCCCTCGGTGAGCTCGAGCGTGGTGCCGAAGGTGTTCGACTCCTCGACGGTGACGACGCCCTCCTTGCCCACCTTGTCGATGGCCTCGGCGATCAGCGCGCCGATCTCGGTGTCACCGGCCGAGATGGATGCGGTGGCCGCGATCTCGTCCTTGGTCTCGATCTCTTTGGCGTTCTTGACGAGCTCGGCGATGACGGCCTCGACGGCCTTCTCGATGCCGCGCTTCAGGCTGATCGGGTCGGCGCCGGCCGCGACGTTGCGCAGGCCTTCGCGCACGAGCGCCTGGGCGAGCACGACCGAGGTGGTCGTTCCGTCACCGGCGACGTCATCGGTCTTCTTGGCGACCTCCTTGACGAGCTCGGCGCCGATCTTCTCGTACGGGTCGTCGAGTTCGATCTCTTTGGCGATCGAGACGCCGTCGTTGGTGATCGTGGGGGCGCCCCACTTCTTCTCCAGCACGACGTTGCGGCCCCGCGGGCCCAAGGTGACGCGCACGGCGTCGGCCAGGATGTTCAGGCCGCGCTCGAGGCCGCGCCGGGCCTCTTCGTCGAAAGCAATGATCTTTGCCATAAGTGTGTGTCGTCCCTCCCGGACGTGGAACCAAACTGGTCGAGCACACCGCCGACCATCGGGTGACGGGGGCGGGGGCTCTTAGCACTCACAACGCGCGAGTGCCAGAGATTATTCTGGCACTCGGCATGCGCGAGTGCAAGCGCGGTCCGACCAGGGCCGCACGCCGCCCGGGCCAAGAAGTCGAGCGCTCGCGAGCCGGGCGTGAATCCGCCGGTGGGGGCCGCGGGCGGCATCCGTTGAGCGCATCGGGATGCCGCGTCCGCGGCCAGACGAGATACCGCCCCGCCCAACGGGCCGCCTGCCCGCGACACTAGCGGGCGGTACGGCTCACGGCCACGACGGCGCGCTGGGCGCGAGGCCTCAGGAAGCCGGCTTGTAGTCGTCGCCGATGACGATCGTGACCGGCGCACCGGGGAAGGCATCCGAGAGTTGGATCGTTCCCACTCCCAGCAGCACGACCATGCCGCGCGCGATTCCCTCGAAATCACGAGAACTGTAATAGACCGTCGTCGTCTTCTCTGTTCGGGTCGTCGCCGTGGCCCGCCCCGGGTCGGGCCACCCCGCGGCCTTGATGGCGTCGGCGGCCTTGTCTTGCTGGCCGTCGGTCTTCGACCCGTTGAGCACCGAGATCGAGAGGTTGAGCTTCGGATCGACCTTGGTCGGATCGGTGACCGCTTCGGCCGTCGGCGTCGCGCTGGTCGACGGCTCTGCCGACTGCGACGAGCCGGCGAAGGGCAGGTCGAGCTTGAACGCCGGGTTCAGCAACGACAGCGCGAACAGCCCAGCGACCACGAGAACGGCCGTGGCCACAACGGCCCATCCGAAGCGGGCCCAACCCAGGCCGCGCTTGGGCGGCGCACGGTGCGCGCCGACGCGGGCGAGATCGGTCGGGATCTCGTCGAACTGGTCCGGGGGAAAGCTGGCCATTTAGTCGGTCGGGTCCTGGGTGTCGGTGCGGAAGGTTCGAGCGGCACGGGACCGGGTGCGCGCATCACGCAGACGCTGCAGCCGGCGCACGAGCAGAGGATCGTGCCGCAGAGCGGCCGGCGAATCGATCAGCACGTACAGCATCTGATAGTACCGGGCGGCTGGCAGTGCGAATTCTGTGAGGATCGCGGCCTCCTTGGCGCCCACTCGCGAGGCCCACGTGCGCTCGAAATCCAGCAGTCGTAGCTCGAGTTCGCTCAACCCGGTCGACGGCGGCTCGTGCGGCGCTCCCGCCGGGATCGTTCCTGCCATTCGTCGAGCGTACGCGGGGCGGAACGAGACGCCGGGTTGCCTCGCGGACGTCGCGGATCTCAGCCGGCGGACAGCCACGAGACGCCATCGCCGTGCGGCCGTGCATAGGCGATCGGCTCCCCGTCCACCGCGAGCACGAAAGAGGTGGGATGCGGGGCGCTCAGTCCCTGCAGGCGCGCAGCCACCCCGGGCAGAACGCCCGCCCCCTCGAAGCTGAGCAGGTGCGCACCCAGGTCGGATGCGGCATCCACGACCGCGTTCCGCTGCTCCGGCGGCAGGTAGACCAGTGTGCCGAGGGCCGCGATCACCAGGGTCGCGTCGGGTGCCTCTGCCCGGGCCGCCGCGGCGAGCTCGGGCAGGGCGGCGAGCGCATCGCCGACGACCACGGCAGGCGGATCATCGCGCACGGTCGAGACGGCCGCGAGCAGCCGTTCGCGCCGCTCGGGTCGGTCGGGCGGCAGAAGTGCCTCGAGCCAGCGCACGCCGTCGGGGTCGGTCGGGTCGAGAGGTGCGAGGTCGACGCCGCGGCGCCAGGCGATGCGCGGAATCCGGGTTGGTGCCCTCCCGGCACCGCTGGTGGTCGTCTCGAGCACGGGCAACCCGTTTCCGAGGAGCGGCGCGTCGTCGAAACGATAGGAATACCGATCGACTGCCAAGCACAGGCCGGCCGAGGCGCCGAGCTCGAGCAGGGCGATCGGTTCGGAGACGCGGTCGACGATGCGATCGAGACCCAGCAGCAGGGGCACGCAGCGCAGCACCTCGTTGGTTTGCGTGCGTCGAGAACGGGCCGCCCGCTCGACCGCCGGCCAGTTGCCGACCACCCAGTCACGCCACGCCGGGCCGGCGACCGCCGGCGCGCCCAACCAGTTCGTGACCGCGAACAGCAGCGATGGCTGCCGGTGATCGCGCGGCAGGAGGTCGATCAGCTGCACCAGTTCGGGGTCGATCGCGACCTGCCGAGCCCACCCGACCTGGAGTTGGGAGGTCGCGCCGAGCTCCCGCGCCGCTCGCTCGTACCACTCCGCGGTCGTGTTCATGCAGCCATCCTGTGCCCTCGCAGGCGAGTCAGCCCCTCGCGGGCGAGTCAGTCGGGCGGTCGATCACGAGAGCAGCAGCCAAGGCCCGCGCCACCCAGTCGCGATAGCGCTCATCGCTCCACCCCTCGACCTGGGTCAGGTGCGCGTAGCTCTGCGGATGGCCGATCGACCAGATCGTCGCGGCGATGTCTTCGCGAGGCATCGTGCGGGTTCCCGGCAGCCTCGCGAAGGCGTCCGCGGCCTGCCCGTAGTTGCGAAGCCGCTGCGATGCCCGCCGAACCTCCAGCTCGGCGACGGCCGGATCGGATGCCGCGGCTTCGCGAATGACCCGGTTGATCCCGAGCACCCGGGGCTGCACCTCGACGAACCAATCGGCGAGCATGTCGGCCATCTCGGCGGCGTCGGTCACCTGAACGGAGCGCTCGCTCATGAATTCCGGGACCGACCGCGGCGCCATGGGGCCCGCAGCGGCCCGATCGAGAACGGCGGACAGCAGCGTGCTCTTCGGCCCGACGGCGTTGTAGATCGTTTGAACGACAACGCCGGCCTCCTCGGCGATGTCGCCGATCGTCGTGCGGGCGTATCCATCGCGGATGAAGAGCAGCTCCGCCGCCGCGACGATGGCGGCGCGCGTCTCGTCCACTCGTCGTTCCTGACGGCTCTTCCTCTTGACGATGGTCACTCTCTTAGCATAACGTTCCACTGATTAGAATGGCGATCTAAAAGCGAAGGGCTCGACATGGATTCCGCACCGGACACACAGCATCACCAGGTGATCGTGATCGGTGGCGGCCAGGCCGGGCTCGCCGTCGGGCACCTTCTCAAAGACCGGGGCCTCGATCTGGTCATCCTGGATGCCGAACCGCAAACCGGAGACCAGTGGCGCCGCCGGTGGGACACGCTCCGGCTGTTCACGCCCGCCCATCACGACGGCCTGCCCGATCGGCCATTCCCCGCCGAACGCGGCTCCTTCCCCTCACGCAACGATGTCGCGGCGTACCTGGCCGGCTATGGCGACCATTTCGAGCTCCCGATCACCCGAGACACCCGGGTCACGAGGGTGGAGCGCGATGGGTCGGGATTCCTCGTGACCACCACTCGGGGCCGATACAGCTCCGATTTCGTGGTGATCGCGACCGGGGCGTGCGCGCTGCCGTCGGTGCCGAAGTTCGCGGCGGGTCTCGACGCGCGGATCAGCCAGATCCACTCCTCCTTCTATGTGTCGCCCGGCAAGCTCCCCGCCGGCAAGGTTCTTGTCGTGGGGTACGGGACGTCAGGCGCCGAGATCGCGGAAGAGCTGGCGATCTCCGGACGCGACGTCGTGATCGCCGGCACGCCGACAGCGACGGTGCCCGGTCCGTTGCTCAAGCTCGCCGGTGACGCGTGGTGGCTCGTGCTCAACCATGTGCTCAGTCTGCGTACCCCGATCGGGCGCAAAGTGGCCCCTCAGGCGACGGGTCGTGGCGCACCGCTCATCCGGATCTCGCCCAGGCAGCTTCGGGCGGCCGGCGTTCGCGAGATCGGCCGCATCGTCGGCGTGAAGAACGGCCTTCCGGTGACGGCCGACGGTTCCACGGTGGCGGCCGACGTGATCATCTGGTGCACCGGATACCGAGGCGACTTCAGCTGGATCGACGTGGACGGGCTCCAGGCGGATCCGCACGGATATGTCGAAGCACCATTCGGTTCGCCGGCCGGCGTAGAGGGAATCGCGTTCCTGGGCATGCCGTTCCAGTCGAAGCTGGCATCGCCCCTCCTCGGTGGTGTCGGCGGCGACGCGCGCATCGTCGCCGACCGGATCGCCGCGTTCGTCACCGCATCGAGCTCCGGACCGTCGCGTCCGGTGATCAACGCCCGCTGAACCCGATTGAAGGTTCGGCGCGCGAACCCTGTTGAATGGGGGGCATGAGCACGCCGACCGAGGCCCACGACACGCCCGCCGCCCCCGAGAAGCCGCACGCCGTCGAGAAGAGCGATGCCGAGTGGCAGGCCGAGCTCGGGCCCGAGCGCTACGCGGTGCTGCGCCAGGCGGCGACCGAGCGCGCCTGGTCGGGCGAACTGCTCGACGAGAGCCGATCGGGTCTGTACACCTGCGCCGCATGCAACGCCGAGCTGTTCAAGAGCGGCACCAAGTTCGACTCGGGATGCGGCTGGCCCAGCTTCTACGACTCGGTTAATCCGGATGCCGTGGAACTCATCGAAGACACCTCACTCGGCGTCGTGCGCACCGAGGTGCGCTGCGCGGCGTGCGGCTCGCACCTCGGTCACGTCTTCGATGACGGATTCGGCACCCCGACCGGACTGCGCTACTGCATGAACTCGCTGTCGCTGGGATTCGCGCCCGAACTCCCCTGACGCCGGGCACGACCCGGGATCGCCGCGACCACCACGCCGACCAGCGTCAGGCCCGCGCCCACGATCGTGAGCGGAGCGATGCCGTGCGATTGCGGAGGCGCTGCGAGGTCGAACGCGACAGCGGTGAGCAACTGACCCGAGAGCAGGGCGAGCCCCATCAGCAGCACCCCCGTCGTCCGCACGATGATGGTCTGCGCGGCGATGAAGGCGATGCCAACGGGGCCGCCCAGGTACAGCCACGGTGTCGCCGGGACATGAGCGGGCCATCCGACGATGGCGGTGTGGATGACGGCGACCACCAGCAACGCGAACGCTCCCACCAGGAAGTTGCCGAAGGTGGCCGTGAAGGCAGACCCGGCGACCGTGCGGATCTGGCCGTTCACCGCCTGTTGGCCGCCGATGGCGAGCCCGGCGATGAACGGCCCCAGCAGCACCCAGAACGGCAGGTCGCCGCGCCACTCGGGCGAGGCCGCCAGCACGACGGCCAGCACGGCGACCAGCGCGCCGATCAGACGCGGGAGCGTCACCGGATTCGCGGCGATGCTGCCGATGCCCATCCGGTCGATCAGCAGCGAGCTCAGCGTCTGGCCGGCGACCACGCCGACCGTGAACAAGGCGACCCCGACCAGGCCGACGACCAACGACTGAGTGAGCACGAAGAACGCGCCCCCAGCGCCTCCCATGACGTACCACCACGGGATGCGCCGGGTGCGAAGCGCGGTCACCACCTGCCCGATGCCGCGGCGTCCCGGTCGCCAGAACAGCGCGCCGATCGCGAGGATCACGAATCCCGAGCCGAAGGAGATGGCGGCGGCGAAGAATCCATCGCCCAGCTCCGCACCGAGCTGCCCGTTGATCCGCGATTGCAGTGCCACGCCGGCACCCGCGACGAACGCGATGGCGAGGAGCAGAGCGAGCCGCATCGGATGCGCGGCAGCCTCCGCAGGCACGACCCGCGCGGCAGGCTCGATGGGACCAGCGGGCTCCGCTTCAGAAGGGGTGGGCATCACCGCAACGCTATCGCTCGATAAACTCGACTCCATTCGCCCTGTTAGCTCAGTTGGCCAGAGCACCGCTCTTGTAAAGCGGGGGTCGTCGGTTCGAATCCGACACGGGGCTCTTCGTTTGGAGAGGAAGTCATGGCTGACGAGACCTATCCACCTGCTCTGCAGTCGATGATCGACCGGGCGGGCAGCCTGAGCGCGGAGCAGGTTGACGCCCTCGGCAAGTTGTGGGAATCCGACGAGGAGCTGATGATGCTCAAGCCCTCTTTCGCGCTGGAAATCGAGGGCGAGGTCGATCCGCCATTCGTGACCAATCAGGCCCTGATCGACGCGTGGGAGCGAGCGTTGAACGCGGCGGGCACGGCTGGTCGAGTGGACGAGATCGAGGCGGCTCGAGCCGCAGGTCGAGCGCTCCGTCACGATGACCGTCACCTCAAGGACAGCCCCAGCTCGAAGAACGGGGCGGAGGAAGCCACTCGGTCGGCTGTCCTGGCTGTCGGTGTCAAAGACCTGATCGCGGACAGCGACTACCAGATCCTCGTGGGGCCATGGGAGCACGTGCTCGGACCTGTCTGATCCGAGGTGCCCGGCCGGGTCCCTCGTAGCGCTGCAGCGACAGCGCAGCCGCCGGGGGACCTTCGACCCGTGTCCGACTCGCACCGCCGCGCCATCCTGGGCATGCGGAGCACGAGCTCCGTCTTCTCGGAAGGTGGACTCCATGTCCAGGACCTACGTCATCACCGGTGCCGCGAGCGGCATCGGCAAGGCGACCGCTGAACTGCTGACGGCACGCGGCGAGCGCGTGATCGGGGTCGACATCCACGATGCGGATGTCACCGTCGATCTGTCGACACCCCAAGGGCGTGCCGACATGGTCGCCCGGGTCACGGACCTCTCCGGCGGACGGATCGATGCGATCATCGCGAATGCAGGCCTCGCGACGCCCACGGCCACGACCGTGGCGGTCAACTACTTCGGCACCGTCGCGACTCTCACCGGGCTGCGGCCGCTCCTCGCGGACTCGTCAGCGCCTCGGGCCGTCGCGACGACATCCATGGCCTCGCTGTTCCCGCCGGACGACGCCCTCCTGACTGCGCTGACCGCCGGTGACGAAACCAAAGCGCTCGCCCGCGGCGCCGAGCTCGAGGCCGCAGGCGGCGATGCCGCCAACCTCATCTACGGCACGACAAAGCGCGCCCTCGCGCTGTGGATCCGCCGCAACGCGCCCACTGCCGACTGGGCCGGCGCAGGCATCCCGCTCAATGCGATCGCGCCCGGTGTGGTCGAGACGCCAATGACGGCGGCCTTCACCGGTACCCCGGAGGCCCGCCAGGCGATCCTGACCATGGTGCCGATGCCGCTGAACGGGATCTTCGAGCCCCGCGATGTGGCCTATCTGCTCGCCTGGCTGACCAGCGAGGAGAACGCGCACCTCTGCGGCCAGGTCGTGTTCATCGATGGCGGCTCGGACGCGGTGATCCGTGGGGACTCGACCTGGTAAGCCAGGCCTAGCGGTGCCGCGACGCAGGCGCCATCCTGAGTCGGTGCGCCCGCGACCTGGAACCCTGCCCGACGTTCACCCCACGACATCGGGCCGTCGTCAACGGATCAACCGCGCCCTGCGGGTTCTGGGTCCGGGACTGATCACCGGCGCCGCCGACGACGACCCATCGGGGATCGCCACCCACTCGCAGTCGGGTGCGCAGTACGGCTTCCAGATCCTGTGGACCGTCGTCTTCACGCTGCCGCTGATGATCGCGGTGCAAGAGGCCTGCATGCGGATCGGCGCGGTCACGGGGCAGGGTCTCGCGGCGGTCGTGCGCCGCACGTACTCGCGCAAGGTGCTGTACCCGGTCGTTCTGCTGGTCGTCGCGGCCAATAGCCTGAACATCGGGTCAGACCTCGGGGCAATGGCGGCTAGCGCGCAGCTGCTGATCCCAGGCGCGCCGATCGTCCCCCTCTCGATCGGGTTCGCGCTCGTCATCGTCGCGCTCGAGGTCTTCGTGTCGTACCGCATCTACATCCGCGTGCTCAAGTGGCTGTCGCTCGCGCTGTTCGCCTACGTCATCACGGCGTTCTTGGTGAACGTGCCGTGGAGTGAGGCGCTGCTCGCCACCGTGATCCCGCGGATCCAGTTCAACGGCTCGTTTCTGTACCTGCTAGTCGCGGTGCTCGGCACCACGATCTCGCCGTACATGTTCTTCTGGCAGGCCAGCAATGTGGTCGAGGACGAGATCTCAGAGAACCGCAAAGTCGACGACGGGTCGTCAACCGCGCCCCGGATCTCGAAGGGCTACCTGCGCCGGCTCCGCGTCGACACCGTCATCGGCATGCTGTTCGCGAACCTGATCGCCTGGTTCATCATGCTCGTGGGAGCGGTGGTGCTGCACACCGGCGGCGTCACCACGATCTCGACCGCTGCCGAAGCGGCTGCCGCCCTGCGACCCCTGGTCAATACCTTTCCCCACGCCGGACTCCTGGCCGAGATCATCTTCGCGGTGGGGGTGATCGGCGTGGGGCTGATGAGCGTGCCCGTCCTGGCCGGCTCGTCCGCCTACGCGATCGCCGAGACCTTCGGATGGCGCGAGGGCCTGTCACGGCGCTTCGGTCAGGCGCGCGGCTTCTACATCACGATCATCCTGGGAACCCTGTTCGGGATGACGTTCAACTTCCTCGGGATCAACCCGATCCAGGCGCTGGTCGCCACCGCCGTGTTCAACGGACTCGTCTCGGTGCCCCTGATCTTCGTGATCCTCCGCGTCTCGGGCCGTGCCGACGTCATGGGAGAGTTCCGCACTCGCTTCTGGTCGAAGCTCGGGCTGTGGATCACCTTCCTGGTCATGGGCGCAGCCGCGGTGACCCTCCTGGTGTCCATCTGGGCGTGACGCCAGGGTGGTTGACGGCGGAGCTACTTCTCCAGATGCGAGCCGTACACCGCGGCCTGCGTGCGCCGCTCCATGCCGAGTTTGGCGAGCAGCCCCGAGACGTAGTTCTTGACCGTCTTCTCGGCGAGTTCGAGCCGCTCGCCGATCTGCCGGTTGGTGAGGCCGTCGGCGATCAGCCCGAGCACCTGGCGCTCGCGCAGGGTGAGGTCGGGCAGCCCGGAGGCCGAGCCGGAGGCGGATGCGGGCGCCGTCAGCGAACTGACGACCTTGTCGCTCACCGCTCGGGTGATCAGCGTCCGCCCGGCGGCGACCGCCCGAATGCCCTCGACCAGCTTCTGACCGCGGATGTCTTTCAGTACGTAGCCGCTCGCCCCGGCCAGCACGGCGGCGTAGCTGGCCTGGTCGTCGTCGTAGGCGGTGAGCATCAGGCAGCGCATCTCGGGATGCGCGGAGAGGATGCTGCGGCACACGTCGATCCCGCTGCCGTCGGGGAGGCGCACATCGAGCACCACGATGTCGGGCAGGATCGCGGCGACCCGCCCCAGCGCCTGCTGTGCCGTCGAGGCCTCGCCCACCACCTCGAGATCGCGCTCGGCATCGATGATCTCGGCGATGCCGCGACGGACGATCTCGTGATCGTCGACCAGGAAGACCCGAGTGCTCATTGCTTCTCCTCGTTCGCGGGCTGGGGTGTTCGCGACGTCGACGGCAGGATCGCCACCCACTTGAGGCGCGTCCCGCCGCCTTCGCGCCCCTTCAGTTGGAACTCGCCGCCGTGCCGCGCTGCGCGCTCGCGAAGATTAGCGGTGCCACTGGACCGGCCGGCGCCCTTCGGCACGCCTGTGCCATCGTCGTCGATCGTCACGACCACCCGCTGGTCATCGACGACGATCGAGACATCGGCCGTCGTGGCTGCCGCGTGACGGGCGACATTCGACAATCCTTCGCGCACCACCGCGACCACGTCATCGGCCAGGTCTCCGTCGACGAGGAGGTCGACGGCGCCCCCGAAGGTCAGGCGAGGGGAGTTCTCCAAGCCGGGTGACGTCTCGGCGACCACGTCGAGCACGCGATGGCGCAGCGCGGGCTCGGTCGCGGATCGGGACGTCAAGGCGAACACCGCCGTGCGGATCTCGGAGATCGCCGTATCGATGGCATCCACCTGCTGCGAGATGGCGGCGCCTGTCGCGCCGGGCGCGGTGGAGGCGATGGCCTGCAGGCTCATCCCCGACCCGAACAGGCGCTGGATGACGTGGTCGTGCAGGTCGCGCGCGATCCGGTTGCGATCCTCCACGAGTTCGAGCCTCTGCCGGTCGGCGCGCCCGCGCGCGAGTTCGATCCCGACACTCGCCTGAACGGCGAAGTCGGCCGCCATCTCCAACTCGGCCGGCGTGAATCCGACGCTTCCCTCGGCGCGCGAGATGGTGAGGGCTCCGAGCGGACGGCCGAAAGCGAGGAGCGGGATGGCGACGGTCGGGCCCTGGGTCGGCTGATCCGCGAAGGGCTGGCGGGTCGCCTGAGCCTCGGACGACACCACCTGCCCCGAGTCCAGGGCAGCGCTGACCAGGGAATCGGCGGAGGCGTACCGGCGACCGAGCAGCTCGGCCGACCCGTCGCCCCGCGCGGTGTCGATGAGGAGGGTCTGCTCATCGACGGGAATAACCACGCAGACCAGATCGGCGTCGATCACCGAGGCGACGCGGTCGGCGACGACACCGAGCACATCATCCGACGCACCAGAGAGCAGAGCCGAAGTGACCTCGGCCAGAGCGGCGCTCCAGCGCTGCCTCCGGCGGGTCTCGTCGAACAGCCGCGCGTTGTCGATGGCGATGCCGGCCGTCGCCGCGAGCGCCACGATCAGCTCTTCATCCTCCTGGCTGAACGCCCCGCCCACCCGGTTCGTCAGGTACAGGTTGCCGTAGACCTCGTCGCGAACCCGGATCGGGACCCCGAGGAATCCATCCATCTCGGGATGGTGCTCGGGGAACCCGGCCGAGCGCGGATCGCCGCTCAGATGGTCGAGCCGGATCGGCCGGCGCTCGTCGATCACGGCACCGAGAAGTCCGTGGCCGTCTGGGAGGTGGCCGATCGCATCCGCCAGCTGCGGCGGCATTCCGACGTGGATGAACTGCTCGAGGTGCCCGTCGGGGGCGATGACGCCGAGCGCTCCGTACTGGGCGTCGACGAGGGCGACGGCCGCCTCGGCGATCTTGCGCAGCACCTGCTCGAGCTCGAGTTCTTCGACCACGACCCGGTTCGCCTGCAGCAGGTTCCTGAGCCTGCCTTGGGTATTCAGCACCTCTTGAGCGCGGTCGACCAGATCGCCGATCGTGCGCTCGAGCTCTGATCGGGGGCCGTCGGGAAAGGCGATCGTGCCGGATTCGGACACGTGGCCTCCCGATTCGTCCCCTCTCGACTTTACCGGCCAACGTCCGTGGGACCTATGGCCTTCGCGAACGCTGTGGTGGCCTCCACACTGGCTGAAAGGAGAGGCGGATCAGATGTCGACCAGATATGTCGTCGCCGTTGACAGCTCGCGGCCCGCCGCCGCGGCCGTACGGTGGGCGGTCGATCGCGCCCGGAGCGACGGCGCCGCGATCGTGCTCGTGCATGTGCTCGACGACGGCGCGGCCGATGACGAGGTGCAACAGGGCGAGCACCTCCTGTCTGAGACGGCCGATCAGCTGTCGACGGCAGACCCCGGGCTCGCGGTCAGTACCCGTTGTCTCACCGGTTCGGTGCCGCGGGCATTGGCAGCATTCGTGGATGCCGACGACGTTCTCGTGATCGGCACCGGCAAGACCGGCTTCTTGCACGGCCGCGTGCTGGGATCGCGGAGCGTGCAGATCGCGGCCGCCGTGCCTTGCTCCGTCGCCGTCATCCCGGATCTCGACCTGCGATTCCGCCGCGGCGTGGTCGCTGGCGTCGACCGCCACAGCACGGCCGGCACGATCGCGCGGGTCGCGGGCTCGGAGGCGAATCGGCGGGCGGAGGAGCTGCTCCTGGTGCAGGCCGAGGCCGAGGTCGGGACCCGTCCGACGGCGTCACTGCGACCTGATCTCGCGATCAGCGAGGCGCTGCTGCGCGCGCGGGAGGTCTTTCCGGACCTCGTCATCCGATCGCGGGTCGCCGGAAGACCTGCCGCCGAGGCGCTGCTCGACAGCGCCCGCGACAAGGCGCTCCTGGTGCTCGGGCCGGGATCGCTCGATCCGGCACGGCCACCGATCGGTTCGGTGCTTCACGACGTGCTGCTCAATGCCAACTCGCCCGTACTCATCAGCCGGCCGGTCGAGGTTCACGCCGCCAAAAGCGGTGCGCGCGAAGCGTTCAGTCGCGAGGACGGATGAGCCGGCCGCTGATCTGCTCGGGCTGGATCTCGAAGTAGTTGAACTTCTCGCCCGGCTGCCACGACCGCAGAGTCTCGACACCCGACCGCAGGATCTCGGGATCGGCTCCGAGCCGGCGCACCGTGCCGCGCACGACGACGCTCCAGCGCGCCACATCCATTTCTCCCTCGACTTCGAACTCCACTCGAGGGTGCTCGGTGAGTTGCAGGATCTTGGCTCCCGGCGCCGACCGGAAATAGAGACGGCCGTGGCTGCTGAGGTAGTTCAGCGGAAAGATGTCGACCCCGTCTTCGAGCGAGATCGCCAACCGGCCGATCCCCTCGCGATCGAGCAGGCGCCAGCAGGCAGCGCCATCCAGCACCGTCGTCTCGGGCGCGGCGGCCGAAATCGGCGCCTCGTCGATGAAACCCTCGCGGGCAATCCGGGGTGAGGTGATCATCACCTCAGCCTTCCGGCCGAGCCGATCGGGTGGCAGAGCCGAAGGTCCCGCCCCGGACCACGGGACCTTCGGCCCTGCCCGCACCCGTCACGGTCCGAGAATCTGTCATCAGTCCCCCATCCGATCTCAAGGAGCAACTCGTGGACCCTCTCGACATCGCCCGCTGGCAGTTCGGCATCACGACGGTGTACCACTTCCTCCTCGTGCCCCTCACCCTCGGTCTCGGTCCGGTCGTCGTGGTGTTCCAGACGCTGTACCTGCGCACCGGCAATGAGCGCTATCTGCGCATGACGAAGTTCTGGGGCAAGCTCTTCCTGGTCAACTTCATCCTCGGAGTCGCGACCGGCCTCGTGCAGGAGTTCCAGTTCGGCATGGCGTGGAGCCAGTACTCGCGCTTCGTGGGAGACGTCTTCGGCGCCCCGCTGGCGATGGAGGGCCTGTTCGCCTTCTTCGTCGAGTCGACCTTCCTCGGCGTGTGGATCTTCGGGTGGGGCCGGCTGAACAAGCGCCTCCACCTCGCCACGCTGTACGCGGCAGTGATCGGGACCTGGCTGTCGGCGTTCTTCATCATCGTCGCGAACTCGTGGATGCAGCATCCGGTCGGCGTCAAGCTGGTGCACGGCCGTCCGCAGCTGGTCGACATCTGGGCGGTGCTGACCAACAACACCGCGCTCGCTGCGTACTCGCACACCCTGGTCGGATCGCTCTCGGTGGCCGGCGCCTTTCTGCTCGGCATCTCGTGGTACCACCTGTGGCGCCGCCGTCACGACGGGATCGACACGGTCGGCCCCGACAAGCGCGTGATCGTGGGCAGTGCCCCCGCCATCCGGGGCCGGGATGCCGCGGATCACGGTGTCTGGATCCGCTCGCTGCGCATCGGCGCCGTCGTCGCCATCGTCGGATTCGGGTTGGTCGCGGTCACCGGAGACGCGCAGGCGAAGCTGATGTTCCAGCAGCAGCCGATGAAGATGGCCGCGGCCGAGGCCGCGTGCCAGACCGGCACGAGCTTCTCGG
>Ga0207711_10002523_pt1 | contig 16313 bp, 16 predicted proteins | sample KBSS34metaG_FD_184401 | JGI IMG/M metagenome (GOLD analysis project Ga0207711, IMG submission 184401) | Switchgrass rhizosphere microbial communities from Kellogg Biological Station, Michigan, USA - KBS S3-4 metaG (SPAdes) (version 2) | ecosystem: Host-associated > Plants > Roots > Rhizosphere...
AAGACTTCGCCGACGCCCTGGCCGAGGGCGTCGATATTCGCCCGAGCATCGCGGTCACCAAGGCCCGCATCGACCTGCCCGAGCTGCGCGAGGCGATCGCCAAGGGGCGGCTGCAGGCCGACGGCAAGGTGATGCACGCCGCCGGCGACGTGGCCGTCACCAAGGCCGCCATCGACCCGGTCTGGCATCTGCCGGGCGTCGCCGCCCGGTTCGGTGTCGAGGAGCAGCAGCTGCGCCGCACCCTCTTCGAACAGACCGGCGGCATGTATCCAGAGCTGGTGACGCGGCCGGACCTGGCGGTCTTCCTGCCGCCGATCGGCGGCATCACCGTCTACATCTTCGGCGATCCGGCGAAGATCGGCGACGTCCGCTTCCCGCTGACCTGCCGCGTGCACGACGAGTGCAACGGCTCCGACGTGTTCGGCTCCGACATCTGCACCTGCCGCCCCTATCTCACCCACGGGATCGAGGAGTGCGTGCGCCAGGCCCAGGCCGGCGGCGCCGGACTGATCGTCTACAACCGCAAGGAAGGCCGGGCGCTCGGCGAGGTGACCAAGTTCCTGGTCTACAACGCTCGCAAGCGCCAGGTCGGCGGCGACCAGGCGGCGACCTATTTCGAACGGACCGAATGCGTGGCCGGGGTGCAGGACGCCCGCTTCCAGCAGTTGATGCCCGACGTCATCCACTGGCTGGGGATCCGCCGCATCGACCGCTTCGTCTCGATGTCCAACATGAAGTACGAGGCGCTGGTGAAGAGCGGCGTGGAGATCGGCGAGCGGGTGGCGATCCCGCCGGAGCTGGTGCCGCCGGACGCCGCCGTCGAGATCGAGGCGAAGAAGGCGGCCGGCTATTTCACGCCGGAGCCTGCGCCGTCGGACCTGACTCAGGTGGTCGGGCGAGATCTCAAGGAGTTCTGAGCAACCGCGTGAGTGTCGCCCATTCCCTGCTGAGCGCCGCCGCCGTTCGCCAGCGCGCTCATGAGCTGCTCGACGTCGCCCTCGACGGCGGCCTCGCCGACTGGCGAGTCGACCTGTCCCGGCTCGAGCCGGCCGCCGATCTCACCGCCCAGGTGGTGCGGGCCAGCTATCCGGACCTGAAAGTTCCCTTCCATGCCCGGTGGCGGCATTTCACCGCTGGCGGCCGCGACCTCTGGGCCGAGCGCACGGCCGCGACCGCCTGGAGCGACGCCGCCGAGCGCGCGCGGGCGGAGTTCGACCTCGCCATCGTCTCGGTGCTGCTCGACGCCGGTGCCGGCCCCGCTTGGCGCTATCACGACCGCGGGACGGGCGCGGAGCTGACCCGTTCGGAGGGGCTGGCGGTCGCCTCGCTGCGGCTGTTCGAGACCGGCGGCCTCTCGACGGATCCAGCGCGGCCGCTGCAGGCCGACGGTCTCGAGCGGCTGCGGACCGAGCAGCTGGCGCAGGCCTTTCAAGTTGGCTTGGACAATCCGCTGCTGGGCCTGGACGGCCGCGCCGCCCTCCTGCGCAGGCTGGGCCAGACCGTCGGCCGGCCGGGCGCGCTGTTCGACGAGATGGTCGCCCGCAGCGAGGCCGGACGGCTGCCGGCCGCGACCATCCTTGCAGTGCTGCTGGAACGGCTCGGGCCGATCTGGCCCGGCCGCCTGCAGCTCGACGGGGTCTCGCTCGGGGACTGCTGGCGTCATCCGGCGGTGCGCCGAGCCGACGCCACCGACGGCTTCATGCCGCTGCACAAGCTCTCCCAGTGGCTGGCCTATTCGCTGATCGAGCCCCTGCAGACGGCGGGGCTGCAGGTGGTCGAGATCGACGGGCTGACGGGGCTGGCCGAATACCGCAACGGCGGCCTGTTCGTGGACCTGGGCGTGCTCGACCTCGCCGATCCGGCCGATGCTGGCCGAGCCCACCCCGTGGACAGCGTCCTGGTGGTCGGCTGGCGGGCGATGACGGTGGCGCTGCTGGACCGTCTGGCGCCGCTGGTGCGCGAGCGGCTGGGCGTCGCGGCCGCCGACTTCCCGCTGGCGCGGGTGCTGGAGGGCGGCACCTGGGCGGCTGGACGGCGGATCGCCCGCGAGCGCCGCGCCGACGGGGGCCCGCCGCTGAGCGTGATCAGCGACGGCACCGTGTTCTGAAGGGGAAAATATGCAGGGCGTCACCGTCGTCGAGCATCCGCTGGTGCAGCACAAGCTGACGCTGATGCGGCAGAAGCAGACCTCCACCAAGAGCTTCCGCCAGCTGCTGGGGGAGATCGGCGCGCTGATCTGCTACGAGGTGACCCGCGACCTGCCGCTGGAAAGGGTGGAGATCGAGACGCCGCTGGCGACCATCCAGGCGCCGACCCTGGCCGGCAAGAAGCTGGTGTTCGCCCCGATCCTGCGCTCCGGCATGGCCATGCTGGAGGGCATGCTGGAGCTGGTCCCTGCCGCCCGCGTGGCCCATATCGGCCTCTACCGCGATCCGGCGACGCTCGCCTGCGTGGAATACTACTTCAAGGCCCCGCACGACCTGGCGGAGCGGCTGGTGGTGGTGATCGACCCGATGCTGGCCACCGGCAACACCGCCATCGCCGCCGCCGACCGGCTGAAGGAGGCCGGCGCCCGGCAGATCCGCATCGCCAGCCTGCTCGGCAGTCCCGAGGGGATCTCGAAATTCCAGGGCCATCACCCGGACGTGCCGATCTGGCTGGCGGCGATCGACGAGCGGCTGGACGATCACGGCTACATCATGCCGGGGGTGGGCGACGCCGGCGACCGGATGTACGGCACGAGGTAGGGCGGCGGCGCAGCAGCGCATAGGCGCCGGCCGAGGTCGTCAGGCCGAGCACCCAGCTCAGGTCCATGCCGCCGAGCAGGCGGTTCAGCGGGCCCTGGTAGAGGGGCGATTTCATGGTCAGCGCCGCCAGGGCGGCGCCGGCGGCGAAGGCGATCCAGGCCTGGGCGGTCGGGCGGCGCCGGCGCTCTCCGGGCTCGGGGTGGATCTCCTGAAGGTCGAAGCGCCAGCCGCGCGCCAGGCCGTCGGCGAGCCAGACTCCGGCGTAGGGCCCCGACCAGGCGACCAGCAGGGAGACGAAGGCGTTGAGCACGCTCGACAGGTCCTGGACGAACAGGATGTAGAGCACCGCGGCGGTGGAGACGCCGATGTCGAGGCAGGTCGCCGCCCATCGGCGCAGGCGCAGGCCGGCCGCCTGCAGGGCCAGGCCGGAGGAATAGAAGGTGGGGACGTTGTTCGCCACCGAGCCGGCGATTACCGTGAAGACGAAGGCGACATAGAGCCAGGGCGGCAGCAGCGGCTTCAGGCCGGCGACCGGATCGCTCATGTCGCCCAGGCTGGCCCACAGCGCGCCGGCGCCCGTCAGCGCCACCGACGGCAGGAAGGTCCACCAGAAGACGGTGTGGAAGATCGGCCGGGCCGGCGTCTGCGAGGGCAGATACCGCAACCAGTCGGGGCCGTTGTAGAGGTAGCTGACCGGCTGGCTGGCGATGACGCCGCAGCCGGTCATGAAGGCTGCGGCCAGGGCCAGGCCGGCGAGCGGGGGATGGCCGCCGCCGAGGTGGCCCGAGGCCGCCTGCGGCGCGGTCCAGGCCAGCACCCCCAGGAAGACCGCGCCGAGCACGGCGGCGAAGATCCGCTGCAGGAAGACCATGGTCGCGTGGCCGAGCACGGCGATCCCCCCGCTCAGCGCCAGCTGCGCCAGGACAGCGCCGAGCTTGGCCGCGACGCTGCGGTTGTCGAAGCCCAATAGGCCCAGCAGCGACAGCCAGGCCAGGCAGCCGAAGACGCCGTTGAACACCTCGAAACAGACCGAGGCCGCCCAGGTCAGCATGGCGTGGACGCTGTTGCCGCGCACGCCGTAGACGCTGCGCGAGAAGGTGGTCACCGGCAGGCCCGAGCGCGCCGCGCCGACCGAGGCCAGGCCCAGGCAGGCGTAGGGCAGGTTGCCGACCACGCAGGCGGCGAGCGCCTGCCACAGCGTCAGGCCAAGGCCGATCGAGACGCAGCCGATGCTGATGCTGAACATGTTGATATTGACGCCCAGCCACATCGGCCCGACCGAGCTCAGCGCCATGTTCCGCTCGGCCTCGGGGATGTGATCGAAGCCGCGCGCCTCCAGGCCGAAGACGGGGTTGCCCTCGGCGGCTGCGGCGGGGTCGGAGGTCTCGGCGGGCGCGCCGGCCGCTCCGGTCTGCAGTGCGGTCATCCCATGGGCTCGAGGGACGCCATCCGCACGGCCTCGACCCGGGCCAGGTAGTCGTCCTTGACCGGCCGCGGCAGCCAGGCCGCCTCGAAGGCGTTGCGCGACAGCGCCGCGAGATCCTCGGGCGCGAGATCCAGCTCTTGCTGGACCAGGGTGAAGTTCTCTTCGAGATAGCCGCCGAAATAGGCCGGGTCGTCGGAATTGACCGTCACCCGCATGCCCAGCTCCATCATCCGCCTGATGACCTCGGCCTGCGGCCCGTCGGTGACGAAGGCGTTGGAGATCGGGCAGACCGTCAGGGCCAGTCTCCGCTCGGCCAGCAGCCTGCAGAGCTCCGGATCTTCGAGCGAATTGCACCCGTGGTCTATGCGCGAGACCCCGATCAGGTCGATGCATTCCCAGATGTGCGCGACCGAGTCCTCCTGATTGACGTCACAGTGCATGGTCAGCAGGTAGCCCTCCTCGCGGGCGCGCTGGAACACCTTGGCGAACTTGCGGGGTGGATGGCCCCTTTCGTCGGAGTCGAGGCCGACGCCGATGATCCACTCCTTGTAGGGCAGGGACTCCAGCAGGGTGGCCATGGCGTACTCCGCGCTCCAGTCGCGCAGGAAGCACATGATCAGTTGCGATCGCACGCCCAGCTGCGCCTCCCCATCCATCTGCGCCCGCCGCAGCCCCCGGATCACGGTGTCGAAGCTGACGCCACGGGAGGTGTGGGCCTGCGGATCGAAGAAGATCTCGGCGTAGAGCACGTTCTGGGCGCGGGCCTTGGTCAGATAGGCCATGCCCAGCTCGTAGAAATCCGGCTCCTTCAGCAGCACCTCCATGCCGCCGTAGTAGAGCGCGAGGAACGATGGCAGATCGTGAAAGGCGTAGGACGCTCGCATCTCCGCCTCGTCCTTGAACGGCAGAGCGATGTGGTTGCGCGCGGCGAGCTTGAACTTGAGCTCCGGCTCGAGCGTGCCCTCGATGTGGACGTGCAGCTCGCATTTCGGCAGGTCGTGGATGAAGGCGGCGATGTTCATGGCGGGAATCGAGCCCGCTTTTCGCCGGCGCTCCAGGGCGACGGCGGTCCCGACGGTTCGCCGGCCCGCGAATGGCGCGAATTGCGGCCGTCGCCGGCGGCGGCGCCTGCAACACGGTCGTGCGCGCCGCCTCGGCCGCAGATCGCGCAAGCGGGGCTGCCCAAGGCCGCGCTTGCGGCCAGACTGCAGGTCGTATCCGTGGGGGCGTGTGAATGATCGGTCTGTGGAGTCGGGCTCGGCGGGCGCTCGCCCCGTGGCTGGCGGCGATGACGCTGGGGCTCGGGGGCCAAGCCCTGGCGAAGGCGCCCCCCGCAGTTCGGCCCCCCGCAGTTCGGCCCATCGAGATCCGCGTGGTCGTCGTCACCACCTGGGAAGACATCCAAGCCGGCCAGGACCGGTTCGGCGAGCTCAAGGCCTGGCAGACCAAGTGGCCGCTGGCCACCGCCCTGCCGTTCCCGGCCGGGGTGCATCCGCTGCAGTACGATTCCAAGACCCATGTGCTGGCGATCCTGACGGGGATGGCAACGGCGCGGGCCACCGCCTCGGTGATGGCGCTGGGGATGGATCCGCGCTTCGATCTTCGCCACGCCTACTGGATCGTTGCGGGCACGGCCGGGGTCGATCCGAAGGTGGCGTCGGCCGGGTCCGTCGCCTGGGCGCGCTGGGTGGTCGACGGCGACCTCGCCCAGGAGATCGATCCACGCGACGCACCGGCCGACTGGCCCACCGGCATCGTGCCCTACGACCGCACAGCCCCCTACGAGCCACCGGCGCCGCCGATCCATGGCCCCAGCGCCAACGTCGCCTACGCCCTGAACCGCAAGCTGGCCGATTGGGCCTATCACCGCACCAAAGGCCTCGCCCTGCACGACGACGCGGCGCTGGCCAAGCTACGCGCCGCCTATTCCGGCCCGGGCGCCCAGCCGCCGTTCGTGCTGCAGGGCGAGGGCCTGATGTCGTCGCGCTTCTGGTTCGGCGAGCACCTGAACCAGTGGGCCCGGCGATGGGTCGACTACTGGACCCAGGGGCAGGGGGTGTTCGCCATGTCGGCGGAGGAGGACAGCGGGATCCTGCAGGCGCTGACCCAGCTGTCCGGCGCCGGGAAGGTGGACCTCGACCGCGTCCTGGTGCTGCGCGGGGCCAGCGACTACACGATCCCGCCGCCCGGCATGACCGCGGCGGAATTCCTCACCCTCGAGAACAAGAGCGGCTTTCCCGGCACGCCGGGCGTGCTCGACAACCTCTACGCCGTCGCCGCGCCGGTTGCGCGCAGCCTGGCGGAGACCTGGACCGTGACGCGCGAGACGATCCCGGGCGACTGACGCTGCCTCACCCGCGGGCCGAACCACGTCTTCGAATACGTCAACGAGGCCTACAAACGGATGACCGGCGATCGCAACGCGATCGGCAAGCCGGTCTGGGAATTCTTCGCCGGCGTTCCCGGCCAGGGCATGCGCGCGCTGCTGGATCACATCTATGCGACGGGCGAACGGTACGTCGGGCGGGCGCAGCCGGTCCGGCTGAAGAAGAGCCCGCAACTACCTGATCCTGTCCTGGGCAGAGCAGGGCGGCCCGCCGGTGGCGCCCCCCGCCCGCGCGGGCTTCGGCTCCAGGCTGCTGCAGCGCAGCTTGGCGCAGGAGCTGGGCGCCGAGGTCGACTTGACCTTCGCGCCGGAGGGGGTCCGTTGCACCATCCGCTGCAAGGCGGAGACCGCCCGGCCGCCGCCGGCCTTCGACATCGCCGACCTCTGAGGCCTTGGCCCCGCGCCGCTCCGACGGCCTGCGGGGCCGTCCTCAGGCCGCGGCGTCGCCGCGGTGCGGATAGGTCTCGTCGAACCGCTGCTTGATGTAGTCGGCGACCCGGATCGGCGGATATTTGCTCGCGCCGAACCCCTCGAGCGTGCGGACCTCGGCCTCCGGGTTCGGGTCCAGGAAGAAGGGGATAGAATAGCGCTCATGCTCGGGCGGCAGCACCCGGTGCGGGGTGGAGACATAGGTGTCGTTGGTCCAGCGCATCAGGCAGTCGCCGATGTTGCAGACAAAGGCGCCCGGAACGTGCGGCGCGTCGAGCCACTCGCCGTCGCGGTTGCGCAGCTGCAGGCCGGCGACGCCGTCGGTGGCGAGCAGGGTCAGGTTGCCGTAGTCGGTGTGTTCGCCCGCCCCGAACTGGCGCGGCGCCGTGCGGCCGCGGCTGGCCGGATAGTAGAGCAGCCGCAGGACCGCGAGCGGCGCATCGAGCTTGTCCGCGAAGAAGTCCTCCGGCAGCCCAAGGTCGAGGCAGAAGCCGCGATGGATGAGGCGGCCGAGGTCAAGGCAGGCGTCGAAGTAGCGCAACATTAACTCGCGCCAGCCCGGCAGGTCCGGCCACTGGTTCGGCGCCCGGCCGGCGCCTGGAGCGGGCAGCTCCGGATGGCCGGGCGGCGGTTCGCATCCGATGTTGAAGGACTCGTTCACATCCGGCGGACGGTCCGGCTGCAGCTGCTCGCTGCCGATCTCGCCGTAGCCGAAGTTGGCCGGCGATTGCTTGAGGTCCAGGGCCCGCTTGGCCGCCAGGGGCTGGGCGAAAAACTGCCGCGAGGCGGCGAAGACCGCCGCGATCAGCGCCGGGTCGACGCCGTGGCCGACCGCGTAGAAGAAGCCGGTGTGGCGGCAGGCGCCATGCAGCCGTTCGGCCACCCGCAGGCGGTCGGCGAGCGCTGGCGAGCGCAGCGCGGAGACATCGATGACCGGCAGCTCCATCACGGCGCGTTTTTCCCTCCGTCCAGTCGAAGCGGCAGTGTTCGCAGATCCGCCGGGGCGGTCCGACGTTCGCGCGGGATCGGCGGCCGAAATCAGGCCGACGGCTAGATTTTTCGGCAGGCCGGCGGGCTCAGGCGCCAACCCGCCGACCTGTCACAGGCGAACGAGGATCTGGTCGGCCTCGACGAGGTGGACCTCGTCGAGATTGTCGCCGGGACCGGCGCGATCGATGACCAGGAAGTCGCTGCGGGCCTCCAGCGGCAGCAGGAAGTGGTGCCAGGTCCCCTTGCGGTAGTTGACGCCTTGGCCGGGGCCGGCGCGGAACAGCTGCACGCCCGCCGGATCCCAGGCGCCGGCCGGCGCCACGGCGACCAGATAGGGTCGGCCCTGCAGGGGAAAGAAGGCCTGGCTGCCGAGCGGATGGCGTTCGAACACCGTCAGCAGCGGCGGCGCCAGCGGCTCGGCGCGGAACAGGCTGACGATCGCCCGCCCGTCCTGGTCGGCGACGTCCAGCTGCGCCAGATCGTGGAAGCGCAGGGTGTGGCCGTAGTTGATCGGGATCTGCTGGGCGCGGTCGGACGCCTCGATGACGTCGCCGAAGGCGGAAAACGCCTCGGCGGTCAGGGGCGCTGGCGCAAGCTCTCGGGTCATGAGGCGCGTTCAGTCGGTCCGCTCATCGGCGTGATCCTGCAAGATGGCTTGGCGCGAAGATAGGGTTTTGAGGCGCAGACCTGCAGAGCTCGCGAGCTTGACCGGTGGCGAGCCTTTGGACGTCTTCCGCTGCATAAATTTCCATAGATTGGCGATAATCCTGGCCTGATCGCGCGGTTGTCCACTGCCGCGCGGAATGCGCCCGCCAAGGATCGCGCCATGACGAATGATTCCTATCCGCGCGACATGCTCGGCTATGGCCGGACCCCGCCGCACGCCGACTGGCCGGGCGGGGCGCGGATCGCCATCCAGATGGTGCTCAACTACGAGGAGGGCGGGGAAAATTGCGTGCTGCATGGCGACGCCGGCGCCGAGACCTTCCTGTCGGACATGATCAATCCGCCGGCGGTGGTGGGGGCCCGCCACATGAGCATGGAGCAGATCTACGAGTACGGATCGCGGGCCGGGGTGTGGCGGCTGCTGCGGCTGTTCGAGCGACGCGGGACGCCGGTGACGGTGTTCGGCGTCGCCGCGGCCATGGAGCGCAATCCCGCCGTGGTGGAGGCCTTCCTGGACGCCGGGCACGAGATCGCCTCGCACGGCTGGCGATGGATCAACTACCAGGACGCGCCCGAGGACGTCGAACGCGAGCACATGCGCCGGGCGATCGAGATCCATCGCCGGCTGACCGGCGAGCGGCCGCTGGGCTGGTACACCGGCCGCACCGGGCCGAACAGCCGGCGGCTTGCGGCCGAGGAGGGCGGCTTCCTCTACAACGCCGACGACTATTCGGACGACCTTCCCTTTTGGACCTGGGAAGCGGGCGCGCCGCAGCTGATCGTGCCCTACACCCTGGAGGCCAACGACATGCGCTTCTCCGGGACCGGGCTGAACACCGGCGAGCAGTTCTTTTCCTACCTGAAGGACGCCTTCGACGTGCTCTACGCGGAAGGCGCGGAGCGGCCGAAGATGCTGTCCGTCGGCCTGCATTGCCGGATCGTCGGGCGACCCGGAAAGCTGGCCGGGCTGGAGCGGTTCATCGCCTACGCCCAGTCGCATCCCGACGTCTGGTTCTGCCGCCGGATCGAAATCGCCCGGCATTGGCGGCGCCGCCATCCCTTTGCAGCTGAGCGCCAGGAAGAGACGCCCGCATGACCGACTTCGACGACCTCCGCCGGCGCTACGTCGACCTGGCCCAGCCGCGCCTGGGCTCGCAGGTGGTCTACGCCACCGACGACTTCTTCGCCGACAAGAGCCGGCTGATCTCGCCGGCGCCGCCGGTGTTCATCCCCGGCAAGTACGACGACAACGGCAAGTGGATGGACGGCTGGGAGAGCCGCCGCAAACGCACCCCCGGCCACGACTGGTGCGTGGTGAAGCTGGGCGTTCCGGGCGTGGTGGCGGGGCTGGAGATCGACACCAGCCACTTCACCGGCAACTATCCGCCAGGCGCCATGGTCGAGGTCTGCGTCTCGGACGCCGAGACGCCCGGCGAGGACGCCGGCTGGACGGCGGTCACGCCCAAGCTGGATCTGAAGGGAAACGACCGCATCTACGCGCCGGTCGATCACGCCCAGCCGGTGACCCATCTGCGGCTGCACATCTATCCGGACGGCGGGGTCGCGCGGCTGCGGGTCTGGGGGCGGGTCGCCGTCGACTGGGCGAAGACGCCCGCCGACGCCGTCGTCGACCTGCTGGCCGCCGCCAGCGGCGGGCGCGGGATCATCGCCAACGACGAGCATTTCGGCCGGGTGGAGAACCTGACGGCGCCGGGGCGCGGCGTCGACATGGGCGATGGCTGGGAGACGCGGCGGCGGCGCGAGCCGGGCCACGACTGGGCGATCCTGGAGCTGGGAACCCAGGGGATCGTCGAGGCGATCGAGGTGGATACGGCGCACTTCAAGGGCAACTACCCAGACCGCTGCTCGATCCAGGCGGCCGGTGCGGCGAGCGGAACGCCGGCGGAGATCGCCGCGCAGGCCGAGCACTGGCCGGTGCTGTTGCCTGAGGTGAAGCTGCAGGCCGATCATGTCCATCAGTTCCAGGACCAGCTGGCCGCGCTCGGGCCGGTGCGTTTCGTGCGGCTGAACATCTATCCCGACGGCGGTGTCAGCCGGCTGAGGATCCGCGGGCGCGTCGCCCGGTAGGGGGCGAACGCCGCCAGGCGCGCGGCGGAATTCGTCCCGCGTCACCCGTGCGCCGTTTGCGGGCGCCCGGACATTTTTCTTTCGCATTTCTTTGAGGAGGCCGGCCCCCCGCGACGTCGAAGGGAGGTGGAGTGGCGCGTGCGAGCGCCGGAACGAGGCCGCGAAAAGCTTTATGCGCATCATCTGCGACTTCGACGGCACCATTACGCAGCAAGACACCACCGACTGGGTTCTCGAGGCGCTGGCAGATCCGGCCTGGCGCGAGATCGAAAGCGACTGGGTCGCCGGCCGGATCTCGGCGGCCGACTGCATGCGCCAGCAGGTCGCCTTGATCGGCGGGACCCAGCGTGAGCTGAACGCGGTGCTGGACGCGGTCCAGCTGGATCCGGGCTTCGTCGACTTCCTGGCCTGGGCCGGCGAGCGCGGCTTTCCGGTCCACATCGTCAGCGACGGCGTCGATTATTTCATAGCGCGGATTCTCGCCCGCCACGGGATCGCCAAGCTGCCGACCGTCGCCAACCGGCTCGCCGGCCGCGCCGGGCGACGGCGGCTGGAGCAGCCGTGGTCGCGGGCCGGCTGCGCCGCCAAGTCGGGGGTCTGCAAGTGCGACGCCGCGGGTCCGACGCCGGCAGGCGTCGAGGCCACCGTCTTCATCGGCGCCGGACGCTCGGACTTCTGCGTCTCCGCCCGCGCCGACCTGTTGTTCGCCAAGGGCGCCCTGGCCGCCTACGCCGCCGCCCGCGACCAGGCCTTCGTCGCCTTCGAAACCTTCCACGACGTGACCAGCGCCCTGGAACGGCTGGCAGGCGCCGAGCCCCCCGCCGGCCGGCAGGTCGTCGCCGCCGTCTGATCCGAGTCCCCGGAGTTTTGCATGTACGACATCCCCGCCGAAGCGCTTAGCGAGACCGAGCTACGCGCCCTGGAGGCCGAATACTGCTCGTGGGGCGACACGGTTCACTATCTCGACCATCCGAAGTTCTTCGAGACCTGCGAAGGCTCGTACATGTATGACGCCGAAGGCCGCGCCTTCCTCGATCTGCAGATGTGGTACTCGGCGGTGAACTTCGGCTACCGAAACCCGCGCCTCAACGCCGCCGCCCACCGCCAGCTCGACCGCCTGCCGCAGGTCGCCTCGCAATATCTGCACCGCGAGAAGGTGGAGCTCGCCGCCCTGATCGCCCGCGACGCCGAGGCCAAGTTCGGCGCCAAGGGCCGGGTGCATTTCAACGTCGGCGGCGCCCAGGCGGTGGAGGACTCGCTCAAGCTGGTGCGCAACGCCACTGGCGGCAAGAGCCTGATGTTCGCTTTCGAGGGCGGCTACCACGGCCGCACCCTGGGCGCCTCGGCGATCACCTCATCCTACCACTATCGCCGCCGCTACGGCCACTTCGGCGACCGCGCCCAGTTCATCGAGTTCCCCTACCATTTCCGCGGCCCCAAGGGGATGAGCAAGGAGGAGTACGGCTCCTATTGCGTGCAGAAGTTCGAGCGGCTGTTCGAGACCGAATACAATGGGGTGCTCGACACCAAGACCGGCCAGGCGGAGTTCGCCGCCTTCTACGTCGAGCCGATCCAGGGCACCGGCGGCTATGTCATCCCGCCGCGGAACTTCTTCGTCGAGCTGAAGAAGGTGCTGGACCGCTACGGCGTGCTGCTGGTGGTCGATGAGATCCAGATGGGCATGTACCGGACCGGCAAGCTCTGGTCGATCGAGCACTTCGGCGTCCAGCCGGACGTGCTGGTGTTCGGCAAGGCGCTGACCAACGGCCTCAATCCCTTGTCCGGGGTCTGGGCCAAGGAGGCGCTGATCAATCCGACGGTCTTCCCGCCGGGCTCCACCCACTCGACCTTCAACGCCAATCCGATGGGCACGGCGATCGCGCTGGAGACCCTGAAGATGGCCGCTGAGGGCGACTACGAACGCCAGGTGGCGGAGAAGGGCGCCTATTTCCTCGCCGGCCTGAAGGAGCTGCAGTCGCGCTGGCCGCAGATCGGCGACGTCGACGGCCTGGGCCTGGCCCTGCGCGCCGAGATCTGCGAGGCCGACGGCTTCACCCCCAACAAGCCGCTGCTCGACCGCATGGAGGCCGAGGCCATGAAGGGCGACCTCGAGGTGGACGGGCGCCGGCTCGGCCTGATCCTCGACGTCGGCGGCTACTACAAGAACGTCATCACCCTGGCGCCCTCGCTGGAGATCACCCGCGAGGAGATCGACCTGGCGCTGAAGCTGCTCGACGCCCTGCTGGCGCGCTGCACCCGCGGGTGACGCCATGCGCGCGGTGATCCTGCAACTCGATGGGGCGCTGGAGCCGCAGACCGAGCTGCAGCGGGCGGCGTTGCAGGGCGGCGGGCGGCTGCTGTCGGCGCGCGACCTGGGGCCGGCGCTGCGGCTGTGGAGCTCTGCTGCGACCCTGGCGGGACTGCGCTGGCGGCTGGCCGCCGACCTGCCGGCGGGCGAGGCCGAGGTGGTGTTCGCCGGTTCCGGCGACTTCCACCACATCACGCCGCTGCTGATCGAGCGGGCGATGGGCGCGAGCGACGAGCCGACCACCGTGCTGCATTTCGACAACCACCCGGACTGGGTGCGCCACGCGCGGGGCCGCCACTGCGGCTCCTGGGTGGGGCGGGCGGCGCGGATGCCGGGCGTGGCCCGCGTCGTCACCGTCGGGGTCTGCAGCCCGGACGTCGGGCGTGGCCGGGCGCGCGAGGGCGATCTCGCCCTGCTGGCGGAGGGCCGGCTCGCGCTCTACGCCTGGACCGCGCCGGACGGCGGCGAAGCCGTGGTGCTCGACGGCCGCGCCTGGCCGACCATAGAGAGCCTGGGCGAGGCGGCCTTCCTCGACCTGCTGGCCGCCTCGATCACCACCAAGGCCCTCTACGTCACCGTCGACAAGGACGTGCTGCGGCCCGAGGACGCCATGACCAATTGGGATCAGGGCCGCGCCAGCCTGGACTTCGTGGTCGCCGCGATCCGCCGGGCCGGCGCCGGCCGGCGGGTGGTCGGCGCGGACGTGGTCGGCGACTGGTCGGCGCCGGTCTACGGCGGCGGCCGCATGGCCCGGATGCTCAAGCGCGGCGAGGCGTTGATCGACCAGCCCTGGCGGCGTCCCGCGCCGGAGGCGGCGCGCGTCGTCAACGAGGCGGCCAACCTGCGCCTGCTCGATCTGTTCGCGGAGCTTGCGTGATGACGCCGGCGCACTTGGCGATCCCCGCGCTCGGCCTGCTGGCCTTCTGCGTGGCGGCCGAGACCGTCCAACAGATCAGCTTCAAGCTGGGCGCCGACCGGGCCGGCAAGGCCAACCGGCAAGGCGGAGGCCCGGGCTTCGCGCGCGGCGTGGCGCTGGAGCCGCTGATCTGGGCCGGGGCGGCGCTCTGGGTGGTGGAAAGCATCGCCTGGGTGCTGGTGCTCCAGCGGGCGCCGCTGAGCCTTGCCTATCCGGTCATGACGCTGACCTACGCCTGTGTCCCGCTGGCAGGCCTGCTTCTGCTGCACGAAACCCTGTCCGCCCGTCAGAAACTGGGCGCAGCGCTGATCTTCGCCGGCGTCGTCTGCGTCGGAGCGTCCGGCCTATGAGCGGTCTTCTCACCCCCACCGCCGCGGCCCGCGCCCTGAGTTTCCGGCTCAAGGGCCCGCTCGGCAAGGCGGTGCTGCTGATCCACGGCATGACCGGGGCGCCCGGGGAGATGAAGTTCCTGGCCAAGCGCCTGCACCGGCGCGGCTTCTCCGTGGCCGCGCCCCTGCTCGCCGGGCACGGCACCGATGAGGCGCACCTGCTGGCCAGTCGTTGGCAGGACTGGCTGGACTCGACCCGCCAGGCCTTCGACGCCCTGAAGGCCGACCACGACGAGGTCTACGTCGCCGGCATCTGCGTCGGGGGCGCGCTAGGCCTGGCGCTGGCGGCGGAGGAGCGGGCCGTCGCCGGGGCGGCGGTCTATTCGATGACCTACCGCTACGACGGCTGGAACATGAAGCGCTGGTACGGCGCCATCGCCCCCCTGGCCAAGCCGTTCGCCGGCCTGCCGGGCGTGCGGCGGATCAGCTTTGCCGAACCCTATCCCTTCGGGCTGAAGGACGAGCGGCTGCGCGAGGGCATGGCGGCGACGCAGGGCGCGGTGATCCCGGGCGCCCTGGACCGGGTGCCGCTCGGCGCGATGCGCGAGATGCATCGGCTGGCCGACCACATCGACCGGGTCGGCCGCGCGGTGACCCAGCCGACCCTGATCCTGCACGCGCGCGACGACGACATGAGCCATCCGCGCAACGCCCTACGGCTGGGCCGGGCGCTCGGCGGCCACGTCGACCTGCGGCTGCTCGACGACTGCTATCACATGATCCACGTCGACCGGCAGCGCGACCTGGTCGGCGACCTGACGGCGGACTTCTTCGGCGCGCCGCCAAGAAGCCCCGCGCCGCGAGCCGCGGAGGGCGCCGATGCTTGAGGCGCGGGTGGCGACATCTATCCACGAGGTGGGCCGGGCGGCCTGGGACAGCTGCTTTGCCGATCGCCTGGAAGGCTTCGACTATTTGAGCGCCGTCGAGGCGGCCAGCCTGCCGGGCTTTGCGTGGCGTTATGTCCTGGTCGAGTGCGGCGGGACGGTGATCGCCGCGGCGCCGGGGTTCCTGACCGATTACGCCCTGGACACCACCCTCAATGCGGCGGGCCGGCGTCTGGTCGCCGCGGCGCGAAGGCTGGCGCCGCGCGCCTTCACCGTGCGCCTCGCCGCCCTGGGCTCGCCCTGCACCGAGGACGTCAGCCTGGGGTTCGCGCCGGGCCTCGGCCTGGACCGCCGCAGGGAGGCGCTGCGCGTTCTGCTCGCCGCCTTCGAGGCCGCGGCGGCGGACGCGGGGTGCGGACTGCTGGCGATCAAGGACGCCCCGGCCGCCGACCGCCGCCTCTGGTCCGGGCTGGAATGGCCGGCCTACCAGCTGGCGCCCGGCATGCCCGTCGCCGAGCTGGACATCGATTTCGGCGACCTGGACGGCTACCTCGCCCGGCTGAGCTCGGCGACGCGCAAGGATCTGCGGCGTAAGTTGAAGGCGCTCGAGGCCGTGCGCATCGAGGTCCGCGGCGACATCCACGGGCTGGAAAGCCGGGTCGTCGAGCTGTATCGCCAGACCCGCGCCCGCTCGAACCTGCAGTTCGAGGAACTGACGGCGGCCTATTTCACCGGCGTGCTCGCCACCATGCCGGAGCGGGCGCTCTGCGTCCTCTATTTCGTCGGCGACGAGCTGATCGGCTGCAACCTGTTGCTCCACGACGGCCGGCTGCTGCTCGACAAATTCTTCTGCATGGAGAGCGAGCGGGGGCCCGCGCACAACCTCTACTTCCTCAGCTGGATCACCAATGTGCGGCTGTGCCTGGAGCGCGGCCTCGCCTGCTACCAGAGCGGCCAGGCCGGCTATGCGACCAAGCTGCGCCTCGGCAGCCGCCTGCGCGGCGCCGACATGTACTTCCGCCATCGCCAGCCGCTGGTGAACCGGGCGCTGAAGTGGGCCGCCCCGCTGCTGGCCGAGGATCCGGTCCCGATGCGAGGCGCGGCATGAGCGTGGCCCAGCCCCAGCCCGGGTCCCGGACGATCA
>Ga0207711_10002526_pt1 | contig 16296 bp, 12 predicted proteins | sample KBSS34metaG_FD_184401 | JGI IMG/M metagenome (GOLD analysis project Ga0207711, IMG submission 184401) | Switchgrass rhizosphere microbial communities from Kellogg Biological Station, Michigan, USA - KBS S3-4 metaG (SPAdes) (version 2) | ecosystem: Host-associated > Plants > Roots > Rhizosphere...
GTACGGGAGGCCGCCGAGCAGTCCGGACGCGATCCCGACGAGCTGGACTATCTGTCGATCACGTGGACGTGCCGGGTGGTGGACCGGCCGGCGCAGACCGACGCGGCGCTCGCGGAGGTGTGCGCCGCCTATGGCGTCGAGGTGGAGGTCGGCCGCAGGTCGGCCGGGCTGCTCGTCGGCACCGTCGAGCAGTGCGTGGAGCAGCTCGAGGAGCGCCGCGAGACGCTCGGGCTCACCTACGTCGACTTCGGCGCGGCGAAATTCACCGAGGTGGAACCACTGATCACCGCGTTGTCGGAGCGGTGAGCCGCGGTCCGCGGTTCTGCCATCCCATGGCTGGACGGCAGAACCGCGGACCACTGTCAGCGTGGACGAGCACGGGATGCGGACGACCCGGCGTCAGCGGATGGTGGCGCCAGCGTCGACGGTCAGGGTCGAGCCGGTGACATACCGTGCCTCGTCGGAGGCGAGGTAGACCAACGCGTTGGTCACGTCGACCGATTCGATCCTGGTCACCGGCAGGCTGTTCATGAAGACCGGGCCCAGGTCCGGACGGCCCTCCAGCAGGCCCGGCAAGATCGGCGAGTGGCCCTGGGGGGTGTCGACCCCGGTCGGAAGCACGATGTTGACCCGCACGTTGCGATTGGACAGCTCCAACGCGAGACAACGCGTCACCCCGAGCAGCGCGTGCTTGGACGCCACGTACGGCAGATAGAACGGCAGGCCGCGCACGGTGGCCGACGAGCCCGTAATGATGATGCTGCCACCACCAGAGGCGACCAGATGCGGGATCGAGACCTTGCAGGTGTTCCACACGCCCGTCAGGTTGATGTCCAGGGTGGTCTGCCAGATCTCCGGCGTGACCTCCTCATGCGGCTGCACGGACGTGACCGACGCGTTGGCGGCGACGATGTCGAGCCGGCCGAGCTCCGCGACACCCGCGTCGACGACGGCGGCAAGCCCGTCAGGATCGCGGACGTCGGCGACAGCGGAGTGCACGCGCCGACCGCGCGCCCGCACCTCCTCGGCGGTCTTCGCCAGCCCTTCCGCGGTACCCATCGGATATGCCGCGATGTCGAGCTGGCGGCAGATGTCGACGGCGATGATGTCCGCCCCCTCCTCCGCGAACCGCACGGCGTGGGCGCGCCCCTGGCTCTGCGCGGCGCCGGTGATGAAGGCGACCTTCCCGGCCAGTCTCATGTGACCCTCCTCATCGCTGTGTCTCAGTGCGGCGACAGCCGTCACGCGACCGGCCGGCCACGAGGATCCGTGGCCTCCGGCCCTGTCGGCTGTCCGAGGGGCTGGTCTGGTTCAGGCTGGCCGCCGCATCGGGACGAACAGCCCCTGGGCCTCGACCGTGCGGTGGCCGTCCTGGGTGATCCACCCGTGCGCGTTGATCTTGCGCCCGTCCGTCGAGACCAGCCGGCCCTCGCAGACCACCGGCCGGTCCAGCACGGTTCCCCGGCGGAAGTGCACGTCCAGGCGCGCCGTGAAGGCCGGCTCGGCCTCCACCATCACCACCGTGCCCAGAAGAACGTCCATGATGGCGGCGGCGAAACCGCCGTGCAGCCAGTCCGGCGGACCCTCGAACAGCGCGTCCGGCGTCAGCTCGGCGCGCGCCACGCCGTCCCGCACCGTGATCGCCAGTGGGATACCCAACGGGTTGAAGTGGAACATTCGCCACGGTTCGCCCGCCCTGATCTCCGCCTCGCGCTCGGCGTCGAACGGGATCCGGTGGGGCCGGTCGCGGGGCAGCGTCTCGAGCGTGTCCGCGAGCCCCTGGATGTCGTCCGCGAGCTCCAGCACGCGTTCGGGCGGCAGGCCGGTGGTCGCCGCAGCGCGCATCAGTCGGCGCGTCGCCGCCGTCAGGACGCCGGCGGCGGCGAGCGGGCCGGGCGGGCCGGCCGTCGTCGTGTCGGCGTCGTCCATCGTGTCGGCGTCGTCCATCATGTCGGCGTCTTCCATCGTGTCGGCGTCGGTCATCGCGCTGGCCCGTCAGATGCGACTGGCGGACGTCGCGAGGTTCACCTCGAGCACGGAACCGCTGGTCCGTCCGGGATCGGTCACCAGGTACAGGACCGCCCGGCTGACGTCCTCCGGCTCGATCCACGGCTCTCTCATCGGGCTCATGGCCCGCAGCCGAGGCAACGCGTCGTCGAGCGTCGGATGGTCGAGGTCCGGGCAGAAGACCGCGTATGTGGCGTCGTTGAGCACCATCGGGGTCGCCACGGTCGTCGGACAGATCACGTTGGCGGTGATGCCGTCCGTCGCGGTCTCCAGAGCCACCGTCTTGACCAGTCCGATCAGGCCCCACTTCGAGGCGGTGTAGTGGCCCAGGTTGCGCGTCCCCATGCGCCCCGCGCCCGAGGAGATCGCGACGATGCGCCCGAACCGCTGCCGCCGCATGTGCGGCAACGCGGCCCGGATGCAGTAGAACGCGCCGCTCAGGTTCGTCTCGATCATGTCGTGCCAGGCGTCGTCGCCGAGGTCGGCCACCGTCGAGAACCCACAGATGCCCGCGTTGGCGACGAGGATGTCCAGGCGGCCGTGTCGGGCGACCACGTCGTCGACCAGGTGCCGCACCTGCCCGCTGTCCCGGACGTCGACGACCACGCCCCGGGCCTGGCCACCCGCGTCGCCGATCGTTCGGACGGTCTCGTCCAGATCCGCGGTTGTCGACATCGGATACTTGACCGTCGGCACCTGGTCGGCGATGTCGCATACGACCACCGTGGCGCCCGCGGCGGCGAGCGCCACCGCGTGTGCCCGCCCCTGCCCACGCGCGCCGCCCGTCACGAGCGCGACCCTGTCGGCCAGCTCCGTCATCGGCACCCCTTTCGGATCTTTGAACGGGGCGAGCCGTCCCGCCGAACAGCGGCCGGGAGCCGGGCGTTCGACCACGCGCCTCACCTGGAGCACCCACGACCAGTGCGCTGGCGGCCCGCCCATCGAAGGTCCATCGGCCCCACGGCCCCACGGCACACGGCGCACGGCGGCACAGCGCACCATGCCGAGCGCGCGAGGCCCGTCCACCGCCCAGGCAGCTCTTCGCCAACCTAGCACTTGCTTGATGGAGCGGGATAGCATGCGTCGGGTGCTCAGCCGCGCACACTCGCGAACACACGACGTGGTGCCTCGGCGGCGACGCCAGGCGAGCCGGAAAGGATGTGATGAGGGTGCAGATCGGCCTCGCCACACCAGTCGTGACGGCGTTCCCCGGGACGTTCGCTCCCTGGGAGCGGACCGCGGGCATCGAGCAGATCAGCCGGCTCGCCCAGGTCGCCGACGACCTCGGCTACCACCACCTGACCTGCAGCGAGCACGTGGCGGTGCCGTCCGCGATCGTCGACGAGCGCGGCGGCACCTACTGGGACCCGCTCGCCACGCTCTCCTTCCTCGCGGCTCGGACCAGCTGGATCCGGCTCTTCACGAAGGTGCTGGTGCTCGGCTATCACCATCCCGTGGCGTTGGCGAAACGCTATGGCACCCTCGACCGGATCTCCGCGGGACGGCTGATGCTCGGCGTCGGCGTGGGCAGCCTGCGGGAGGAGTTCGAGCTGCTCGGTGTGCCGTTCGAGGATCGGGGGGCGCGCGCGGACGACGCCCTACCGGCCCTGCGGGCGGCGCTGGCCGGGCCTACTCCCTCCTACAAGGGTGACTACGTGTCGTTCGACGGCATCACGGTCGACCCCTGCGCGGTGCAGCAGCAGGTCCCCCTGCTCGTCGGTGGGCGCACGCTTCGTTCCCTGCGACGGGCGGTCACCAGTGCTGACGGCTGGGTTCCGTTCGCGCTGGAGCCGCCCGAGGTCCGCGGCATGCTCGACCGGGTGGAACTCCCGGCCGGCTTCGAGGTCGTGCTCACCACGAAGCCGCTCGATCCCGGCCGCGATCGTGGCTCGATCCTCGACGACCTCGGTGAGCTGACCGCGGCCGGCGCCACCGTCATCTCGGCGACCATTCACAGCCTGTCGTCCGCGCACTTCGCCGAGCAGCTTCAGGCGCTCGCCGACCTCACCGGACTGGGTAGGGCAGCCCCCTGACCAGGTCGCCCGTCGGCCTGCGCATCGCCCGATACCGGCCGACTAGAGGGCCAAAGGAGGTGCGAAAATCTCCTTCCTGCGCGCCTCCGGCGGCCCCTGTCCCCAAACCACCGAAAGGATTCTGATGATGGACCACGCAACTGGCAGGGTCGCCGGCAAGGTCGCCTTCATCACCGGCGCGGCGCGTGGCCAAGGCCGCGCCCACGCGATCCGCCTGGCGGAGGAGGGCGCCGACATCATCGCCGTCGACGTCTGTGAGGACGTCGACACCGTCGGCTACCCGGGCGCCACCGAGGAAGAACTCGCCGAGACGGCGGCACTGGTCGAGAAGGCGGGGCGGCGAGTCGTCACGGCGAAGGCGGACGTCAGGGACGTCGACAGCCTCCAGGCGGCGCTGGACCGAGGCGTGACGGAGCTAGGCCGCCTCGACATCGTCGTGGCGAACGCCGGCATCGTCCACGCAGGCGCCCCGACGGACGGGGTCAGCGAACGAGCGTGGGGGACGATGCTCGACATCAACCTGACCGGCGCCTGGCACACCGCCAAGGTGTCCATCGGCCACCTCACCACGGCCGGCGGTGGGGCGATCATTCTCACCAGCTCCATGCTCGGCCTGAGCGGAGGCGGCTACATGGCCGCCTATGCGTCCGCCAAACACGGGCTGGTCGGGCTCATGCATTCGTTGGCCAACGAGCTCGCACCACGGTGGATCCGGGTGAACAGCGTGCACCCCGGCAGTGTGGCGACCCCGATGATTGACAACGAGTACTTCCTTCGGTCCGCGCGTCCGGACCTCGACGAGCCCACCCTCGCCGACGCCGCCGAGGCGATCGGTCGTAACCACCTGCTGCCGGTGCCATATCTGGAGGCGCGCGACATCAGCAACGCGGTCCTGTTCCTCGCCTCGGACGAGGCGCGCTACATCACCGGCGTGGCGCTGCCCGTCGACGCGGGAGCAGTGGCGAAGTTCTGAAACTGCGCCGAGCGAGCTCCATGCCCGCGGCGCCAAGGAAGCCTCATCCCACCTCAAGGCAGCGATGGAGACCAGGAACGTGCAGACACGTCGGCTCGGTGGCGACGGCCCAGCCCTGTCCCTTGTCGGGCTCGGCTGCAACAACTTCGGCATGAAGATCGACCGCGCCGCGAGCGCCGCCGTGGTCGGCGCGGCGCTCGACGCCGGCATCACCCATTTCGACACCGCGGAGATGTACGGCGGCGGAAGCTCCGAGACGTTCCTCGGGGCCGCACTGGGCTCACGCCGCGACGAGGCGGTCATCGCCACGAAGTTCCTGCCACGGCCCAAGGACCAGCCCTACGAGCCCGGCGCCCTGCGGCGGCGGATCGTCGAGGGGTGCGAGGGCAGCCTGCGCAGGCTCGGTACAGACCGCATCGATCTCTACTACCAGCACTACCCCGACGCCGACGCGCCGCCGGAGGAGGCGCTGGAGACGCTAGACGAGCTCGTCCGCGCGGGCAAGGTCCAGCACGTCGCGTCGTCGAACGTGTCCGCGCAGGACATCGCGACCGCGGCCGAGATCTCGGCCGCCAAGGAACTCGTGCGGTTCCGCGGCACCCAGATCGAGTGGAACCTGCTGAGCCGCGACGTCGAGCGGGACACCGTCCCGGCGGCGCGCACGGCTCACCTCGGCATCGTGCCGTACTTCCCGTTGGCCTCGGGAATGCTCACCGGCAAGTACCAGCAGGGCCAGCCCTACCCTGAGGGCTCGCGGCTGAGCACGATGGGATTCTTCGCCGGTGTCGCCACCACCGCCAACTTTGAGCGGGTCGCCGCGCTCACGTCCTTCGCCGAGGAACGGGGTCACACGGTTCTCGAGCTTGCCATCGCCTGGCTTGCCGCCCAGGACGGCGTCACCTCCGTCATCGCCGGCGCGACACGCCCAGAGCAGGTGCATGCCAACGCCAGGGCGGCCGCCTGGGAGCTGACCGCCGCGGAGCTCGCCGCGATCCCGTGACCCTCCGGGGTGTGGCGGCGGCCCTCACCGAACCCGCCTGAAGGGGAACATCCACGGTGCGTGGAGCAGTCAGCTATGCCCCCGGCGACGTCCGTCTCGAACAGCGCGACGACCCGACGATCGCCGCGCGCGGTTCGCCCGGCGCACGGGCGCCGAGCTCTGGATCCCCCTCTACCGGCTCGCGCCGCGTCAGACCGCCGAGACGAACCGTGGCCGCTTTGGCCGCCGCTGGAGAGAGAGGCCTGACGCCGTGACGACGTCCGACACGACCGCGCGGGGCGGTCTGCGCGCCGAGCGACTGCGCACCGAGTACCTGGCGGAACCCCTGGGGCTCGGCAATCCCTCGCCCCGGTTCTCGTGGCACGGCGAAGGCGGCGTCCGCCAGAGCGCGTACCGGATCGTCGCGCATCGCCGGGGAGACATGGTGTGGGACAGCGGGAAGGTCCCATCCGCCCGCATGACGCACATCCGCTATGCGGGCACGACTCTGCACAGTCGCGACCGGGTGGAGTGGGCTGTGACGCTGTGGGACGAGGCCGATCGCGAGGGGGAGTCGGCGGAGTCGTGGTTCGAGCTCGGTCTTCTCTCGGTATCCGACTGGACGGCGAAATGGATCACCGCCGTGCACACGCCCCGACGGAACGAGCGGTCCCCGGTCGACTGCTTCCGCGTGCGGTTCCGCCCGAGCGGGACGGTCGCACGCGCTCGGCTCTACGCGAGCGCGCGGGGCGTCTACGACGCGCACCTCAACGGTGTCCGTGTCGGCGACGTGGAGCTCGCCCCCGGCAGCACCGACTATCGGACTCGCATCCACTACCAGACCTTCGACATCACGAGCGCGGTCGAGGAGTCCAACTCGTTGGAGCTGCGTCTCGCCGACGGCTGGTATCGGGGTTCGGTCGGAGCCCAGGGCGTGACGCACCTCTTCGGCGAACGCACGGCCATCATCGCGCAGCTCGAGCTCGGGTACGACGACGGCCGCGTCGAGGTGATCGGCACCGACGGCTCGAGCGAATGGAGCAACGACGGGCCGCTTCGGTTCGCTGATCTGCAGGATGGCGAGGTGTTCGACGCCCGTCGGCGTCCGAGCTACGGCGGACGCGCGCGCCTCGCACCATCCGGGCCGGTGCCTACGGCGGCGGACAACGTGCTGCCGCGGGCGCGCGAGGAGTTCACCCCGACGCTGATCACGACGCCCAGCGGCGCCCGGGTGCTCGACTTCCACCAGAACATCGCCGGCTTCGTCGCCGCGCGGGTGCACGGCCGTGCAGGGCAGCAGGTGCGTCTGCGCCTCGGCGAGATCCTCGATGAGGCGGGCGAGTTCACCCAGAAGAACTTCCAGATCGACAAGCCCGCCCGTCGCTTCGGGCAACTGGCGGGATTCCTGATGATGACCGGCCAGCAGCGTTTCATCCGCGGCGCGCTGCAGCCGACCCCCCTGCAGCGGATCGACATCATCTGTCAGGACGGCCTCACCGAGTACCGCAGCGCCTTCACCGTAGCCGGGTTCCGGTACGCCCTCGTGGAGACCGATCTCGACATCGACCCGGCCGAGTTCCGCGCGATCGCCGTGTACTCCGACATGGAGCAGGTGGGGACCTTCCACAGCTCCAACGCGGTGCTGGATCGCTTCGTGGAGAACACCCGCTGGAGCATGAAGGGCAACTTCCTCGACGTTCCCACGGACTGTCCCACGCGGGAACGGCTCGGGTGGACCGGCGACGCCCAGGTGTTCTTCGACACCGCCGCCTACTTCATGGATGTCGCGGCGTTCTTCCGCAAGTGGCTGCGCGATCTCACGGACACGCAGAAGCGATCCGGCAAACCGCGCGCCGTGGCGCCCTACAGCGGTGTTCCGCTGATGTACGACATCTCGGGCGGCTCCGTGGGCTGGGCGGACGCCCTCGTCCTTGTGCCGTACCGGTTCTGGAAACGCTACGGCGACGAGGATCTCCTCCGCGAGTTCTACCCCGCGATGACGCGCTACGCGCGCTTCATGATGGCCCGGACCGGGCAGAAGAAGAGGTCGGCCGCTCGGCGCAACCCCTACAACCGCTACACGTACGAGCGGGGATTCCATTACGGCGAATGGCTCGAGCCGAAGGAGTTCCGCGACGAGGTGTCGGCGCGCTCCCGGCCGGTGTTCACGGAGGAGGCCACGGCCTACCTCCACTTCACGATGCTGCACCTCGCCGAGATCGCCCGACACCTCGGCGAAAGCGCCGACGCCATCGTCTTCGAGGAGTACGCGGAGGGCGCGAAACGTGCCTACCAGCACCTGTTCGCGCCCGACGGCGTCATGGACACGTCCCGGCAGGCGAAGCTGGTGCGGCCCCTCGCGCTCGGCCTGCTCGACGACGCGGCCGCCGAGCGCGCCGGGCGGCGTCTGGTGCAGGCGGCGGAGGATGCCGACTTCACGGTCGGCACCGGCTTCCTCTCGACCCCGTTCCTGCTCCCGGTCCTCTCCGCCGCTGGACGGCCTGACATCGCCTACCGGATGCTCGAGAACGAGAGATCACCCAGCTGGCTCGCCCAGGTGCGTGCCGGAGCGACCACCGTATGGGAGGACTGGGAGGGCGAGGCCAGCCAGAACCACTACGCCACCGGAACGGTGTGCGGGTGGCTGTTCGACACCGTCGCCGGCATCCGCATCTCCGGAGAGCGGGTGTTCACCATCGCGCCAGTCCCGGGCGGGACGCTGACGCACGCGGACGCGTCGTACGTCAGCCCCTACGGACTCGTGCGCAGCGACTGGCGCCGAGGGGCCGATGACTTCGTCGAGTTCGAGATCGCGGTGCCGGTGAATACGACGGCGGAGGTGCTGCTACCTGACGGGCAGGCGCACTCCGTCGGACCGGGGAAGCACCGCTTCAGCGCCCTCGTGCCGCGCGAGGATGCGCCTGATGGTGACGGTGTCGTCTTCGTACCCCTTGATGAAGGGGTGGCCGGCGAGCGGTCAGTCGACCGAAAGTGAGCGGATTTGCATGTCGGACCCCGATCGGAGCGTGAGGGTGATTTCATATCGCCCGGCGGGCACGTAGCCGAGGTCAAGGTCGTGCGGTCCTGACTTCAGCGAGTGCTCTGTGGCGTGCGCGCCTAGAGAGATGTTCAGCACTCCTGGGCCGTCGACATCGATGCGCGCGTGCGTGAGGTCGTCGTCGCTTTCGAAATATCGGAAGGCACCTGACGCGCCGGGGCGAGGGAGGAAGAGCTTTTCCTGCCCGTCGTTCGATGGTCCCACATACGCCCCTTCAGTGACTTGGCACGCGCGCCAGGCGTCGATGACCTCGCCGGGGGCGTGGGGCGCGCCAGTTCCCTGTGATGTCATCGGAACCTCTGCGATTGATCCATCGCTCGCGATAGTGATCGGTTCGACGCAGAGGCGGCGTCGGGCAACGGAGTTGCCGCTGGAACGGTGGTAGAAGACGTACCATTGCCCGTCGAACTGCTCGATCGATCCATGATTGTTCCATGAGGCGGGGTCGCATCCGTCGTTGTCAATGATCACGCCGCGATAGGTGAACGGGCCGAGAGGGGTGGGGCTGGTGCTGTATCCCAGGCTCGTCGGCTTTCCTCGGGAGGTGTCGGCGAAGACGAGATAGTAGGTGTCTCCGATGCGGCGCATGGAGGAGCCTTCGTGGAAGTGGTGTTTCTCCTCCGTGATGAGGTTGTGGCGCACGGCGTTGATGTCGAAGCCTCGCAGATCATCGTCCAGTCGAACCCCGCTGGCGCGGAACTGTCCCCAGTAGTAGTAGGCTGCCCCGTCGTCATCAATGAAGATCGCAGGGTCGATGCCGGCGGCGGGAAGCCTGACCGGATCGGTGAAAGGACCTTCCGGATGGTCGCTTACTGCGACGCCTTCACTGCCGTCGGACACGTCGAAGTAGAGGTAGTAGCGGCCGTCTCGTTCGATGCAGTCCGGCGCGAATAGCAGCGGTCCTTGTATAAGTCGGCTGGCCTTTCCGAACCGCAGGAAGGCTGGTCCGAGCCCGGCTCGCCGCGCCTGGTTCATGGTCTTGACGAGATGCTTTGCTTTCATCCATTTGCCCCCGGTCGGGACGGGCTCGTCACCGACCGAGACCGCTTCCCACCCGTCGCGGTCGATGGTGAACGATGTGCCGTGCACTGTCCAATCGCGAAGGTCGCCGGTGGACACGACGCGGTACTCGTTGCTGCAGTACACGTCGTCGTGCTGGTCGTAGCTGCCGTAGACGTAGAGGCGTCCGTCGGGCATGACGTGCGCTTCTCCATCCGGAATGCAAATGTCGGGCGGGAGAACCGGATTTCGATCTGCCACAATGGCCTTTCTTTAGGGAAGTCGACGTCAGACAGTGGCTGGGTCAACGAGACCGAGCGCCGCCACTCGCTCAAGAATCTCCAGCGGAAGCGCCTCCAGTGACCCGGAGAATCGCTTTGTGCGGCGCGGACCGCACGTCAATCTCCCGGCGGAGGTAGGCGGCCGGTCCGCCCCGTTGCTCCGGTTGACCCGGCGGGGGCACAAAGAACGTCGCAGCGGGAGGGATGTCCAACGCCGGGCGCGGTCAGAAGGTTGATGTCGCCGGCCGGCTGCGCATCAGCAGGGCGCCTCCTGGGAACGGCCGTGGTACGAAGTCTGCCAGGTACGTGCCGCCGTCGAAGTCCTCGGCGGTGATGGGTGCGTGAACCTCGCTGACCAGCGGCCCGATTTCCTTGGCCACCGGGACGAGAGCCGCGAGGTCGAATCCGTAGAGTTCTGCTATGTTGCCGGCGAGTATCTTGCGCGCATCCTCGACCGGGACGTTGTTCAGCACCCACTTGATATGGGTCTTCGACTGCGGTGTGGAGCCCTCCTCGTGCGGGTAGTCCGAACCCCACATGATCCTGTCGAGCCCCACCCGGTGCCGCTGCGCGAAGGTCTCCGGCGAGGTGCCGCCGCTGGCCCCGTACCAGACATGGCGCCGCACGTACCCGGTCGCCGACAGGGAAAGGTTGTCAGTCACCTCGTCGCCGAACATGCCCATCGTCCGGTTGGTGGAGTCGGACCGCATTCCCGGCAGCATCATGTCAAGCCCGGCGCCCACCTGCAGCGGCCAGTCGATACCCGACTCGGTCGGCACGAGCTTCAGCCCCGGGTGGCGTTCCAGAACACCGCCAAGAATGAGCTGCTGCAGACTGAACTGGCTCCACAGGCCCCCCGCCGTCATGGTGAGGGCCTTGGCGCCGGGCTGGTCCATCGGCATGTCCGGAATGGCGACGTTGTGGGTGGCGATCGGGAAGTCGAGTTCCTCGCACACCGACCAGAGCGGCTCGTAGCACCGGTGGTTCAGCGGCGGCACGACGTGGCCCGGCGGCACGGTGGCGAGCAGCGCGCCGCCGAAGTGCCCGGTGCCGACCGCCCAGCGGATCTCGGCCACGGCGGTGTCGACGTCGTTCGGCAGGATCTGGACCAGCCCCCGCCGACGCTTCGGCGCCAGCGCCACGAAGTCGGCGAGCCAGCGGTTGTGCGCCTGCACGCCGGCCCAGCGGCGTTCGAACTCGGCCGCCGTCTTCGGCAGCCCGATGACGATCAGCGCGCTGGTGGGGAAGAACGGAGGAATGGTGTTGGGGAAGAGGATCTCGGCGGCGACGCCGTCGGCGTTCTGCTCGGCGAGCCGGAAGTCGCTGTCCCAGTTCCGCTTCGCGGTGGCGTGGACGAGGTCGTCGAACGGGCTGCCGTAGGAGTCGGCCCACGCGTCGAACTCGTCGTGCCACCGGGCCGGCAAGTAGGACTTGTAGTCGCGTAAATCGGCGCCGGCATGGCAGTCCGACGAAATTACGACATAACGGTCGATCGTGTCCCAGGTTTCGCTCACGAAGCTTGCCTTCCGGTCGAATCCAACGAAGCCTCCGATGCGACGCTATAGACCTGGATTCGGCGCAACCAGCGCCGATCCCGATAATCGGGATCGGCGCTGGTTGCCGTGCGCAGCCGGGCTTCGGCCCGAGTCCGGGCCGTCAACTCGTGGGAATGTCGCGGAGCAGGAACGACAGGACGGTGCTCTCGAACTCCTCCTTGCGCTCGATCATGGCCCAGTGGCCACAGTCGTGGAACACGTGGAGCTCGCAGCGGGGAATGAACCGCAGCGGGGTCAGCGCACCGTCGAGCGGGGTGACCCGGTCATCCCGTCCCCAGGTGATCAGCGTCGGGACCTTGATCTTCGCCAGCATACCGAGCGCCGCCGGGTTGCCGACCATCATCGAGCGGATGCCGCGGAGCATCTCGGAGTTGTACATCCGCCGGATGCCGGCCAGCGCGACCGGATCCGTCGCCTGCTCCCAGCGCATCTTGACGAACTCGTCGGTGAGCACCGACGAGTCGTACACCATCGACTCCATCCACTTGACGAGTCGATCATGAGTGGGGTCCTCGACGAACTCGACGAGCAGCTTGATGCCCTCGCTCGGCGTCGCGCTGAACAGCGGAACACCGACACCGCCGATCGTGACCAGCCGGGTGACGCGGTCGCCGTGCTCGGCCGCGACCCGGGCACCCACCCCGCCGCCCATCGAGTTCCCGAGGATCGGCACGGCATCCAGCCCGAGGGCGTCCAGGAAGGCGATCACCGCCTTCGGCGCGACCAGCGCCGGATTGCTCTCCGGAGCGTAGCTCTTCCCGAATCCGGGCAGGTCCAGAGCCAGCGTGCGGAAATGCCGGGCGAACGCCGGGAAGTTGCCCCGGTAGTTCGCCCAGCCGCTGACACCCGGACCCGAGCCGTGCAGCAGGAGCAGCGGCGGCCCGTCACCCGCCTCGTGGTAGTGCAGCTCGCCGAGCGGTGTGCTGACGGTCCGGCTCGTCGACTCGAAGGTCAGCTCGACCATTGTTGTCCTTTCCGACTTCTGCCAGCTCGGCAGTCAGCTGACGGGGAGACGGCCCCGGCGCGCGGTGCTGAACCGGTCACTGCCGCGCCGCGAGGGCGGGGGCTTCCTGCGCGCCGGATTCGGCCCGCGCCCGCTCGATCATGTCCAGGGCGGCCAGGTAGGCGAAGACCATGCAGGTACCCACCGGGGTGCCCGGGCCGGGGTAGGTGTCGCGGGTCATCGACGCCATCGTGTTCCCGGCGGCGTACAGACCGCCGATCGTGGTGCCGTCCGCGCGCCGCACCCGGGCCACGGTGTCGGTGACCAGGCCGCCCTTCGTGCCCAGGTCGGACAGGCCGAACTGGACGGCGTGGAACGGCCCGTCCTCGATGGGCACCAGCGCCGGGTTGGGCCCGGTGCCGCTCGCGAAGAACAGGTCGTAGGGGTGCTCCCCGCGGGTGAAGTCCTCGTCCTTGCCGTTACGGGCGAACCCGTTGAACCGGTCGACCGTGCGCACCAGGTTCTCGGCCGGCACCCCGATCGCCACCGCGAGACCCTCCAGGGTGTCGGCCGTCCGCCAGACACCCGCCTCGACGTACGCGTCCCGGTCAATGATCGGAACGGTTGACATCGCCGGCATCTCGGTACCGAAACGCCCGTCGAAGACCAGCCAGAAGGGCGCGTGCGAGACGCCGGTCGCCTCGCCGGCGAGCACCGCGCGGCCCATCTGGTCATACGGCAGCGACTCGTTCGCGAAACGCTCGCCGGCGCTGTTGACGAAGATGCCGCCGGACAGGCCGAGGGTGAACGTCGACGTGCCGTCCGGGTGCGTCAGACCCGGAGACCACCAGCACTGGTCCATCAGGTCGACGGCGGCCCCGATCTCGACCGCCGCCTCGATCGGCCGCCCGCTGCCGCCGGGCGCGCCCATCGACCCGAGCACATCACCGGGAACCTGGTAGCGCGCGCGCATCTCGGCGTTGCGCTCGAAGCCACCCGCCGCCATGAGCACCCCGTGGCGGGCCCCGATCCGACGCTCCTGGCCGTCGACGGCGGCGACCACCCCGACCACCCGGTCACCGTCGACGATCAGCGATGTCATCGGCGTGCTCGCCCGCAGGTCGCAGTGCCCCGTGCCCTGACAGGCCAGCAGCAGCCGGCCGATGAGGGCCTGGCCGCCGGAGAGCTCCGCCGGATCGGGCAGGCCGAGGCGCTCCGTCGGCAGCGCCGGCCGCAGCACGCCGGCCAGCTCGCCCAGCTCGGTCCGGTCCATGTCGACCGGGAAGATGTCCCGGCCGAGCGGCAGGCTGTTCGGGGCGGTGTCGAAGTAGTCCGGGAACGGCCGGTACTCGAACGGCAGCACCGGGTTCTTCTCCAGCTCGGCCACCATCGCGGGCGCCGCGTCGAGGAACGCGTCCTGCAGGGCCGCGCTCTCCTCTCCCACCACCGCCCGCAGGTACTCCCGGGCCTCGTCCGCCGAGTCCCGCACGTCGGCCCGGCGCAGCGCCGGGTTGCCGGGCAGCCACAGACCAGCCCCGGAGTAGGCGGTGGTGCCACCGAACCGGTCGGTGCTCTCCAGGACGACAGTCGCCAGTCCCGCCGCGGCGGTTAAGTAGGCACCGGTCAGGGCACCGCCACCCGACCCCACCACCACCACGTCCACAAGTTCGTCGAATTCAGCTGCCATCAGGTCCTCCAGGGATGATGTCGGCTCGCGCGGCTGACGGCCCGGCTCCCCTGCCGTGCCGGCCCCGGGCCTGTGCCAGGCTGGCGCGGCGTTCCTCACGTCACCCGTCCCGGTGGCGTGAACCGGCCGGTCACCCGACTCCGGGCCGCCCTCCGCGGGGACGGCCCGAGCGGGTGCCGGCCCGCGCCCTACCTCGGCTGCACCAGGATCTTCGTGGGCCGAATCCGGATCATGACCCGCACCTCGCCATCGTGCGCGAACGGGTGCTTGTCCAGACCCAGGTAACGCTGCGTCAGCGCGTCGATGTGCGCCTCGGCGCCGTCCTCGACGAAGTCCGTGACCTCGCCCTCGATCGACACGACCCGGAACGGGTTCGTCGGGTCGATCACGCAGACCCCGACGTGCGGGTTGCGTCGCGCGTTGAGGGTCTTGCGCCGGCTCTGCAGCGAGTTCACGATGACCGTGCCGTCCTCGACGTCGATCCAGGTCGGCGTCAGGTGCAGACTGCCGTCCGGCTCGACGGTGGCGAAGGTCGCGACGACCGGCTCGCGCAGCATCTCGCGGGCCTTGTCGCCGAGCTCCACAACATCGCTCTTCATCCGCCCGGGCTCCCTGTTCTCCGCGTTCTCCGCTTGGTTTCTCAGCTCGACGCGGATCAGATCAGCGGGTCCATGCCCGGGCCGAGGCCCATCGCGTTCACCGCGTAGTTGAACAGCGACGGCTCCAGCGGCGTGTTCGCCGTGTGGTGCCGGGCCGAGTGGGCGTCACGGAAGATCCGCGACATGGGGTGGCTCGACGCGATGACACCGGCACCGGCACGGTCGAACAACTGGTCGATCGCCGCCACCGCCCGGGCCGTGCCGAGGATCTGGTCCCGGCGGGTCCGGATCCGCTGGTCCATGGTCACCTGACCGCCGGCCAGCACGGTCTCGTACATCTCGCCGAAGTCACGCATCAGCAGCAGCCGGCAGGCGTCGACCTCACGCGCGGCCTCACCGATCTTCGCGATCGTGTACGGGTCCTTCTCCAGCGCCTTGCCGTGCGCGGAGCTCTCCCGGGTCGCGTAGAACTTGAGCGCCTCGTCGATCATGCCCTGCGCCAGGCCCAGCACCGGTGCGGTGATCGCCGTCGAGAACATGTTGCCGAAGCTCAGCGCGTACAGCGGCCCGTCGTTGCCGAAGTTCTCCGGCCGCTGCTGGGTCACCGGCAGGGTGCGGTACGCCGGCACGAAGACATCGTCGACGACGATGTCGTTGCTGCCGGTGCCACGCAGACCGAGGGTGTCCCAGGTGTCCTCGATGACGTAGTCCTGGCGGGGCAGCCACACCGGGCCACCCATGGTCAGGGACCCGTCCTCCTTCTTGATCTTGGTGCCGAGCACCACCCACTGACAGTGGTCGGAACCGGACGAGTACTGCCACCGCCCCGTCAGCCGGTAACCACCCTCGACCGGCGTCAACACACCGGCGGGCATGTAGGTCGAGCTCACCAGCGTGTCCGGGTCCTCGCCCCAGATCTCCCGCTGCAGGCGGTCGTCACAGCCGGCGATCTGCCAGGGGTGCACCCCGACGACACCGGCCACCCAGGCCGCCGAACCGTCGGCGGTGGCGATCGCCATGACCGACTCGTAGAACTCGCGCGGGTCGCCCTCCAGCCCGCCGTAGCGCTTCGGCTGCAGCAGCCGCATCAGGCCGGTGGCGACGAGATCCTTGATGGTGGCCTCCGGCAGCCGCCGGTTCGCGTCACCCTGCGGGGCGCGGTCACGGATGTCCGGGAGCAG
>Ga0207711_10002530_pt1 | contig 16283 bp, 12 predicted proteins | sample KBSS34metaG_FD_184401 | JGI IMG/M metagenome (GOLD analysis project Ga0207711, IMG submission 184401) | Switchgrass rhizosphere microbial communities from Kellogg Biological Station, Michigan, USA - KBS S3-4 metaG (SPAdes) (version 2) | ecosystem: Host-associated > Plants > Roots > Rhizosphere...
AGGATGACCGTGATGGCGAGGCCCTTGACGCGGGTCAGCGACCGGGCGGCGAATTTGAAGTCAGTGATGAGGCTCATACGAGTACGTCGTTTCTGCCACGCCCAGATCGACACGTGTGATCACCCCGGGGCCAGACACCACTCTGACCCCACTCTGACCCGTGTCTGACCCCACTCTGACCCCCGGCGCGTCAGGCGTTGGCGTCGGCTGACCTAAGGTGCTGCGCTGCCGGGACTTATCACCGGAAGTCGGCGTTCAGCGTGAACGGCTTGACGCCGATTGTAATCGTATAGCGTCGCTCGGCGCCGCCCGGCCGTTTGACGAGGACGTCGTGGGTGCCGAGCGGGACCGGCGCGGCGTTCAATGGAGTGTCCCCGACCTTTGCGCCGTCGATCCAGACTTCGGCGGACTCCGGCGAGGTCACCGTCAGCTTCGACGGCTCGGGCGTGACGCGCAGGTTCGTCGTCGCTCCCGGCTTGATCTCCACGTTCCACGTCGCTTCGTACCCCAGCGTTCGGTTCGACACCCGCAGGTCGTGCATACCGGGCGGTAGCAGGATCTGGCCACGCTCGTCGGGCCGCAGCACACGGTTCGCCTCGGAAATCACGATCTCGAACGGCGCAAAGACGGCCAGCCAACCGGAAAAAATCGATTCCTCGATCTGGGCGGTCTGGTTGGCCGCGATTGCCACCGTCCGGCGGACTGTTCCCGCGGAGCTCTCGAGCGTCACCTCGTGATTGCCGGGGCTCAGGTCGCCGACCGTCACCGGCGTGACACCATGCGGCTTGCCGTCGACGGTCACCTTTGCGCCGGCCGGCGTTGTCGTTACGCGGACGCTTCCGGGGGCTTTCCGCGCAGAGGCCGCCCCGCGTCCGGCCGCCGGCTCGACTGCCGGTGGAGTTTTCGGCGCGGTCGTTGGAGCGGTAATCGGCGCGGTCTTCGACGCCGAACTGGTGCTTGGCGTCCCGGTTGGCACGGATCGCCAAACGGATCGGCCGACGAGAAACACGACGGCGCCCAGAACCAAGACTCCGGCGGCCAGCGCGACGCCCCGAATGACGGACGGCGGCATCGTCCGGGCAACTGTTCCGATTCGATCCGTGACGGAGACGCCGCTGCTCTCCGCCGCGGCTACCGGTGCATAGGATGGCGGTGCTGTCGAGCGCTCGAATTCGGGCGCCGCATCAGGCGCGTCAAACTCGCCCCGGCTCACGAGTGGCGCCTGGAATTCCGGCCACAGTGGCGGCGCGTCGAAATCGGGACGCGCTTCTTCCGGTGGCGCGTCAGGCGGCGCGACGGCCGGTGCGGTGGCGCCGCGGCTCGCCGGCGCCGTCGTCGTCCAGCTTGCGCGTCGCGCCCGAACCCAGCTCGCCGCCGCCTCTGCGGCCCTGATCAGATCGGCGTCGCGTTCCGGCACTTCGTCGTGCATCGCAGACCCAAACTATAATTGGTTCCGCTTCACCGCGATCCGCAATCGCGGCGCCGCTCCACCGGCTGACGCCTTTGTCCGAAACGGTCCGAAAGCACCTCGCCGCCACCGCTCAGCGCGAGCTCGACACCCTCCGTGCCGAGCTCGATACGCGCCTGTCGGCGCTCGAGGCGGCGCTCACCCAACCGGATCCGAACCGTTCGCTCGAGGACCTCGTCCTCGATCTCGCGCGTGTCGCCAGCGCGGAGGCCGTGTCGTCCTCGCAGCGCAAGACGCTCGAAGTGCAGCTGCAGGAGGAAGAGCGGGCGGCCGCCTTCGCGGATCTCCGGCGGGCCCTCGAATCGGAAACCGCCATCAGCCAGTCGCTCCGGATCGAGCTCGAACAGGCGCGGAAGATGGTCGAAGCCGAGCGGGCGGCGCACGCACGGCTGCGTGCCGAGTCGGACGACGATCGGAAGCTGCTCGAAGAGGGACGCGCGGCGGCCGCGGCATCCAGCCGCCAGCTCCAGGAGCTGGAACACGCGTTGAAGAGCGAGCGCGCACGTCGCACCGTGCTCGAATCCGACATTGACGCCGCCCGGCTCCAGGTCGATCAGTCGGGACGCCAGCTCGAAGACGAACGGGCCACGATTGCCCGTCTGCGCCTGGAGGCCGACGACGTCAGGCGTTCGCTCGACGAGGAGCGCGCGGCGGCCGCCGCCACCAACCGCCGCGTCGAAGACATCGAGCACACCCTGAGCGAGGAGCGTGCCCGCATCGCGCAGGCCGAATCAGTCGCTAGCGGGTTGCGTAACGACCTCGATCGCACCACCGCCGCGCTCGATGCCGAACGCGAAAGCGCCGCGCGGTTGCGGACGGAGCTCGACGGCCTTGGCACGTCGCTCGAGGACGAACGCCAGACCGCCGGCGCGGCTCGCAGTCACGCCGAGGATTTGGAACGGAGGCTGACCGGCGAGCGTGCCCGCGTCGCCGTGCTCGAATCGGACGTGAAGGGCGCACGCCACGAGCTCGAACAGGCCGCGGCCGCACTTGCGGCTGAACGCGAGACGGCCGAGCGCCTGCAGTTCGACATCGAGGAGGCGCGAAAGGCGCTCCAGGAAGAGCGCGCCACCCTCGCCGGCGTGCGCCAGCAGCACGAGGAGGTTGAGCAGACGCTTCAGAAAGAGCGCGAGAGGGCGGCCACGCTCAAGTCCGATACCGAGGCGTTGTGGGGCGAGCTCGAGCAGGCGGGGAACAACCTCGAGGCCGAGCGCGCGCGGGCGGGGACGCTCGATTCCGAGCTGAATACGACGCGCGCCGAGATCGCGCGGCTCAACGACGCGCTCGCCGCGGCGCAACGCGATTTGACCAGTGAGCACCGCGCTCTCGAACAGCATGCCGTCGCCGAAGAAGCGCACCGCAAGGCGGTGGCAGCCCTCGAACAGCGATGTGCCGAGCTCGATCGCCAGTGCAGCGCGGCCGCGTCACGAGCGTCGGACGCGGAGAACGAGCGCGACACGCTCGCCGCCACACTCGACGTCCAGCGGCAGGAAGCGGCCGCGGCGCAGGCCGAGGCCGAAACGCGCATCGCGGCGATCGAAGCGAATCGGGCGACGAAGGACGCGGATCGCAGCCGCTCGGCGAAGGCGAAGGAGAAGGCCGACGCGCGCGCCGACGCCGCGGATCGCGAACGCGAAGCCCTGACGGCGACGCTGGAAGCCGAGCGTCAGGAAGCGGCCACCGTCCGGGCCGCGCTCGAGGCGAAGGCGGCCGCGGCGGTCGCAGACAGGGACCAGCTCGCTGCACACCTCGAATCCGCGGAACAGATGTTGGAGAGCATGCGGGCGGCCGTCGAAGGGCGGCTCGAGGCGATCGATGCAGGCCACAAACGATCCGTGCAGGCCCGCGAGGAAGCGGAAGCGCGTGCCGAGGCGGCGATGCGCGAGCGCGACGCGCTCGCCGCCGACCTGGAAGGCGCCCGGCGGACGGCGAAACCGGATTCCGATGTGGCCAAGCAGCTCGAGGCGGCGATCGAACGGATTCGCCTCCTCGAGCTCCAGCTGTTCGAGCGCGATCGAGGGCCGCGCGACAAGGACATCGAGGTCACCTCTCTCCTCGACCCGACGCCGTCGCCGCCGTCGGAGCTCACCGGTCAGAAGGCACGTCGCTACGCCTTTCCTGCCTCGACCAACATTCGAATCGACCGCGAATCCGGCCAGCTGGTCGATCTCTCCGTGACGGGCGCGCAAGTCATCTGCAAAACGTCACCCGAGGTCGGGCGGCTCGTCAGGCTGACCCTGCTGTCGGACGAGGTGCCCTGCTTTGCGGAGGGAAGGCTGTTGTGGGCGAGGCGTGAGCAGACCGCAAAAGGCCGTCCCTTCAGGTATCGCGTCGGGCTCGTGTTCACTTCCGTCGACGAAGCGAAGATCGAAGCCTTCATCAAGGCCCATTCTGTGAGCTGACCTCAGCCGCACATTCCTGGTCAGCCGTTTGCTCTATCGATCGATGTTCATGTGGCGGTTGACCGGTCTGGCCGTGCTCCTTACGACGTTGTCATTGCCCCCAGCGGCGGCGGCGGCAACGCCGGATCTTGCGGCGCTGACTGCACGGATCGAGCAGATCGTCAGGTCGTCGCCAGGCGACGTTGGCGTGGCGCTCGCTCACGTCGAGTCCGGGGCACGACTCTCAATTCACGGTGATCAACGCTTCCCGATGGCGAGCGTTTACAAGTTGCCAATCGCCATCGAAGCCCTAGCCCAGGTAGCGGAGGGAAAGCTCGAGCTTTCCCGCCCGGTCACGTTGGGGCCCAACGATATCCGCGCCTGCTGCACGTTGTCCCGCCGCTACCCCCGCGGCGGCGTCACGCTGACGCTCCGCGACCTGATCGAGCTGATGATGATCGAGAGCGACAACAGCGCGGTCGATGCCGTGTTGAAGCTGGTTGGGGGGCCGGCGGTGGTCGAACGGCGTCTGCGCGCACAAGGCTTCAAGGACATCAACATCAACCGCTACGACGCCCAGATTTCGCTCGAGATGTGCGGTGTCCGCGAGGTCGTCGCCGAATCGGACTGGACGCTGCAGCTGCAGCGCCGCCTGATTGCAGGTGTTACTCCGGAAGATCTGCGCGCCGCGCGCGAGCGCTATACCACCAGCGATCCGCGGGACACCTCGACGCCTGACGATATGGCGGCGCTGCTCGTCAGACTGCAGCGCGGCGACCTGCTGCGGTGGCCGTACGGCGAGCAGTTAATCGATCGCATGTCGCACGCGAAAACCGGCCCGCGCCGGCTGAAGGCCCGATTACCGCCCGACACCGTTGTCGCCCACAAGACGGGGACGACCGACGTCGTCATCAACGACGTTGGCATCATCACGCTCCCGGAGGGCGGCGGCCACCTGGTCCTGGCGGTGTTCGTCAAGAACGGCGGCCGCGGACCGATGCAGCACACGATCGCGGAGATTGCCGCGGCGTCGTACGAATCGTTCACCGGCAAGCGATTGTCGCCACTGCCGCCGCCCAAAGCGATCAAGGCCTCGAGGAAAACACCCGGCCGCCAGCACCGAGCGGCGAAGTAAGGCCCGGCCGGCAGGTCCGCGTTCGGCCAAGGCGACGGCGAGACCGGCCTATACTCTCAATCATGGCGGGCGGCGCGCAGGCGTTCTCCCCGGCGTCACGTGAACGGCTGACCGACTACGATCTCGATCGCTTTCCCGACGACACGCTCTTCCACCGCCTGGCGCGCGCCGTGTGCCACGCTGGATGCCTTCCCCGCAAAGAGCTGTTCGAAGCGTGGGAAACGGCGCGGCGGGCCCGGCGGCTCTTCCGCGGCGGACGCGTGTTCGACCTTGCCGGCGGACACGGTCTGCTCGCCCACGTGATGCTGCTGCTCGACGATTCGTCTCCTCGCGCGATCGTCGTCGACACGACGCTGCCGCCGTCACAGGTCACGCTGCACGAGGCGCTGTTGACGGCCTGGCCGCGGCTGCGCGGCCGGATCGAGTTCGTCGAGGGCCCCATCGATGCGGTGGAAATGCTGCCGGCGGACCTCGCTGTTTCGAGCCATGCGTGCGGCGACCTGACCGACCGTGTGCTGGAATGCGCCGTCACCGCGCGCGCGCGCGTCGCTGTCTTGCCGTGTTGTCACGATTTCGCGACGTGCGATGCGGGTCACCTTGCCGGATGGGTTGAACGGTCGCTCGCCATCGATCTCCTGCGAGCCATGCGTCTCGAGCAACAGGGTTATCGGATCTGGACCCAGACGATCCGTTCCGAAATCACGCCCAAGAATCGGCTGCTGCTCGGCGCACCCCAATGACGGTGACCACGCGCCAGCGGCTGCGTGCCGCCGCCGTCGTGACCTTCGTCGCCGCCATCGCCGCGCTGCTGTCCCCTCTGCGAGCGACACGACAAGTACAGTCGCCGCCAGATTCGCCGCTGACGCTGTGGTATCGCCAGCCGGCGCATGAATGGGTCGAAGCGCTGCCGATCGGCAACGGCCGGCTCGCGGGCATGGTGTTCGGCGGCATCGAGCACGAACGCATTCAGCTCAACGAAGATACGTTGTGGGCCGGCGGACCGTACGATCCGGCAAATCCGCAGGCGCTCGACGCGCTGCCGATCGCCCGGCGATTGATCTTCGCCGGGAAGTATGGCGAGGCGCACGCGCTTGTCGCCGAGAAGATGCTCGGACGGCCGGTGCGGCAGATGCCATTTCAGCCGGTCGGCGATCTCCTGCTGACGTTTCCCGCCGCGGTAAGCGTCGACGGCTACCGGCGGGAGCTGGACCTCGATACAGCGGTCGCGCGCGTGACGTACGGGTCGGACGGCGTGCGCTTCGTTCGCGAGGTCTTTTCGAGTCCCGTCGACCAGGTCATCGCGGTCCGGCTCACGGCCGATCGGCCCGGTCGCATCAACGTCACGGCAGGGATGAGCACGCCGCAGGACGCGACGATCGCGACCGAGGACGGCGGGGCCATCGTGATGCGTGGCGTCAACGCCGAGAGTGAGGGCATCAAGGGTGCGCTGAGGTTCGAAGCCCGCGTGCGCGTCGTGGCACAGGGTGGGGCCGTTTCGTCGGACAGGACATCGATCGCCGTGACGGGCGCGGATACGGTGACGCTCCTGCTGGCCGCCGCGACGAGCTTCAAGAGCTTCAAGGACGTCACCGGCGATCCGCGCGCCGTGACGACGTCGCAACTGGCGGCGGCCGGCGCCAAATCGTTCGACGCGCTGCTCCAGGCGCACGTTGCGGAGCACCGGCGTCTCTTTCGACGCGTCACGCTCGATCTCGGGAGCAGCGAGGCGGCCAGGCAGCCGACCGACGAACGCATCAGGGATTTCACGCGCGGTGGAGATCCGCAGCTGGCGGCGCTGTACTTTCAGTTTGGACGCTACCTGCTGATCTCGAGCTCCCGTCCGGGTTCACAGCCAGCGACTCTCCAAGGCGACTGGAACGATCAGATGAAGCCGCCCTGGGAAAGCAAGTACACGATCAACATCAACACCGAGATGAACTACTGGCCGGCTGAATCGACGAATCTGTCGGAGCTCGTGGAGCCGCTGACGCGGCTGGTGCTCGACCTGGTCGAAACCGGCGCGCGCACGGCAAAGGTCCAGTACGGCGCGCGTGGATGGGTGGCGCACCACAACACGGATCTGTGGCGTGCCTCGGCGCCCGTTGACGGTCCGGCGTCGGGAATGTGGCCGACCGGAGGCGCGTGGCTGTGCCAAACGCTCTGGGAGCATTTCGAGTACACGCGCGATCGCAGCTATCTCGCACGCATCTATCCCGCGCTGAAGGGTGCGTCGGAGTTTTTCCTCGACACGCTCGTCGAAGAACCGGCGCACAAGTGGCTCGTCACCGTCCCGTCCGCCTCGCCGGAGAACCGGCACCCGTTCAACAACACCACGCTGACGGCCGGTCCCGCGATGGACATGCAGATTCTCCGGGATCTGTTCACAAACACCGTTCGCGCCGCCGAGATCCTGTCCGTCGATCGTCCGCTGCGTGACGAGCTGGCCGCCGCGCGGGCGCGGCTGGCGCCGAGTCAGATTGGCAAGGCCGGCCAGCTGCAGGAATGGCTCGAAGACTGGGACATGGAAGCTCCTGACCTGCATCACCGGCATGTCTCGCACTTGTACGCGCTGTATCCGAGCGCGCAGATCACCGTCCGCGGAACGCCGGCGCTCGCGACCGCCGCGCGCAAGTCACTCGAGATTCGTGGCGACAACGCTACTGGCTGGGGCCTCGGCTGGCGGCTCAATTTGTGGGCACGTCTCCACGACGGAGACCATGCGTACACGATTCTCGAGCGCCTGTTGAGCCCCGAACGCACGTACCCCAACATGTTCGATGCGCACCCGCCGTTTCAGATCGACGGCAACTTCGGCGGCACGGCCGGGATTGCGGAGATGCTGCTCCAGAGTCACGCGGGAGAGATCGAGCTCCTGCCGGCGCTGCCGAAGGCGTGGCCGACCGGTGCCGTCACCGGTTTGCGCGCGCGCGGCGAGCTCGAAGTGGCCCTCAGCTGGAAGGACGGCGTCCTGATATCCGCAACGGTGCGTGCATTCGCCGGCCAGACCATTCGATTGCGCCATCGCGACGTAACACGAACGGTCAACCTCGCGGACGGACAAACGTATCACTGGTAAAGGCTATGCTCCGAGCGCTGTGGCTCGACTCGGCCCCACCGCCGGGAGCGTGATTCGGCTGGTCGTTCAGCAGTCCAGCGGCATGGCCGGACTCGGCGCGGCCATTGGCGGTGTGGTGGCGTTTGCCGTGATACGAACGCTGAGGGCCATCGTACGGTTCCGACAGTCTCGCTCGTCGACGTCGTCGCGTTCATTGCCGGCCTCGCAGCGGTCATGGCTGCGACGGCGATCGCCGCCAATCAGCCGGCGGGCGCGCGATACGCGTCGACCCGGCCCAGGCACTTCGCGCAGACGGCTGACCCGTTTTTGGCGCGGGGGTGGCATATAGTGCGTATCGCATGGACACCTCGCGCTTTCGCGTTCGCCCCGGTGAGATGGTCCGTCTGCGCCGACGACCCACCGACGACACGCGGCCCTTCAAGCACAAGCGGAAAGCCGTCGACAAGCTGAAGCGAGGCCTCGAGCGGCTGGTGCAGCTTCAGGAGCTTCTCTACGCGGAGAATCGCTGGTCGCTGCTCCTCGTCTTTCAGGGGATGGACGCCGCCGGCAAGGACAGCGCGATCAAGCACGTGATGAGCGGGCTGAACCCGCAGGGGACACAGGTCTACTCGTTCAAGCGCCCCTCCGACGAGGAGCTCGATCACGACTACCTCTGGCGGTCGGTGAAGGCCCTGCCCGAGCGCGGCCGCATCGGCATCTTCAACCGCTCGTATTACGAGGAAGTACTGGTCGTCAAGGTCCATCCGGAGATCCTGGCGGGCGAAAAGGTTCCGCCGTCGCTCGTCACGCCACGCATCTGGGCTCAGCGCTACGAGGACATCAACGCGTTCGAACGCTACCTCTCACGCAACGGCACGGTGATTCGGAAGTTCTTCCTGCACATGTCGAAGGAGGAGCAGCGGCGCCGCCTGCTGGAGCGGCTGGACGAGCCGCCGAAGAACTGGAAGTTCCAGCCGGGCGATCTGGACGAGCGCGATCGATGGGACGAGTACCAACGCGCCTACGAGCAGATGCTGTCGCGGACCAGCACGCGCCACGCGCCGTGGTTCGTCGTGCCGGCGGATCACAAATGGTTCGCGCGGCTTGCAATCGCCGATATGATCGCTGACGCGCTCGAGGGTCTTGATCTGGCGTTTCCAAAGGCGTCGAAGGAACAGCTGGTGGCGCTGGCGGAAGCGCGGCGGCGCCTCGCTCGATCGTGATCGTGGTCCTCGTCGGGGCTAGGGGCTGGCCGAATCTGCGGCGGGCAACTCCAACCGCGCGCGCAACCCTCCCCGAGGCGCTTCCGCGAGCGAAATCGAACCACCGTACAGCTGCGCGAGATCGCGCACGATCGCCAGCCCCAATCCTGATCCAGGCGCCGCTTCGTCGGCCCGGACGCCGCGCTGGAGCACGGCCTCGCGCATCGATGGTTCGATACCGGGGCCATCGTCGTCCACCGTGACGACGATGCGCGAGTCCTGACGGGCGGATGCGACAACAACGCGCGAACGGGCCCACTTACAGGCGTTGTCGAGCAGGTTGCCGAGCATTTCTTCGAGGTCCTCACGTTGGCCGCGCACGCTGTGATCGCACGGCACCTGAACCTCGATCGCGAGGCCGCGCTCGGCGTGCAGGCGCAGCAGCGTGCGCGCGAGCGCGTCGGCGGACTCCGCGACCGAGCAGCGCGAGCCCACCGTGGCCCCCGACGCAGCGGCGCGCGCCTGCGCCAGGTGGTAATCGATCTGTCGCCGCATGCGTTCGACCTGCTGGGTCATCGTGGCAGCGAGGTCGTGGTGGCCCTGAGCCTCGGCGACCTCCGCTTCGCGCGCCAGCACGGCCAGCGGCGTTTTCAGGCCGTGCGCGAGATCGCCTGCCTTGGCGATCGCCCGGCGCACGGTTCGATCCCGGTGTTCGAGCAGGCCGTTGAGGTCGTCGACGAGCGGCTGGACCTCCGTGGGGTACGAGCCGCGCAGCTGCTGCTCGGTGCCGTTGCGGATATCCGCCAAGCGCCGGCGCATGTCGTCGAATGGCGCCAGTCCCCGGCGAATCAGGGCGATCCCCGCAACCATGCACAGCAGCGCCAGAGCGCCGCTGGCCATCCCGTGGGAATGAACGATGGCCGCCGACGCCCTCATGTGCATGCTGATCGTGAAGCTGATGGTGACCACCGCGAACAGTCCCAACGTCCAGAGAACGGCGCCGAGCCAGACGCGGCCACGCAGAGAACGCGGTCTCATCAGGAAGCACCCGCGATTCGATAGCCGAGTCCCCGAACCGTCTCGATGAACGCGGCACCCAGCTTGCGCCGAAGGCGGGCGACGAACACTTCGACGGTGTTCGAGTCGCGGTCCGCTCCTTCCGAGTAGATATGTTCGGTGAGCTCGGCTTGCGACACCACGCGATCGCGATGGTGCATCAAGTAGGACAAGACGCGAAATTCGTGGCTGGTGAGCTTCACTGGCAGGCCGTCGAGCGAAACCTTTGCCGAGCGGACGTCGAGGGCGACCGATCCGCATCGAAGCTCCGACGTCACCTGCCCGCTGGCGCGCCGGATCAGCGCGCGCAGGCGCGCGAGCACTTCCTCCATCCTGAACGGCTTCGACATGTAGTCGTCGGCGCCCCCGTCGATCCCCTGCACCTTCTCGTGCCAGCTGCCGCGCGCGGTCAATACCAGTACAGGGACCGCAATTCCCGCATCACGCCAGCGGGCGAGCAGCGTCAAGCCGTCGATCTTCGGGAGTCCGAGGTCCAGGACAATCGCGTCGTAGCGTTCGGTCTGTCCCAGAAAATCCGCGCGCTCGCCGTCGAGCGCGCAGTCCACGGCGTAACCGGCCTCGCCCAGCGCGGCCGTCAGCTGCTTCGACAGGATCGTTTCGTCTTCGGCGACGAGCACCCGCACCAGCCCCTCCAAGAGAACAGAGATTACGGGGAGAACGGGATCACCACAGAGACACGGAGCAGCGGAGATTAAACGGAGAGAGTCGGTTCGACGGGCGTCGCGAAGCGACGCTGCGCGATCGGATCGATCGTGAAAACGAGCACCACGCCGTGAATGCCGAGGTGTTCGTTTTCACGATCGATCCGTTCGCGCCAGTCGGCCTGCGTTGCAGGCCGACCTGTCGAACCGGCCGCGGACCTCTGTTTAACCTCCGTTTCTCCGTTGCTCTGTGGTTAAACCGTTCGCCCCGTGCCCTCTGCTCCCTCAGGGTAGCGCAGCTGAACCTGAACGGCAGCTGAACGCGCCGTTCACCAGCCGTTCAACGCCCCGTCTGTAGTGTGGAGACAAGGAGACACGCATGATCAAGTCGTTCATCGGGATCGTCGCGCTGGCGACCAACGTCGCGGTTGCCGCCGAACCGCCCAGTATCACCGGCACCTGGAACATGGGCCTGGAAGGAGACCATGTCATTCCGGTCGCGCTCGTCCTGAAGCAGGACGGACACACACTCACCGGAACGATCGCGCTGCCGACTCAGAACGCCGGAACTCGCGTGGAGGTGAAGCTCTCCGGTGACATCGCTGACGGTGCGTTCAAGCTCTCAGGGACCGTAGAAGGGGCCAAGGAACCGACCACGCTCGCCATCAGCGGCAAGCTCCTCGACGACGGCTCGATGGAGGGCACGTTCGAGATGCCCGGGCATGGCCACGGGTCCATGTCGTGGACGGCAGAACGCTTGAAAGAGAGGAAGTAAACCGAAGCGCCGGGTCGCCGACGCGGGGACGCATGTTTATCACCGGCACACACCTGTCGCGGCGCGCGGTCCTCAAGGGACTGGGCGCCACCGTTGCACTGCCGTTTCTCGATGCGATGGCGCCTGCCGGCCGCGGGCTTCGCGCTGCCGAGCGGAAGATCCGCCTGATGTGCGTGGAGATGGTGCACGGCTCCGCGGGAAGCTCGTTGATCGGCGCGCGAAAGAATCTCTGGGCCCCCGCCGGAGTCGGCCGCGACTTCGATCTCACGCAGACGAGTCTGCGATCGCTGGCTCCCTTTCGCGACCACCTGACCATCGTCAGCAACGCCGACTGCCCGAGCGCGGATCCATTTACCGCATCGGAAATCGGCGGGGATCACTTCAGGTCGAGCGCGGTGTTTCTCACGCAGGCACATCCCAGGCAGACGAGCGGGGCAGACGTGCAAGCTGGCGTTTCGCTCGATCAGCTCTACGCGCAGCGATTCGGCCAGACGACGCCCATCCCGTCGATGCAGCTGTGCATCGAGACAGGCGATCAAGGCGGCGGCTGCGGGTACGGGTACTCCTGCGCTTACACCGACACGATCAGCTGGGCGTCGCCGACGCGGCCGCTGCCGATGGTGCGCGATCCGCGCGTCGTGTTCGACACGCTGTTCGGCGTGCTGCGCCTCAACGAATCGCCTGAGGAGAGGCGCCAGCAACTGGCGCTCGACCGCAGCATTCTGGACTGGGTGCAGACGTCCACACGGCGCCTGCAGGCGACGCTCGGGGCTGGCGATCGTGCGCGACTGTCCGACTACCTCGACAACGTGCGCGAAGTCGAGCGACGCATTCGAGCCGTCGAGGCCTTCAGCCTGAGCGGCGAGGCCCGGGAACAGCCGGAAGCGCCCGCCGGCGTGCCTGATTCCTTCTCCGACCATGTCAGGCTGATGTTCGACCTGCAGGTGCTGGCGTTCGCGTCCGACGTGACACGGGTTTTTGCGTTCAAGCTCGGGCGCGACAACTCCAACCGGACCTATCCCGAGAGCGGCTTTGGCGGGGCGTTTCATCCCACGTCCCATCACAGCGGCAAGGAAGCGAAAATCCTCGAGTTCGCGAGGCTGAACGCGTATCACGTGAGCATGATTCCGTACGTGCTCGAGAAGCTGAAGAACACCCCGGACGGCGACGGGCACCTGCTGGACAACACCGTGCTGCTGTACGGGTCGGCGATGGGCGATTCCAATCAGCACAACCACAAGCGCGTGCCGTTCTTCATCGCGGGTCACGGCGGCGGGGCCTTCAAGGGCGGGCAGCATGTGAAAGCCGCGAACGGCACGCCGCTGGCGAACGTCATGCTGAGTGTCCTGCACAAGATTGGGATCGACGACATCTCGAGCTTTGGCGACAGCGAAGGAACGTTCGAGCTGTAATCGGCGGGCGCCTGGATCGCCACGAAAGCACGAAGGCACGAAGAGATGAAGTCACGAGACTAATTGATCTTTTCGTGTCTTCGCGTCTTCGTGGCCAGCTTCAGGCCGTGGTGAATCGACGTCAACACAACTAAAATGCTGGTCCATGGCCAGCCTCCTCGAAGCGATTGAGATCAAACGCAAGATGTATTTCGAATACGAGAACGCGCCGTATCACTGCCTGGACGTCGAGGTGTCGAAGCCGACGGCGCGCGGCGGTCAGACGCTGGTCCGGCTCAAGATGCGCAACATGCTGACGCGTGCGGTGTTCGACCGCACCTTCAAGGCGGGTGAAAAGTTCCGGGAACCCGATCTGGCGTTCGTGCCCGCGACGTATCAATACTCGGATACCGGCGGGTATCACTTCATGAACGAGGAGACCTTCGACACCATTACCCTCGCCGCCGACGTCGTTGGCGAGGATCGTTATCTGCTGGCGGACAACGTCTCGATCCAGATTCACACCTACAACGACAAGCCGATCGGCCTGGTGTTTCCCGCCCACGTCGAGCTGACCGTCACCTCGACCGAGCCGGGCGCGCGCGGCGACACGGCCAGCGGCAGCGTGACGAAGGTCGCGCGGCTGGAAACCGGGATGGAGATCCGCGTGCCGCTGTTCATCAAAGAGGGCGAGAAGATCAAGGTGCACACCGAGACGCGCGAGTTCGCGGGGCGGGCATGATCCCCGGCGACCTTCGGCACGCCTGGCGGTCGATCGTCCGGATGCCGGTGGTGGCGACGGTTGTCGTCGTGTCGCTGGGCGTCGGGATTGGCGTCAATACCGCGGTGTTCTCCTGGGTCCAGGCGATGTACCTGCAGCCGGTTCCGGGCGTCCCGGGCGCCGGAAGCCTGTATCTCGTCGAGCCGCGCTCCGATACCGGGTCATATCCGGGCGTTTCCTGGCTCGAATACGTCGATCTGAAACAGCGGCTGACCTCGCTGCCCGAGCTGTTCGCCTACCGCATGGTGGCGTTCAACGTGGGCGAGCGCGGACGCGTCGAACGGACTTACGGGCAGTTCGTGTCGGGCAACTATTTCTCGGCGCTGGGTCTGTCGCCGGCGCTTGGCCGCTTCCTCCGGCCGGACGAAGCCGCGACGCCGGGAGGCGAGCCGGTCGCGATCGTCTCCTACGATTACTGGCGGACGCGCTTCAACGGTTCGCCGGCGGTTCTGGGCCGCACGATCCGGGTGAACGAGCTGCCGCTGACCATCATCGGCGTGGCGCCACGCGGGTTTCAGGGCACGGTCCTGATGTTGAAGTTCGATCTCTGGCTGCCCGCGACGCTCGCGCCGACGCTGCTGGCCGGATCGCGCGAGCTGGACGATCGATCGCTCCGCGGCTACTGGGTCGCCGGTGCCCTGGCGCGATCGAGCACGCCGGCGCAATCGCAGGCGGAGCTCGATCGGACGATGAGCGAGCTGGCGAAGACCTATCCCGAGACCAATGCGAATGTCCGGGGCGAGGTTCTGCGGTTCTGGGACTCGCCTCGCGGGCCGCAGCGGATGCTCGGCACGGCGCTGCTGATGCTGCAAGCGCTGATGCTGCTGCTGCTCCTCGCCGTGTGCGGGAATACCGCCAACCTGATGCTGGCGCGCGCGAGCGCGCGACAGCGCGAAATCGGGACGCGGCTCGCGCTCGGCGCCGGACCGTGGCGCATCGTCAGCCTGCTGCTGACGGAGAATCTCGCGCTGGCGCTGTGTGGCGCCGTGCTGGGCGCGGCGATTGCGGTGTGGGCGACGGAAGCGATGCGTGCGGTGCCCGTCATCAGCGCGTTTCCGATCAGATTCCAGACCAGCATCGACGGCGTCGGGCTCGCCTTCGCAATCGCGCTCGGGGTGCTGTGCGGTCTCCTCTGCGGCGTCGCGCCGGCCGGTCAGCTGGCAGGCATCGATCCGCAGGCGGCGCTCCGCGCGGGCGTGCGGACGGCCGGCCGCAGCGCGATGCGCAATACGCTGATGGCCGTGCAGGTCGGTCTCGCCCTCGTCGTGCTGATGGCCGCCGGCCTGTTCCTGCGCAGCTTCGGCGAGACACGCGATACCGATCCCGGCTTCAAGCGCGAGGGCGTGCTCCTTGCCGCCTACGACCTGTCGGGCAGGAATCTGTCGCGAGACGCGACGCTCGACTTCACCGCCCGCCTTCTCGATCGACTGCGGGCGCTGCCGAACGTCGACGCCGCCGCCGTCGCCGCGTCTGTCCCGCTCGACATCCACGGCATGCCGAACCGCGCCTTCACGCTGGAGGGACGCGCCCAGACCGGCGCCGCGCCACCGCGGGCGCTGTCCAACGTCGTCACGCCCGACTATTTCGCGGCGATGGGTATCCCGATGCATGAAGGGCCAGGGTTCGCCAGCCTGCGCGACACCAAGCCGGCGGCACAGGCGGTCGTCAACGAGGAGTTCGTGCGCCGCTACGTCCAGACCGGCGAGGCGATCGGACGAACCCTCGAAACCCGCGGCAGCACGTTCACCATTGTCGGCGTCGCGCGTCAGTCGGTGAACGAATCGTTCGGTGAAAAGCCGACACCGGTGATCTACCTGTCGTATCGCGACCGGCCGGCCCCGGCGGGCGAGATTCACCTTCGTACGCGCGCCGGCGCCGAGCTCCTGCTCGGACCGCAGGTTGAACGCGTTGTCCGGGACCTCGATCCGACGCTGCCGGTGTACGACATCCGGACGCTGTCTGATCATGTCGAGAAGAACCTGGTGCTGCGCCGCATCCCCGCGCGGATGTTCGTCGTGCTCGGGCCCGCGCTGCTCGTCCTCGCCGCAATCGGCATCTATGCGGTCGTAGCGTACGCGGTGTCGCTGCGAACCAAGGAAATCGGCCTCCGCCTCGCGCTTGGTGCGACGAGCTGGCGCGTCGTCTCCACGATCGTGATGGAAAGCCTGCGGGTCGTCTTTGCCGGCGGCCTCATCGGATGGCTGATGGCGGTGGGCTTCAACGCCCACCTCCTGAGAGGACCGGCCTATCTCTCGGTGTTCGCCGGCGTGCCGGCGCTGCTGTTCGGCGTCGCCGCGCTCGCCTGCTGGCTACCCGCGCGGCGCGCCGCGGCGCTCGATCCGATCGCGGCGCTGCGACACGAGTGACAGCGGCGCGC
>Ga0207711_10002533_pt1 | contig 16274 bp, 15 predicted proteins | sample KBSS34metaG_FD_184401 | JGI IMG/M metagenome (GOLD analysis project Ga0207711, IMG submission 184401) | Switchgrass rhizosphere microbial communities from Kellogg Biological Station, Michigan, USA - KBS S3-4 metaG (SPAdes) (version 2) | ecosystem: Host-associated > Plants > Roots > Rhizosphere...
TCATTCCTCTAGGCCCGACGTCACCGTCGGGCTCGAGCCGCCTACCCGCGGACTCGGCGAGCAGCGTCGTCGTCCGCCTATTTGGCGTTGCTCCGGATGGAGGTTGCCGCGTTTCACCCGCTCCCCGTTGAAAGGAAGCGACTCGTCTCTGTGGCCCTGTTCCTCGCCTTTGCCGAAACCGCGAGGCTTCGGCTGGTGCGGCCGGGCGTTACCCGGCATCCCGCTCTGTGGAGCCCGGACTTTCCTCTCCCCCGAAACGACTCGAGGCAGCGACGATCCGGAAGGCTTCGCACGCCGATTATAAGGGGGCTTGCTGCGACCGACCAAGGAGCTCGCTGCGACCGACTAAGGAGCTCGCTGCGACTGACTGAGAGGCTTGCTGCGACCGACTGAGGGGCTTGCTGCGACCGACTAAGGCTTGCTGCGACCGACTAAGGCTTGCTGCGACCGACTAAGGCTTGCTGCGACTGACTAAGGGGCTCGCTGGGACCGACGAGTTACGGGCGGGACAGTGGCGCACTGATCGGCATGACGATTGCTCTGCCGAGTACCTGGGCCGTTGCGGCTACCCGCATTCGAAGGCGTGAGCTATCGGGCAAACGCACGCGCCAGTCGTCGGGACGCATGATCGCGCGGGTGGGGGTCGCAACGGAATCTGTTGATTCTACGAAGTAATGGGAACTGCCGCGCCGCGACGGGTCGATGGCGCGGCGGCGTGGCGAAGTCGCTTGCGGCGAGATCGCAGGCTATAATGCGCAGTTTATCGCCGACGTCGTGGATTCCGGGGTTGCAATGCCGGACAAGTCGTCGGTACGAAGTTCACGGATGGATCAAGGACATGGCCGCCAAAACAGCAGTCGCCGTCAAGAAGCAGCCCCGGGAGCTGACGGAGGAAGAAATCCTCAAGGCACCGGACAAGGACTACATGAACGAAGCGCAGCTCGCTTTCTTCAGGAAGCGGCTCGAGGACATCCGCGACCAGATTCTGCGCAACGCCGACGACACCGGCGAGCATCTGCGCGAAAACGAGATCACGACGGACCCGTCCGATCGCGCAACGCTGGAAGAGGAATACACGCTCGAGTTGCGCACGCGCGATCGGGAACGCAAACTTTTGAAGAAGGTCGAAAAGTCCCTGCGGATGATCGAGGACGGTTCGTACGGCTACTGCGAGGAGACCGGGGAGCCGATCGGCGTGCCGCGCCTTATCGCGCGACCGATGACGACGTTGTCGATCGAAGCGCAGGAGCGACGCGAGCGCGTCCAGAAGCTGTACGGCGACTGATTCGCCGCCGCGCCTCGACCTACGCGTGCGCCGGTTCGCCGGCGCACGCTGTCCGCACTCCAATCTCATTTCGAAACGAAGGAGCACGACGTCATGTTCACGCTGCCGCCTCTTCCCTATCCCGAAAATGCGCTCGACCCGGTGATCTCGGCGAACACGCTCTCTTTCCACTATGGCAAGCACCACAAGGCCTACGTCGACAACCTGAACAATCTGGCCAAGGGGACGGAATACGAGAGCGCGCCGCTCGAGAAAGTCATTCGCGACACGGCGGGCAAAGCAGACAAGGTCGGGCTTTTCAACAACTCGGCCCAGGTCTGGAATCACACGTTCTACTGGAGCTGCCTCAAGGGCAACGCAGGCGGCAAGCCGAGCGGCCGCATTGCGCAGATGATCGACTCCGATCTCGGCGGTTACGACAATTTCCGCAAGGAGTTCGCCCAGGCATGCGTGACGCAGTTTGGATCCGGCTGGGGCTGGCTGGTGGCCCAGGGCGGCAAGCTCGGCATCATGAAGACGGCGAACGCCGAGCCCCCGTTCGTCAAGGGCGCAACGCCGCTGCTCACGGTGGATGTGTGGGAGCACGCGTACTACCTCGATTACCAGAATCGGCGTCCGGACTACGTGAACGCGGTCATCGACCGGCTGCTCAACTGGGATTTCGCCGCAGAGAACTTGGCGCGCGCCTGAACCGCCTCCCGCCGTCCCCGCGACCCGGTTGCGGGGACGTGTTCGCTGCTGCCGATCGCTTTCGATGCGGTTATGCATACGCTTGAACACGTTCCGCGCGTCCATGACCGTCCGCGCCTTGTCCTGACCCTTCGGCGGGACGATAATCGGTTGCATTCCATTGGCATATCAACCCGTTGATGCCCATTTTCGGTAAGCCGCCGGCGAAAAAGGTCCCCGAGCCCGCGTCCGCCCCGCGCGTCGCCAAGCGCGAGGCGCACGTCGTCTCGGCGCGCGAGCTCGCCGCGCAGGCGGCCAGTCGCAAGGCCGGCAAGCCGCTCGGGCTCGAGCCGCTCGGCGAGACCAGCCAGCGCGGTGCGAGCATCATCGATTGGTCGACGGCGCCCAAGGCGATCGAAGTCGCCCAGGCGAACCCCGGCTTGTGCGCGGTGCTCGAAAACGCGGCGCTCCTGTTCGCGAACGGCCAGGACGCAACGGCCCGCGAGATCCTCGAGCAAGGGGTGGCCACCGACCCGGATACGAAGCTGTCGCCTCTCGCCTGGCTCGCGCTGTTCGATCTCCTGCAGCGCGCCAACGATCGCGTTGCGTTCGATCTGCTTGCGATGCAGTTCGTGCTGCAGTTCGAGCGTTCGGCGCCGTCGTGGGACGAGCGGATCAAGTTGCCTCCGGAGGAAAAGGGCGGCGGCGGTTACATCGCCGTGACCGGCAAGCTCTCGAGCGACAGCTCCGCCCAGCTCGAGGGCCTGAAGCGCGCGCTGGAGAAATGCGTTCAGCGCGCACGGATCGACCTGTCTTCGGTGACCGGCTTCGACGATCGCGGCGCACGCATGCTCGCGCACGATCTGGGACGCGCGCGGAGCCAGCGAATGGAGCTCGCGATCCAGCGGCCCGAGAAGCTGATCGCGACGCTCGAGGAGGCGGTCGGGCAGGGCAGGGACGGCGGTGAAGGCGCGTGGCTGCTGTCGCTCGAGTTGCTGCAATGGCAGCACGATCAGGTGAAGTTCGACGAACGCGCGGTCGAATTCGCCGTGACGTTCGAGTTGTCGCCTCCGTCGTGGGAGCCACCGCCGAGATCGGGTGGCGACAAGGGACGTGCGGAAACGGAGGCGGCGCTCGTTGCCGTCGCTGAACGACCGGAGCGACCCGAGGCGGACCGGGAAACGCTCGCCTTGGAAGGAATCCTCGCGGGCGCGACATCGCCGCAGCTCGCGCGCCTCGCCGATTTCGCCGCGCGCAACAGCGTCGTGCAGATCGACATGACCGACGTCGAGCGCATCGACTTCATCTTCGCAGGCGCGCTGTTCAACGCGATCAGCCGCGTCGAAGGTCAGGGGAAGGCTGTGCAGATCCTCGGCGCGTCGCCCATCGTCCGCGCGCTTTTGTTGCTGATCGGCATCTCGCCGCGTCATTTCGTCAAAAAGGCTGATTAGGCCCCGCGTCGGTTGCGCGCCGACCGGCACCAAGAGCCGCCGATCATGGAGACATATCACGGCACGACGATCCTGTCGGTGCGTCGCTCCGGCGCCGTCGCGCTGGGAGGCGACGGCCAGGTCACGCTCGGCCAGGTCGTCATCAAGGCAAGTGCTCGCAAGGTGCGCAGGCTGCACCACGACAAGGTGCTTGCCGGATTCGCCGGCGCCACTGCCGACGCATTCACGCTGTTCGAGCGCTTCGAGGCGAAGCTCGACAAGCATCAGGGACATTTGACGCGTTCGGCGGTCGAACTGGCCAAGGACTGGCGGGCCGACCGGGTGCTGCGGCGATTGGAAGCGATGCTTGCCATTGCCGATCGCACCACATCGCTGGTCGTCACGGGCACCGGCGACGTGCTCGAGCCCGAGCACGGAATCGTCGCCATCGGATCGGGCGGACCCTACGCGCAGGCCGCCGCGAAGGCCTTGCTCGATAACACGCAGTTGCCTGCGCGCGAAATCGTCGAGCGGGCATTGATGATCGCCGGGGAGATCTGCATCTACACCAATCAGCAACTCGTCATCGAGAGCCTCGACGCTTGAACCCGATCGAAAGGCGTGACGTCGTCATCGCCGGTGCAGGCCTGGTCGGGCTCTCGCTCGCGGCCGCGCTCGCGCGAAGCGGGATCACCGTCGCGCTGCTCGACCGGCAGCCGCCGCAACCGGCACCCGACCTCGAGACGTGGGACGCGCGCGTTTACGCGATCAGCCCGGGCAGCGCGACGTTTCTGCAGACGGTCGGCGCCTGGCAGTCGTTGCCGTGCGAGCGCATCGCCGCCATCGAATCGATGCGCATCGTCGGCGATGGAGGCGCGACGCTCAACTTTTCCGCCTATGAACTCGGCGAGCGCGCCCTTGCATGGATCGTCGAGGAGCGCGCGCTTCGCGCGGCGTTGCTGCCTGCCGTGCACGTGCCCGGCATCGACCTCGTCAGCGGCGTGCAGTTTGGCTCGCTCGCGTGGACGGCGACCGAAGGCACGCTGACGCTCGACGACGGCCGCCAGTTCGCCGGCAGCCTCGTCGTCGGCGCCGATGGTCTGCACTCGTGGGTACGCCAGGCGGCCGGCATCGTTGCAGAACCGCGCTCGTACGGCCAGCAGGGCGTCGTCGCGAACTTCGAGTGCGAGCTCGCTCATCACGGTTGTGCTCGACAATGGTTCCGCGAAGACGGCGGTGTACTCGCCTGGCTTCCGCTGCCGGGGCGCCGGATTTCGATCGTCTGGTCTGCGCCCGACCTGCAGGCGCGCGAGCTGCTCGCGCTGTCGCCCGATGCGTTCACCGAACGGGTTGCTGCGTCCGGGATGAACGCGCTCGGGACGTTGCGCGTGATCACGCCACCGGTCGCCTTTCCGTTGCAGTCGCTGCGCCTGCCCACGTCCATCGCCCATCGGATGGCGCTCATCGGGGATGCCGCCCACGGCGTGCACCCCTTGGCGGGCCAGGGTGTTAACCTCGGCTTTGGCGACGCTCAGGCGCTTGCCAACGTGCTCGCCGAGCGTGGACCGGTGCGCGATGCGGGCGCCCCGATCCTGCTCGAACGCTTTGCCCGCCGTCGTGCCGAGCCTGTGGTCGCCATGCATACGGTCACGGATGGCCTGGTGCGGATGTTCGGTCCGCGAACGCCCTGGCTGCGGACGGTGCGCAACGCCGGACTGGCCGCCGTCGACCGCCTCCCCGCGATCAAGCGGGCGCTTGCGCAATCCGCGTTGCGGTAGATTCGCTCATGCAGGTTTCACTGGAGAACGATATGCATCAGAACCATCGCCTGCCATCCCGTCGTGCGCTGTCGCGCGCGATCAGTGTTGGCATCGTGGGCTTGCTGTGCGCGGGGGCGCTCGCCGTCGCACAAACGAAGACCGCGGCCACATCGACGGCGCAAGCGGCTTCTCCGGTGATGGCACCGCCGGCTCCCCCCGCGGCGGCAGAGGCGCAAGCGTCGAGCCCCGAAGTGGCGGCGATTCGCAAGTCGCTCGAGCAGAAGTTTCCGGGCGCTGCGGTCAAGCACATTGCGAAGACCGACTACCTTGGGCTCTATGAAGTGATGCTCGACGACACGATGATCTACACCGACCCGAAGGTCGCCTACGTCTTCGTCGGGTCGATGTACGACACCGCGACGAAGCAGAACCTCACGGACGCGCGCTCGCGGAAGTTGAACCGCGTGGCGGTCGACAAGCTGCCGTACGAGCTCGCCTTCACGCGTGTCAAGGGTGATGGATCGCGCAAGCTCGTGATCTTCTCCGATGCCGATTGCCCGTTCTGTCATCGGCTGGAGAACGAGCTCAAAGGTCTCGACAACGTCACGATTTACACGTTCCTCTTCCCGATCGATCAGCTGCATCCCGACGCGGCGCGAAAGTCGAAGCAGATCTGGTGCGCGCCCGACAAGGTCAAGGCGTGGGATGCGTTCTTCGCGTCCGGCAAGCTGCCCGACAACAAGGGCGATTGCGGGGACCCGGTCGCGAAGACGCAGGCGCTCGGCAATTCGCTCAAGATCAACGCGACGCCGACGCTGGTTTTTGCTGACGGCACGATGATTCCGGGGGCGCTGCCGCTGCCTCAGATCGAAAAGGAAGTCGCGAACGCGGAAGCGGAGGTCAAGAAGATGGCCGCCGCGCCCAAGTAGCGCACAGCACCGGGCACCGAGAGCGCGCGAAGGGGAGCAAGGACGATGGCCATCCTGGACTTCATCAAGAAACAGTTCATCGACATCATCGAATGGACCGACGACTCGCGCGACACGCTCACGTACAGGTTCCCCGATGACGACCGCGAGATCAAGAACGGCGCGCAGCTGATCGTCCGCGAATCCCAGGTCGCGCAGTTCGTCTACCTCGGGCAGTTCGGCGACAAGTTCGGGCCGGGCCGCTATACGCTCACCACGGAGAACATCCCGATCCTCACGGATCTCAAGGGCTGGAAGTACGGTCTCCAAAGCCCGTTCAAGGCGGATGTCTACTACGTCGTCACACGGCTCTTCACGGGCAACAAGTGGGGCACCGCCAATCCGGTGATGATGCGGGACCAGGATTTCGGCATCGTGCGCCTCCGCGCATACGGTACATACGATTTCCGTGTCATCGATGTGCAGAAGTTCCTGAAGGAAGTCGCGGGGACCGACGATCACTTCCGTCTCGACGAATTCAACGACACGATGCGCTCGCGGATCGTCAGCGTGTTCTCCGATGCGCTTGCGCAGGCGAAGGTGCCGGCGCTCGACGTCGCCGCGCGCTATTCGGAGCTTGGTGAAGCGCTGCTGCCCGTCATCAATCCGATCCTCGGCGAGAAGTACGGACTTGCGATGGCCTCGTTCATCGTCGAGAACGTCTCCGTGCCCCCGGAAGTCGAGCAGGCGATCGACAAGCGCTCGAGCATGGCTGCCGTCGGCAACCTCAACGACTACGTCAAGTACCAGATGGGCCAGGGCATGGCGCAAGGCGGTGGCGGCGGCGCTGGTGGCGTCGCGGCGGAAATGGCCGTCGGCATGGCGATGGCGCAGCAGATGATGAATCAGCCCGGCGGACTGATGGCGCAAACGACGAAGGGTATCGGCGCTCCTCCGGCACCCACCAACGGAGGTGCGGGCGCGCCCGAGCTCCTCAATCCTGCGCAAGTCGCGCAGATGCTCGGCGTCGCCGAATCCGACGTGCTCGCGAGTCTCGAGGCCGGCGATCTGAAAGGCAAACGCATCGGCACGCAGTGGCGGGTGTCGAAGAGCGCCGTCGACACGTTCCTCAATTCGTGACCTCGACCGCTCGCGCCGAATGATTGGCGCAGCGCATACGGCACGTCGGGCAATGCCCGCATGACGCAGGCGGAGATCGACGCACGCGAGAAGTTCGCGTGCCCGGCCTGCGGCGGCGAAGCCGTCTGGAATCCCGCGAAGGGCAAGCTGGTCTGCCCGTTCTGCGGCACCGAGTCGCCCGCGCGTTTGACGGCGGAGGGCGCGATCGTCGAGCACGATCTCGTCTCGGCGCTGCGCGCTGTGCCGGATGCGGCGCGCGGTTGGCGCGCCGATGTGCGGCAGGTCCGCTGTCGAAGCTGCAACGCAATCTCGGTGCTCGATCCGTCGCGGCAGGCGCAAACGTGTCCGTTCTGCGGGTCTGCGCAGCTCGTTCCGTACGAGGAAACGAAGGCCGCGTTTCGGCCCGAGAGCGTGCTGCCGTTTAGGCGGTCGGAGACCGAAGCCCGGGATGGGATTCGCGCGTGGTATGGGCGGCTCTGGCTTGCGCCGTCGGCGCTGAAGCGTCGCGCGCTCACGGATACCGTTCGCGGCGTCTACCTTCCGTACTGGACGTTCGATGCAGCGGTCGAGGCAGACTGGACGGCCGAGGCGGGGCATTACTACTACGAAACCGAGACGTACGTCGTGAACGGTGAAACGCGCACGCGGCAAGTGCAGCGCATCCGCTGGGAGCCGGCCGCCGGACACCTTTCGCATTTCTTCGACGATGATCTCGTGTGCGCATCGGTTGGCGTGCAGGCGACGCTGCTGCGCGGCATCGAGCCGTTTCCGACGCACGAGCTCAAGCCTTACGATCCGGGTTACGTCGCGGGCTGGGTGGTCGAGCGGTATCAGATCGACGTCGTTGGCGCAGCCGAGCGCGCGCGGGCGGCGATGGACGCGAAGCTGCAGGCGATGTGCGCGGCGCAGGTTCCGGGCGACACGTACCGTAATCTCGTCGTGCGAGCCGACTACTCGAAGCAGACGTTCAAGCACATCCTCGCGCCCGTCTGGCTTCTGACGTACTCCTATGGCGCGCGGCGATTCCAGTGCGTGATGAACGGCGTGACCGGCGCCGTGCGCGGACAATATCCGAAGAGTCCGTGGAAGATCGCGCTGATCGTGCTCGCCGTGATCGTCGTCGTGTTCGTGCTGATGTCGTTAGCGGGAAAGGGTTGAGCCATGCTGACTGCAATCGTCACCGGTGTCTCACGGGGCCTCGGTGAGGCCCTTGGCGCGCAGTTGCTCGAGCGCGGCTGCCGTGTCGTGGGCATCGGCCGCAGCACGTCGGCGCGACTTGGCGGAGATCGCTATACGTTCGTGACGTGCGATCTCGGCGACACTGCAGCGGTCGCCGAGCGCGCGGCACCGGCATTCGCGCGCATCGCAGAGGAGCGTCCGGATGCGATCTGCCTCATCAACAATGCCGCTACGCTCGAGCCCGTCGGCGTGCTCGGTACGCTCGGAAGCGTCGAGATCGCGCGCTCGATCAAAGTCAATCTCGTCGCGCCCATCGGGCTGTCGAACCTGTTCTGCAAGACGTTCGACGACGACGCGATCGACCGACGAATCGTCAACGTGTCGTCGGGCGCAGCGCAGTCGACGCTCGCCGGCGAATCGCTCTACTGCATCGCCAAAGCGGGGCTCGAAATGCTGACGCGCTCGCTCGCTGTGGAGCATCCGTCGCCGAGTTTTCGTGCGATCACGCTGCGACCCGGCATCATCGACACCGACATGCAGGTGTTCGCGCGATCGCAAACCGATAACACGTTGCCGAGCGTCGATCTCTTCAGGGGCTTCCACGCGAGTGGCAATCTGGTTCCACCCGATACCGTCGCGCGCAAGGTCGTGGACCGCCTCGTGTTCGGGGCGGTGGAGCAGGGCCGAACGTACAGCTATGCGGAACTGTGAGCGCGTGATCGCGCCTGCGGCGAAGGCGACCGTGGCGCGTAGCGCGTCGCCAGCGCAAGGGAGAACCAGCGAGCGTCGCTAGCGCAACGGAGAACGAAGCAGCATGCGGTAGCTGACGATCGCGCCGGCCGCGCCCGCCTCGAAGCCGAGGCAGTAACTTTCCGCGAGACGCGCTTCGTACGTGCCGCTATCCGCCTGTGAGTCGCTGCGTACGATCGGCGCAAGCAGCGCGTTTCCGTCGCGATAATGGAGGTCGAACGCCAGCGGCGTGCTGCTTTCGTAGCTCCAATCGAGTCGATCGCCCGGCCGCATCGGCACGCAGGCATCGTGCGTCGCGTAGGGCGCGAGCGCAACGCTCGGCACGAAACGAGGGACATCGCGCTCGATCGGCGGACTCGCGCATCCGACGATCGCGAGGGCTGCCAGTGCCGTCGACACGACGTACCGCGCGCGGAAGCTCATTTTCCATGCGAACCGGCATGGCGTCGCACAAGCTCCAACCGGCGGGCCTTCCAGTCCTCGGCCAGCATCGCGAAGCGCACGTGATCGCGCCACCGCCCGGCGATCTTCACGTAGCGGCGCGAATAACCCTCGCGCTCGAAGCCCATGCGCTCGGCGAGTGCGAGCGATCGCCGGTTGCCCGGCTGCACGTTCGCTTCGACGCGATGCAGCTTCATGCGATGGAACGCGAAGTCGAGCGCCAGCGCGAAACCCTCCGTCATGTACCCCTCGCCCGCAAGCGATGCGAACGCGTAATAGCCGACGTATGCGCTGTTGAACGCGCCGCGCACGATTTCCGAGAAGTTGAACACGCCGGCCAGCGCGTCGTCGTCGTTGCGCACCACGAGCAGGCCCGCGTAGCGCGTCGACAGACCGGCGCTCCCGAAGCGCTCCACATAGGCGAGAAATGCGGGCGGCGATTCGGGCGCCTGGACCCAGCCCGCATGCAGCGTGCGGCTCGCGCGGGCCCCGGTGATGAACGCCTTCTGATCGGCACGGTGCGGCGGCCGCAGATGGACTCGTTTGCCCATCAGCACCGAGGGCCGTTGCACGTTGGCATAATCCTCATTTTAGCAATCGGAAAATTCATGGCGCCGTGGGTCGAGGGCCGCGTGGCGGGACGGCGACGATGGAGTGACAGCCTTTTTTCGCTGCAGGTCGATGCGCCGCAGGTGATCTTCATCGCCGGGCAGTTCGCACGATTGGCGCTGCCGGCGGCGCCCGGGTCGAAGGAAGCGATGATCGGACGGCCGTACTCGTTCGTGAATCCGCCGACGGCACAGCCGCACGAGTTCTATTTCATCATTCTGCCGGAAGGTCCGCTGTCACCGCGTCTCGCGGCACTCGAGACCGGCGACAGCGTGTGGCTCGGGCCGCGCGCCAACGGCTTCTTCAGCATCGGCGAGACCGCGGAGGCCGAGTCACTGTGGTGCCTGTCGACCGGCACGGGAATCGGGCCCTTTCTGTCGATGCTGCGAACGCCGGAGCCGTGGGCGAAGTTCGGCCGTGTCGTGCTCGTGCACTCCGTCCGGCATGCCGAGGAGCTCACGTATCGGGACGAGATCTCGGGCATCGCCAAGGCGCATGGCGGCGCATTCGATTACGTGCCGATGGTGAGCCGCGACGTGCATCGCGACGCGCTGGCCGGGCGCATTCCGAACGCGATCGACGATGGGCGACTCGAGGCGCGGGTCGGAATCCCGCTGACGCCGGAAAATGCGCACGCGATGCTGTGCGGAAATCCGGCGATGATCGATGATGTGCAGAAGGTGCTCGGCACGCGGGGGATGCGGCGCCATCGACGCAAGGAGCCGGGACACATCACGATCGAGACGTATTGGTAGCGCCGCGAGCGGCCGGCGAGGGCCCCCACGAAGTGGGGTCGACGGCAATCGCGAGTCGGCGCAGGAGGCCGACGCGCGGGCGTTTCGCATCGCTCGGTAAGAACAAGGAGGCCGAGCCGCGAGCGGCCGGCGAGTTCCCCCCGAAGTGCCTACCGCAACGATCGCGCGACGATCTCGCTTACGTCCGGTGACAGCGCATCCGTTCGCGCGATCCGCTCCAGGCACTGGCGCATCATCGTCCGGCGCGGTTCGGCAAAACGCTTCCACAGGCTGAACGCACCGGCGATCGTCGACGCAAGCTGCGGGTTCATCGGATCGAGCGTGCGCACCTGCTCGGCGGCAAACGCGTAGCCGGAACCGTCGACGGCGTTGAAGCGTGCGAAGTTGCCGAGGGCGAACGCGCCGACCAGCGAGCGCACGCGATTCGGATTGCGCGCATTGAAACGCGGATGCGAGATGAGCGCGCGTACCGTCGCGAGCGTATCTTCGCGCAGGCTGCGCGCCTGGAGCGCGAACCATTTGTCGAGCACCAGCGGCTCGTCCCGCCAGGTGTTCTCGAAACGCGAGTACAGCGCATCGCGCGTCATCGATTGCGAATCCCGCAGGGCGCCGAGCGCTGCAATGACGTCCGTCATGTTGTCCGCGGCCTCGTACTGTCGGCGCACGAGCGTGTGTGCCGCCTCGTCGTCGATGGCGCCGAGATAATGGAGGCACAGGTTCGAGAGGCTTCGGGCACCCGCCTGGGCCGGTGTCGGCGCGTAGGGATCGCGGGGGCGGTGACGCAGATACGCCTGCTCGAATTCGGCGCGCAACTCGCGCGCAAGCGACTTCTGCAGGTGGACGCTTGCAGCCGTCACGCCGTCCGGATCGATGGCGGGCTCGAGGGCGGCGACATAGGCGGCATCGGGCATCGCGAGTGCGAGCGCGCGTAATGCAGCATCGACCGTTTCATCGGCGAGGAGCATGCGCACGATCTGCGTGAGGAGCGGCGGCAATTCCAGCGCTCGCCGCGTCCGATGCGCCTTCGCGCTGCGCAGGACCGCATTGACGAAACAGCGCTGCGCCGCGTCCCAGCGGTTGACCGCGTCGGCGTCGTGGCACGCGAGCAGCGCAAGCGCATCGTCGCTGTAATCGAAGAGCAGCTTGACGGGTGCCGAGAAGCCACGCAGCAGCGACGGCACCGGCGCGCAATTCACGTCGATGAACTCGAAACGCTGCGCGCGCTCTGTCACCTCGAGCACCCGCGTGGTTCCGCTCGCCTCGCGCTCGCCGGCGAGCCGCAACGGCATGTCGCGGCCGCGGGCGTCGACGAGTCCTACGGCAAGCGGCACGTGCAGCGGATCGGGGCGCAATTCAGCGCTATCTTCGGAGAGCCGCTGCTCGACGTCGAGCGCGTACGAACGAGCCGCTTCGTCATAGCATCCGCGCGCGACGAGAACCGGCGTTCCGCTTTGCGAATACCAGGCGCGAAACTGTCCGAGATCGACGCCCGACGCGTCCTGCATGGCCTGCACGAAGTCGTCGCACGTCACCGCATCGCCATCGTGTCGTTCGAAATAGAGGTCCATCCCGCGCCGGAATCGTTCCGCGCCGAGCAGCGTGTGCTGCATGCGGATCAGCTCCGCCCCCTTTTCATAGACGGTCGCCGTGTAGAAATTGTTGATCTCGCGATACTCGTCCGGGCGAACCGAGTGGCGAAGCGGACTTGCGTCCTCGGCGAACTGCTCGCGCCGCAGGTACTCGACGGCGGCTATTCGCTCCACGACCCGCGAACCCTGCTCGCCCGAAAATTCCTGGTCGCGGAAAACGGTGAGTCCTTCCTTCAGCGACAACTGGAACCAGTCACGGCACGTAACGCGGTTGCCGGTCCAGTTGTGAAAGTATTCATGGCCGACGACGCCTTCGATCGCATTGAAGTCGGCGTCGGTTGCCATCTGCGGATCCGCGAGCACGAGTCGGCTGTTGAAGATGTTGAGGCCCTTGTTCTCCATCGCGCCGAAGTTGAAGTCGTCCGCGCACACGATCATGAACGTGTCGAGATCGTATTCGCGGCCGAAGCGCACTTCATCCCAGCGCATCGCGTGTTTCAGCGACTCCAGTGCATGACGGCACCGCGGCAGGTTCTGCGGCGATGAAAATATCCGCAACGCCACGCGTCGTCCGGAAGCCGTGACGAACGAATCCTCGAGCGCAGCGAGGTCGCCGGCGACGAGTGCGAACAGGTAGGTTGGCTTGGGATACGGGTCGTGCCACGTCGCGTAGTGTCGATCCTTGTCGACATCACCGGACCCGACGAGGTTGCCGTTCGACAGGAGTGTCGGATAGCGCTTGCGGTCAGCGCGGATCGTAACGCGATAGCGCGCGAGCACGTCCGGGCGATCGGGAAAGTGAGTGATGCGCCGAAAGCCTTCGGGTTCGCACTGCGTGCAGAACATGCCCGACGACATGTACAGACCCTCGAGCGCGGCGTTCCGCGAGGGGGCGGTCGTCGAGACGATCCTCAGCGTTCCGCGCTCGGGCGGCCTCCGGATCGTGAGCCCCGATGCAGTCGGCTCGTAGTCGGTCGCGCCGAGCACGCGGCCGTCGAGTGCGAGGCGGACGTTCTCCTGCTGTTCGCCGTCGAGCGCGAGCGGCACGCCCCGGTCCTTGCCCTGCGCAGCGGGATTGCGCCGGAACGTCAGCGTCGACGTGACGACGGTCGCGTCGGGATCGAGGTCGAACTCGAGCGCGACGTCGTCGATCAGGAACGCGGGCGCTCGATAGTCGACGCGCCGCTTCGGCGCGGCACGCGACTCGCGCGGGCGCATCTTCGGAGACATCGGCCGCAGGTCTACTTCACTTCGATCAACTCGACGTCGAATATCAGCGTTGCGTTGGGTGGAATCACGCCGCCGGCGCCGCGCTCGCCGTACGCAAGACGCGCGGGAATCACGAGCGTGCGCTGGCCGCCGACCTTCATGCCTGCAACACCTTCGTCCCAGCCTTTGATCACGCGACCTGCGCCGAGCACGAAGCCGAAGGGGACGCCGCGATCGCGTGAACTGTCGAACTTCGCACCGTGCGAATCGGGCCTCGATGTGTCGTAGAGCCAGCCGGTGTAGTGGACTACAACCGCCTTGCCTTGGGTCGCCTCCTGGCCAGTCCCCTGTTTAACATCAATTTTTTGTAGATCGGTCGATGTGGCATCCAACTTGCTATTTCCTTGCCCGAGAGTGGTTTGCTGTGTCATCCCTTGCGGGGACACGAATGCTGCGCAAAGCGCAGCGGCGAAAGCGAGCGACACGACAGCGTTGCGCCGCGGTTGCGGCGATGAACGTGGAACGGACATCAACGGGGACCTTTTTTGAAAGCGCGCGGGACAACTGCGACGACATCCGCTGCAAAGCGGCGGTTCGCACATTTTAGCTGACGGCATGTTCGGATTCCTGAATCCCAGTGTGCGCGATGCCGGCGATCCGATGGTCTCGTCGAAATCGGCAGCGGCATGGCTGCACGAGCTGCCCTCGCTCGATATCGTCGCGCGCCAGCAACTCGTGGTGCGGGCGTTCGAAGGCATGCGGCAGTCGCGCCGACCGATGGACTTCGCGCGGTCGCAGGCGGTGCAGTACACCGACGCCGCGCTCGGCGCGGATCGTCGGCAACTGTTCAAGCAGTATGTCGAGAGCCTCGAATCCGCGCCGAAGGTCTCGGAGCGCATCTGGCAGGCGAGCCTCGACCTCACGCAAGGCTTCATCGCAGCGTATCAAACGGTGCTCGAATCCGCACTTGCGCCGTCCGCGTTCGGTCGCTGGAAAAGCCACGTGCCGATTCTCTTCGCGCGTCTCATTCATTATTACGGCACGGATGCCAAGCTTCGCGTGTGCCGGCACGAACGGTGGATTCCCGCGAAGTGGGTGGAGCTCCATCGCGCGTTCATGCGCGCAAGCGAGCTCGGCGTCGAGCGCGTTCCGACGTCGCTCGGCGGCGATCACGGCAGTGGCACGCAATGGACGGTCGAGCAGGAATACGTGTTCGTGCTGCTCGTTCATCAACTGAACAGCGGCAACCTGTCGCCTGCGAACCTCGACTGGGCCGCCACGCAAATCCGGAGCTGGAGCCGCAAGCTCGAGCTCGTTGCTTTGCCGAAGACGATGGAAGGCTTCTTCGTGGACCTCGCCGGACGTTCGGGACTTGCGCGACGCACCGGCCAGGACTCGGGGGCAATGCTCCGTTATCTCGATACGACGCCGCTCGCCGAGCAGCTCGACATGACGCTCGCCGCGCTTCGACACTCCGAGGAAACCGATCAGGGACCCGTGGGCCCGCTCAACCAGCAGCGTGCGCTGATCCTCGAAAAGGCGCGCGCCGCGATTGCGCCGAACCTCAATACGGACATGCGCCGCGATCCGCGGACGCCCTGCGTCGTCGCCGCGCGCGTTCGGATCGGCCTCGCGCGGATTCAGCACGAGCTCTCGAAGCCGCCAAGCGCCGAGGGCGCGGCGGACACGGTTGGCGGGAACGAGCAGATCGAGGTCTATGCGGTCGCTGGCCCGATTCGCACGAAGAAGGACGTGCCGGACGAGGCCGACACGCTGTCCGCAAGCCTTGCGGCGTTTTCCGATCCGGTATGGCAGGTGAAGGATCGCAGCGTCGCGGGCCTGCGCATCTATGCGGCCAGCGGCGTCGGGCAGGCATTGACGCTCGGTGCGCTCGTTGCCGTGCGCCAATCGGATCGTTCGGCGTGGGTACTCGGCGTCGTGCGACGCCTGAACAAGCTCTCGACCGACGAGCTGGAGGCGGGAGTTTCGATCATCGCCGAGCGCGTCGTGCCCGTGACGCTCCATGCGAAGCGCGAAGTCAAGGAAGGCATGGGGATCGTCGTGAACGGCTTCGATTCGTCGATGCTCGGCCCCCGCATCGATGCGCTCTACCTGCCGCCGCCCTCGCGCCCCGACAAGCCGCTCGTCGTCAAGACGGTGATCGTGCCGACCCAGGAATACGCCGAAGGACGCAAGGTCATCTTGATGACCGGACGCTCGATCTACACGGTCGCATTGCGCCAGCTCGTCGAGCAGCGCGCGGACTGGAGCTGGGTCGCGATCCAGGTCGTTGAAAAGCTCGGACGCGCCTGACCCACGAAGCCCGGCGCAACTCCCCTCGTCAATCGCCTGCGCAGCGCCGGATCAGCGAGTGCGGCTACCGCCGCGCAAATCTGCCGAACGGGCAGTTGTAGACAGCGGAACCGCCTACTGATCGAGCGGCCGGAAGCGAAGTTCGAGATTGCGCTGGAAGAGCTCCGCCGGAACGGCCCTCGGTAGCGGCGACGCCTTGAGTATCGCCCGCTGCACGGCGTCGTCATACGCACGAAC
>Ga0207711_10002538_pt1 | contig 16253 bp, 22 predicted proteins | sample KBSS34metaG_FD_184401 | JGI IMG/M metagenome (GOLD analysis project Ga0207711, IMG submission 184401) | Switchgrass rhizosphere microbial communities from Kellogg Biological Station, Michigan, USA - KBS S3-4 metaG (SPAdes) (version 2) | ecosystem: Host-associated > Plants > Roots > Rhizosphere...
CGTTCACACAACTTTCCGCGAATTGGAGTTTTCGGCCTATGACGAGGAAGCCGGCCACGACCGACCAGGATGACCAGGGAGGCACGACCGGCAACCTGGCAGACCTGACCCATGATCTGGCAAACCGACGTCGCCACGGCTCGCGGAACGTCTCGATGCTGACGGAGTCGTTCAAGCAGAACGGGGCCGCCCGGTCCATCGTCGTGGACGAGGACGGCGTGATCCTGGCCGGCAACAACGCCGTCGAGGCAGCCGCTGAAGCCGGCATCACGAAAGTGCAGATCGTGGAGACGGACGGCACGACGCTGGTCGCGGTCCGGCGGCGCGGCCTGACCCCGGACCAGAAGCGGGCCATCGCGATCTACGACAACCGCACGGCCGAACTGGCCGAGTGGGACGTTGCCGCCCTGACGGCTGACCTGAAAAATGGCGAGGACCTGTCGGCCTTCTTCTTCGACGGCGAACTGGCGGCGCTCGGCGTGGTCGGGGATGCGGTCGAAGACCCGCAGCGCGAGTGGTCCGGGATGCCGGAGTTTTCGCAGAAGACGGTCGGCGCGTTTCACTCCATCCAGATTCATTTCAAGGACGCCGCCGCGCTGGAAGCGTTCGGCCAATTGATCGGGCAGCCGGTCGGCAAAACGGTCCGCTACCTCTGGATTCCGGAGCAAGCGGACGAAGTGTTCAAGGACCAGGCATACAAGTGACGCCGCGCTATCCGGTCTACATCGTGTCGAAGGGCCGGGCCGACAGCCGGCTGACGGCGCGCGCGCTGGACGCCATGAGCGTGCCGTATCGGATCGTGGTCGAGGCGCAGGAAGCCGACACGTACCGCGCGGCCATGAAAGACCCCGCCAGCGTGCTCGTGCTCGACCCGGCGTATCAGCGGACCTACGACACGTGCGACGCGCTGGGGGATTCCAAAAGCGTGGGGCCGGGCGCGGCGCGCAACTTCGCCTGGGACCACAGCATCAGCATCGGCGCGACGTCGCATTGGGTGATGGATGACAACATCCAAAAATTCTACCGGCTGAACCGGAACACGAAGATCAAGCTGGCCTGCGGGACCGGACTGTGGGCGATGGAAGAATTCTGCGACCGCTACCTAAACGTCGCGATGGCAGGACCGCAATACGAATTCTTCGCCCCGCGCAAGGCGGCGCTGCCGCCGCTGAACATGAACACGCGGATCTACTCCTGCAATTTGATCCGCAATGAGATGCCGTTCCGCTGGCGCGGGCGGTACAACGAGGACACGGACTTGTCGCTGCGGATGTTGAAAGCCGGCTGGGTGACGCTGCTGTTCAACGCATTCCTGCAGAAGAAGGTCCGCACGCAGAACATGGGCGGCGGGTGCACGGGCGAATTCTACGCCGTCGAAGGCACCGGCCCGAAGTCGCGCATGCAGGTGGCGCTACACCCGGACGTGTCAAAGATCGTCTACCGCTTCGGGCGCATTCATCATCACGTCGATTATCGGCGGTTCCAAACCAATCGTCTCGTGCGGCGGCCGGGCGTCACCGTGTCCAGCGGCACCGACGAATACGGAATGGTTCTCGAACGGAGCACATGAACCGAGGACGCAAGCCGGTCCCGTCGGCGCTGCAGCTGCTGCGCGGTCTGCCCGGCAAGCGACCGCTGTCGACGGACGAACCGGCCCCGCTGCCGCTCAGCACCATTGCGCCGCCGGAATGGTTGGCGACCGAAGCGCAGGCCGAGTGGACCCGCCTGGCCCCGATGCTGGAACGCCTCGGCGTGCTGACGGAGACCGACACCGACGCGCTCTCGGCGTACTGCGAAGCGTGGGCGACCTGGAAGGAAGCCACGAAAAAGATCCGCCAGTTCGGCATGGTGCTGAAAGGCGAGGGCGCGGTCCCGGTCGTGTCGCCGTACGTGAAGATCGCCCACAACGCGCTCGTCCAGATGCGCGCGCTGCTGGTCGAATTCGGCATGACGCCGTCGTCGCGCACGCGCGTGCATGTGGCGTCGGGCAAAACGTCCGCGCCGGTCAGCAAGTGGACCGGTCTGAAGTGAACGCCGCCTCGCGCGCCATCCGCATCGTCAACAACCTGACGCACACGAAAGGGCCGTTTGCCGGCCAGTCGTTCCGCCTGCGCGGCTGGCAGCTGTCGATCCTGCGGCGGCTGTTCCGGACCGGGCCGGACGGCCGGCGCGTCTATCGCCAATGCCTGCTGATGCTGCCGAGGAAGAATGGCAAGACGGAACTGGCGGCGGCGCTGGCGATCTATTTCCTGCTGTTCGATGGCGAGATGGGGGCCGAGGTGTACTCGGCGGCGGCCGACAAGGAACAGGCCGCGCTCGTGTTCAACGTCGCGGCACAGATGATCCGGAACGATCCGGAACTGCTGGTGCAGTGCGAGATCATCGACTCGCAAAAGCGGATCGTGCATCGGGCGAGCGGCAGTTTCTACCGCGCGATCTCGGCCGAGGCGTACTCGAAACACGGCTTCAATGCGTCCGTCGTCATCTATGACGAACTGCACGCCGCGCCGTCGCGCGAACTGTGGGACGTCCTGACCACCTCGCAAGGCGCGCGGGCACAGCCGCTGACGCTGGCGATCTCGACGGCCGGCTACGACCGGCACTCGATCCTGTGGGAACTGTACGCGCACGCGAAGAAGGTCGCGGAAAATCCGGCGCTCGATCCGACGTTCCTGCCGATCCTCTACGAGGCACCCATCGACGCCGACTGGACGGACCCGAAGGTGTGGCGCGCCGCGAATCCGGCGCTCGGGGACTTCCGCAGCCTGGAAGAAATCACCACGATGTGTACGCGGGCGAAGGAGATTCCCGCGCAGGAGAATACGTTCCGCCGGTTGTACCTGAATCAGTGGACCGAGCAGGCCGCGCGCTGGCTGCAGCTGACGGCGTGGGATCGGTGCCTGGCCGCCGTCGACCCGGCAGACCTGATCGGGCAGCCGTGCTTCGTCGGCATGGACTTGTCGAGCACAAAGGACCTGACGGCGCTGGCCGCCGTGTTCCCGGACGAAACCGGCTTCGACGTCCTGATGCAATTCTTCGTGCCGAAGGAAAGTATCCGCGAGCGCGGCCTGCGGGACCGCGTGCCCTATCCGCAGTGGGAACGCGAGCACAAGCTAATCGCCACGCCCGGCAACGTCGTGGACTACGAAGCCGTCCGGCAGCAGCTGCTCGCGTGGGCTGCGCTCTACGATGTGCAGGAGATTGCGTTCGACCCGTGGAACGCGACCGACCTGGTCACCCGGCTGCAGGACCAGGACGGGTTCGCGTGCGTGCCGATCCGCCAAGGCTTCGCGGCGCTCTCGTCGCCCACGAAATCGCTGGAACGCGCCGTCCTCGCGCAGCTGCTGCGCCACGACGGGCACCCGGTCCTGCGCTGGAACGTCGGCAACGCCGCCGTCGAAACGGACGCGACCGGCAATATCAAACTGTCGAAGAAGGTGTCCACGGAGCGGATCGACGGCGCGGCGGCGTTGGTCATGGCCGTCGACCGCATGGACCGGCACAGTACCCGGCCGGCCGAAGATCCGGAATTGGTGACCGCATGAAGAAATCCCCCGGCCGGCCGCCGCTGGACGACGACGACGAGACGGTGCCGGCGTCCACGAAACTCCCATCCCGCCAGTACGACGCGCTGGACCGCCGCGCCGCTGCGGCCCGCATCAGCCTGTCGGAACAGATCCGGCGGGACATCATCGCGGCCTCAAAGAAAAGTATTCGTAAATAGGACACCTCGGCCGCAACGCGCACACTGCGGCGTGTGGTCCTGCGCTGATGTGGTCGCTGTGCTGGTGGCGGCCGCCCTGTCTGTTGCGGGCGGTCATCGTCAACCTGCGGGACGATTCTTCGACCGCGATCCGGGGCGTGCTCTGGTCCACGCGCGGGCGGTGGATGACGTTCAAGGACGCCTCGCTGCTGAAAGCCGGCTCCGCTTCGACGCCCGTCGACGGCGAACTCGTGATCGACCGGGACCGCATTGCCTTCCTGCAGGTACTCCCGTGACCTTCGTGCAAAGTTTCGGCGCATTGCAGACGTTGACCGAGACGCGGCCGCCGTGGGCGTCGCCGGTCGGCATCAGCCTGTACGGACATCTCACGAGCTACGCAAAAATTTACGCCGCGCAGCCGAACGTCCGGACCTGCGTGGACTTTCTCTCGCGCAACACCGCGCAGCTGGGGCTGCACATCTTCCGCCGCATCTCGGACACGGACCGTGAACGCCTGCCCGATCACGACCTGGCGCGGTGGCTCGCGCGCCCGAACCAAACGACGACGCGCTATCGGCTGATCGAAAGCCTGGTCGGTGACCTCGGGATCTACTTCAACGCCTATTGGCTGAAAGTGCCGTGGGTCACGCCGGACGGCCGCGACGCCATCGGCCTGATGCGGTTGCCGCCGGCTGAAATGACCGTGGAAGGCGGGCTGCTGCCGACGCAATTCTGTTGGCTGCGCAACGGGCATCGCCTGGAATTCGCGCCGGACCAGATCGTGTACTTCAACGGCTACAACCCTCTCGATCCGCTGACCGGACTGTCGCCGCTGGAAACGCTGCGGCGCATCCTGGCCGAGGAAGCGGCAGCCGGGGAACACCGCGAATCCTTCTGGCGCAACGCCGGCCGGTTTGAAGGCGTGATCGAACGGCCGCTCGCCGCGCCGCGCTGGACGCCGGATCAAAAACGATCCTGGCGTGATCAATGGCAGGAGCGGTATGCGGGCGGCGCGGGCGTCGGCATGGTCTCCGTGCTCGAAGACGGCATGACGTACAAGGCGGCGTCGTTTTCCGCGAAGGACTCGGAATACCTGAGCGCGCGGAAACTGACGCGCGAGGAATGCGCAGCGGCGTACCACATCCCGCTGCCGATGGTCGGCATTCTCGAGCACGCCACGTTCAGCAACATCAAGGAACAGCACAAACACCTGTATCAGGACTGCCTCGGGCCGTGGCTGGAAATGATCCAAGAGGCTATCGAGGCGCAGCTGCTGCCCGAGTCCACCGACCAGCGGGACGTCTATGTGGAATTCAACATCGCCGACAAGCTGAAAGGGTCTTTCGAGGAACAGGCGACGTCGCTGCTGGCGATGACCGGCCGGCCGGTGATGACCGGCAACGAAGGCCGCTCGCGCATCAACTTGCCGCGCATCACAGACGACCCGAGCATGGACGAAGTCGCCGAGCAGCAGGGCGGCCCCAGCGCACACGCGCCGGCCGCCCTTGCGCCGGCCGATGACAGCGCCGCCGCGACGGCCGCGCAAGTCGCGCTCGTGCTCAACGCCACCGCGCAGCGACAGCGCGCGAAGCTGGCGCGTCTCCCGGTCGCGGACCGCGCCGATGCGTTCGCGCTGGCCTGCAACCGGCACGACCTCGAACTGGCAACCGATCTGCGCCCCTTCCTGGACGCGACCGAAGCGCGGCGCGTCGCTACCAACGCCAACGCCGCGACGCTGTCACGGCTGCAAATCGAGGCGCTGAATGACTGGTAAATACGAACACGTCCTCGGCTTCGCGCTGGAACATCCGTGGGCGCTGACCGAGTCGATGCGCGCCATCGTGGCCGACATCATCGCGCACCGCGTCGCCGGCCAGGACACCGATCCGGCCGTCATCGCGGCCGCACTCGTGCAGCGCAAAAACCTGCCGCAGCCGAAGAAGGGTGGCGCGGTCGCGGTGATTCCGTTCTATGGCGTCGTCGCGCCCCGCATGAACCTGCTGTCCGATTTCTCCGGCGGGACGACGTTTGACCAACTGACCGCGCAGCTGCACGAGGCGGTCAGTAATCCGGACGTCACGACCATCGTCTTCGACGTCGACTCGCCGGGCGGCAACGTGGCCGGCGCAACCGAGTTTGCACGCGAGGTGCTGAAGGCGCGGACCGTCAAGCCGATCATCGCCGTCGCGCAGTACCTGATGGCGTCGGCGGCGTACTGGCCGATGGCCTGCGCCACGGAAGTCGTCGCCGCGCCGTCCGCAATGGTCGGGGCCATCGGCGTGTACACCATCCATGACGACATCTCGGAAGCGTTGGCGAAGCTGGGCGTCAAGCGCGAAGTGATCGGCGCGGGCAAATTCAAGACGGAAGCGGTCGGCGGCGGCGCGCTGAGCACCGAAGCGCGCGCCCACATTCAGGCGCTGGTCGACAGCACCTACACCCGGCAGATCACGGACATCTCGAAAGGGCGCGGCGTCAGCGTCGCAGCCGTGCGCGGCGGCTACGCCGAAGGCCGCTGCGTGGACGTCGAGACCGCGCTGGCGGCCGGCATGATCGACCGCGTCGGCACCCTAGCCGACACCCTCGCGCGCGTGATGACGTCGGCTCCGGCCGATGCACGCGCCGTCGCACGGACGGACGCCACGGACCAGGAGCGGCCCATCGCCGCCACGTCCCAGGAGCACCCGACCGATGCGCTCTGGCAGAACGGCATCGATGCCGCGCTGCTCGAACTCGGCCTCTGAAAAGGACCTGACATGAAATCCATTGCGCAACTCGAAACCGACCTCAAGGGCAAGCAGGCCGCCGCGAAAACGCTGCTGGAAACCACGATGCGCACGTGCGCCGAGCATGTCGTGACGCCCGCCACCGCGACCGCGCCGGCTGTCCTCGGCCGGCTGATGACCGCCGAGGAAAAGACTGCCATCGAAGCGGCGCTCGCTGAAGGCAAGGACATCAAGCAGCAGCTGGATCGCGCGCAGGGCGACGCCAGCCTGAACAGCGCCATCGACGCCCTCACCAGCGGCCTGGCCTCGCGGCCGGCGTCCGACGGCGTCGAGAAGCGCGTCGCGCAGTCGCTCGGCCAGCAGTTTGTCGCCAACGCGCAGTACCGCGAATTCATCAAGCACGGCGGCCACCGCCGGACCGGCGCATGGGCGTCGCCGGAAGTGGAACTGCACGCGACCACGCTGGACACGACCAGCGGATCGGGCGGCCCGCTCATCCTGCCGGACGTGCAGCCCGGCATCGTGCCGCTGCTGTTCAAGCGCCTGGTCGTCGCGGACCTGATCGCGCCCGGCTCCACGCTGTCGAACGTGATTCAATTCATGAAGGAAAAAACCTTCACGAACGCAGCGGCAGCCGTCGCGCAGGCCGGCCTGAAACCGGAATCGACGCTCGTCTTCGAGTCGGCGACCTCGCCGGTCCAGAAGATCGCGCACTGGATTCCGGTCACTGAGGAAATGCTGGAAGACTACGCGCAGACGCAGTCGATCATCGACGCGCGGCTGCGGTTCGGTCTCGACCTGGCCGAGGAAGACGAACTGCTGAACGGCACCGGCGTGTCGCCGCACCTGCTCGGGCTGATGGCGCTCACCGGCCTGACGGCCGCGCAGGCGCGCGGCGCGGACAGCAACGCGGATGCGATCTTCAAGCAGATCAGCACCATCGCGTCGACCGTCTTCGTCTCGCCGGACGGCCTGGTGCTCAACCCTGCCAACTGGCAGACGATTCAGCTGACGAAAAACGCCGCCGGCAATTATCTCGGCAGCGGACCGTGGGCACCCGCGCAGCCCGCGCAGCTGTGGGGTCTGCCGGTCGCGGTCACGCCGTCCATCGTGGCAAACACCGCGCTGGTCGGATCGTTCCGCGCGTCGGCGCAGATCTTCCGCAAGAGCGGCGTGCGCGTCGAGGCGTCGAACTCGCATGCGTCCTTCTTCATCAACAACCTCGTCGCGATTCGCGCCGAGGAACGGCTGGCGCTCGCGGTCTACCGCGAAGCGGCGTTCGGCAAGGTCACCGGCCTGGCGTAGTCGGCGGCACGAACTGACAGCGGCCGGGAATAAACACATTCCCGGCCGTCACTTGTTTTCCGGTTCAGGGAGAAAAGCCGATGGCCGAACCACGATACGACAGCGTCCTCAATCGGTATGTCTCGCCGGAAGCTGACCAGGCTCCGGTCGCGTCGTACTTGCTCGACGGCGCAATCGCGCACGCTTCGGGCCGTCATGCCCTCACGAAGATCAGCGCGGGCGCGTACACGCTGTCCGTGCCGACCGCCAACGAAGACGGCAACAGGATCACCATCGTGGCGCGCACGGCGTTCGCGCACGTCGTCACGGTGGCGGGCGGCCTGGGCGGCAACGCGGCCGATGACGTCCTCACGTTCACCAAGGTAGGCGACTGCATCGAACTGATCGCGGACAACCTGAAATGGGTTCCGACGGGCGCGCCGTACGGGGTCGTCATCTCCTAACGCCATGCTGCTCGGTGACCCCGGCCCCTGTCCTGTCTGCGATGCACCGCACCACTCGTGTGTCGAGACGGCGTCAGGGGCCATCCTGGTCGACATGCTGCCGGCATCCACGCAGGCCGCGCAGCTGGCCGCCACGCAGGTGCAGGCCACGTTGCCGGCGGGCACCTTCACGAGCGCCACGTATCGCGGCACGCCCCCGCGTCGGCCTCGGCGGGGGGCACGATGACCTGCCGCATTGAATCGGTGTTGGTCCCGCCCATCGTGGCCGAACCGCTCTCGCTGGATGACGCGAAGCTGCGGGCCGGCCTGGATTGGGTTGTCGGTGATCCGCGTGACGACCTGATGACCGGCTTCATCGCGGCGGCGCGCGGCAAGGTCGAGCACGACACCGGCCTGGCGCTGCCGACGCAGTCGCGCGATCTGATGTTTGACGCGCTGCCGACCTCGATCTACCTGCGAGACCTGCCGGACCAATCGCTGCCGCTGCAGTCGGTGACGTCGTTGACGTGGTACGACAGCGCGGGCGCGGCGCACGTGCTCACGCCGCTGACCGATTACACCGTCCTACAGTCCAATCGCACGCTCTCTTTCACGATCCTGACGCCACCGGTTGACCTGCGGCTGACGAACGGCTGGACGGTCCGCATCGTGGCCGGCTTCGCCGCTGACGCCCTGCCGCCGGAACTGCTGCAGGCTATCGGGCTGCTGACCGCGCACTACGCCACGACCGGCCGCGACCTGGTCTCGCTCGGGCACATGGTCGCGGACGTGCCGTTCGGGTACGAGGACATCATCGCGCCGTTCCGGATCGTGTCGGTGATGTGATGCTGAGTCCCACCGCTTCGGTCTACGCGCGCCAGAAACGGGTGATGTTCCAGAATCCCGGCCCGCCGGTCCCGGACGGGCGCGGCGGCTATACGCAAACGTGGACGGACGTCCCGCCGTCCGCCGACGTGGCGATCATGCAGGCCACCGTCAACGCGCTGGAACGAATCGCGGCCGGCACCGTGTTGTCGACGGCGACGCACATTGTCACCGCCCCTTACCGCGCCGGCATCTCCACGAAGACGCGCATCCTGGTCGACGGCCGAGTGCTCAACGTCACCAGCGTGCAGGACGTCGAGGAGCGGCATGTGACGCTCGTGCTTGTGTGCGCCGAGGTGGTCCAGTGAACACCCGCGCCGAACTCCGCATTGACGGCGTGGACGACATGATCGCGCAGCTGCGGGACCTGGCCGACGACAGCCGCGCCGAAGCCGGGCACCTGATCGAGGAAGAAGCGAACGCGACGACGGTCGTCGTCAAGACGGTCTATGCCGCGCACGTCGTGACCGGCCACCTGGTCAAATCGGTGACCGTCGAGAAGAAGTCGGCCGGCCGCTATGGCGCGGCCACCGTGATCAAGGTCAACGATCCGATTGCGTGGCTGTTTGACAACGGCTCGCAGGCGCGGCACCAGGCCGGCACGGGCGCGTCCACCGGCACGATGTGGGGCCGGACGCCGCCGACGCACGTGTTCGTTCGCGCGATGATCGCCGCGCGCACGCGGCTGAATGCCAACCTCGCGGACCTGCTGCGGCGGAAAGGCATCACGGTGCACGGTGCTTAACGCCTCCGCGATCACGCTCGCGCTGCTGACGAAGCTGCAGACGGACGCGCCCCTGCTCGCGCTGCTGCCCGATGGAACGTGGTACGCCGAAGCCCCGCCCGGCCTGCAGCGATTCGTCATCGTCTCGCTGATCTCCTGCGTCGATGAGCCCCTGTTCGGCGGCGTCGCGTTCAAGGACGCGCTGTACCTGGTCGAAGCGCGCGCCCTCTCGACGTCGGGCGGTGATGTCTATGCCGCCTTCGCCCGGATCGCCACGCTGCTGACTGACGCCGGCCTGACGCTGACCGGTTACGCCCCGATGCTCATGCGCTTTGAAGAAGAAACGGATCTCGTAGAAGTAGACGCGGCCGATGCGTCAATCCGGTGGCACCGCTGCGGCGGGCACCTGCACGTCATGGTCGCGCCGCTCGTCTCGTAACTCCCGCACAAAAGGAACACGCACATGGCAGCAGTTGATCGACTCCACGGCAAGGGCGGCGAGGTGCACATGTCGCCGACGGGCGTGTCCGGCGTGCTTTCAGTGCACGTCGCCTCGCTCAACAAATGGGACCTCGATATGTCGAAGGATCACGTCAAGGTGACGTGCTTCGGCGATACGAACCAGGTCTACGTCGACGGCCTGCCGGACATCAAGGGCAACCTGGGCGGCTTCTACGATCCCGTCGATGGCCTCGGGCTGTTCGCCGTCTTCGGCGGCGCGGTCGCGCCGTGGCTGGATCTGTTCCCGAACATCGCCACGCCGCTGCTGAAATTCTCCGGGCGCGCGCTGCTGGACGGCAAGATTTCCGTGGACGCCAACGGCGCGATCACCATCGGCGGCGGCTTCGTCGCGGCCGGCCCGTGGACGATGCCGGCGTAGTCACCCGATGCTGAGTGGCGTGGTCGGCGCGATCAAGTGGGGCCACTACACTGCGGCCGCGATCAACGGCTATACCGTGACGCCGACGACGAAGGCGCAAACGGAATGGTCGTTGGTCGCGACCGTCGTCCTGGCCGACGCCTTCAAGATGGCGCAGCGTCCGCTCGTCTTCGTGGCCAAGCACGCCAAAGGGGAATGGCGCTTTCCGATCCTCACCGTGCAGCGCACCGAGTATCAGCTGACGGCCAGGTGCGGGCCGCCGTCGACCGCGACCAAAGGATAACCACGCATGGGCCGCTGCCGCATCGTCACTCCCGAGACCGTCCGGCTGCCCCTGTCCGATGGGGACTTCCTAGACGTCCAGCGCGAACTCAACGCAGGCGACTACGTGGACTTGCTCACGGCGTTGACGGAGCGCAAGCCGTTCGCCAAGGTGATCGCGTACGTGCTCGGCTGGTCGCTGTGCGCGCTGGCGGACACGCCGATTCCGTACGACACCGACATGTCGGAAGACGACCGGCGCGCCACGATCCGGAACCTGGACAAAGCCACGCTGCGGGAAATCGTCGCCGCGCTGGACCGGCACGAGGCGGCCGTCGATGCCGACCGCGAAGCAAAAAAAAAGACCCCGCCTACCGAACCCGCGTCCTCAACAACATCCGGATCTGTCGCGCCATGAACGGCTGGAAGTACGAATGGGTGACGACGCTGCCGCGCGACGTCTACGACATCCTCGTGGACGAACTGACACAGAAACCGGAGTGATGCCCGCATGCCCCTGAGCGGCACCCTGCTCGCCGATTTTTCCGAATTCTCGCGTGAAGCGAAGAATGCCTCCGCCTCGCTGAAAGACATGGGCGTCGCGGCGACGGGTGCGTCGACGGCGATCTCCGGCGCGGTGGAGCCGACGAACCGGTTGGGGTCCAGCTGGGTGGCACGCATCGCGGAAGGCCAGCTGCTGCGCGATGCCGTGCGTGAAGTTCTCGACGTGATGAAAGAAATGGCGCTGTTCCTGCCGGAACTGGCGCTGCACGGGGCGGTCGTCGGGGACGTCCGCGAAGCCTTTGATCATCTCGCCGCGTCGGCCGGCCACGCCAGCGACGTCCTGCTCGGGCAGCTGCGGGCCGGCACGCACGGCACCGTCGATGACTTTGAACTGATGAAACGCGCGAACAAGGACATGGCCGCCGGCCTGGAACTGACCGATGCGCAGTTCCGGCTGTTGGCGGATGGCGCGTTCGCGCTCTCGAAAGCCACGGGCGGCAGCGTCACGGAAGCCCTCGACAAAATGAGTGACGCGCTGGTCAAGGGCGTGCCGCGTGGCGTCGCGGCTGTGACCGGCGCGATCAACCTGAAGGACGCCGAAGAAAAGTACGCCGCCTCACTCGGCGGCACGGCGGATCAGTTGACCGCTGAACAGAAATTGCTAGCGGACCGCGCCGCGATTCTGAAAGGCGTCGGCGACGGCCTGGCCCGCCTCGGTGAGGCAACCGAAAGCCTGGACGAGAAGGTGATGCAGGGCCAGGTCTCGTGGACGAATTTCAAAAACGAGCTTGGAGAAGTGATCGCGAAGTCGCCCGTGATCGAAGCCGGCATGGCGGGGATCAAGGCCGCGCTCGCCGCGACGTTCGGCAGCGACCGCGAGCAGACCATCAAAACGATTAGTCACGCCGTGAACGAAATGGCGGTCGACATCGTGGACCTCGGCATCGGCAGCATCGAAGCCGCCCGCGTCGTGCACACGGCGTTCGCAGCGATTGAGACCGTCATCGACGGTTCGGCGCTCGTCGTGGTGGGCCTGGTCACCGCCATCGGCGAGGTACTGCTGGCCGGCGAAAAACTCGCGGCCAAGCTGCATCTCGTGCCCCCGGAAGAAGTCCAAAAAATTCAGCAGACGCAGCAGTACCTGCGGGACCTGACGACGGACATCGCGCACAACACCGCCGAAGCGGCGCTCGGCGTCGTCGGGATGTCGGCCTTCGACAAAACGATGGACACGCTGAGCGGCGGGCTGATGGTCACGCGCGACAACATGCTGGCGCTCGGCGACGCCCAGGTCGTGACGGCCGCCAAGACGGACGTGGCCGCCGGCGCGGTGAAGAAGCACAACGAGACGCTGCAGGACACCGCGAAGATGGCGGCCAACGCCGAGAAAGCGGTCCTGCAGCTGGCCGAACTGGAAGCCCAAACGGCGCTGGCAGCCGTCGCGCGTGACAAGGCGCGCGCCAGCTACGACGAGGCCGCCACGCAGGATCGCGTCCGCCTGGAACTGGCCGCTGACCAGCAGCGCGTCAAAAACGGCACGATGACCGAGAAGGAATTTCAGGACGCGAAATCGTATCTGGATTACCAGCGGCTGCAGCGCCACTTGGACCTGCTGCTGAAAGAAGAAGCGGCCGACCTCACCAGCAACAACGTGAAACTGGCGGTCGAACTGGCGAAGGCCGACGAGCGGTACGCGAACGGCATCATCACCAAGACCGAATACGAGGCGCAGTACGCCGAGATCGAACACCGCTTCGCCATCCAGCGCGAAGGCATTCAGGACGCCTACGCCGCGCACGTGCAAGCGGCCATGCAGGCCACGCTCGCGGCCAACCAGGCCGCGCAGGCGGGCATGGTGGCGGCCTTCAATGCCGGCAACGCGGCGGTCATGGCCGGCAGTTCGGAAGCGTCGGCCGCCATCAGCGGCGATCTGAATTCCGAAGCGAAGTCGATTCTCACGCTGGCCGGCGCGTGGATCACCGCGAGTGACGCGAAGAAAGCCTTCGACGCCGGGAACACGCTGGACCTGGGGCACGCCGCCCGCGATCCGGAAATCAACGCGCTGCTGCATCAGGGCTGGTCGCTCGAAAACGCGGAGTCCATCAAGCTCGCGCGGCAATGGGGCTACGCCCCGAAGCTGTACGACTCGCAGGGCAACCTGGAATCGTCGCCGTCGCAAGGCGAGCGGGTGCCCGGCTATGCCGGCGGCATCGCGTCCGCGCCGGGCGGTCTTTCCTGGGTCGGCGAGCACGGACCGGAACTGATGGACGTGCCCCGAGGCGCGAGCATCACGCCGGCCGGCTCGGTCGGCCGGACCATCGTCGTCAACAACGTCTTCAACATCGTGGACACCGAATCGAATCTCGCGCGTCGCGTTAGCGACCGCATCCTGCGGACGGTCAAGCAGGCGCAGCAGCTGTAAAGGAGTCCGAACATGGGCGTCGCGCAAGCGTCTGACTTTCTCGAAAACATGATCATCGACTGGCTGTTCCGGACGCGCACGCCCGCGAAGCCGACCGCGCTCTACGTCGCGCTGTTCACCGCCGCGCCCTCTGATGCCGGCGGCGGCACGGAGGTGACGGGCGGTTCGTATGCGCGCGTCAACCTGGCCCCGCTTGACACGAACTGGAACGCGACGCAGGGCGGCACCACCGGCAACAGCAGCGGCACCGGGGGCGCGACGGCCAACGCCGTCGCGATCACGTATCCGGCCCCGACGGCCAATTGGGGCACGATCACGCACTACGGCATCTTCGACGCCCTCACCGGCGGCAACCTGCTGGTGTGGGACGCGCTCACGGCGGCGCGCGCCGTCCTCTCGGGCGATCCGGCTCCGGCCTTCGCCATCGGCCAGCTGCAGATCGCGGTCGGGTAAGGGGGACCACATGGCAGCACTCACCAGCCCGGACCGGATCGCGGTCGGCGCACAGTTCCAGTCCGACGCCTCCCGCGTGGGCGAGGCATTCGGCGCGGTCGTCAAGGCAGACCTACAGGCGGCCGTCAACGCGGTGGACGATTGGGTCGTGGCCAACGCCGCAGCGTTCAACACCGCGATTCCCGCTGCGGCACGCGCGGCCCTCACGACGGCGCAGAAAGCACACCTGCTGATGTACGTCGTGAAGAAACGCTACGAGACGGGGGCATAAATGGAATCGCTCATCCTTCGGCCGCGTCGGGATCTGTGGGTACCGCGCGCCGTGCCGCGCGACGCACGCCGGCTGCAGCTGCCGCACTACCTGGCGGGCGATTGCGCCAGTGGCGATACGCTGGCCGCCTTCGGCCCGGCTGCCAATCAACCGCCGGCCACCAACTACGCCGCGCTGTTCGTCCGCAATGGACACCTGGTGCTGGCGTTCGACACGACGACGCAGCAGACGGCAATTTTCTCCGGCGTGATGCCGCGCAACTATGCCGGCGGCGGCCTGACGGTGTTCGCGGCGTGGATGGCGGCGTCGGCGGTGACCGGCACCATCGGCTGGGACATCACGTTCGAGCGGATGAACGCCGCCAACCACGACCTCGACGCGGACGCCTTCGCGACCGCGCAGACGATCACGGCCGCCACCGTCGACGCGACCAGCGGCAAGGTGACCGTCACCAGCGTGGCGATCACGGCGGGCGCAGCGGGCACCGACTCGCTGGCGGCGGGTGATGCCTTCCGCCTCCGCATCCGGCGCGATGTCGCGAACGATACCGCCGCCGGTGACGCGCACTTGCTCTCGGTGGAAATCAAAGAGACGTAAGCGTGGCGCGCAACTTCGTCGCGGCGGCGACGCAATATCTTGAACGGTCGGCACCCGCCGTCACGGCGGCACCGATGACGCTCGCGGCGTGGGCGCGCCCTGTCGCGGGATTGGACTATTGCGCGCTCGCGATCTCGCAGGCGGGAACCAATAACTATCACTCGTTGATCGTTGAGGGGTCCAGCCTCGGGGCGCTGTCGCAGGATGCAGGCGGGTCCGCTGGCGCGTGGGCGTCGTCGGCGGCGACGGCTGGAACATGGCGGCACGTGTGCGGCGTGTTTGCTGCCGCGAACAGTCGCGCGTCCTACATCAACGGTGCAGGGAAAACCGTCGATACGACCTCCGTCACGCCCGCCAGCCTCGGCACGACGAGCGTCGGCCGCTTGCCTCGCGCGACAAATACGTTTTACTTCGACGGCGACATCGCCGAGGCGGCGATCTGGAACGTCGCCCTCACCGACGCGGAAGTCGCCGCGCTCGCGCTCGGCCTCGCGCCGCTGTTCGTGCGGCCGGACGCGCTCGTGTTTTACGTGCCGCTTGCCGGTGCGTACTCGCCGGAAATCGACCTGATCGGCCATCGCGATCTCACCGTAGTCGGCGCGACGGTGGCCGCGCACCCGCGCATCTTCTATCCGACCGCACCGACCGCAAACAAATTCGTCTCGTTGACGGCGGCGCAGTTCGCGGCGGCGTCGTCGTTCGGCATGTCCTCGACGGCCGCGCTCGGTCTGCAGGCACGACTGGCTGCGTCGTCGGAGATCCGCATCAGCAGCGCGGCCACGTTCGCGGCGGCGGCCTTCGCGGCTACATCTACGATCAGCGTCTCGTCGGCCGCCGCGCTGACGGCCACGCAACGCTTCGCGGCGGCCTCGTCGTTCGGCTTCTCCACGACGGTCCTGTTCGCAGCGGTCCGGTTTCAGTCCTCATCGGCGCTTGGCTTCTCGACCGTGGCCAATCTCGGCACGGGCGTGGAAGCCGCGCACGCGGCAGCGGTCAGCATCACGCTGCGGGGCGTGGACGTCCGCACCCGCATTGCCGGCCTGACGATCCGCGATGTCATCAACGACGCGCCCGACACCGCCACGCTGACGATTGACGGC